>OFGA01001096.1_pt1 | contig 19760 bp, 17 predicted proteins | sample 1521471 | NCBI WGS metagenome assembly OFGA01 (sample SAMEA3504086, study PRJEB24116) | mouse gut metagenome | biome: mouse gut; feature: mouse-associated habitat; material: faeces | place: Denmark | collected 2011
GCCTGGGGAGTCCTGCTTCGTGCGGTGGTCAATGCCATGGATAATGGCGTTTTCCACTAATGGCTGCAGGAGCAGGTTTATCATAGACAGAGGCAGGATTTCCTCCGCAATATGATAACGTACCGTGAAGGAATTCGAATGCATTAAAAGCTGGATGCCGACATAAGAGCGGACATTTTCCAGCTCGTTTTTCACGGACGTCATGTTCTGCCCTTTATTCAGCGTGGTACGGTAAAAGGTGGATAGAAATTGTGCCATTTGTCCGATTTCTTTTTGGCCGGAAAGGATAGCGTGGCTGTTAATCAAGGATAGAGTGTTGTAGAGAAAATGTGGGTTGATCTGAGCCTGGAGAGCCCGCATCTCATAGTCCTTTTGGAGGATTTTTCCACGGAGGATTTCATTTACCAGATGGTTCATTTGTTGGTTCATACTTTTGAATCGCTGGATCAGGCAGCCGATTTCATCACGGGAATCGTAAGATACAGTTACGGTAAAGGTTCCCTGTTCCATATTTTCGATGTCGGACATAAGCTCTTTTAGAGGGCGGACTATGGTGTTGGATAAAACGGAGCTTACTAAAATCACCCAGAGAATACAAAATACAATGATAATAAGTACGGTTTGAAGGATGATTTGTGCCGGAGAGGATATAGCGTATACAGGGCGGTAAAGGTAGACGCTCCAACCCTGAGTCAAATCCGGAAGGGCTTCCATGATAAAATCTTTTTCCGGCACGTTGGTTTGTGCGGCTTCGATAAGTCTCTGGGGTGACAGGCCGAGCTCCTGCATGTCTTGTGTCTGAAATTGGAAGATAGGCGCAGCGTCTTCATCCACAATTAAAATACCATAGGAATTTTCATATAAGGTTGAGAGTGGGGCGAAGGTAAGGCCGTAATTGATATTCAACTTAAGAAACGCAGTATATCCATGTTGAATATTGTAAAATTGGCAGACAAGGAATAAATCATCCTGATCGGAATTTGTAACAAATGCAGTTTTATAATTATTGCAGACCTTAGGGTACCAGACAGTATTTTCTATTTGATGCAGGGGAAGGAGTGATTTTCCATGAGGATAAATGTTGAGGTCTGTATAAATGGTGATAGTCTCAATGTTGGGATTTAAGGCCCGCATAGTGAAAAATAACGGGTCGATGGTATCGCGATAAGCAATATACATATCAAAATTATTGTCGTAGGTTTGGTTCAGGAGCTTAAGGATGTTTTCATTCCATATGAGATGGTTCATTGTGGATTCATAGTCATTGAGCCGGGAACGTAGTGCGTAGCCCTCTTGTTTTAAGGTATCGGCCAGGGCGGTTCGTTCACGCTCGATCAGTAAGGACTGAATTTGATGATAGCAGAAATATCCCAGTAAAATTACTGGAACAAAACTGGTCAACAGGCACACAAAAATTATTTTTTTCTGGAATTTTAAATTTTTTATGAGTGACGCCATTTTACTTTGGTTTCCTTTCGGCGGAGGTAGAATTACGGTAATTATTTGGCGTGGTTCCAAATTCTTCCGCAAAGCTTTTGCAAAAGTAAGACAGATTGGAATAACCTACTTGTCGGCAAATATCATTAATTTTCAAGTTTGTATGCAGCAACAAATCTTTTGCTTTTTCCATGCGGACATTTTTGATATAGCGGTTGATGCCGCATCCGGTTTCTTCGATGAACAATGCGCTTAAGTAGTGCGGTGTCAGATAAACCTCTTTTGCCAGAATGTCAAGACTTAAGTCTTCGCCGTAATGTTTGTGAATGTACTGTTTCACCATACAGAGAGCATAATTGGGTGCGTCTTGTTCTTTTTCAAGCTTTGCGGATAACCGTTTTACCAGAGGGAGCAGTAATGCCTCAATTTCGGATATGTGCTTTGACTGATAGATTAAATGGGCATATGATTCAAAGGAACGGCCAGAATTTTCCGCAAGGCCGTCCAGCAACAGTTTTAGTATGTTGGTACATAAAAAACGGAAGTAAATATAGGAGACATTAGGCCTTTTTTTACAGGAGTCCAGCAGGAGGGAAAGATTTTTTTCCACACTAAATGCGTCTTTTAACCCAATGGCTGTCTGTATGTCTTTAAGGAGGGTATCGTCTGTCTCCGGAACAGTCTCCGTAATATCGGGCGCTGGTATTTCTGCGCTAAGCAGAGTGTTTTTTGAGAAGAAAAACTGATCCATCAGATACTGTTCCATTTCTTTGAAAGCGGCCGGGAGATCTTTTGGATGGGTAATGGGCTGGCTCATTGCAATTCTTGCGTTAATGCCGTACTCCTTTATCATGTAGGAACGCATTTTGTCCGCAAGGTTCTGGTACCAGGGAAGATGATGTCTTGCTCCTGCAAAAAACAACAGATTCTGTGCGGGGTTTAGGTTAACCAGATAACTGTCTTTAGGAAGGATATCCGTAAATGGGGCCGGGAAGAAAAAATCTTTTTCCAGTTGAATCAGGAATAGCCGGTGACAGTCGAAAACAAAAGAAAAATCCAATTGTGGGTACTGTGCCATAAGTTGAGCGATGTCAGTACTATTAATCAGCTGATAAAAAATATGGTTTCTGGTAAGCTCGTCCGCTGCCTTTTTCCTATTATTAAAATGTTCCAGGGCCCGAATCCGCTCCAACACGTCAGAGATAGTTTTTACGAACTCCTCGTCATTAATGGGTTTTAAAGATTGGCAAGCAAAATACCATTCAAAAAAGGCATTTGAATGTCCGTAAACAATATGTCATATTGTGTCTCGGATAGAAGTTTTAATGCGTCCCTGCCATTAGATGCTTCCTGAAGTTCAAATTGAAAATTATGTTGTTGCAGCAAAAAACGGATGGCTTGACGTTCTACTATCTCATCGTCAACAATCAAAAACCGATACATTGTAGAGTCTCCTTTCGGCTCGTGCACTTCTTATCTTACCTAATGTACTGTTTTAGCTGATCATAAAAATTCTCTCTAGTTCCGGCCATAATCACAACGATTACCTTATCCTCTAAGTATTCTACTGTATATGCCAATTCATAATTTGTTTTATTGTAATAAATATCATACCCATACACACCTGACAGATCTCCGGTTTTGGCTTCCCCAACTGTATGATCCTTTTTTATCTTATCAACTGCTTCCTGATACAGCATCTTCAATTTCTTATCTTTCAGTTTTTTGATGAACTTTGCAGCAGGCGGAAGAAAACGTACTTCTGTCATTCCTCATCCTCCGTACCAAAAACATCTTCATAAGATATATGACCAGTTTCGGAAGATGCAACCTGCTCTGCGTCCGCAAGCATAGCTTCTACAGCTGGGCGTACCTGCCCCTGTGCCCTTTTAAAACGCTCCAGAAGATCATTGCCACTGTATCCCTTGGCAATCAAGTCTGCCAGAATCTGTTCCGCAAACTCTCCTCCCGTATTGGTTCTGGACGGACGAATAACCAGTTCATTTCCACGCACGGTACATTCCGCCTCCGTATCGAACCCCAGCATGGTAAAAAATTTTTGTGGAATGGTAATCTGCCGCTTCGCAGAAATACTCAATTTTTTCATTTCCATAGGAATTCTGCCTTTCGTCATCGTTGTTGGCATTGCTATGTTCTCCTCCTTTATCATATGCACAGCCAAGAAACAATATTCTTTGTTTCTTGGTTTCTGAGATTATTGTATCCGGCTTTCTTCCATATGTCAAGGTTTTTGGGGGCATAAGATTTTACATAAAGGCAATGAATATCTCCATACTAATGGTGATTTTTCAGCAGGCAGAGGAAAGGATGGATGTATACATAGAAGATATAGAAAATCTTTTTATGAATGCAGTCTATAATAGTTCCGTGGCGGCTTTTTTGACGCAGAAAATTTTTCGGAGAGATGGAGTATCTGAACGGTTTTTTTCAGGTAGTCAGTAATAAAAGGACCAGAAGGTGGTATATTCAGACGGTTTGACGAACAATCAGACGGATGCTTTGTACTTTGAAGTAGGTATGCCTGTATATCAGGAAAACAGGCAGAAAGGCGGTGTCGCAGGAGAGACACAGGTCTACTGGTATTTGGATGCGATCGCGAAGGATGTGTATGTCTTTTTGTTTCCAAAGGAAATATCTTTTAAAAGCTGGGAATCCGTGTTGAATAACATGGGAGTAGTAAAAGCATTTGGGATTACGTTTTTGAGAACGGTAATTGTAACTGTTTTCCAGACAGTGATCACTCCCATGTTTGCCTATGGATTTTCAAGGGATAATCTAATGGGAAAAAATTTTATGCCGCAATGGGATTTTTGTGTATGTATTTAAATGGCGGTGCGATAGCGTATTTCATTTTATTTAATGCTCTGCATATTTATGATACATTTTGGGTTTATATTATCCCCTGCCTGTTTGGCGGATTTTCTTTAAAATAGTATTTCCATTATCAAAGCCGGTATTAAGCGCATTGGGGATATTTACCGCAGTGGCCACATGGAATGATTATACACAAACACTTTACTATACAAAATCCTCACGCTTACAGACGTTATCTTACTATACGTTGTCACTTACAAAATCAAGTCAGGCAGCGGCAGATTTATTTTTCGGTCAGCAGGGATGGCATGCACTGGAAGAATTTAGGGAATGGGCCGGTTTTAGTATCCGATGTGGGAGAAAAGGGTGTCCGGGATCCGTTTATTGTGAGAAGCCGTATTGACCGGAAATTCCATATTATTGCCACTGATTTGCGGATTGCTAATGGGAAAGGCTGGGATACGGCGCAGTATGAGGGAAGCACCGGTCTGATCACATGGGAATCTGAGGATTTGATCAATTGGAGTAAAGCCCAAAGGGTGGAAATGATGAATATGAACGGTTAGCCTGTCATTATGGAGTATATGAAAAGGGTGACAGGGTAAGCCTTCCTGCACCGCTTTTTTGTGACCCAATTTATGATGCGTCTACAGATCCGACGATAATATGGAACAGAGAAGAAAAGCAGTGGTATTTGGCTGATATCTGACTTCTGGGAAGGACTGGCGGTGTATCGTTCTGATGATTATTCAACTTGGATCAGATGCGGCAGTATTTTGAAGGAGTCAGGAATAAGGACGTTAGATCAAGGATTTGCCCATCATGCGGATATGCTGGCTTGCATATCCGCATGAACTTTAAATTGCATTACCTGGTTAATTCACCTGAATCGTATATTCTCTGTTCCACACACCACCAGGAGCTAATGTGTTTCCCCATTGCCGGTCTTTTAACTCTCCGTCAAAGTTTTCGTGGTCGCATCTGCCGCACCAGGGCTCAATACAGATAAAGGGTGCATTCTTGTGGTCAGGGGACCAGATGCCAAACAACGGCACGTCCATCGTCACGGTAACGTAAGGTTTTCCGGTCTCATCACAAAAAGCAACTACGTTTGTCTGGTCATTTTCAATTACCAATGCATCGTGGTCAAACAGGTTTTCCGTGATGGAAAGCAGTCCGTCCTTTAAGGGGTAATGGTCTCTTCCATCCGTAGCCATGCCTGCTTCGCTGATCTTGGTGCTTACTACCTCTTCAAGTCTGCCAAAATAAATCTTATAGTCTGTCTGTTTCTTTTCGGGATCAAGGGGGCAGTTGAATGCCGGATGACCGCCAATGGAGAAATAGAGTTCCTCGCTTCCGGGATTTTCTACCTGCCATAATACTTTGACTCCGTCGGGAAGGAGCTGATACCCCTGCTTTAAGACAAATTCATAAGGGTAGATCTTCAAGGTATCTTCCGTGGGTTTCAACTGGAACCAGATTTCCTGTTCTGCTTGGGAAATAACTTCAAATTCCCTGTCTCTGCAAAAACCGTGCTTGGTCATAGGGTAGGTTTTTTCGCCAATCCGGTATGTTCCGTTTTTAAGCCCCCCCACAAAAGGGAACAGAATCGGTGAAGTCCTTCCCCAGTATTTGGGGTCAGCCTGCCACATGTATTCTACATTTGTATCTAATTTCTTCAGGGAACGCAGTTCCGCCCCGCAGGAATTGATCTGTACTGCAATTGTTTCATTTTTTAGTTCATATACCGCCATAGTAACCCTCCTTTTTGTGCTTCTCACAACTTGTTATGATGACAAAGCGGAAGCATCATATAATTCAAGTTTACAATAAGATGTTCTTTCCTACAAGACCATCGTGATAATTATCTTTATTTTCTTCTTGAATGCCTGTTACTTACATGTTAAGTTTAAAGAAGAAATCAGAAGGTAAAAGCAGGAAAACAAAATGGAAATAGATCAAAAGAACAGAATCTTATTGCTGGAAGATGATGAAGGCCTTGTGGATGGCTTATGTTATTCTCTTAAGAAAAGTGGTTATGAGGTGGAAACAGCAGGGTGTGTCCGGGAAGCAAAGGAATCTTTGGCACACAGGCAGTATGACCTTTTGCTGTTGGACGTGACACTGCCTGACGGCACGGGCTTTCAGGTATGTGAAGCGGTTAGAGCCCAGGGAGATCAGGTGCCGATCATTTTTCTCACGGCTTCTGATGAAGAGATGAACGTGATCCGGGGGCTGGACAGCGGAGGCGATGATTATATTGGAAAGCCGTTTAAGCTGGGAGAACTGCTTTCCCGGATTCGCGCGCTTTTGCGCAGGGCAGGTATGAAGCAGGCCAGAGAGACGCTAAAGGAAACAGACAGTCTTGTGTGCGGAGATATTCGGATTGACTTTGCGGGCAGCAGGGTATTTTTGCGTGGGGAAAAGCTGGAACTGACGCAGGCAGAGTACAGGCTCCTTAGTCTTTTGGTGCGTTCCTGCGGCAGGGTAGTCACGAGGGAGATCATATTTGAGGAGTTGTGGGACCATGCCGGAAATTTTGTGGATGACAATACCCTTTCCGTCTATATCCGGCGGCTTAGGGAAAAGGTGGAAAAAGACCCGTCCAAGCCGGAACACTTGATCACGGCCAGAGGGTTTGGGTATTGCTGGAAAGAGATATGAGCAAGGGAGAATGGGCATAATGAGATTTTTAGCGGATAAGGAACAGAAAAGATATTTTTACTATATGGCGGCAATACTTTTAATGGCGTCTGTTTTTGCCGTGGCGATATGGGCGGCAAACGGACGGCGGATGAAAGCCGCTTTCTTAAATCATGACAAATGTGTTGCTTCTTCCCTGATCGGGCAGGGAGTGGATGAGTCAGTGATCACAAGAGCTTTTGCGGAAAGGGAAATCACAAAGGAAGGAACGGCGCTCCTTACCCGTATGGGAATAAAGGAGGAAACGGGGCTTTTGTTTCTGCCGGATATTTGGGGTGTACAGAAGGGAACGGGGCTTTGGCTTGCCGGGCTTTTTTTATGTTTGTGGGCCGGGCTTTTATTTTTGACAGCTTCCTTTTTTGAATCAAGGGAGCGGGTTTATGAAAAGGCAATCCGTCTTGTGGACCGGTTTATGGACGGAGATTTTAAAGAGCATCTGCCGCGGATGGAGGAAGGGGGATTATGCAGGTTTTTGGGAAAGGTTGACGGGCTTGCCAATGCACTTTCCGCCGGGAATGAAGAGGCGGTCAAGGCGAAGGATTTTTTAAAAGACACTATTTCTGATATTTCCCACCAGCTGAAAACGCCGCTTTCTGCCCTTATCATGTATAATGAGATCATAGAGTCGGAGGCCGGGGCGGATACGGAGGCAGTACTTGCTTTTACTAAGAAAAGTTCCGCGTCGCTTGCCAGAATGGAAGAATTGATCCAGACACTTCTTAAAGTGACAAGGCTGGATGCCGGGGCAGTTTTATTTGAAAAGCAAAAATGGCTTTTAAGGGATGTGGTTCTGCGGGCGGTTTCGGAGCTGCAGGTAAGGGCGGCAGAGGAAGGTAAGGTGATCCTGCTTGCCGGCAGCGATGAACTGTCGGTGGACTGTGACCTGCAATGGACCGGGGAAGCGATCGGGAATCTGGTGAAAAACGCATTGGACTATACGGACAGGTTTTCGTCTCCTGGGAGCAGTTTCCGGAAAGGGTAAGAATATCGGTAAAGGACAACGGGAAGGGAATTGCGGAGAAGGATATTTACCATATCTTTAAACGGTTTTACCGGGCTTCCAAAGAAAATGGCGTCAGGCAGGGGATAGGGCTAGGACTTCCGCTGGCAAAGTCCATTGCTGAGGGTCAGGGTGGAACGTTGTCCGTACAAAGCTCATTAGGGGAAGGAACCACATTTACGCTTATGCTGCCGAGCCGATAAGCCGGATAAGGTAAGACGTATATCTTACAGAACTGTAAGCTGTGATTCACCTGATTGTAAGCTGTTTATTTTATACTGATGGTACTCTAGGGAGTAAGGAGTTACTGCTCATAGAGAAAACAGATAGTGGGAGGTGCCAGAAGGTATGGAAATATTGAAGGTACAGAATTTAAGTAAGATTTACGGTCAGGGTGAAAGTCGGGTAACAGCCCTTTCGGGGGTAAGCTTTTCCATGGAAAAAGGTGAGTTTGCCGCAGTTGTGGGGGAATCCGGATCAGGGAAAAGCACGCTGCTGCATTGTGTCGGCGGTTTGGATACGCCTACGGAAGGAAAGGTGCTCCTGGACGGGGAGGATTTGTTTTCGCTGGATGAAAAAAAGCGCACGGTTTTCAGGAGAAGGAATATTGGTTTTATTTTTCAGGCGTTTCACCTGATCGAAGAGTTGAATGTGGAACAGAACATTGCGTTTCCCCTTTTACTGGATAATCAAAAGCCGGATCAGGGAAAAATTGAGGAATTGCTGGGGCTGCTGGGGCTTTTTGACAGGAGGAAGCACTTGCCAAGCCAGTTATCTGGCGGACAGCAGCAGAGGGTAGCGATCGGAAGGGCGTTGATCATGCATCCCATGTTGATCCTGGCAGACGAGCCGACAGGAAACCTGGATTCAAAAAGCAGCCGGGATGTGATGGATCTGCTGATCCGGGCGTCAAAAAGTTATCAACAGACGATTTTGATGATCACGCACAATGACAATCTTGCATCGGATGCGGATCGGGTATTTCGTGTGACAGACGGACATTTGATGGAAATGGGAGGTATGGCACATGAAAAGTTATCTTGACCTGATCCCAATCTCTCAAAAGCTCCACAGGCGGCAAAGCCGTATGACCCGGCTGTGCATTGCGTTAAGCGTTTTTCTGGTGACGGCGATTTTTGGTATGGCGGATATGGAGATCCGCAGCCAGAACGCCCAGGCAAAGATCAATTACGGGGAATGGCACGCAGGGTTTGGCTTTATGGATGATGATGAGGCGGCGTTGATCGCTCAAAGACCCAAAGTAGCAGCCAGCACCCGGTATGGCACGTTAAATTATATGCTTAACATGCATTATCAGGTGGAAGGCAATGATTGTGTTATAATCGGGTTTGATGAAAGCGCATTGGATATTTTTCCCACAGCCAAGCTGATCGAGGGCAGTTTCCCCCAAGAGGAAGGCGGCGTTATCATAGATGAGAACATGAAGCAAAGGCTTTCGCTGAAGCTGGGGGATGAGATCACATTATTTTTGCCGGATGGATCACAAAGAGAATACCATATTGCCGGGATCTTTGGCCAGTTTCCTATGCTGGCAAAGGCAGATGTTTTTGGGCTTGCGCTTTCTACGGAGGATTTCAGGAAGCTTTCGCTAGATGGGGCGGAGGGCAATTATGATTCTTATCTTTATGTAGAGTTTTCTCCCTGGTGCAATATCCAAAAGGAAATCAGCGAGATTCAGAGTCAACTCCAGATTCCGGATGAGAGAGTGGGCAGAAATGAACTGCTGCTTGCTACCATTGGGCAAAGCAGGGATCTTAGCATGATGGCTATTTATGTTGTGGCCCTGCTGCTGGCGGTTTTGGTCTCTGTTGCCGGGATTTTAATGATCACCGGAAGCTTAAACAGTAATATTGCCCAGCGCACGGAGTTTTTCGGGATGCTCCGCTGCCTGGGGGCGTCAAAGGAACAGATAGTGCAGTTTGTCAGAAGGGAAGCGCTATGCTGGTGTAAAACAGCCGTGTCCGTTGGAACATTGCTGGGAATGGTGGTGGTATGGGTGCTTTGTGCTTTGCTGCGGTTTTTAAGTCCCATGTACTTTAGCGGTATGCCGTATTTTGGAATCAGCCTGATTGGGATGTTGGCGGGGAGCCTGATCGGTGTCATAACGGTCCTGCTGGCGGCCAAAAGCCCGGCAAAAAAAGCTGCCATGGTTTCGCCTTTGACAGCGGTGTCAGGTAACGCATCTATAAAGTCACAAGTGAAAAAGGCGGCAAATACGCGGTTTTGCAGGGTAGAAACGGCACTGGGCATTCATCATGCTTTAGGGAGCCGGAAGAATTTTCTGCTGATAAGCTGTTCGTTTGCTTTTAGCATTATTCTCTTTCTTGTCTTTTCCGTTGCAATTGATTTTATGAAACATGCGGTAAAGCCGCTGGATCCTTCCGTTCCTGATGTTTCTGTGGTAAGCGCCGGCAATACCTGTGGGATTGATAAGAATTTGGTTGGGGAAATTGCAGGGCTGGACGGGGTGGAGCGGGTGTATGGGAGAAGTTTTGCTTATCATGTGCCGCTTCAAACGAAAGAGGGTACAAGACAGGCGTGCCTGGTTTCTTACGATGACACTCAGTTTGCCTGGGCAGAAAAAAACTTGGTCTTTGTAGGAAAGGGAACCAGCCTGTTTGGAAAGAAGAAGAAGGATCATTTGCAAGAAGCGGCAAAAGGGGATGGCATCCTAGCAGTCTATCATGGGAAAGATTCCTTAGAAGCAGGTGAGGAGGTATGTCTGGGCATAGGAGAAGAAGAGAAGGAGCATAGGATCTCAGGGGTTTTAAGTAAATGCCCTTTTGACACAGGGGATGGGGAGGAAATTCTGATCTGCTCGGAAGATACATTTAAAAAGCTGACAGGAGAAGACGCCTATACGGTCATTGATGTACAACTGGAAAGAAATGCCGGTGATGATGTGGTGCGTCAGATCCGTTCTCTGGGAGAAAGCGTTTTGGGGGAAGAAAATATGTCATTTTCCGACAGGCGCCTTGGCAATGCGGAGGTAAGGGGGGCTATCTGGTCATTTCAATTATTTGTATATGGTTTTTTGGGGGTGATTGCGCTGATCTGCACGTTCCATATCATGAACAGCGTTGCTATGAGCACATCAGCCAGGGTGCGCCAGTACGGGGCAATGCGTGCGGTTGGTATGGACAGTACCCAGATGCTGAAAATGGTAGCGGCGGAAGCGGTGGCTTACGGAATCTTTGGTATGCTGGCGGGTTGTGCGGCAGGGCTGCCCTTAAACTGGTTTTGTTTTGACAAGCTTGTCACATTCAGATGGGGAACTGTCTGGCGTTTTCCGGTGGTTCCGTTATGCACGATTTTGCTGGTAATGGGATGTTCTTTGGTGTTTGCCGTATACGGTCCGGCGAAAAGGATCCGGGAGATGTCTGTGGTGGATACGATTTCCGGGAGATAAATTGCGATGTGCATGGGGATTAGTATGAAATAAAGGATAGCGGACGGCATTTTATGCAGTCCGCTATAGTTGTGAAATAGGGGGAAATGGGGTATAATTGAAAAAAGTAGGGTAACGGCTTGATGGGGGAATCGGGATGAAGAAAGCATTGCCAATCGGTGTGGAAAATTTTGAAGATATGCTGAAATCCGGTTATTATTATGTGGATAAAACAATGTTCATCAAAGAACTGCTGGATTTAAAAGGAAAAGTAAACTTATTTACCCGTCCGAGACGTTTTGGGAAAACTCTGAATCTTAGTATGCTCCGGTATTTTTTTGAGGACACCGGAAGCATAGAGAAGAATGCGCAGAACAGGAAGCTTTTTCAAGGATTAAAAATTGCGGAAGCAGGGAAGGAGTATATAGGTCAGATGGGGATGTTCCCGGTAATCAATCTGACTTTGAAATCAGCGAAACAGCCTGTCTTTGAATCAGCGTATACAAAGATTAAAAGAGAAATATCGGAAGAGTTTATGAGACATCAAAGTGTGCTGGAAAGCGGTGCCCTGAATGCTAATGATGTGCAGTTTTTTCAAAGGCTCGCAGGTGGTGATGCTGGATATGACGATTATTCCGGATCAATAAAATTTTTGAGCAAGTGTCTTCACCATGTTACGGGAAAAAATGTGGTTATTTTGATTGATGAATATGATGTTCCTCTGGAAAATGCATACTTTAAAGGGTTTTATGATGAGATGATAGAATTTATCCGCTCATTGTTTGAATCTGCATTGAAGACGAACGACTATTTGCATCTGGCAGTTATTACAGGATGCCTCCGGGTCTCTAAAGAGAGCATTTTTACAGGGCTGAATCATTTGAATATCATCTCAATACTTGACAAAAAATATAGTGAGCATTTTGGGTTTACAGAACCGGAAGTGTTGCAGATGATGACTTATTATAATGTCGAGGAACGCTTTCCGTCTATGAAGGAGTGGTATGACGGATATGTATTTGGCAATACAGAAGTCTATAATCCGTGGAGCGTGATAAAATTTTTGTATGATTTATATTCGGATGTTAATGCGTTCCCTCATCCGTATTGGGTCAATACCAGTTCCAATGATATCATAAAGGATATGGTTGCCAGAGCGGATAGGGAAACGAAAGGGCAGATTGAGACACTTTTGGACGGAGGAACGCTGGATATACAGGTGCATGGGGAAGTTACCTATGAAGATATGTATGGGAATGGTGAAAATTTATGGAATTTCCTTTATTTTACCGGATATTTATCCAAAAAGGATGAATATTTCCAGGAAAAGTATGTACATTTAAAGGTTCATATCCCCAATACGGAAATAATGACCATTTATGAAAATACAATTATGAGCTGGTTTGGTGAAAAGATCAAGAAGGAAGACTTCCGGGATCTGTACCATGCATTAGAAGATGGTGATGAACAAAAAGTGGCAGGGATTTTAAGTGGGCAGCTTTTCTCGGCTATTAGTTTTTATGACAGTGCAGAAAATTTTTACCACGGCTTCCTTACCGGTATATTGAACCAGAGCGAGAACTACCTGGTAAAATCTAACCGTGAGTCAGGCAGTGGGCGTTCTGATATTGTGCTAAAAAGTCCTTCTTTGCGCGGCAGGGCGTTTGTTCTGGAATTGAAGGTCTCAAAGCGGTTTGATGATTTGGAAGGTGATGCGAAAAAGGCGTTACAGCAAATATATGATAAAGGATATGCGGATGAATTGTATGCGGAAGGGTATAAAAAAATTGACTGCTATGGGATAGCTTTTTACAGAAAAGACTGTGAAGTCTTGTTTGGCAGGAAATAGGGCTGCAATCAGTTGATTCAGAAAGGGGAGAGGTCACACATGTTAAAAAACGTACATTTTTTAGAAAAGCCGGAAGAAGAGGAATTAAAGCAGCGCCTTGGAAAAGCAAGGGAAAAGCTCTTTGGGCAGCAGATGCTTCTTAAGGATCACAAAGTTCCGGTGTTGGTGCTGGTGGAAGGCTGGGGTACGGCAGGAAAAGGAAGTCTTATCGGGAATCTGATCCAGAATATCGACCCCAGGTTTTTTAAGGTGGCGCCTATGGAGGATGCGCCTGATGAAGAAGAAAAAAGAAAGCCCTTCCTTTACCGGTATTTTAGTAAGATACCGGAAGCAGGGAAGTTCATGTTCCTGGATTCGGGCTGGATGGGGGAGATGACCGGGATGTGCCTCCATGAAGGAATGAGCCAGAAAGATTATGAGCAGCGGATTGAAAGTATCAGGCGGTTCGAGCGGCAGCTTACGGATAACGGCTATCTGGTAGTGAAGTTATTCTGCCACATCAGCCAGAAGGAACAAAAGAAGCGGATCAAGGAACTGATAGGGAATATTGACACTAAGTGGCGGGTAAGTGAGGAAGATAAGTGGCAGAATAAGCACTACGAAAAATGCGGTCTGGTATTTGACCGGTATCTGGAAGACACCCATGCGCCTTCCGCACCCTGGTATGTGATTGACGCTAAGTCGAAGAAATGGGCGGAGCTTCAGGCGCTGGATATCCTTACTCAGGGGATTGAAATCGCCCTGCAGAATCAAAGTCTTGCAGTGCCTCTTTTGCAGAATGTGTTCCCTCTTGTGAAAATGCCAAAGCTTGCGGAAGTTGCCCTTGACCAGAGTATGGAGGATAAGGAGTATAAAGGGGAGCTAAAAACGCTGCAGTTCCAGTTACAGGAATTGCATAACCGTTTATACAGGATGAAAGTTCCTGTAGTCATTTTGTTTGAAGGCTGGGATGCGGCGGGGAAAGGCGGAAATATCAAGCGGATCACGGAAGCCCTTGACCCAAGGGGGTTTGAGGTGCATCCTATAGCAAGCCCGGAGCCCCACGAGAAGGCAAGACATTATCTGTGGAGGTTCTGGACCAGACTTCCTAAGACAGGGCACATTGCCATTTTTGACAGAAGCTGGTACGGGCGCGTGATGGTGGAGCGGCTGGAGGGTTTTTGCAGTGAAAATGACTGGAAACGCGCTTATAACGAAATGAATGAGTTTGAGAAGGAGCTGCATGACTGGGGTGCGGTGATCATTAAATTCTGGGTGCAGATTGATAAGGATACCCAGCTTGCCCGTTTTGAGGAACGGCGTGACACACCGGAAAAGAGATGGAAGATCACGGATGAGGATTGGCGTAACCGGCAGAAGTGGGATCAATATGAAGTGGCAGTGGATGAGATGATTGAAAAGACCAGCACATCCTATGCACCGTGGCATATTTTGGAGTCTGTGGATAAGAAATATGCAAGGATTAAAGCGCTTAAGATTGTGATCGAGGAAATTCAGAAAGCGCTAAAGGGATAGGGAAGAAAATGATGACAGTTGACTTTAAATCCAAACGAGCGGATATCATCCGCATCCGTTATACCCGCAGGGGAGATTATGCGGATGAAACGGGGATTGGCATAACATCGGTGAACCTGTTTCACCCGGTGGTTTTCAGAGTAAAAAAAGGAAATTTAAAATTGTGAAAGGGGAATTAAAATGAAAATGATGCAAAAGGGCGTTTTTATGCGCGGAACGGACAAAATGATCATCAAAGAAATCGAAAGACCCAAGGCTGGGCCATGAGTGTGCCGGAACGGTAGCCGAAGTCGGCGAGGGAGTTACATCCTTAAAGCCCGGTGACCGTGTCTGCTTAGAGCCGGGTATTACCTGTGGCAAGTGTGAGTTCTGTAAGGCAGGTAAATACAATCTTTGCCCGGATGTGGTATTTTTTGCTACGCCGCCGGTCCAGGGCTGCAATGAGGAGTTTGTGGAATTTCCTGCCAACATGTGCTTTAAGCTGCCGGACAACGTTTCTACCAAAGAAGGCGCATTGATCGAGCCCCTTTCCGTCGGGTTCCATGCGGCTAACTAGGGGGATGTGCAGGTTGGCGAAACCGTGGTCATTTTAGGGGCGGGAACGATAGGGCTGGTCACTATGCTTTCCTGTAAAGCCCGCGGGGCCGGCAGGATTATTGTTGCGGATCTGATAGACGAAAAGCTGAATAAGGCTAAGGAGCTGGGTGCGGATTATGTCATTAACAGCGGCAGGGAAGACGCATTGGAACAGATTGGGAAGATTACGGATGGGGAAGGCGCGGATAAGGTCTTTGAAACGGCAGGTTCTCCTCATACCATAGCCCAGACGCCTTTTGCAGTGAAAAGGGGTGGAACGATCGTACTTGTCGGGCTTGCGGCGGTTGCCAGCGGCGCAATCGATATTAAGGTAATTGTGACCCATGAGTTTGACCTGGAACATATTGAGGATGCCTATAATGAAGCCGTAAGGAATAAAACGGATTTGATTAAAGCGGTGATCAAGATCAAGTAAATCCGGAAGATTAAATAATTTATAAATAATTAAGTCAAGAAAAATCAAATTATTTTGATTTTTCTTGACTTAATTATATTTTTAGGCAATGATATAGATACAAATAATCTGGAAATGGAGATTTTGCCATGAAAAGAAAAATAGAAGAAAAACTTTTAGCTTGGAAGGAAAAACGAAAGAATAGGAAACCTATTATTCTAAATGGAGCCCGTCAGGTGGGGAAGACTTATATATTAAAAGAATTTGGCAGAAAGTATTTTGAGACCGTAGTATATGTAAATTTGGAAATTAACAGCCAGGTGAGATCATATTTTGAGGAAAACATGGAGCCGAAAAAAATACTCCGGTTTCTGGAAGCTTTACAGGGAGAAAAAATCATTCCGGAAAAATCGCTTATTATTTTAGATGAAATCCAGAGCTGTGAGAAAGCATTAACGTCCTTAAAATATTTTTGCGAGGAAGTGCCGGAATATTATGTTGCGGCGGCAGGAAGCCTTTTGGGGGTAGCGATCAACAGAAACCAGTATTCTTTTCCTGTAGGGAAAGTGGATACGATGGAATTATTTCCAATGGACTTTGAGGAATTTTTGTGGGCGCTGGGCAAGGAATTTCTGGTATCTGAAATCAGGGAATGCTTTCAGAAAATGGCAGCTATGCCGATGGGGCTTCATAAAGAAGCATTGGAGCTTTTCAGGTATTATTTGATCGTAGGCGGTATGCCGGCAGCAGTTGAAAATTATCTGGAAAATGAATCTTTTCTGGATATCATGCCAATTATAAATGAAATTGTGGACAATTATATTGCGGATATGGCTAAATATGCATCTAATACGGACAGTGTAAAAATCCGTGCGTGCTACCAGTCTATCCCTGCACAGCTTGCCAAAGAAAACAAAAAATTTCAATATAAGGTTGTTCAAAAGGGCGGAACGGCAGCTATTTTTGGCGTGTCGATCGAGTGGTTGAATTTGGCAGGTGTGGTGTTGAAATGCCAGAAAGTTGATCATGGTTTCGAACCTTTGCCAGCGTATGTAGACCTTTCTTCTTTTAAACTTTATATGGGGGATGTGGGTGTCTTGACTATGAGATCATCTCTTCCACACCATATCATATTATCGGGAGAAGGAAATACATTTCTTGGGGCGCTGACGGAAAATTATGTGGCGGAACAGCTTAAGGCAAATGGGTATGACTTGTACTATTGGTGTAGTGAATACTCAGCGGAGCTGGATTTTGTAATTATCAAGGAACAAAAGATTTATGGCATCGAGGTGAAAAAGGGAGAGCATGTCAGATCTAAAAGCTTGTCGCAGTTTATTGCAAAATATCATCCCTACCGTGCCGTCCGGTTTTCTGCAAAGAATTTTGGGGATGAAAATGGGATTTGGTCGATTCCTTTATATGCGGCATTTTGCCTGTAATATATCCGAGCCGGCCTGGGCATGCAGGGCCGGCTTGGGCAATATTCATCCGATCAGAACATGTTTCCCTTCAAACACAAAACCGTAATGACGGATGTTTTCTTTGGGAATCCCTCTTGCAGTCAACGCTGCGTCATAATTTTTATCTGCAATCTGCAAAAGAGCCGACTTCAAGGTCTCTTCCAGCGTCTTTTCCTTTTTAGGGTTTCGCACTTTAAATTCCAATATATATGCGGTCTTCCGGTGGTCTTCCGGCTCTAACATGACATCGTATCTGCCAAATCCGCTTTCGCGGTTTGAGGTGATCCGGTATTTTCCCGCCAATTCCACAATAAGCCCCAGCACAAACCCATGGTAAAAACGCTCTGGATCTGCGCTTTTGGAGGGCTTATTTCCGGTATCAAAAGAACTGAATATCTGTTCTGCCACCAGGTTCATATAGTCATTCATATAGTCTATATCATTTTGTAAAAATGCCTGTAAAAATCCATGGTAAGGGATATTGTCATCCGAAAACCAGTTTTTGACCATGTCTTCAAACATCAACAGCACTTCCCGGTTTGTCAACTTTAGACAATAGGTAAATCTGCCGGTGGTCTCATCAAACTGCCGGGATGCCACTTTTAAATAACCGCTTGCTAAAAGAAGGCTCCAAACTGCACCGCGTTTATGATGCAGCTGGTCAAAGATGATTTCTTCATCAAGTTCCATGGATAATGGTTTTCCTGCAAGTAAATCTTCCATCATAATTTTAGTCTGTGAGCTTCCTTGTTGGATCAACTGGCTCACAAGGCGGTTAGAGCTGGAATTTGCCCAATACGGCTTATACAGCCTGTTTTCCAGAAAACAGGTAATGGACCATGGGTTATAAATATCTGTCAGAGATCCGAAAGTAAAACCGTCATACCATTTCTTGACATTTTCTTTTTCACCGGACATGTGATAAAGATCCAGCGTATGAAAAACTTCTTCCTGTGTAAAACCAAACTGGCTGCAGTATTTTTGGGAAGTTGTGGTCACCACTTCCAGATTGTTCAGGTCGGAAAAAATAGATTCTTTGCTGATTCGTGTGATGCCGGTCAACAGTCCCCGTTCCATAAAAGGATTGGTTTTAAATGTGGAATTGAAAAGACTGCGGATGAAGGTGGTCAGCTCCTCCCAATATCCGTTGGTATAAGCTTCCTGTAAAGGGGTATCGTATTCGTCTAACAGGATTAACACTTTTTTTCCATGATAATGATATAAGTAATCTGTCAGGTTCTGGATAGCGGCTGTGGCAATGGCATCTTCCATATCCGCTTGAATCAGGTCAAAGGCTTTGGAATCCATAGCGTTTAATTGCTCCCGGATGTAAACATGGGAGCTGTAAAGCTTGGCAAGCTTACGGATGATTCCGGCTCTGGCAGTTTCATAGCTGTTTCCTTTAATGTCTGCAAAGCTTAAGTAGATGACAGGGAAACTGCCCTGAAGCATACGATAGCTTTCCTGATCCCAGATTTTCAAGCCCTCAAATAATTCACCTCTGTTTTCATAGGTCTTGGAAAAAAAGCAATTGAGCATACTTAGGTTTAATGTTTTTCCGAAGCGGCGCGGGCGGGTGATGAGCGTTACGTCATCATTGGACTCCCACCACTCCTTAATCAGCATGGATTTATCAATATAAAAGGAATGACTGGTCCTTATTTTTTCAAAGTCCTGTGTTCCGATGGAAACGATCGGCTTCATAGATTGCGCACCTCTTTCCTTATGTTCCTGCACTTATAATTAATATACCGAATCTGTTTTGACTTGTACAGTAAAATGTAAAGGGATTGTAAAATGAGGCCGGCGGCAGCATAAGTTTTCCCGGAAGCAATTGCAACCTTTTCCATTTTACTTTATAATTAATGGCAGTGTTTCATGGATAACTGTAATAAACAAAGTCAGGAGGTTACAATATGGTATCAGTATATGAAAAAGGCGCTTACCTGGTAAACGGCACGCAGATCGTGCCGGATAGACCGGAGGCGCTTGATCAGGTAAAAAGTAAGATTGGAAAAGATATTTCCATAGAGGAGGCAAGGAAAGGAACGATTGCCTACGGGATATTGGAATCCCACAATACGTCAGGGAACATGGAAAAGCTGAAGATCAAGTTTGACAAGCTTACTTCCCATGACATCACTTTTGTAGGGATCATCCAGACGGCAAGAGCGTCGGGGCTTGAAAAGTTTCCGGTTCCTTATGTACTTACCAATTGCCACAATTCCCTGTGTGCGGTGGGCGGAACCATCAATGAGGATGACCACATGTTTGGTCTTACCTGTGCTAAAAAATACGGCGGTGTTTACGTTCCCCCTCATCAGGCGGTGATCCACCAGTTTGCAAGGGAAATGTTAGCCGGAGGCGGGAAGATGATCCTTGGCTCCGACTCCCATACCAGGTATGGGGCTCTTGGAACTATGGCCATGGGAGAAGGCGGGCCGGAATTGGTAAAGCAATTATTAAACCAGACCTATGACATCAATATGCCCGGCGTGGTGGCGGTATACCTGACCGGAGAACCTGTTCCCGGTGTAGGCCCGCAGGATGTGGCTCTT
>OFGA01001099.1_pt1 | contig 19738 bp, 26 predicted proteins | sample 1521471 | NCBI WGS metagenome assembly OFGA01 (sample SAMEA3504086, study PRJEB24116) | mouse gut metagenome | biome: mouse gut; feature: mouse-associated habitat; material: faeces | place: Denmark | collected 2011
TTGTATCGCTATTTGGGCTGCTATCCGTGCTTAACACGTGTAGACACTATCTAGAATGAATGATTTGGTGATATATGATGTGCCATATTCTCAACGATTAGGAACCGCCTACTGCCCACCCCTGGCACATGGGAGTATCCAAAGCCGTTTTGGTTCAAAACGCTATCATACCGCCGACAGGCTTCGCCATGTTCGCAGTACGCCCCTTTACGCGGAGGAACGTGTCATAGTCCTTTTTCAAAATGTTGTCATCGCAGTTTCCTTATAAACCGGATAAGGATTGCAGGTCACAGATTATCGCTCCAACTAAAATTAGTTATTGTGGCGGCTGCATCTGCCGTGCTTGCCTTTTACAGCCATTTGAAAAGATGTTCTTGGATACCGAATATTCAATTTTCAAGGTTCAGCAGTGGGGAAAATTCCCCCCTTACTATACTATGGGGACAAGTAAGATGTTTTTTCAAAAAAATTTTCAAATTTTTTGAAAAATCTTTTTATTCAATGTAAAGTCTTAACTTTTTATAGATTTTTTTTAACCGATAGTTTATTGTTCCGACCGCAATGCCAAGTTTCCTTGCACATTCTTCTTGTGACTTCTCAGAAACAAAGTAGTAAAAAATCAGTTTTTTTTCCTCTGAAGACAAATGTTCTACTGCCTTAATCATCTGCTCAATTAAAATCGAACGCACAATGATTTCTTCAAGGTTCTCTGTTTTGTCTGGAAATAGCATTCCGCGGTCCTCTATCATTTCTAAGGAAACTTCTCTACTCTGCTTGTATGTATTGGATTTGTTATCGAATTCTCCATGTTTCAAATCGTATTCTGTATATTTGATTTTTTCATCACTCTTTTTTAATGCATCTATGACTTCTTCCGAAGCCGTGGGATATTGTTTTCTGTAATTTTTGAAATGCCGAAATTTAGACATAAAAAAAGCCTCCTTTTTAGATTGAAAATCAATTTGTTTTCCAAATCTAAAAAGAAGGCGGTGAACGGTTATGCAGCGAAAAAACTGCGCAAGATAACGCTTCGTGCTTAAAGATACCTATAAGCACAACATCAATATAGAAAGCGTAATCTATTCGTCGTCGGTGATTAGTTATCATTTTGTAAAAAAAACAGATAATTTATTATCTGCTAATATCCGAGTTTTCAACTTAACTCGTAATTAGTTTATATAAATAGTCTATACTAAATATTCGACATAAATAGACCGAAAATGATTCGTTTTTAATAAATTTTTAATATATGAGCAAAAACAAATCAGTTTTACAAGATTTATTTGCAAACAAAAAAGCCCATTAGGGCTTTTTTGCATCTTATAGCTATTATTCTGTTAGCTTCTGGTACAGCTTCATCAATGCTGTGACACATTTGCTTTCTGTTATGCCTGTTTCCCCATAGTAGAACAGGCACAAAAGCGATAGATACAAAGGTAAGTTTTTCTTCTTGACATATCAGTGGGAACACCGTACAATATATACGAACACAAGCGAATAAATATTCTATTTCGTTCTTTTGGAGGTGCTTGACATGAAAAATCCTGAGAAAAGTAATCCATATGAGGACATTATACATCTTCCCCGCCACGTTTCTGATAAGTACCCGCAAATGCCTATCGCAAAACGTGCGGCACAGTTTTCTCCATTTGCTGCCTTATCTGGCCATAGCGCGGCAATACGGGACGTAACACGTTTAACAGAAGAAAAAAGGATGCTTGGAGAGGACTCAAAAATCATTCTTGAACGGAAATTAAATATTTTACGGGAACGAATTAAAGAACAGCCTCAAATTACAGTAACTTATTTGTACCAGACACCCAAAAAAGCGGTGGGGAATATGTTCAACATTCAGGTTCTATATACAAGATAGATTCTTATAACGCAATGCTTGTTATGAATGATGGCACTAAAATTTATTTCGATGATATTTCTGACTTATCAGGGGAAATCATTGACTGCTTTTTCTGAAAGTAATTATGTAATGAGCACAGAAATCAAAATTTCAGTGCTTTTTTTGTGGTACTTATTCCATTTTATTGTCTGGCTGTCTAGTTGCCTTTAACATTTCCTGAAAGTATTGAAGTTCTTCCGGTGTCAAAGCAATATGTTTTAAGAAACTTAGAATAAGCTCCATTTTTGAACCGCCAAAATACAAGTCTGCAAATTCGTTCAGTACATTGGCATGTACTTCCTCGCGGCTAATCAGGGCGCAGCAAAGGTAATGTGGCTCTTTGCGCTCTATGAAGCCTTTGATAATACATCTCTCCAGTACAGTATAGCTTGTGCTTTTAGACCAGCCGGTTTTATCCTGCAAAATGCGGTACAGCTGTTTTGCGGTCGTTTCTCCTTGTTCCCATAAGATTTCCATGATTGTTAATTCAGACTTGCAAATAAATGCTTGTTTCTGAGGCTCTTTTTTTCGACTCATCTTTTTCTCCTTTGTCAATTAAACTGCTCCGCAATATTGATAATGTGCAGGCCCTGTTTTTTGGGTATAACTCATTGTGTATGCCGTTCCGCCTGTTTTTTCGTTCAAATAGCATATGCAATAGCTGCTGTTGTCAACCATAAAGCGGTTTCTTGCGTACATACAGCCGCTATAATAATGTTCCGAAAGATATACAATTTTATCAGCAAGAGATAAAATTTCATCATATTCCTGCTGTTCCTTTTCTCCGAAAGAACTGCTCTGCTTTCTGTGCGGAACAGCAATAAGCAATTTTATATCAGGATATTTTTTCCGCAGTTTGAAAACCGCTTTTTCGGCAAGTGTGTCAAAGCCGATTGCTCCGCCACAATAAAAATGGCGCACACCGTTTAATACCATCTTTTCAATTTCAGATTCCAATGATGCATTGATTAAAGGAATGTTTTCCTTTCTAATCCTTCGATGGCCTGTGAAACAGCAGGAATGTTTTTGGTTATCCATAAGCAACATATCCTCCCTACAATCTGTCCTTTACACTAATATACTCGGATATTCGTACATATTCAAGTAATATTGGGGAATTTATACTGAAAGTCAAAAGATGATTGGTGTGATACATCATGATTAGCTATGCTCCATTGTTTGAAACGATGAAAAGAAAAGGAATTACTTCGTACCAGCTTGAAAAAGCTGGTTTTTCCCGTTCCACCTATTATAGCATAAAACAGGGGAATAGCATTTCTACCAATACAGTAGATCAACTGTGCAAAATATTGAAATGTCCTGTTTCAGATGTGATTGAATTTATAGATGAGCCTTAATTATCTTCGGTATATGGCTCTATTTTCTATATGAACAACATATTTTTCAACCTATGACGCAATCATTTATTTTTATTTTAAGGCATATGGAAACAATGTTCTTAGATATAAATAATAAAAACAATGTTTCAGCAATGAAACCCCTTGCGTTTGTTCTGTAAAAAGACCCTAATAAGCATAAGAAAAGGATTGCCGCCTTTGGTCTGGCAGTCAGTCCTAATTAGGTTTGGCCGCTTAACTCGACAGGTTAGGCGGTCGGGTTTTTATATCACTTCTTACGCAGGCATAAGGTGATAATCGCTGCAATCAAAATTCCAAGCTGAAACAGTCAAGTTGCAATCCTCGAAATTATTTTACCATATCAGCCATATTCCGGCAAGCATTCTCTGACCCAACAGATGGTATTTGCAAGAAAAAACAGCCTGCGAGGGCTGCTTTGAGATGATGCCATATTATAATTGTCCTATCATTTTGTAAGCCCCAGCTTGTTTAACTCTGTGGAATGTGTCGTTACCACTTTCTTTATAATGTCAACGTCAAATTTAACGATTTCCACATCATTTGACAAAGAATCTACCTTTTCAGATAATTCAGGGACAGACTGGAACCCTTCCGCAAGAAGCTGAACTTTTTTATTTGTTTCGTTTTCAAGCGTAACTTTAATCTTGGAAACGTCTGCAGTAAGCCCTTTTAACTGAGAAGAAAATTCATTATCCATACTGTTCATTTTTGTTTCCATCTGTTCTAATTTTTCTGAAATTGCAATAAGTAGGTTTTCGATTTTATTTTGTTCCACAATAAAGCCTCCTTTTTACTGTTCATTGCTTGAGCGGAATCTATCCATAAACTCTAAAAAAGATTTCATGAAATTAGGTTCTGCGGCTTCCATGATTTCAAGCAACAAGGATAAATTTTTTTCAGAAAGTGTGTTCAATTTTTTCAGAATATCCCTTGTTAAAAAGGGATTTTCAGTCTGCTCATCGAAAAAATCAGAGGGAGAAATTTCAAAATAATCACAAATATCCAAAAAACTTTCCATCGTAGGCAGGATTTTTCCTGACGAAATACTATAAATATAATTGTGGGCTTTGCCAAGGCTCAAACTTAGTTCTCGCTCAGAAATATCCTTTTTCATTCTTAAATTGGTTATTCTTTCACCAATGAATTTTTTATCCATTTTCAAACCTCTTCCAAAACTCATACTCTAATTATAAAGTATAAGCTCCACTTTTCCGTAATTTATAAAATGATGTTTTATTTATTTTATGTTAATTTATAATCTTATAAGTGTTGTTATTGGAGTGGTATAATTTTTTTATTTATGTAATAATCATTAAATAAAAAAAACATAATTTTTAGAAATAAATTATGAAACAAATATATATAATATAGATTCTGAAAAACAAAAAACTTCCCCATTTTGGAGAGAAAAATCATGCAATTTTTGAAACACCCCCGATTGACAAGTACAGACAAACATTATCTATCTATTCTATACCTGATGTATGGCAGGCTGCTGTGGTATGTATCCGTAAAGATTTTGAAAGACAAAGACCTGGCAGAAGACGCTATGCAGCAGACATTTGAAAAGGTTATAAAAAAGGTTTCTTTACTCCGAAGTTTCCAGAACCTGGAAATGGAAAAGCAATATATGTATGTTGTGGCGCGGAATACGGCATTGACAATGCTGAGGGTCCAGCAGAAGGTTCTGCTTTTCGATGAGCTTTTTCCTGAAGCCGATGCATCTCCCGACCCGGTGGCTGAAACGGTGATAAACCGGATAGAAATTGAGGATTTGAAACAGCGTGTACGGAATATGAATCCGACCTATGGCGAAGCGTTCTATTTGAGGTATTTCCTGGAACTGGATTATAGTGAGATTGCCGATGCCCTTTCGATTTCTGTTTCTGTGGCGCAGCATCGTGTATCGAAAGCAAAGGCACTCTTGCGGGCAGGAAGGGCTGGTGAAAATGATGCCTGAAAACAAACTTGATGATAAATTGATGCACCAGGCGGCTGAGGAATATTCCCAAATCCTGAAGGATACGACCGAAGAATTGTACCAGGAAGCATCTGCCCTTAAAATAGAAATCCCTGACAGGCTCACAGGCAGGCTGTCCCGAAAATATGGGTTAAAATTGAGTAAATCGGAACGGCACGAAAGGCGTGCCCAGTATATCGCGCTGGTATTTGTTGCTATTTTTTTTACAGCTATATGGTTCCCGCAGACGGTTACTGCTGTGGTGAATGTGTTCCGTGAATTGGTATTCGTGGACAACGGCAGGTCTATGGACGTCCATTCCCGGACAAGGGCAGATTCCAGCTTTTCCATCGAAGTCCCTGAGAACTTCCTTTCAGATGGCACGTTTTTGATTGGGAATAACGCTGTGCGGACACGTTACCAGAGCCCGGAAGAATATATTGAAATTACAGAGTATTCCATAGGGTATAAGCTGTCTTATGACAATGAAGAGCTTGACAGTAAAAAAGATGTTACTGTCAATGCTTACTCCGGTATGATTTTCCGGAAAAATGGCGTTACAACGCTTGTTTTGGATTACTCCGGTGTTATTCTTGAGATGGAAAGCAGTCTGCCAGAGGAAACGCTGATTGAAATAGCAAAAAGCATTCAAAGCAAAGGCAAATAAGAGGGTAACATAGGACAATTATTTGTCTGGAATGTATTCTGCCACATCTTCCAGACGGCAATTTAATATGGTGCAGAGTTTATCCAGCGTATGTGTTGTTACTGGCATATTGGACTGGAGCCGCTGGACAGTTGCATGACTCATGCTGTGTTTGAAACGCAGCGTATAGGTTGTTACCTTCTGTTCTGCCATTGTTTTCCACAATGGGTCATAGCAAATCATAATGTCTGCGCTCCTTTGCAAGCTCTATTACGGTTGATACACCATGTTTGAAGCAGCAGTACCAGCATTTACCCAGAAACCTGAAATGATACTTTTAAGTATGCTATGACAAACGTTGTTGCAACGCTTGTCTGCCGGCAAAATACTTATAAATTATACTTATTTTGAAGGTATTCCAAAAATGTTTTTAATTCCTTGTAAGCATTTTCGGGTAGATTTTCGACAAACAGAAATCTGCTGCCTGTTCTTTTAAGGGGAAGCTGCTTTTTCGTTGCTCCCAAAAGATAATCTAATGAAACATTAAAATATTGGGCAATTTGAAGTTTCATAGCATCATCTGGTGTATTGATATTTCTTTCATACAAAGAAATTGAATTTTCGGATACGCCTAAAATTTCTGCCAATTCTTTTTGTGTCAAACCATGGTCTTTCCTTAATTCGCTGAGACGTTCTCCCTCCATATAAATCACCTGCTTATTGGAAATAATTATATATGAATATCCATTCGACAATAGAAATCAACAGTATTCAACCTATTTTTATGATTGATTGGCTCTATAAAATTATTCTCAATCCCTAAAATCAAATAATTCTTTTGGCTTAACATCCAGCACTTCACACATCTTAAAAATTACATCGAAAGAAACACCGACATTGCCCAATTCTATTGCACTAATATGACTTCTATCAATATCTACTAATTCAGCTAATTGTAACTGAGTAAGTTTTTTTCTTTTTCTATAATAAACAATGTTCAAGCCGAATTTTTCATAAAGGTGTTTATATTCCTTTTTCATTTTTATCACCTCCATAATAATTCTAAGGTGATAAAGAGGCAGATTAAACCTTTTGAAAATAACGCAACGATATTGATACAAGTCATTTGATTTATTTTTTCATATAGATTTTGTTAAATCACTCTCTAAAATCAAACAGATCTTTCGGTTTCAAATTTAATACTTCGCACATCTTGAAGATTACATCAAGCGAAACGCCAACATTGCCCAATTCTATTGCGCTAATGTGGCTTCTATCAACATCTACTAATTCAGCTAACTCTAGTTGCGTGAGTTTTTCTTTTTTCCTATAATAGACGACATTCAGGCCAAATTTTTCATAAAGGTGTTTATATTCTTTTTTCATTTTTATCACCTCTATAATGATTTTAAGCAGATAGCATAATATAATAAACCTTGTGTAAATATCATTACGATGTTTACACAAGTCATTTAATGTGTTATTATTTCTATATGGTATTTATACAAACATAATGACGCTGACGCTAGTTGGAATGTTATTTGTATCAAGAATAGTCATATGTACGAAGGTTATCTGCAAAAAGGGGTTGATGCTTTATGAGCATTTTTTCGGAACGTCTGAAAAGACTCAGGACAGGCCGCAAAATCAGCCAGAAACAGCTTGCAAAACAGCTTAATTACGGATATACGGCTGTTGCAAATGGAAGGAATGAGCCTTCTATTTCTGACCTGTGCAGGATTGCCGATTTTTTCAATGTCAATGTCGATTATCTGGTGGGGCGTACGGAAAATATGATGAGCCATAAAAGCCCAGAACTGCATAAATTGCTGAACAATATTACCCTTTTTGACATCATGTCCGCAGTGCAGCATATGAAAAACGATATGGAGGGCTAAACTTTGATTATCTGTTCATTTTTAGGACACAAGGATATATATGATGAGGATATTTACGAAAAGCTCACAGAGGCGGTTTTCAACATTGCAGAACTGGACGACACAGTGGAGTTTCAATTTTGCAGTACCGGATATTTTTATGCCCTGTGCCTTGCCGCTGTGCTTGAGGCAAAACAGCGTTTTCCGCAGAAAAATATCGCCATAGTGATTGTTGCCAGAAGTGAAAGCAGGGAGTACCTTGTTTCCAATCTGAAACAAAACAAAATAGAGTTTCCCCTCTATATCGCAGACAAGGTTATTTCGCCGCCGCCGGGCGTTGTCACTGAAAGCGAGCGGGATATGACATTATCAGGCAGACAACTGGAACGCTGGACAATCCGGCGTTCCATGCATATCATCAGCTATGTTTACCCGGTATTTTTTGATTCAGCCCATATGCAGCACAGGTATGCAGGGAACAGGGGCATTGCAATGACTGACATAACAAACCCTGAAACGACAGAGGAAATCCGAAAAAATATCCAGTTCCTGCCGGAGCGGCAAAAAACTGTTATCACAATGCAGCTGGCGCGACAGTCATGGAAAGAGATTGCAGCAGCCTGCGGCACTTCAATCAAAACCGCCCATTCCGATGCAGTACACGCCTGTATACGATTACAACGGGACAGCATCTTAGGCGTTCTGGAAACATTCCGGCGTACCCCGCACCAGCCTGTTGTCTGCTGCATATTAGCGATAGGCGAAGCCGATTACAACAGCCTCTGTTTATTTGAACAGGCTATTTTATTCCTGTTCAGGACATATCATGTAGCGCGATTCAAAATCCTGTTGGAATACTGCCATTCCGGATATATGTACATATTGGAAAAACTGGCTGAAAAATTCCCTGAAATCAAGATTTCCCTGTTTGTTGATACCAAAATCAAGGATTCCACAGGTTACAGACACCACAGGCAGGCCGAAAAAATTAACACGATTCTGAGGCAGTCGGATTTTTGTATCTGGCACCCGCCGCTGAAATCTCCTGCTCACGGGATTGCAAAACAGCTGGAAGATGCGGAGCAGATAAAGGTGCTGGATATGGGCGGAAATGGACCATTGCCCTGTCCCTTGCAAAACTGCAACTGTAAAACGGCTTTCCGCTATGTTACAATAGGCATGTAAGGTTAGGTCAGAGTATTTCAGGTCAGAGTAAAAGTTTTTCGGATTTATCCGAAAACAAGTAAAGGAATTATCAGGCTGTATACCTGACACAAACACAAACTTATATAAGAGCATGTTTCATACCGCCCTGCATACGCCTTGCCGGCAGATTTTCCAATGCTTTGCGTTGTTCAGCCTTGAAATACCACGCGGTATTCCTTCGGCTTCACGCCTGAATCAGTGAAAAATCTGCTCGCCAATCCGCATACATTGAGATATGAAACAAGCTCTGAAACCGTAAATTCTTTTTCTAATTGGATGAAATAAGGATTTACGGTTTTTTTATGCCCCAAAGGAGGAGGTCAAAAGAAGCGTACCAGGAAAAATACAAAATTTACAAGGAGGAAAATATGGAGCAGCAAAAGGAAATGAACAACTACGAAAGAATGGAGCAGCGAATGCGCCTGAACGACCAGAACAGGGCAGAAATCACAGCTTTCAGCACACTGAACCAGGAAACATGGCTGGGCAGGGTCGGCTTTCACGCAGAGGAGAAAGAAATGGTAGCGTCAGGTGAGAAATCCCCGATGGTTCGCTATGATGGCGGCCTGGTTTATAACTATCAGTATGACTTTTGTATCCCCACAAATGACAGTGAGATGCTGTGGCTTATCCGGCGGTGGAATACCGGCGAAAAAAACTGGGGCGTATTCAACCAAATCTATGACCGCGTGCAGGATTTGGGCGGGATATACCTGATATGGCACTGAGGAATGACATAATAAACATTGGAATCCAAAAACATTCTAAAATCATAAAGTTTTGGATTTTACTGAAAATGTATAACAAAAAAACAAGAGCACCGAAAGGAGAATGTACATGAAAATTTTAGTTGTAGAACCCGGAAAACACCCTTATGAAAAGGAAATCGAAGGCACATTGAAGGAAATGCAGAAGATTGTCGGCGGCAGGATACAGGCACTCTACCCATTCCGCGACGAGGTCGGCGTGGTATGCAACGACGATGGGATTTCGCTCCAAATGCCTTTCAACCGGAAAATAGACGAGGAATGTTACATATTCGGCACGTTCTTCCTCTGCGGGCTGGGGTTGGAGGATTTCACCTCCCTGCCGGAAAACTTGATGGAGAAATATCGGAAACGTTTTTATTCCCCGCAGTTTTATACGGCCAACGGGGTGTATAACCTCCCGCCGGAACGGTACCGCCTGTTGATGGTGAAACTGGGAGAGTTGGAGGGACGAGCATGAGTGAGCAGAACGATATTCCCCAACTTTGGGAACTGACCTACAAGGACATTAACAAGGCTATCCACCTGTCAGTATACGCCGATACTCTGGCGTATGACACTGAAAACGGCAGGCGGCTGCTTGCCGAAGTGCGTTTTGGAGGCTATCCTGAGCAGGTGCGCGCCATGGCGGACGCGATATACGGCGGCGGCCAGGTCTGTCTGAGTTATAACGGCAGCCCGTTCTATTTCCAGGGACTTGCCAGACGATACCGGAAGTTTTTCACAAACGACGGGCTGTACATGGAAGCCACACTGGTACTGGAAAACGAATTACAGCAGGCGGAAAACAGCAAAAAGGAAAAAGCCGGCACAAAAAAAGAGCTCTGGCGGGCAGTATACATTTACTGCGAAAAAGACAGCGATGAGCGGCTGTTTGAAGAGCTTGACGCCACAATTTCCGTCCCTCTGATACCGGAATTTCGGGAATATATCCTTCGCGGGCTGAAGGAGCTAAACTATTTGACGAAACTGGACATGTTTTCTTCCAGCGCACAGTTTGACGTATGGAAACTGTTTTTGTCTACGGATGAGCGTAATATTATCGAATTTGTGGAACATGGGCTGGAAACAGGGCGGATTGCCATTCCGGGCGAATGTACGGAGAAGGACGCCTTTGCAGACGTGCTGTCCGTATCTTCTTACCTGAACCGGTTCGGCACAAGCATTGCAGACAAGATACAGGGGCAGTTCACGCCCCTGTTTGACCCTTCCAAAGAACAGGTTTCCAGGGAAGTCATGGAAGTCAACGCCCATATCCAAAAACAGGCGGGATACAGCCTGTATGACGCACAGCTTGCCGTATCGGAGGCCATTATGAGAAGCCTGCGGAAAAACAAGACCGCCCTTTGCATCGCGGAATGCGGTACAGGTAAGACGAAGATTGGTCTTACATCGCTCCACGCGTACCATTCACGAAAAGGCGGCAGGCATTTCAACATCGTGCTCTGCCCTGCCCACCTGCCTAAGAAATGGCTGCGGGAGATTGAAGAAACGGTGCCGGATTCTTTTGCGGTGCAGGTAAAAACGGCCGGGGAACTGGAAAAGGCATATAACCTGTTCCAGAAAGGCAGCCGCAGCTGCTACGTTGTTATGACGAAGGAAAAGGCACGCGACGGTTATATGCGCCGCCCTGCCGTAACGTATAACAGGCGGAAACGCGCCTTTATATGCCCTGACTGCGGTGAGCGCATCATGATGGATGTTTTTAGTGGAGGAATCAAATGCCAGACTGAGGCAGACCAGTTCTTTTTCCGGAGGGAAAACAAGAAGAACCGCAAATGTGAAAACTGCGGCAGCCTGCTTTGGACTGTACTGGAAACGGAACGGCAGAGCCAGTGGGTAAAAATAGCGAATACCGGCTTTGTCTACCGGACGATGGCATGGCAGCATTTGGACTCTATCGCCAGAAAAGTCATGATGAAAAGTGCAAGAAGCAATAAAGCTCCTGTGTTCCCGAAAGAATACTATGACGTGAAAGCACTTGTGGATAATCCCGACATGGTTGTCAGGCCTGCCGGTGCAAGACCGGAGTGCTCCCTCTCCATGTATGTCAGCAAAAAAATGCGTGGCAAAATAGACGGGCTGATTATCGACGAATTGCAGGATTACAACAACAACAGCGGTCAGGGCGACGCCATGAACGACCTGCTGGGCTGTGCGAAACGCGCGGTCGGGCTGACAGGGACGCTTATCAACGGGTATTCACAGGGCATCTTTTACCTGCTCTACCGCGTTTCCCCGCGCCTGATGCAGACGGACGGAAAGCGGTATACCGTTCCGGCCGATTTCAACCGGGAATATGGCGTTACGGAAACGGCATTCGAGCTTACTGAGGAAGGCTACAACGCCAACCGACGGACAGAAAAGCGCAAGCTGCGGGAGAAGCAGGTTCCAGGCGTTTCACCGCTGGTCTATTCACGCTTCCTTATGAATCAGGCGGTATTCCTTTCCCTGAACGACCTGGGAAAGCAACTTCCGGAATATGAGGAAATCCCTGTGGAGCTTCAGCTGCCGGAAGATGTCCTGACGGAATATCAGCGTATCGAGGAAAAATTTACGGACGTAATGAAACGACAGCGGGATATTGCCATGAAAGTCATGTCGGCATTCATGAGCCTGCTGACGGTCTATCCGGATCAGCCCTATGGCATGAAGCCTGTGCTTGACCCCTATTGCGAAATACCGCTGGTGCAGGCTTTGGACAGATGGGACGCGGACACGCTGAATGAAAAAGACCTCTGGCTCCTGGAGAAAGTGAAAGAAAAGATTGCGCGGCACGAGCGCGTTGTAATCTATACAAGCTGGGTGCGTGTCGACACGCAGGAACGGCTGGAAAAGCTGTTCCGGGAGCATGATATCAATGTCTGCGTACTGCGCGCTTCGGTTCCTACGGTAAAGCGTAAGGAATGGATTGAAAAGCAGGTTGAAAACGGCGTCCATGTTCTGATTACAAACCCGCAGCTTCTGGAAACGGGGCTCGACCTGAACGATTTCACAACGCTCATTTATTACAACATCAGTTATAAGCTGTTCACGCTCCGGCAGTCCTCGCGCCGTTCGTGGCGCATCAACCAGAAAGCCCCAAGGATAGAGGTTTATTTCCTGTATTTCAAAAATGTGATGCAGCACCGCGCGATACGCCTGATGGCGTCAAAGCTGGCAGTCGCGGGCGTGATAGAAGGCAATCTGACAGACGAAGGGCTTGCGGCAATGAGCGAATGCCAGGACCTGACAACGCTTCTGGCACAGGAGCTGACGCTTGGGCTGAAGAATGAAACAGAGGATATCGGAGATGTGTTCAAAAAGATGGCATTTTTGAAGCCGAATGAGGAAGAAGCTGCGGCGGAAGTCATCGAAGGTGAAGCGTCCCTGCTGGAAACCATCATTGAGGAACCAGCAACGGAAAGCGTTCCGGCAAAGCCTGCGGCGTCAGAAAAAGCAGAATGTGGACACAATACGGCAGCAGCGGGCAGGACGGTAGTTTTAGATGTGTCTGCCCATGATGTGAAGCCGAAGCCAGGGAAGAAAAAAACGGCCGCACTCGAAAACCAGATTTCACTTTTTGACTTTTTGGATACTTTATCAGCTTGAAAGAAAAGGAAAAGACCGCGGGACTCTGTCCCGCCCCCTGCAAGCCCTTTGAAAAGGGCTTGACCCTAAACTTTATTTCCACCGCGCATTTGCGCGGTGGGCAAATGGGTCAAGGGGGAAGTTCCCCCTTGCGGGGTATTGGGGCAGCGCCCCAAGGTCTTGGAAGGAGGCATGTAGCATGAAATTTGATATGGAGAAAAGTGTTTTGGCAGAAATGGCGGAAAAAGCAAAACGGATAGCCAGCGACAGCCTGCCTGCGGAGATGCTCCGCGGTGTCTGTCTGGAATGCAGCAGATCTGCACAGGAGGTTTCCATGATTGCGACAGACCTGTCCATGTCCATTTTCCTGAAAGAGCCAGCGGAAGTGATAGAAAGCGGGCGCATCGTGATAAATGCAAGGCTGCTGTTTGACATCATCTCCCACGCGCCCGGCGATGTCGTCAGGTTCTGGGCAGATTATAAAAAGAACATGGTCAGAATCAGGTCGCAGAACTCTGCTTACAATATCATGTTCCTCAGTGCAAAGCATTATCCCAGACCGGATATGCCCTTTCCGGAGGATACCGTCAAAATCTCCGGTATCCCCGGCATGGCGGCGAAGACTGCCTTTGCTGTAAATGAGGACAGCGCAAACAAGGCGCTGGGCTGTATCTGCCTGCGTACACATAAAAACAGGATACAGGCGGCGGCAAGCAACGGCTCATGCGTGATGCTGACAAAGCAGGACGCGGACGCAGGGGAGGAAAAGCAGTTCCTCCTGCCCGGAAAACAGTTTTTGAAGCTTGCGGCAATGTCCTCAAATGAGGACGAATACAGCATGGGTTCGATACAGAACCGCGTAGTATTCATGAAAAAAGGCATGATGGTATCACTCGAAACGTTCTGGGACGTCACTTTTCTGGATACGGACAGGGTAATGCAGTCTGTTACGCCGCAGTATACGGCAACTGTCGATGTAAAGGATATGAAAAACGCGCTGGATATGATGTCTGTGGACGGTGAAATCCGGATAGTAAATATCCTGTTCGGGAAAACGTCCGTCATAGTAAGCTGCAATGGAAATGTGTCTGCGCGGGAGGAGCTGCCCGCAAAAATCAGCATGGAAATGCCAAAGGGCGGCTTTTATTATTCCTTCAAGGACTCGTACCACCTGTTCCGGCTGATACACGGCATTGCACAAATCAAAATAGACAAAAATGGCTTGATGCTGGTCAGGGGCAGGGACGAGCTGTTCTTCCAGCTGCCCAGGCGACCCGGAGAACAGGCAAAGAAACCGGAAAGCAAAGCGAAAGCAGGAAATAAAGAAAAAACGGCCAAAAAAGCCGCAGCATAAGGCGGATTGACTTAAGAAAACAAATTTTTCTTTTCGGTTGATTTCTTAAGTCAAACGCCGACGGCAGTTGCCTGAGAAAATTTCTTCTAAAATTTGAGCCGCTCTGGAAAATTTTAATTTTTCAGACGTTTCAAAAAACGAAATTTTCTTATGGCAACGCCCAGAAAAATAAGGAGGACGATGATTATGTTAAACCACTGCACAATGATGGGAAGATTGACGAGGAACCCCGAGGTACGGCAGACAAAAGGCGATGAGCCGAAAACGGTTGCAAAGTTCGGGATTGCCGTAGAACGCGATTACACCGTACAGGGCGAGAAGGTTACGGACTTTTTCGAGGTGGAAACCTGGCAGAAAACTGCTGAGTTTGTGGAAAAATACCTGAAAAAAGGCCAGCTTATTGCACTGGACGGTAAGCTGTGCCGTTCCGAATGGACAAAGCCGGAAACAGGCGAGAAACGGTTTTCCTACTACATAGAAGCAAAAAACGTCTATTTTGCAGAAGGCAGGAAAAGCGAACCGGAAAATACCGCCGCGGCGGAGGAGGTACCGAAGGATGACAGCCCTGCTCCAAGCGGGTTTGACCCGTTTGATGATGAAAATGATTTCGACCCGTTTGCGGAGGAATGACGTCAGGAGAAAAAGAGTTTTTTATTTCAAGATGCGAAAAGGTATAATAAGAACAGATGGAAACATGGCTGATTGCCGGGCTTCCATCCAATATTTACTTGATGGGAGAAATAGAGATGAAGCCGATTGAAATTTACCATGGAAGCAATACGGCAGTAGAATTTCCAGAGGTTCGGAAAACACGTTATACAAAGGATTTTTCATGGGGATTTTATTGCACACAAAGTTATGAACAGGCATATAGATGGGCAAACCGCCGGAATGAAGCAGGTGTGGTAAATATATATTCTTATACAGAAGAAGAAAGCCTGAAAATTTTGAAATTTGATAAAATGACAGATGAATGGCTTGATTTCATAGGAAAATGCAGGGCAGGATATATCCATGATTATGATATTGAGGAAGGCCGATGGCAGATGATACAGTTTGGAACCTTGTAAATGATTTCCTAAATGGCGATATTAGCAGAGAGATATTTTGGGCATATGCAAAATTTAAGCACCCGGCACATCAGACCAGGTTCCATTCCATAAACAGACGGCGGGACGTTGTTGAAGGGATTAGCAGGGAAGGTATTGCCCGCCAACTGCGTGCGGCAGGAATGAATCATTGCCTGTCACTGGAACAGGTTTCTGATGAGCTGATCGAGGATTTTAGCATTTTGAATGGAAATTTTGACACAGTGAGCGAATGCCAGTACAATGTCCCGTCTGCAACTTCCATTGGAAAAGTCTACCAGCGGCTTGTTCTGGCAACAGAAACAGGGGATATTGCGCAAACAATTATGGCTGTATTTACATCGTTTATCAGCGATGAGATTTCGGATTTTAATTCAAATGTGTATTACAGCAATCCGGATTATCTTAGGTACTGTTATGAGGAAGGCAGATTGCTTGCATAACCCATGGGTAAAGGAGGCAGGAAAACATGAAATGTCCGGCATATACGGTAGAAGAAATAAAAGAGCGGGTCATCCCAATCGCAAAGAAATATGGTATTGCAAAAGTATACCTTTTTGGTTCATTTGCCAGGGGGATTACCATGAAAACAGCGACATTGATCTGAGGATAGAAAAAGGGCGCTTAAAGGGTTTGTTTGCTTTGGGCGGTTTTTATGAAGAAGTGAAACCGGCTCTGGAAACAGATGTCGATGTATTGACAACAGGAGGCCTTGAAGCAGGTTTCCTTGAAAAGATAAAGGCGGACGAGGTGCTGTTGTGTGCGGAATGTGAAAATTCCTGGATATAAAGCAGCTCACAGCATCATTTGAAACAAAGGGAACTTTCTGCTGATTTTCAGCAGGAACGTTCCCTTTTCAGTTTTACGTCTTAATCCATATAGATCAGCATGGGCTATTTGTTTTTCGATGAAGTACTTCTGCTTCCCCCTCAATAAAGGATAATAGCTAATTATCTTTTAGTCAAGGATTTTTAACTACAATAATTTTAGCTTGGAAAGGAGAAAGATTATGGAATATTTTGTTTATATGACCAATGATTGTAACCTCCATTGCCAATATTGTTCAGTATTGCTGGACTGCCAAAAAGCCAATCTTCCAATGAAGCCAAATTATTCGAATTTAACACTTGCTTCCTTTATTGAAAATGTACAACAGAATAATAATGATTCGGAGGTTAATGTTTACTTTTTCGGTGGGGAGCCTACAATGGAGTATCCTAGTATCAGAGAACTTATTCAGGATCTAAAGCGTACTCTTCCAAATACGCTTTCCCTGAAATTTGTTCTACATACAAATGGAATTTTGCTTAATCAAATACCGAAAGGGCTATTAGATGAGCTTACGTTAATCATGTTCTCTGTCAACTATGAAAAAATCCCTAAGTATGATTTGGCAAACAGCTATTTCTCGACTATTATAGATAATGCCATTACCACCAAACAGCGAAGGAATGTTCCTATGATTGCCCGTCTTACGATCACAGAAGAGACAAGTCTTTATACAGAAATATTGCAAGTTTCGCATTTCTTTGACTTGGTATATTGGCAAATCGAAAATTGCAGCCAATTTAATAATTTTTCTGTTTTTTATGCCACATACACCTTTGAAATAGAACGAACATTTGACTACTGGCTCCAATATTTGAAACACGGTTTTATGATTAAACTGGTGCCGTTTATGGCAGCCCTAAAGTTCATGTTTTATCCAGACAGATCAGATAAAGAATTTTCTTGTGGATATAGCAGAGGAATGATTTATATCCAGACAAACGGAAATTGCTACGCGTGCAGTGACAATGTTGAGACCGGTACTCACTACATGGGAAATATTGGATCTGGTATCACGCTCGCCAAATTTTCTCTGGAACGATTCCGTTGTGCAAATTGCAGCTATCGCCGCCTCTGCATGGGACGCTGCGGCCGTATGCATGTTGAGTTCTCTGAAAAACACATTTCTGAATACTGTCGTTTAAATCAATTTATGTTTGATCTGTTTCTAAAGCACAAAACTGAACTGGAACAGATTCTACAAGATTATCCAAAGTATCAAGGCGAATTGAATAGTTGGTTACTTGAGTATACAGAGTTTACGCCTTAAACTATATAATAGAAATTTTAATACTGTGATATTCAATAAATGAAAATTATTTAGTTCTTTTATCTGGTATTTAGATAGCCACATGGTTAAATGTTTATTGCTTATGGAGTAGTTACTTATGTTTAATCTTATAACTAGTTCACTAATTAGTGCATTAATAGGGCTTTGTCTCCCATATATTTTTGCAGTTTTTAAATATTTGATAAGGCGTTGTTCGAAAAGCAATCTTTGTGGAGAGTGGTTCTCTTACTCATTCCTCATGGAAAATAACTCTCCTCAATTAGTAGGCGGAAAAGTAAAAATTAGCAAAGGAGTTTTTTCGCTATATAAGACATTATGGGTTGAGAACGGTTTAAAGTACAAGGGGCAACTTCAAATGGAAAATAATCATCTTATTTTGGTACAAAAGACAAATAGTGAGATTAGAACCGAGACATCGTGTATAAGAATTGACTGTTCCCACTATAGCAACTACAATTGTTTACATGGATTTTGGCTGTCATATGATTCAGACAACTATATTTGTTGTGGCCCGATCATATTATCTAAAGAAAAGTTACCTTCGGATACAGCAAGGGGGGAACTGCAATTATTTACTCAAGCCTACGATAATTTGATAATGAGAGTTGAAAACCAATATAATGGTCAGGCCTGTGAGAAAAAATCTGTAAATTGAAATCTTCCATGATACTATTGGGCGAGAGGCTTGAGAATCAGCATTTCAGCGATTCTATGGCGTTTGTAGTGTAAATTACCTTTCGGACTGCCGCCGAAAACTTGAAAATCGGAGAAATGGTATCCCAGTTATTCCTCCAGCGTTTCATGGAGTTCGGATATTTGGGTGTCCATTTTTCGGTTACCTTTTCCAGTGCTTTTTCTCATCTGCTACCTGATAGATTGTCTTCAAATCTGCCGCAAAGGCTTTCCTGTCTTTTTCCGAAACGTATTTCAAGGTATTTCTGACCTGATGGACGATGCAGCGCTGATATTCTGTTTTGAGGAATGCAGTCGCAATCGCTTCTTTTATACCAGTAAGCCCATCTGCATAGATCACCAGAACATCCTTCACTCCGCGACTTTTCAGTTCGTTCAGCACAGACAGCCAGTATTTCGCGTTTTCGTTTTCGCTGATGCTGATTGTCAGTACCTCTTTCCGGCCTTCCGCATTGATACCGAGAATGACATAAGCTGCCAGTTTCCGGTTGTCACGGACAGAATAGTGAATAGCATCGATGAAAAGGATAGGGCATACCTCATCCAGCGGACGGTTCTGCCAGTCTTCAATCTGTGGCAGGATTTTGTCCGTAACATCAGAAATAAAGCTCTCTGATATTTCAAATCCGTAACTATCCTCGATGGTTTCGGAGACTTGACGTGTGGTCATTCCCTTCGCGTACATGGAGATGATTTTCTGGTCGATATCCGAGATATCCTTCTGACGTTTTTTGACTACCTGCGGTGCAAAGTTGGTTTTACGATCCTGCGGCACCTCGATTTCCATAGAGCCGTAACGGCTGTTGACCCGCTTGCGCTTATATCCATTGCGGTAATCATCGCTGTCAGAGGTTCGGATTTTTCATATCCGAGATGGTCATCTATTTCTGCCTCCATGATTTCTTTGATGGTTCCGCCAAAAAGATCTTTCGGCGCATCTAGAATATCTTCAGCAGACTGGATGTCATATTCCTCCAAAGGCTGGTGAATGATATTTCGTTTTCCTTCCATCATTTGTACTCTGTGTATTGGTTTCTCTTCTTTTGCCATAATGAAAGACCTCCTTATGATTTTTATTTTATCATAGAAGACCTTCCAAAACAGTTATTACAGAAAAAATTCTATATGGCCTAGATAGTGTCTACACAAGGTGAATGGATTGTGATAAAATGGAAGCATCTTAAA
>OFGA01001100.1_pt1 | contig 19698 bp, 23 predicted proteins | sample 1521471 | NCBI WGS metagenome assembly OFGA01 (sample SAMEA3504086, study PRJEB24116) | mouse gut metagenome | biome: mouse gut; feature: mouse-associated habitat; material: faeces | place: Denmark | collected 2011
CCATTTTTGTTCACTCCTTATTCTCTTGATTATATCTCAAATCCTTGAGAATGGGGTGTCAACTTTTTTTATACCACATCACCAGACCTTCAAATTTGTAAATGCCGGCATCCTCTTCGCCATTTATCACGAAGACAAGACTGCACAATCCATGAAGGAAGGCGTTGACCTTCTCGGATCCGTCCTTGGCGCAGGACTTTTTAGAAAATATGTCCATATCCTGCTCACAGATCGTGGCTCTGAATTTACCGCTGCTGATGCCATGGAAACGGCTTTTGGCGGCACAAGACGAACCAGGGTCTTCTCCTGTAACCCTATACAGTCCGGACAGAAAGGATCTTTGGAAAACAAACATGTCCGACTCAGATATATTCTTCCTAAAGGTACAGATTTAAGAGCGTTAGGAGTTATTGGCCAAAGTGCACTTAACCTTACTCTCAGTCATGTGAATTCCGCTCCCGTGGAAATGGTCGGTGGAAGAAGCCCCCTTGGGCTGGCTGATTTCATATACCACGATTTATATGAAAAACTGGAGGCTTTCGGCATCCATAAAATAGAGAAAGATAAGGTTATTCTCAAACCTTACCTTCCCAAAAAATAATTTCCCACAGGCGGCTGTCAGGATGGCTCCATATATCATCATCCAAGTGGAATTTAGTCCTACACCCCCAAAAAGTGCCACTAACGTCCGCTTTTTTGACGTGCAAAAAAATACCCTGGAATCCTGTTATGACCACATCTGCTGACTTAAGTGTAACATTAAATCCAACTTTATGAAAGAAAAAAGTAGCATTTATCCTTTTCTGTAAGAGTAAATGCTACTTTCCTAACCGCTGTTTTCAAAGTGGAAATAAACTTTTCACTTCAGCTTATTTTTATTCTAACCGTTTTTTTCAATAATGTTCTGATTTAAATAATAATAATTTGCCAAATATTTATAATAAGAAAATAAAACGAAGTAATACAAGGAGGATTAGATGAAAATGAATGTGATAATGGAAGGACGCAGTAGTGGCTTAGACAACGGGTTATATTCCAGTATAAGATACAGGGATAATAAAATTTGGCAGACTTCTTTTAAGGAAGTGGCATTGCATTGGTTGGCAGACCAGGAAAGCATGTTGAAACCCAATAGTATTAATAGGTACAATTTCCTTTTGGAAAGACATATCTTACCTGAAATTGGTAATTTGGAGATAAGGGAAATTAATAGTGAAAAAATAAGAAAGTTTGTTTCAAGCATGTCAGAGTCAGATCGTATTGACGGGAGTGGAGGACTATCCAACAGTACTGTCAATGATATGTTAATCCTGATAAAATCCATACTTAGTTATATTGAAGAGAAATATAGCGTAACAGTCAGCATAGGAAAGATTAAAATTCCTCAAAAAAAACAGCAGGTAGATAGATTCTACAGTTCAAAAGACATTAATCTTTTGATTGTGGAAGCCTGGAAGCGTTTTGGAATGGATAATTCGGACTTGAGGTGTTTAGGGGTGCTTTTGTGTATATATACAGGAGTGAGAATAAGTGATGACCAAGTTATAATAAGACTAAAGTTAGACAAACCCAGTAAATACGCTGGTTTGAGCTGATTTAGTCCTTTCTCAAAGTTGCAATGAAGCAGGATATTGATGGAAGGCAGCGCTGTTTTTTCGGTCAGGTATCTCACAAAAGCATATGGGGCACCAGGATTCCGGCGGGGATTTATGCCATATGGGCAGGGAGGTGGAAACTGTATTTTGGTGCAAAAAAATATTGGAATTATTTAGGCAGGACTAAATTCAGAACCCCAGGGAGGGGAAAGCTGGTTTAGCCCTGTTTTTTATTATCACAGGGAGGATACATATGGGCAATCGGGTTACCAGGGAAAGCATGGAACTTATTGCAGGGGAAATTATGGATGCAGTCTGTGCTTCCGACAGTCTGGAAGACGGCACAAATAAAATTCAGGAAATTCTTGAAAGTAATGGGATTGTAGAAATTATCCCGGATTAAAGGAGGAGACATATGAAACAAAGAGAGATGACAGTTTACAGGGCAAGGGGAACCGGCACAGGGACAAATAACCCACTGATCATGCTGCAGGGGAAATGGCTGCGGGACCTGGGATTTTCCACAGGCGACAGGATTTCTGTAACCTGTGATGGCGGGAAGCTTATTGTGGAAAGGACAGGCAGGATATGGTCCGACCCCAAAGGGGCAGGGATGGTGGCGGAAGATGCAGAATATCAGGGAAAGGCGGTATGACAATGGGTATGAACAGAGGAAATAACCGTGAAATTATTTTTAAGGACGAGGAACACGAAATGTTTTACAGGAGCTGCCTGCCAAAATGCAGGCAGCAGGATGTGTACCATAAGGCGCTGGTTTACTGCCTTGGGATCAGCGGAGATACAAGGCAGAACATAGAGCGGATTTTTGATTTCAAAAGAGGGAGCGTAAAGCCGAAGTGTCTGGAAGAGGGCTGGATCACCAGCGGCAGTGCAAGGGTGGTACGCATGGCGTTCAATCTTTTCTGCAATGGTACGCCTACTGTGCATGGACTGGAGGGGGAAGCAGGGCTGGAGGAGTGCCGGCATTATACGGTGGAGGATCTGTTCTGCTGTGAGTATGCAGTATATTTTTGGGAAGCGGTCAAGGTGCGTTATCCTGAATACTGTTTCCCGATAGATTTATCAGAGTTTGGATTCTAAAGCCGGGTAATGTATTCAGGCATAATGGGGCCGTAGATTAAAAGGAGGGCAATATGGCAGAGTTAAACATGGCATTAGTACAGATGAAAGGGCTGAAATGCCGGATCGATGATATTTTGAATGTTACCACTTATGACGAGCATGCAGACCTGCGGGGGCTGCATGCTGACCGTAAGGACAGTGACCAGCTTTTTCAGTTAAGGGAACTGCAGAAAATCATGAGGAAGCTGGCTGATATAGGCGGCAGCATAGAGTACCTTTTCCGTCCGGTCCAGGAGACCGGCATCCTGCATAAAGATGAAAATGGGGAATACAGGACGGAGAAAGGATATTGTTACCGGAGCGGGAGCCTGATTGAAGTTTTATTACAGGGCGATACCAATGAAGCAGCCTGCTGGGTGCAGACGAAGGTGGAGCATGACGGGGAAGATTATTATCTTGCCGGATATGAGGACATCCCCATGGAGGGGCTTCGTGCCCGTGTGAGACAGGGAATACAGACGGAAGGAGATTGAAGTTTATGGGCAAAATGGAACATACGAAGAAAAAGAAGCCAAGAGTGGCAATTTACTGTCGGGTGGGAAATCCGGCTGACGCCGGGATTGCGGTGGAACATATCTTTGGACATGATGATAGCCGGGAGACTGCCACGTTGCAGGACGGAACTCTTATACAAAGATGGAACCGGGGGATACAGGATGGGGAAAGGGTATTGTTGCCGGAGCGGGAGCCTGATTGAAGCCCTGCTGCAGGGTGATCCCGGTGAAGCAGCCTGCCGGGTGCAGACAAAAGTGGAGTATGACAGGGAAGATTATTATCTCATGGGATATGAAGATATCCCCATGGAAGGACTGAGTGTCCGTGTGAGATAGAAAATAAGGAAGGAGAGCGAAATATATGGACAAAACAGACAGGAAATGTAAGGTGATTGCCCTGGCAAACCAGAAAGGCGGGGTGTCAAAGACCACCACTACGGTAAATTTGGGAATCGGGCTTGCCAGGGCAGGGAACAGGGTTTTACTCATTGATTCAGACCCGCAGGCCAGCCTTACCGCAAGCATGGGGGAAAGGGAGCCGGACAGGCTGGATAAAACGCTTGCCACGGTGATAACTTCCATCATGGAAGGACAGGAGACAGAAGCGGAATATGGGATACTTACCCATGAGGAAGGTGTGTGGTTCCTTCCGGCAAACATTGACCTTGCGGCGGTGGAAGTGTCCCTGATCAGCGCCATGAGCAGGGAATATATGCTGAAAGAGTACATAGAGACGGTGGCAGCGTATTTTGACTATATTATCATAGACTGTATGCCATCCCTTGGAATGCTGACAATCAATGCCCTTGCGGCGGCAGATACGGTACTTATTCCCCTGCAGGCACAATATTTATCCTTAAAAGGGCTGGAACAGCTCATCGCAACGATCATGAGGATAAAGAAGCGCATCAATCCGGTACTGGATTTTGAGGGGATTCTGCTGACCATGGTGGACGCGAGGACAAATTATTCAAAAGAGATCATGGAAATGGTGCGCGAAAACTACGGGCAGAGGATTCCGGTATTTGAGAATTATATCCCCTTATCGGTGCGTGTCGCGGAGGCAAGCGCGGAGGGGAAGAGCATCTTTTCACATGACCCGAAGGGAAGGGCGGCTATAGCTTATGAAGGACTGGTAAAGGAGGTGCTGGTGCATGGCAGGTAGGAAAAGCAGCGCTTCCAATATCAAAATGCCGGATGTGAATGCCCTGTTCGGGCTGGAAGACAGTAATGGGAAAACGGAAGCAAAGGTTGTGGAGATAGCCTTGGACCAGCTGTATTCTTTTGACTCCCACCCATTCCGGGTGCTGGACGATGAAAAAATGCAGGAGACTGTGGAAAGTATCAGGGAGCATGGCGTTATCTGCCCGCTGATCGTCAGGCCAGGAAAGGAAGGCGGATATGAGATCATAGCAGGGCATAGACGAAAGAGAGCCTGTGAACTGCTTGGGCTTAAGACGGTTCCCTGCTTTATCCGGAACCTTACGGACGAGGAAGCCACCATAACGATGGTGGATTCCAATATCCAGAGGGAAGAGCTTCTGTACAGTGAAAAAGCCTATGCCTATAAGATGAAGCTGGATGCGATAGACAGGGTAAAAGGAAGGCCTAAAAAAGAGGGACAAGTTGTCCCTGATTATGCAGGGAAGAAGTCTACCGAAGTGGCAGCGGAGGGAAGTGGGGAAAGTTATAAACAAATTGAGCGTTATATCCGTCTGACTTACCTTATAAAACCTATGCTTGAATATGTGGACGAAAAGCGCATTGCATTTGGTGCCGGGATTGAATTATCTTATCTGGAACCCGCAGAACAGGAGCAGCTTTACCAGATAATGCAGCGCCTATGTGTGTTCCCAAGTCTGGTACAGGCAAAAAAATTAAAGGAGTTAAGCAGGGAGGGAAAGCTGGACGGAAATGGGATGGAGATTATCCTTTCTGATGAAAAACCGGCAGCCCCGGCAGTTAAGTTACAAAGAAAGAAGCTGAATGAATATTTCCCTGCTGACTATTCAGCGGAGCAGATGGAGGAAGTGATCTATGGCCTCTTAAAGAGGTGGAAATTTGAGCAGGGAAACATACAGGCAGGATAGTATTGGCGGAGCCGGTTTATTCCGGCAGGGGAAAACAGAATATTATTTTACATAAGAACAGAGGAACAAATCTGAACCTCTGTTTTTATGTTGGCAAATCATAACAGGGAATGGAGGAATGAAAGGTGCAGGGAATCCGGTTTGATTATTTCCATGGAATGGAAGCGGAGCAGTACAGCTTTTACCGCATACCGAAAATGCTGTTCACAGCGGAATGCTTCAGGAGCCTTTCCTGTGAAGCGAAGGTCTTATACGGGCTGATGCTGGACCGCATGGGCCTTAGCATCAAGAACAGGTGGATTGATGAAGAGGACAGGGTATACATAGTATTTACGGTGGAAGAGACAGCGGAGCTGATGAACTGCGGTACGCAGAAAGCGGTAAAGCTGATGAAGGAACTGGATACAGACAATGGCATCGGGCTGATAGAGAAAAAGCGCCTTGGGATGGGGAAGCCTAACGTGATCTATGTAAAGAATTTCATGGAAAAAGAAAATCCGCCCCTGCCGGACAGGGAGGAGAACCCTGATGAAAATGAAACAGCAGCCAGGATAGAAAACAGGGCAGACGATAATAACAATTCAGGAGTTGTGGATATCACAAATCAAGAATTATTAAAATCACAATTCAAGAATGGTGAAAATCACAATTCAGGAATAGTGAAAACCACAATTCAAGAATTTCCAAAATCACAATCTAATAATACTGAATTTAATAAAACTGATTTTAATGAGACTGATCTTATCAATCCTTATCCATCCGATGTGATAAGACTGATGGACAGATACCGTGATGCCATACGGAAAAATATTTCGTATGAGTGTTTTTTGAGCCGCAGGGACTGTCAGAAGGAGGAACTGGACGAACTGGTGGAGCTTATGGTGGATGTGATGATGATGCCGGATCATGCCTCTTTGCATATAGCGGGAGTAGAGAGGCCGGCAGTAATGGTGCGGGAACGGTTCTCAAAGCTGGAATACTCACACATCGCCTATGTGCTTGGCTGCCTGCAGGAGAATACCAGCAAAGTGGGGAATATCAGGTCATACCTGCTGACATCGCTCTATAATGCCGCATTGACCATGGACAATTATTACCGGGCAGAGGTAAACCATGACCTGTATGGGAGCGGATAGCGCAGACAGCCAGATACAAAATTTGGCTGTTTTTTGCTGCTGAAATCGGGAAACAGAAACCTGCTTGGAAAGGAGGGATACCGCGTTGGGCAGACGTGCAGGGCCGCAGGAACTGGTTATGCTGGGGGAACGTATACGGAGCCGGAGGACAAAACTGTGCCTGTCACAGGAAGCACTTGCAGAGAAAGCGGGGATCAGCGCCAACACGGTAAGTCGGATTGAGGGAGGGCAGATGTCCATGGGCATCGTGACTTTCATAAAGCTGGTACAGGCAATGGATGCGGACGCAAATGACCTGCTGGGAATCGCCCCTGGGCTGGGAAAAAAGCAGTATCAGGATATCCTCCGCCGCATCATCCATTTAAGGGCAGAGGAGCAGGAGATTGTGCTGCGGACGGTTGAAACTCTGGTGGAAAGCCTGCGGCAGGGCAGGCAAAAGTGTTCTACGGATATGGTGGGGAAATAAAAGAATTTCTACCTGTCCGGTGAGGAAAGCTGCCGCTGGTTCCGTTAAAATATACCCATAAGATTAAAGGACAGGCAGTAAAAAAGTTTCCAGCCCCGTCAAAAAAAACGGGTGAGCCGGAAGCTGTTTTTTACTGCCTGTCCTGCAATGGAAGGCAGTCCATGCAGTCAGCATAATGCCGGTGCAGCCCATCAGAAAGGCGGCCAGAATTGACATTGCAGGAACTGAAAGAAATCATTGAAATCCCGGAACATAGGATAAAAATGCCCACTGCAAAATATTTAAGGGAAACAGGCAGGGCAGTGGCAGAAAAACAGCTTGAAAATAATGCGTGGATTGCAGCCTATCAGAATGGTTACGCACTATACTGTGCCTGTGGCCATTCTACCGTATTCCCGGTCCATACATGCGGAGCCTATCTGTATATGTCCAGCGGCGTAAGCAGCTACTTACCGGAACAATTTTTCGAGAAAGAGCCATGGTATGTCAGGCTGGTGCTTGAGGGTGAAGACAGGCTGGAGCATAACCAGAGGGCAAAAGAGCAGGAGAGGACCGCTTCTTACAGCGCCATATCGGAAGAATGGCAGGTTATGGGAAATTTGGAGGGAAACCCGCTGAAACATCTTGTGGAAAGGGAGAACATAGAGGAAATACTGCAATGCCTGACAGAAAGACAGAAAACAGCAGTCAGCCTTTGCTTTTTCCAGCAGAAAACCCAAAGAGAAGCGGCAAAGGAGCTTGGTATCACCAGCCCGGCAGTATCCGCCATACTCTCACAGGCAGCCCGGAGACTGCGGAAGAAATATCCGCCCAAAAATCAGGCAGAAAAGGCGGTGGCGGCTGTATGAGGGGGAAGAAACCAAAGGAACGGGAAAAATATTTCATCCAGCTGGGTGACGGTACACTGGTGGAAGTGAACCGGGAAATTTATCTGGAATGGTATCAGTCAGAGCGGAGGGAGCGTTATCAGATGGAACGTGACCGGAAACATGGTGTGTGCAGCATAGAAAAACTGCATGAAAAAGGATATTTCCCTGAACAATCTATTTATGCCGTAGATATGACACAGGAAGCGACTTTAAGAAATGAATGCCGGAAAAGACTGGAAAATGCCCTTAAAAAACTGCCAGAGCAGGACGCCCATCTGTTAAAGTTATTGTATTTTGAGGAAATCACTGTAAAGAAAGCGGCAGATATTTATAACTGTAGCAGAAAAACAATCCAAAACAGGCGGAAGCGGATTTTAGAGAAAATAAGGAAAATGATGGAAGAAATATGACATCCCTAGAGAGTACAGCGTTTAAATCTGGAACGGAGCGGAACCGTTGTCAAGAGGACCGTGGAATACCGGAGCGCGAAGCGCGAGGATATGCCGCGAAAGCCTCTTGACATAAGGTTCACGGATTATCCTTTTTGACAGAAAAGGGGCTACTGCTCCTTTTCCTGCTTCCGGCGAGGACGGGTTCGGGCAGCGCCCGATAATGGGTCAAGGGACAAGTCCCTTGCGGGTTCTTAGGGCAGCGCCCTGAGCCCCCGGAGGGCCTTACGTATGAGAAATCTTAATTTACAGAAACTATTTCATACATTCTATTTTACAATCACTTTCAAAATAGAAAATTTTATTTTTTCATCTATATCCAGATAATATTATTCAATCTGGCCAACAAATCTTTGAATGTATTTTCTGAGACTGATATTGTTTGAGCTTTAATTATTAAATTGCGTTTTAATTCATCTAGGGGTATCTCCCACTCAAATTTATTATTTTTGTAATATTTCCAAACTAATCCATTTGTGTATATATAATGTTTTGTTCCAGATTTCTGTCCCTCTATTTGTTCGGTCTCGGAAAGTGATTTATTTGTTGCTTTGACTTCAATAAAACCCAAAACTTGCCCAATATCAGTCTTATACTGAAAATCGCTCGAAAGGATTGCTATATCTGGAACACCTGCATCGGTTGTCAATCTTGGATCTCTGTCCTTCCATAATCGGTTTATATCAACAAGCGATAAGCCTTTTGGTTCAACAATATTATCAAGCACATTATAAACAAGTATTTCCACACCTGCTTCAATAGGACACTTCATTATTATATCGTTTAATTTACGTTCATAGTATTTATAATCCATTCTCTATTATCTCCCTTTTACTACCTTGCTATTAGTACATTTATTATTTTTGTTTTTATCCCATAATGCAATATTACATTTATCTGTATAAAAAGAGTTATATTTTATGCCAGAAATATCATTTCTTTTCTTAACGATATCTAAAAAATCCAAAGGTACAACATAGTCCTGATCTTTATAATTTGGCGATGTTAAATATTTTTTTATGAAGATATAAAATGCCCTGATATCGACTGAATAATTATTGCTGAAAAACTGTAATGTTTCATCTGAAAACCAATTAGCAAGTCCATCGGAAACCGCAATTGTAAAATCCATCACTTTTATCTTGTTGCTTATAACACATTCAGATACTGAGATATAATCATTTTCATCTGCTTTCTGCTCTTTGCATGAAGTTTCTATATCCTCTGCCAGGTAAAGAACCTGCTCGCCAATCCGGTTCACCCTTCCATTTTGCTTTATTGCATGTGCAGGTGCTACACCAGAATATTGAACATTATATCCACATATTGGTATGCCATTTTTTCTGATGATTCCTGTATCTTCTCTATCGAAGTCATTGATTATTCTTGCTCTGTAATATATCACATTTTCAATTTCTGTTATGGGCATATACATCACTATCTGTTGGAATAGTTTTTGATTCTTTTCTTTTTTTCTGCCATTCAAACTCTCAAAACTAAACTGTTCAATGTTAAGTAAAGAGAAAAGTGCCTCTTCAGTTTTAACTTTAAAATCATGCATTTTTATTACCACTTTTCATGTCAAAATATTAGGTTAGAAATTCATGTTATCAGTAAAATTATAATCTATTTCTAGCTGTTATACAATTTTAAAAAGAATTAAAAAATAAATTCTAAAATTTTTCTAAACTGTTTAATTTTCACCCTTTTCCGCCTGCTATTAGTGAAGGGGTAAACAAATCTCATTTCAATCCATCATAATTCCCTTTCACCGAACCTTGACAATTTCATAGCCTGCCCAGATTGATACCCGGCAGATGAGTGTGCATCCTGCATGCCCTGCCGGAGTGAACGCTGCGTAAAGTAGAACCGGGGCTGGAACGGGTCTGGGAGGGACACAGGCAGAACGCTCAATATAAAAATTTTGAAGAAAGGAAAAGAGTATGGGAAGAAAAGGAATCAGATCAAAGCTTCTTACGTGCCTTGTGGCGGCATCCGCGGTCGTAACAGGGATATTGGGAAGCGTCCCCCTGCCTGTAAAGGCAGCCGGAGAGGGGAATTATACGGTCACATTTGAAGCCTATGAGGGAAGCTGTGAGACAGAGAGTATTACCGTACCTAAAGGGGAAAGCCTGACTTTGCCGGAAGCGGCTTTTGAGGGGCATTACCTTGAAAGCTGGGTGGACATAACCGAAAATGACGGTGTGACAAAATTTACAGCGGTCGGAAGGGCGGGCGATACCTACACCCCGGAACGTGACCTGTGGCTTTACGCCAACTGGAAACCGGACCAGGATCAGGAACCGGAGCCGGACATTACTGTTACTTATGAAGCACGGATCGGGGATACCAGGTATGAGGAACTGGAAGAGGCTTTTGCCAATGCACAGGCAGGGGATACGATCATCGTCCTTAAGGACTGCAGCGTGTCAAAGACGCTTGAGGTCACTGCGGATAATGTTACCTTAAAGAGTGAAGATGCAGAAAACCCGGTGACAGTCAGAAGGGAAGGAGAGTTTACCGGCAAGAGCTATGCCAAGGATGCCGGGAATGTACTGGTTGGAATCAGCAGCGGAAGCCTTACCACACAGGATATCGTTCTTGACGGCGGTGCAGTGCTGGATGAGAATTTCAATAATTCCGGACAGGTCTGGGACAGCCCCCTTATCTATGTAAAAGGCTCCTATGCCATGGAAGCAGGGACAGTCCTCCAGAATAATTACAATACCGACTATTCTGAAAGCGTGGATGGCAACCGCAGTGTCAGGACTGCAGGGGCAGTCAATGTTGCATGGGACGCGGGCATGACCATGGATGGCGGGCTGATACAGGACTGCTATACATTGGGGGCGGGCGGCGGCATCCAGTCCGCAAAGACCGCAGAGGTTACAATCACGTCCGGCACAATCCGCCACTGTTCTGCTGTATGGGGTGGGGCGTTGGGCCTTATGGGACCTTCCGAAGCGTCCAACATGGAATTGAGTGGAAACCACTCCGATTCAACGGGAGGAGCGGTATGGTCTCTCGTATCTCTGGTTATGACGGACTGTGTCATTGAAAATAACAGTTCCGACTATGTCGCCGGCGGCGTTCATATGTCCACGGGAGGAGAGTCAAAGCTGATCCAGTGTACCATTACCGGAAACAAAGCCCTGCGGGGCAGCGCAATCCAGACAGGCAAAGGGGAAGGCACGCTGCCCCTGGTCATCCGGGACTGTACCATTACCGGTAACCGCTCAAAAGAGAATATCAGCGCGGCGAGCGCGATCTGTTACATGAATGAGACAGGGATCATCCTTTCCGGGCACATTATCATGGAGGATAACCATGCAGTGGGGCTGGCTCCCTGTGACATCTTTTATTCTTATAATGAAGGGGCTTCTATCCTTCTTGATGAGGATTTTGAAAGTGATTCTGTTTTTGTGCTTGGCGGCTATGACAATATAAAGCCCGGCAGAGTATTGATTGACGGAAAGCTCTACCATAAGGACGCAAGCACGGAGCAGTTTGTATGGCATACGAGAAGCTACTGCACAGAGAAAAGGGGCGAAAACCTCTATCTTGCGGAAGTGCAGAAGACCTATTCTGTCACTTATGATGCCAATAACAGCTCTTCCGGCTCTGGCAGCATTATGTGTTCGGACCCAAATGATTACACCAGTGCTGATACAGTGACCATCATGGGGGAGGCAGAGCTTTTCCCGCTTATGGGAAACCTGGTAAAATCCGGATGTGACTTTGACGGTTGGAATACACAGGCAGACGGAAAAGGGACTGATTATGCACCCGGTCAGGAGATCAACCTGACAGGCGATCTTTATCTTTATGCAAAGTGGAAAGCCAAAGATCCGGTTACCCTGACCTACATTTATAATGGCGGTACAGGGGAAACAGAAAATGAGCAGGTTATTCCGGGGGCAAATATAACATTCCCGGACGCTTCCAGAGAGGGCTACTGCTTTCAGGGCTGGTATAAGGACGAAGGACTGACAGTATTTGCAGGAAATGCAGGGGAAAAGCATTACGCCCCGCAACAGGACTCTTCCTACTATGCCGCATGGGAAAAGACACATGCCACCGTCACTTTTGACGCAGACGGAGGAAAAATGGAAGGTGGAGCTGTCACTGCAAAGATTGGAGATACTATCACCCTTCCCGGCTGCACCAAAGATGGTTATGAGTTTATTGGCTGGTATGACAATGATACCTGCACCGGGCAGGCAGGGGAGGGATACACCATCTCCGATGATGTCACCCTGAAAGCCCATTATGTGAGGAAAGAAGCACCCACATGTACTGTTTCTTTTGATACGGACGGAGGGAAAGAGATTTCCCCTATAAAAGTAGAAAAAGGACAGACAGTCAGGCTGCCGGAAGCGGAAAAGGAAGGCCACCTCTTCCTTGGCTGGTATACAGCAAAAGAAGGCGGCACCAGAGTGAATGCTGAACTTACCGTGACAGAAGATACCACCCTTTATGCCCATTGGGAGAAGGAAAGTGAAAAGCCGGAGGAAAGGCCGGAAGCAGCCATTACTTTTGACGCAGACGGCGGGGAGATGGAAGGCGGGGATATCACTGCAAAGATTGGCGATACCATACTCCTTCCTGCCTGTACAAAGGAGGGTTATGAGTTTACCGGCTGGTATGACAATGATATTTGTGCCGGACAGGCCGGGGAGAAATATACGGTTACCGGCGATGTCATTCTGAAAGCCCATTATGAGAAAAAGGCGGAGGTTACTTATCTCATTACCTTTGACCCGAATGGCGGAAGGAAAGCCGTAGCCGTAAAAGCAGCCAGAGGGGAAAAGATCACCCTGCCCGGAACGGAAAAATCGGGTTATGTATTCCTTGGCTGGTATACGGAGAAAAAGGGCGGGATTCTTCTTGGCCTTGCCGGGGACGGGATGAAAGTGACAAAGGATATGACCGTTTACGCTTTATGGGAAAAGGAAAAAATAGGGGAAGCCGGTGATAAAGATCAGGAAACCTGCAAGGCAGTATTCCACACAGAAGGCGGAACGCTGAAAAATAAGACTGTCATCATTGCAAAAGGCGCGGGCCTTTACCTTCCTCTCCCAGAGAAAAAAGGCTATGTTTTTGTAGGTTGGTATCTGGACCAGTCCCTGACGCAGTTTGCAGGAACATACAGGGATTCCTACCGCATTACGAAAGACACTGATTTTTATGCGAAATGGGAGAAGTCCAAAGAAGACCATACAGAAGATGGAAATAAAGACCAGGGCGGCAATGCAGAAACAACAGGCACCTATACCGTAAAATATGACGCCAATGGCGGCACGGTAAAAGAGCCCTCCGCCAAAGTGACAAAGGGCGCAGGCGTAAAGCTCCCTGCAGCAGAACGCGAAGGGTTTGCCTTTACCGGCTGGTACACCGATAAGCAGTTATTTGTCGGCAAAGCAGGCGATACTTACAAGCCGGACAGGGATATCAGCCTTTATGCAGGGTGGGAAAAAAGAGCCGGCGGCAACAAGAATGACAATGACAGTACCACTGAATCTGGCATCAATTCCGATGCAGAAGCGGGAACTTTTACGGCAGATGCCGTTTCCGGCAACAAGCCGGATAAGAAATCTGATACTCCTGCAGCAGGAAAATCAGGGAATACAGCGGCAGGCGCATCAGGAGCAGGAACGGAGAAAGGACCTGTGATCCAGACCGGACGTACTTCACCTGTTTACCTTCTTGCAGCCCTCGGAATGTCTGGCGTTCTCCTTGCGGCATTTTCTATCCGTGAGGGAAAACGCAGTTCTGAGGAATAGATTATAATGCTCCGCGCGGACAGGGCTGCAGCGGTATAAAAATATGCCGCTGTGGCAGTCCACCGCAGGAGTTCCAGGAAGGAGGCGGCATGACAGAATGAAAGACCTGGGCGGAAAGCTGGGGAAGCTGGTCTTTCCTGATGTGGAGGAGAAAAAGAGCAGGCGGATCGTGATACAGATCATCGCAGGGCTCCTTATTGCCCTGCTCTCTGTGGCAGGAATGTTATTTTACCAACATCAGGAAGTGAAGCAACAGCAGAAATTCCAGCAGATAAAAGGGACGGAGATTACCCTGCCGGAAATACCACCGGCTGTGCCGGAGGAAAAAGAAACAGAACCCACGGAAGGAAAATCACCGGAAGCAGGAGATGGGGACGATATGGGGGAGATTGATACAAATACCGTAACATTTTCCTACGATTGGGATTCCCTGGTGGAAGCAAATGGGGATGTAAAGGGCTGGCTTTATCTGCCGGATACGCCCATTGACTTTCCGGTAGTCGGCACTCTCGATAACGATTATTACCTGACACATGATTTCTGGAAACAAAAAAAGAGCAGCGGCTGTCCATTCATGGATAAGGACACCGGGCAGTGGGATTTTAACAGGACGGTCTACGCCCACAACATGGGCAGTTCGTCCAGCACCATGTTTTCTCCGCTCCTTAAATATAAGGACGAAGATTATTTTCTGGCACACAGGCAGCTCTACTATACGGAATGTTACGGTGATACAGCAGAGTACCAGGTCATGGCGGCAGTAAAATATAATGCCAAAGATACCGGGAGCTGGGATTTCCGCACAAGGAACCACGCAGACATGGAAAGTTATAACCTCTGGATGGAGCGGCTTCAGGAACATGCATTATATTATGCGGAGCCTGACCATGCCCCTACGCAGATACTTACGCTTTCTACCTGTGACCGCTCGGAGTTTGGGAAGGACGGAAGACTGGTCATTGTAGCCGGGAAATGCCAGCAGTGATAATCACCCTATAGATAAAACAGAAAAATACCAGAAATTAAAATGAAGCGTTCATGGACTGCCAGCTGGCCCATGGGCGCTTTTTACAATAAGCTGCCCGCAGGGCGTGACAGCGTTTGTTACAAAAAAAGAAAGGAATGAGGAAACCAGAGTGCAGGGAGGGAAAGGAGAGAAACCAAGGTATGCGGAAGATAAACCGGACTGTGCCTACTGCTATTTCCGTAAAAAGAAAGGCTCCTGCAGGCTGAAAAAATGCTACTACCTGCTCCCGGAGGAGCCGGAAAAGAAGGAAGGGGAGACCTGCGGGGACTGCCCTTATGGGAAACATTCCCCCTGTATCGGCTACTGCCTTTTGAAGATCATCCGGGAGATGAAAATAAAAATATAGGGCAGGAAGGGAGGAAGAATAGTGCAGGACGAGATAAGCGAGAAGCTGATAGCGCTTTGCATCAATGGCGGGAAGATTTCAGCGCGGATATTGAAGGACGCAATGGAGAAGGCACTGGCGGATATGGAACGGGAACGAAAACAGGAAAGATACAATACGCAAAAAGAGAAAAAGCAGACTGTCAGCCATGGGAAACAGAGCCTTAGGAAACTAGCGGAAAATGGCAGCCAGCTTTCCAACATAGAGGTCACGGACGGCAACATCAAATCTTTTGAAAAATGCGCCCGTAAATACCATGTCCTCTACAGCCTGAAAAAGGATAAATCCGTATCGCCGCCCCGGTATTTCGTATTTTTCCGGGCAAAGGACGTGGATTCCATTACTGCCGCCTTTAAGGAATATACCGGCAGGACGTTAAATAAGGCGAAAAAGCCTTCCGTCCGCAAAAAGCTGGAGCTTGCAAAGGAGCGTGTGGCAAAGCACAGGGAGAGGGAAAAGACAAAACACAAGGACAGGGGGCAGGAACTATGAGCGGGAAAAAAGAGGGAATATCCCTGCATGGTCTGACTGACAAAATAGCAGGAAATTTCACAGATAAACTTTCCATGATAGATAAAAAGCGCCTTCTCATGATGAATTTGCCTTATATCATTGTATTTTATCTGGCAGATAAGCTGGCATGGCTGTACCGCCACTGCATCGGTGATTCTTTTGCCCAAAAGGCAGGGGTGCTGTTCCTGAATTTCCAGATGGCTTTTGAAAATCCGCTCCCCAGCTTCCATATCCATGATCTGGCAGTGGGAGTGATTGGTGCAGCAATAGTGAGGGCTATGGTGTACCTTAAAGGAAAAAATGCAAAGAAGTACCGGCAGGGTGTGGAGTACGGTTCTGCAAGATGGGGGAATGAGAAGGATATCGCACCGTTTATTGATCCGGTGTTTGAGAACAATATCCTTTTCACCCAGACGGAGCGGCTCACCATGAATGGCAGGCCGAAAAAGCCAAAGTATGCAAGGAATAAAAACGTGGTGGTGCTCGGCGGTTCCGGCTCCGGCAAGACCCGGTTCTACGTCAAGCCCCAGCTCATGCAGATGCCCCAAAATGTCAGCTTCGTGACCACGGACCCGAAAGGAACCATCTTGATAGAATGCGGAAAAATGTTAAGCCGGGGGACGCCAAAGATGAAAAACGGGAAGCCGGTCAGGGATAAAAATGGGAGGATCATTTATGAACCTTACAGGATAAAGGTGCTGAATACCATTAATTTCAAGAAAAGCATGCATTACAATCCCTTCCGGTACATCCGTTCCGAAAAGGATATCTTAAAGCTGGTGAATACCATTATCGCCAACACCAAGGGGGAAGGGGAAAAATCGGCAGAGGATTTCTGGGTCAAATCCGAAAGGCTTTTGTACTGCGCCCTGATCGGGTATATCTACTATGAAGCCCCGGAGGAGGAGCAGAATTTCTCCACCCTGCTGGAATTTATCAATGCCTCGGAGACAAGGGAGGAGGATGAGGAGTTCAAAAATGCGGTGGATGAACTGTTTGAGGAGCTGGAACAGGAGAAGCCGGAGCATTTTGCAGTGCGCCAGTATAAAAAATTTAAGCTTGCGGCGGGCAAAACCTCAAAATCGATCTTAATTTCCTGCGGTGCCAGATTAGCGCCATTCGATATTGCGGAGCTCCGGGAGCTGACCAGCTATGATGAAATGGAACTGGATATGCTGGGCGACCAGAGGACAGCTATGTTTGTCATTATCTCCGATACAGACGACACCTTTAACTTCATCGTGGCGGTGATGTACAGCCAGCTTTTCAACCTTTTGTGTGACAGGGCAGACGATGTGCATGGGGGCAGGCTCCCATACCATGTAAGGCTCTTGCTTGATGAATTTGCAAATATCGGCCAGATCCCAAAGTTTGACAAGCTGATCGCAACAATCCGGAGCAGGGAAATCTCTGCTTCTATTATTCTGCAGTCACAGAGCCAGTTAAAGACGATCTATAAGGACGCATCGGAAACAATTTTGGGGAACTGTGACAGCATGCTGTTTCTGGGAGGGAAGGAAAGTACCACGTTAAAGGAGATTTCAGAGACTTTAGGGAAGGAGACCATTGATCTTTACAATACCTCTGATACCAGAGGTCAGAGCCGCTCTTATGGGTTAAATTTTCAAAAGATGGGAAAGGAATTGATGAGCAGGGATGAGCTTGCGGTGATGGACGGTGACAAATGCATCCTGCAGCTGCGCGGGGTGCGTCCGTTCCTAAGCAACAAGTTCGACATCACCAGCCATAAGCGTTATAAGGAACTGTCGGACTATGACAAAAAGAATGCCTTTGACGTGGAAGCTTATCTGGAACACAGGCTGAAGCTCCGGGCTGATGAAGAGTTTGAACTGATTGAAGTAAATGGAAATACGGAAAACGGAAATGTAGAAAACATGGAAACATAAAAAAAGACAGAAAGGTGTGGGGAGCGGAAATATTTCTGCTCCCTTCATAGATGGGAAGAAGGTATATGAATAAGCATAAGGAAGGGAGGGGCTATGCCAGGAAAGGGTATGAAAGAGGAAAAAACAGGGAAGCAAGGGGACATGAACATGCGCTTCACGGTAGCGGAGTGCGGGGAGTTTCACAGCCTTGGGGAATACCATGAAAATATCAAGACGGTGGAGAAAGCGGCCGCTATCTATCGGAGCATACCGCCGGAGCGCATGCACGGCGTCCCGTCTATCGGTATTACGCTCCATAGGAAGGGGAAGCCGGCATATGAGGATCTGCAGCTTGATATCCTTAACGGCGGGACGATAGAAACCGGCCTGATCCATTACGTGCCGGAGGCGGAGAATAACCCTCTTGTATGGGAAGCGGTGGAGGAATTAAAAAGGCTGTTCCCGGAGAAAGAAGTGGTTGATTTCTAAAAAAGCCGGATATTGCCCGGCAGAGAAGGGGGAAGCTGGTGGCTGGAAAAAGTGCATACATGATCCGTGCCCCTGATGAGGGGAAGGGAGTGTTCGTGTAATTGGATATTCTGCGTTGTAAAAATACGGCGCAGGAAGACGCATGATTGCGGGTTTTAACAGCAGGGATTCCTTGCTGTTATTTTTTTACCAATCAGGGCTATGTGCAGCCATGATTGATTTTTTGAGGAGGTGGTTATGGGACAGGTTACATTAGGTTCCCTTTTTGACGGCATAGGGGGATTCCCGTACGCGGCATCATTTTATGGCATCCGGGCATTGTGGGCAAGCGAAGTCATGGAGGACTGTATTTCCGTTACAAGGCGGCATTTCCCGGAAATGTGCCATACAGGGGATATCACAAAACTTCACGGTGGGAGGCTGCCGCCCGTGGACATCATTACATTCGGATCACCCTGCCAGGGATTGTCGTTAGCGGGAAAGCGCCGCGGGCTTTTAGATGAGCGGAGCGGGCTGTTTCTGGAAGCGGTAAGGGTTATTTATGAAATGAAGGAGGCGACAGATGGGAGATACCCAAGGTTTGCATTATGGGAGAACGTCCCCGGCGCATTGTATTCTGCCGGAGGGCGTGACTTTAAGGCTGTGCTTGAGGCGCTCACAGAGGGCGAAGTTCCAATGCCTCGCTCCGGGAAATGGGCAAACGCCGGAATGGTGCGAAGCGGAAGAACTGACATCGCTTGGTGCGTGTACGATGCCCAATATTTCGGAACAGCACAGCGGCGCAGGCGTGTGTTCCTTGTCACGGATTTTGGAGGAAAATGTGCCGGGGAAATACTTTTTATCCCCAAAAGCCTGCAGGGGTATTTTGCGGCGGGCGGAACTCCTCGGCAAGGCATTTCCGCCTTTGCTGGAGGGGATTTTGAAGGAACAGGCAGCGGGGACGGAAGGGGCCTGACCGGGGACAGGATGCCTGACGATATGGTGTACTGCATTGCAGGGAACACCATAGGCCGCAAGCCCTGGAATGGCGGGCATGGCACAAGCTGCCAGAAAGGGCTGTCCTATACCCTGACAACAGTGGACCGCCATGTGGTGACCGCGCCTGCCATGGCAGGGCACAGCAGGTTAAGCAGGAGCTGCATGGGAAAAAAGAGATATGCGGCACGCCGCCTTACACCGCTGGAATGCGAACGCCTGCAGGGGTTCCCTGACGGCTGGACCAGATACAGGCATGGCGGGAAGGAAATCGGGGATACAAGACGCTATGAGATGCTGGGGAACAGCATCGCGGTCCCCTGCGCTGCCTATATCATGCAGGGAATGTGCCAGGCACTGGCAGGGGATGACCGGCAGGGCGGTTCAGGATAAAGGGG
>OFGA01001101.1_pt1 | contig 19672 bp, 16 predicted proteins | sample 1521471 | NCBI WGS metagenome assembly OFGA01 (sample SAMEA3504086, study PRJEB24116) | mouse gut metagenome | biome: mouse gut; feature: mouse-associated habitat; material: faeces | place: Denmark | collected 2011
TTTATAGATGACCTCGTCCATGGGAAGGCCAGCCAGCATGGAGCCAAAACGCTGGCGCCCCTGTATGCCACACTCTCCCTGCATATCGTATCTGTGTATTTTACTTTTAATTCAACTTTTTCAGATTCTATGTACTGGCTCATATACGATATCTTCTTTCTCAATTTAACTAATGTTTATTAAAGTATATCATTTTGACGACATTATTTCATTATAAACCGACATTCAAACCGACATTCAAACCAACATCTTTGCGTAAAAGAAGAGGTTTTCTTGATTTTAGGGCGTTTCAAGGCTTTCTGGAATTTTTCCGGCTCATCTGCTTTTTCGGCTACTTACCTTTTTCTTTTCCCTGCTCGCATCTTCATAGCTGATGTGCGTGTAGGTGTTCAGCGTAACGCCGATGTCCGAATGGCCCATGATGTACTGCATATCCCGCATCCTTTGTAACTGACACTCGGCCCTAAGCCTGCCTTGTCTGGATAGAACCGTATCCTTTTCCATGCCTGGGACCCAAATTCCATTGATTTTTTCGTAGTTTGATATAGTCAGCATCCGTCCTTTCTTCTACAAGTTTTCGCTGTTTCTTTTCTCCGATATGAAAATACTCCGCAGCTTCCTCGGCCTCTGAATCTCCAGATGTCACACCGTACTCTGTAGTGTGCTGATGTCTCTGGGTATAGAATACAACAGACAGGGAGAAATGAAAATAAAAAAACATAGTACAAAGAAACTAAATGGCTTTCATTACCTTTTGTGCCGGGCAAGCCCGGCATGGTGACAACCTTGAAAATGGTGCAGTTCACGCCAGATACCAAGTATCAGCCCCCTGCGCCTCCTCAAGCCGCGTCACCTTCCGCAGGGAGGGTTCCAAAACCAGGGAAAGCAGCAATGCGGTTATCCCCGGAACAGCAGCCACAAGCAGCGGCTCCCACACCAACAGCAGAAGCGCCCCGGAAAGCAGCACAACGGAAAGAAGCGTAAGGGGAAGGCACCGAATCAGCAAATACAGGGCAGCTTCCGCCAGCTTCAGCAGACGCTCCTCAAACCGCGACAGCAGCGGATAGAGCCAACAGGGCATGCCCACCAGGAAGACCGCCTTCAAAACCAAAAGCGACAACAGCACTTTATCCGGAATCCCTTCACCGTTTAAAAGCGCTGCCGCCAGGGGCAAGTCACTGACAAACATCATGGCTGCAAACAGCATCCATATAACCTGTATCAGAATCCCCTTCCTGAGATTTGCCCGGAAGCTTTTCCAGAACTCCCGGACCGGATAGCCTCTCTGCCGCCTGACGGATTTCACCACTGCATGGTACAGCGCCGCACTGGACGCCCCTGCCGTTACCACCGGAATGCAGCACAGCACCCAGACCAGGCTTAACATCATCAGGTCCAGAATTTTATTTATCACACAAAACACTGCATTTTCAGGGTTAAAAATAGCCTTCAACATGGAACACTCCTCCTTTTTTCCGCAGTATGATACAGACGACTGCGGGTGGCGCGAAACGGCTTCCGGATTTGCTCCGGTTTCCGTCTTACCAGGCAGACGTTTGATTTCCAAGCCATGGTACAGTGGTATATGTCAGCAACCGGCTTAAATTCTGAGTCAGCAAAATCATGGTATCATGAACGCACTATCGTTCATAATAGATAGACTCCCGGCCGCATCCTACCTGAAACATGGTCATTATACCACACCAGGCAGAGCAGTTCCACGTCCGGAAGCCCTTTGCTTACCAAAAGATGCATTTGTCACAAAACAGAACAAAATTCGCACTCTATGCTGTCCCGATTTTCCCAGAACCCCCGGCAGGCATTCACTCTGACCTGGACAAAATCTTCACCGGCCCGGAAATCACCTCCCTTGCCACATACAGGACGCTGTCAGTCCGGGCGTCCATGGTCCATTTCACCAAAGTCATTTCTCCCCGCTGTACCTCAATACAGGTAATACAGCGGGGATGAACACAGCTTCCCGTATTATAATAGAAGGAAGGCTCCTCCGGCAGCACAGGGCGGTGGGTATGCCCTGTGACCAGAATATGGCGGTTGGCTTCGGCCCATCTGCGCAGGCTCTCCTCGCACTTCTCCTTTACTTCGTAGTTCTTGGCCGCGCTGGTTGGATCCAGAAAACCCAGATTTTCCAGGGGACTCCAGAAATACCGCACCAGAAACCTGGCCAGGGGCCACAGGGTGGAATTCAGGAAGCTTGCCTGGTGCCCGTGGGTCAGGTACAGGGATTTCTCCGGCATGGCTTCGGCATACAGGATTACAGCTTCCAGGAAGGCCGGATTCTTTCTGCGGACAATGTTGTGGTTGCCGTATAGCAGATGGAGCCGGCCCCTCTCCTCGAACCGGGCAAACATACAGTACACATCCTCGTGAATCTCCGTGATGTTGCGCAGCTTCCGATTCTCCCAAAGCTCCTCCCCGTCCCCCAGTTCAATATACGTAAAACCGTTTCTGTAGTAATGTTCCATGGCCGCATAGTACAGGTGCTGATTCTTCAGGAAATTGTCTGAGGAGGTGCCCACGCCCCTGTGGCAGTCGCTTACCAGTACATACCTGGAGCATGGGCAAAAAGGCAGTACCAACGCCTGGGAAAAAGCCCTGTTCAGACGGCTTGCGGTGGTCATGACTTTCTCCTGCGGCGAAAGCGGGCATCCCGAATCGTATTTCCGCCGGAACAGTCTACGGAACTTGCCCCTGGGGCATCATTTCGGCAGCTACAGTTTCCGGAGTTCCCACACGAGGCATCATTTCGGCAGGCATGCGCTGTGGAGCCGGCACCTCTGGCAGCTCTTCGCCTGGCCGGCCTGCATTTGCGGCAGCATTTCGGGCGGCGGCAGCCGTGTTTCCGGTGGCAGTGCCTGTGGAAACGGCGCAGACGCATCAGCTTCCGGAAGCAGAACGGAATGTAGTAATAAAGAAACAGAATCCGGTCTTCCGTACAGGTAAATGGCCTGGTAACCCACAGGAAGAGCCGGCAGTACATTCGGTTCAGGCACTGTGACAGCCTGCGGTGAAAGCGCGTCAGAAAACCGTAATGCACTTTCCCGGGGTGGTGGAAAGTAAAGGACAGAGAGAGATTCTGCACCGTAACCCACTCCGGAGAATAACCCGCCCGGCACAGTCCCCGGAAGAATGCTTCCATCATTTCCCGGTTACGGAAGCAAACCGTCGCCTTCAGGCACAGCTCGGACGGGCGTGAAAACACCCCCGGCAGAAAAGCCGTGAGCCACCAGTGCCGCTGGGAAATTTTCACGAACGCGCCGTTGTCCAGGAACAACTGCAGCGTGCAGGACAACATCTCCTCCTCATTGGCCGCCTCAAAATGTGCCGTCCGGTACTCCGTCTCGGACAGCAGCCGGTCGCTGTGGTAAATGCCGATCTCTCCGCCTGCATTGATGCCGTACTGCCCTTTCCAGAATTCAATCAGCCATGTCCTGTCCCGATAATTAAAATACACCGGAAGGGAATCGAACACCATCTGGAACCTGGGAGCCAGGTAGTCGTAGGCCCAGGTATAGCCGGCATCCTTCTGCCAGGCATCCACCGTGGAGGAAAAGAACCCGCAGCAGCAGTGATACACATAGCCGAAGGGATGCGCCAGCTCCTCCACCAGGGAGCATTTTTCGCACTTTTCCATATTCCGGATTCTGCAGATAATTTTCTTCCTGCGGAAATGACAGAATACCATGCTGAAAAGTGCAATCAAAAGTAAAACAAACAGAGCAATGTACATAACGATAACCTATAATCCTATGCTGTTTTGCTCTATTATATGCCGCCGTCAGGAAAGGTGTACCCCAGTGCAGCAACCCTAATATTTTCCCGCAGTTTTCAGGATCCAGTCCACCGCCGCTTCCGCATGTACCGGCAGATTTCCGGGATTCAGACCTGTCCCGGCTTCCGCATCCTCCCTGCCGCCTGCAAAGGCATCCAGAGCGTATCTGGCCAGCAATGCCGAAACCCGCCCTCTCTCCACGGAATCCTCAGCGCCCAGGACCACAACCACCAGATCATGTTCCATGTTTCCGTCATCCACAGTCAGGGATGTAACCAGACACGCCCCCGCCTTATTGGTGGTTCCGGTCTTCAGGCCAGTAACTTCAGGAATATTGCGCAGAAGGGGATTGCTGTTGCGCACTTCCCTGCCCAGGGAATCCAGAACGGCGGACTGCAGAGAAGTAATCTCCGTAATTTGGGGATACACGTTCAGCAGATGGGATACCATCCGGAACATGTCCTCTGCGCTCATGCGGTTCTGGCGTTTTGCGGGAACCGGGTCCTCCGTGTATACAGGTAAACCGTGGCTGTTGAAAAAGACCGCCTGGGAAAGCCCCAGCTCCGCTGCTTTCCTGTTCATCATGCCCACGAAGTTTTCCTCGGAACCCGCCACCGCTTCCGCCAGACACAGGGCGCACTCGTTGCTGGAAGGAAGAAGGGCACCCAAAAGAAGGTCCTTCACCGGAATCCGGTCCCCCGCCGTGAGCGGTATGACTCCGTCGGAGGAGACGGAAAGCAGCCGGGCCCCCTCGGACACAGTGACCAGATCCTCCGGGCTTACCTGCCCCGCCGCCATGGCATCCATGGTCAGCAGACAAGTCATCAGCTTGGTGGTACTGGCGATTGGCCAGGGCATGCCGGACTGATATTGATAATAAATTTCCCCTGTAGTGGCATCTCCCACCACTACGCCGTTGACACCGTAAAAATACCCTGCCTGCTCCAATTCCCCAGGCACAATGCGGAAAGGCTCCTGTGTATGAACCTCCAGAACATCGGCGGCAGGAACCGAAATATCCATATCCAAAATCATGGCCAGATCCGCGGCCATCATAAAGCAATCATACTCGCCTGAGGGCAGCATCATGATAAAGGTATAGTAATTTACCGCTTCCCCTCCCACCTTGAATTCATTTCTCCGCAAAGTTATATTCGGTAATTCGACTTCCTCCCAGGGTACATTTTCCCCTCCCACAGCCGAATAGTTCTCTCCCGGATTCAGGGAAACTGCGTTTTTCGTAATTTCCAGGGAAAAGGATTTACCCGTATCCTTAAGAACCATGGCCAGGTCCCGCAGGGAAAAATAGGTATTGCTGCCATAATCATGGTCCAGTGTCTTTACCATATACGGGATGCCGGATTCCGTCTGCACCTGGCAGGTACCGGGAATCTCAAATCCTGCCGTAACCTTTGCCGGCAGAATGGTGCATATCAGTACCGCACACAGCAGCAGGAAGCATATTTTCTGTTGCATTTGCAGGAATCGCTTCATTATGTTCTCCCTTCTCACATTATCTTGTTATCTTCTCATCGTCTTTGAAACTTCTTTCCGTTTTGCCCTACTGCCTTCGCAGCCTCTTTTCTCTTTCTCTTGCCGTCTTCACAGCAGCTTTTCTCTTTCCCCTGCCGCCTCCGCAGCCGCTTTTCTCTTTCCCCTGCTGCCTTCGCAGCCGCTTTTCTCTTTACCATGTGGCATTAGGGGCTTCTCATCCTTGTCACCTTACCACATTCACAGGCTCCGCATTTTCTTCCTGCCCCTCTCTGTTTCCTGCTCTCACGGCAAAAAAGTGTTGATTCTTTTAATTGACTGGTTCGGTCTATACAGAATTCCGGAATCGTCTCACTCATCCATTGCCCTCCAGACTATCCGGCTGTTTCAATGTGTATATCATGGGATAGTACTCTGCAGATCCGTCAGCTGCGGCGTCGTCTGTGTCTCCCAGCAAAATCAGACCGGACTCCTTCCGGATATACTGCTCTTGCCGTGTGCCGGCAGCTCCGCCTGTGTCAAACTTTCTGACCAGAATGCCATCCGCGGCTTCATAAGTACCGCTGCCATCATAAGCGGCCTGCAGCTCTTCCAGTGACGGCAGCAGCGACGGGCCGCAGTTCATTAAATAAGCGGCGGCAGACATCCCGAATGTCTCGTTCACCAAAGCTTCCACGGCTTCCCCCTCCGCATAGTCCCCATAACCTGCCATACGCAGTCTCTCCGCCACAAGGGATCGAAACGCCTCGGCAAATGCTTCATAAGCCGCCTGCCTGCAGGCATCATAACTCTCCGGCAGAACACTGCAGCGGAAGGTTCCCTCCGCGCGTCCCGTCTGCTCCATTGTCAAATTGACCTGAATGGTCAAATCCTGCATGTAAGACTCCACCTCATCCAGGGAAACAGATACCGATTCTATGTCCCGGAGCCAGCTATACGCCATGGCGGCAGCCTGCCCCGTCATGTCCAGCTCCGCACACCACTCTCCTGTAAGATTCCTGTCATCTGATGCGAAAAAATGCAGATATGCCAGAAAAACCGTAGAAATGCCAAGAAATAAAATCAAAAAGGTAATTATCGCGTTTTTCATGACTTTTCTCATCAAAACTCCCCCTGTCCGCCCAATAGACGTTCTCTCTCCGAAAACATTATCCGGAAAAACTTCTCCTGTCAGCTTAAGCTTATGTATTTAAGGTAACGTATTTGATAGAAAATGTCAATTCCCCAAAGGTTTTCCGTTTTCTTACTAAAATGCAGCATCCGTTATACAACCGGGTTACCGATTTGAACGCCGAGAATGTAAGCCTCTGCCGAAACGGTTGACCAGCTGTTATCGGCCGGGCAGACAGCCCTTCTGCCATCCGCCCCTTTCCGGCCAGCCCCTAACATAACGCTTTATACTTTAAACCGATACCCAACCCCCCAGATGGTCTCAATATACTGGGGCTTTGCGGTATCCCTCTCTATCTTTTCCCGAATCTTCTTGATGTGTACCGTAACCGTGGCAATGTCGCCGATGGAATCCATATCCCAGATTTCCCGGAACAATTCTTCCTTTGTATATACATGGTTGGGATTCTCCGCAAGGAATGTCAGCAAATCAAATTCCTTGGTCGTAAATGTACGTTCTTCACCGTTTACATAAACACGGCGTGCTGTTTTATCAATGCGGATTCCCCGGATTTCCACGATATCATTCTGGGGCTTCTGATTGGTTCCCCCCAGCCGCTCATACCTTGCCATATGCGCCTTAACCCTGGCCACCAGTTCGCTTGGGCTGAAAGGCTTCGTCATATAATCGTCCGCGCCCAGGCCAAGGCCTCTGATTTTATCAATATCGTCCTTCTTCGCTGATACCATCAGAATCGGAATATTCTTCTCCTCCCTGATTTTCCGGCATACTTCAAAGCCGTCCATACCCGGCAGCATCAGGTCCAAAATGACCAGATTATACTCCCCCTCCAACGCCATGGACAAGCCTTCATCCCCTGCATTGCAAATATCCACCTGGAAATCGCTCAACTCCAGATAGTCCTTCTCCAAATCGGCAATTGCCACTTCGTCCTCAATAATCAAAATTCTGCCCATTTCCTTACCCTGCCTTTCTTCACCCTGTTTTCTTTCATGCTGTCTTTACCGCCGCAGTCTCCTTCTGCCGCTTTTATCCCCACACTTCGATCCGCTTAACCCAGACCTTCCATTACCCGCTTCCTCTTTCTGTTGCTTTCCCCCACGCTTCGGTCCGCTTAATCCATGCCTTCCATTACCCGCTTCCTCTTTCTGTTGCTTTCCCCCACGCTTCGATCCGCTTAACCCAGGCCTTCCATTACCCGCTTTACCTTTGACGCCGTTTCGCTTTATTCAACGCTGTCCGGCCCTGCCCCGTATCTGTCATGTCAATTAGGGATACACCCCGGAATCCTCATTTTCAGCCGCCCGAAAAAGCCGCATGCCTATGGATCCCGGCTAAATTTCCTCCTGAAGTTCAATGTATTTCCGCAGTACAAAATGCATACAGGTGCCTTCTCCTTCTCTGCTGGTCGCCCAGATATAACCGCCGTGGTCCTCTATAATCTTCTTCACAATGGACAGCCCGATTCCGCTGCCCCCCTGGGCGGAATTGCGGGAGGCATCCGTGCGGTAAAAACGTTCAAATATTTTAGGAAGATCCTTCTGTGCAATCCCCTTGCCGTTATCCTCAATCTCTATGCGTATGGAATCCGCCTCGTCCAGAATCCGGATATCGATAACGCCGTGTGTTTTATCCAAATATTTTACACTGTTGCTGATAATATTATTAATGACCTTTTTCATCTGCTCCGGGTCGGCAATGATAATCGTGTCTCCCCCTGTCAGGTTGGCGTAATTCAGCTGGATATTTTTCTGTTCCAGATCCAGCCCCACTTCCTCAATACAGTCACCAAAATAGTCGGATACGTTGATACGATGAAAATTATATGGTATCCTGTTATTGTCAATGCCGGAATAATAGGTCAGCTCATTAATCAGCCTCTCCATATCATTGGCCTTGTTGTAAATGGTTTTAATGTATTTGTCTATTTTCTCCGGCGTATCGGCCACACCGTCCATAATGCCCTCCACATAGCCCTTGATGGCTGTGATAGGCGTTTTTAAATCATGAGATATATTACTCACCAGCTCCCGATTCTGCTTCTCGCTCTCCCGGTTTTCTTCCGCATTTTCCTTCAGGCGCAGGCGCATGTCTTCGTAATTCCGGTACAGGTCTCCGATTTCCCCCTTGACATCCGTCTGCAGGATATAGTCGAAATTCCCCTCCTTAATCCTGCGCATCGCCACATTCAGCTCATTGACCGGATCGAATACCCCTTTGTGAATCCACCTGGTCAGCATCAGCCCGGTAAAAATCAAAATCAGGAAAATTGCCACAAACATGTCCACCAGCAGCTTCCTGGATATCAAGGAATTCACCTTCGTAACCACAAAGGCACTCCCCCTGGCGCCGTCGGGGAACAGGAAATCCGCCTTCTTCACATATTTATCCATGTCGTCAAAGTAAAAGCCGGAATCCTCCGCCCCCTGCTCCCCGTACGCGGGAAGCCTGGAAAATATAGCCTCCGCCGCATTCCTGTTCCCGGCGTAGTACAGCTCATTCTCCCTCCGGACGATGATGTACGTAGTCTTCCTGATAATCTGGGAATTCACCGCCTCCAGGTATTCCCTGTCCGCCAGCCTGGAAGGATCCTCCGCAATCTGCCGCTTCAGGTTCAGGAACACCCCGTCGGTGGCGTCCACCACCTCACCCATGTTCTCCGTCATCGCCGTATAATCCAGATCCTCAACCGGGAATCCGTCCTGAATATTCATCAGGTACAGCCCGATCCCGCAGAATGCCAGCGCCGTCAGCACCAACGGCAGGGCGATGATAGTCACAAAGGTGACCCGCAGTCTGGTTCTGAATTTCATGGCCCCACTCCTCCTGCCTTCACCTTATTTTTGCAATGAACAGAATGATGCCAAGTTCAAAACGGAACCCGAAAAACACCGAAAAAACGCCGTTTTCGCAGTTTTGGTATCATTACATCGCAGAATCATTATAACATATCCTCCCGGTGAATGTGTAAAATAAGGAAAAAATATCATTAAAAATCTCTAAAAACAACCGAATCCCCTCCCTTTAGGAAAAATTAACCTTCCCGCCTATTTACTTTTGCCCTCTTTAGTTGTAGGATAAAAGGGCAGGTTTTTATGAGACAAGAAAGGATTTTTTGACATGGAAAAATTGAATGTTGCAGTATTTTTTGGAGGCTGTTCTCCCGAATATAGCGTATCACTCTCCTCCGCTTCCGGCGTCATCCTGAATCTGGACCGCGAAAAGTATAATCCGATCCTGATCGGCATCACCCAGAAGGGCGACTGGTTCCACTACGCGGGATCGACGGACAAGCTGCTGAACGACAGCTGGTGCAATCCCCTGGACTGCACGCCGGCCGTGTTCTCCCCCAACCGGGGCGAACAGACGCTCCTCCTTTTAAAAGAGGACGGAATCGGGCGCATTCCGGTGGACATTGCATTTCCGGTACTTCACGGCGGCAACGGTGAGGACGGTACCCTCCAGGGACTCCTGGAACTCATCGGCATCCCCATCGCAGGCTGCGGCACCCTTGCTTCCGCCCTGGGCATGGACAAGGACCGGGCACACAGGCTGGTGAGCATGGAGGGTATCCGCGTCCCGAAGCACCTGGTACTGGAAAAGGGAACCGACCTTACCCACGCACAGGCTTTTGCGGAAGAACTGGGCTATCCCGTTTACGTAAAACCGGTAAAAGCCGGCTCTTCTTACGGCGTCTCCAAGGTTTCCGAGCGGGAACACCTGGCTGATGCCGTGGCCCTTGCGTTCCGCTATGACACCCAGGTACTCCTGGAGGAAAATATCGAAGGCTTTGAAGTCGGCTGCGCAGTGCTTGGCAACGGAGAACCCATTACCGGGGAAGTGGACGAAATCGAACTCTCAGGCGGCTTCTTTGACTTTACGGAAAAATATACCCTGAAAACCTCCGCCATCCATGTGCCCGCCCGAATTGATGCCGCAAAAGCGGAAGAAATTAAGGAAAAAGCGAAGACAATCTACAAAACCCTGGGCTGCCGCGGTTTTGCCCGGGTAGACATGTTCCTCACTCCCGCCGGAGACGTGGTATTCAATGAGGTCAACACCATCCCCGGTTTCACGGAACACAGCCGCTACCCCGGCATGATGAAGGCTGCCGGATACACCTTCCGCCAGGTTCTGGACAGGATACTGGAGCTGGCCTTGGAAGAATGCCGTGAAGAGACGGGAAAGGCATGAATGTGGCTAAATTATCAAAAGAAGGCATCTGCAGCGGGGATTTGATTCTGGTGAACGCGGAGTACGGCATTGCCTCCGGCACAACGCCCTCCCTGGCGCCGGTCCATCCCTCCGCACCTTCCGTTTTGATGTGTTCCCATGCCGCTGCCGCCCTTGGGCGCCTGATGCAGGAAATAGACGGGTGGGAATCCATTGTCCCCGTCAGCGGATGGCGTTCCCGTGAAGAACAGCAGCGGATATGGGACGATTCCCTGAAGGAAAACGGAATTTCGTTTACCAAAAAATATGTGGCAGTTCCCGGCCACAGCGAACACCAGACCGGTCTCGCCATTGACCTGGGACTGCGCCGGGAACCCCTGGATTTTATCTGCCCCGCCTTCCCGGATTCCGGCATCTGCCGGACCTTCCGCAAAAAAGCCGCGGGGTACGGTTTTATCCTTCGCTATCCTGCGGGTAAGGAGGATATTACCGGAATTGCCCATGAGCCGTGGCACTTCCGTTATGTAGGGGTGCCCCATGCGGAAATCATGTCCCGGGAAGGAATGAGCCTGGAGGAATATACGGATTTTCTGAGACAGTTTCCCTATGGGAGCCGCCCGTTTCGGATATGCTGCGGACGCCGCAGCTTCTCTGTCTCCTATATAGAAGCTGCCGGAGAGGGCATCAGCCTGTTTCCCCATGACTTTCGTTCCCTGTCCGGCAATAATGCAGACGGCTTTATTATAACCGAATGGAGGGATGCAGATGCGTAAAAGGCAAAACTACGGCGGACTTGATGTCTTCCGGCTCTGTGCCGCCCTGCTGGTGATTGCAATCCATACCTCGCCCCTGGCCTCCGTAAGCGGGGCAGCCGATTTTTTCCTTACAAGAATCCTCGCCAGGGTTGCCGTGCCTTTCTTCCTGATGGTAACCGGGCAGTTTGTGGCGGCAGGTTTTACGGCTCCCTCTGTCAGGGCAACGGCAAGGCTTCACAAATTTATTCAGAAAACCATGCTGCTCTACATTTTCTGTATCCTGCTGTACCTGCCCGTGGGAATTTATGCGGGGCATTATAAGGATATGACGATTGGATCGGCATTGCGTATGGTTCTATTCGATGGAACGTTTTATCACCTTTGGTATTTCCCTGCCTGCATCCTGGCTATTTCCCTGGTGCATTTGATGAGCCGCTTCCTGAGCCTGCGAAATATGACAATCGTGTCGGCAATTTTGTACCTGATCGGGCTGTTCGGCGACAGCTACTACGGGCTGGCACAGAAAATTCCGGCGTTGGAAACCATGTATGACGGCTTATTCCGGATTTTCTCCTACACCCGCAACGGCCTGTTCCTGGCGCCGCTTTTCCTGGTACTGGGCATGTGGATGGCTGTAGGCACAGAAAAGGAGGACAGGCTCTCCGCTTCCCCGCGCCTTCTCTTTGCAGGGCTGGCGGTTTCCTTTGCGGCGATGACAGCAGAAGCATTTACACTGCGGCATTTCGAACTGCAGCGGCATGACAGCATGTACTTTGCGCTGATTCCCGTAATGTTTTTCCTGTACAAATGCCTGCTGTACCCCCAGGCGGAGTCCAGAAAAGAGCTGCGCACCGCGGCTTCCTGGATTTACATCCTGCACCCGGCATTCATCGTAGTTGTAAGAGGAATTGCCAGGCCGCTGCACCTGACAGGCATTCTGGTGGATAACAGCCTCATACATTATATTGCAGTCGCCCTGTTGTCGGCTGCCGCCGGGCTTTTCATAAGCTTTGTATCCGGTAAGGCAAAGCCCTCCCTCCTGCTTTCCCGCATTACCGCCGGTAAGGCAGGCCGCCGCGCCGGAAGAGGGCCGGCTTATGAAATCGACGAATATGATACAGAATATCAGGAGGTTTCGGATATGCAAGAGGACGGATATACAGACAATTACGAAGGCTGGGATACCGAGATACAGGATTCCTCGGAAGAACAAACGGAAGAAAGCGAAGACTTTGATGGGCATACCTTGGAAAATCCGGATATGCTCGCTGAAACCCGGGTATTTACCCCCTTACATGAGCCGGATACCGCAGATATGCAGCAGGAAGTTGACGCGGACGACTACATTTTGAAAATCATGTCCGGCAGGAAAACACACGGCAGCCAGCCAGGGCCACAGCCGGAACCGCCCCTTGGCCCGGAACGCAATCTACACGGCATGGAAGCTGCCGGTATTCCCCTGCAATACGAAGGGGAGGAAGACGAAGGCTTCCCGGAAAGCCCCTGCTCCCGCGCCTGGATAGAATTGGATGCGGAAGCCCTGAAGCAAAATGTGGAACTTTTCCGCGCCCGGATCCCGCAGAATTGCCGTCTGATGCCCGCGGTAAAGGCAGACGCCTACGGCCACCGCATCATCCCCATCGCCCGGCTGTTGGACGACATGGGAATAGATGCCTACAGTGTGGCCTGCATTTCGGAAGGCATCACTCTGAGAAAAGCGGGAATCACCGGCAAAATCCTGATCCTCGGCTACACATCCCCGGAGGACTTCCCGCTGCTGCGCCTTTACAAGCTGACCCAGACCGTGGTGGATTACCCCTATGCGGAAGAGCTGAACCGGTTCGGCGAGAAACTCCATGTCCACATCGGCATAGACACCGGAATGCACCGCATCGGCATACGCTGCGAGGAACTGGAAGAAATCATCGCGGTTTACCGGCTGGAAAACCTGGTGGTGGACGGACTCTTTACCCATTTATGTGTCAGCGACTCGCCCCACCCCCAGCACAAAGCCTTCACTTCCGGCCAGCTGAGGGCCTTCTATCAGGTCATCGATATCCTGAAAGCAGACGGCTATCCCTGCCCGACGCTGCATATCCTGGCCAGCTACGGGATTCTGAACCTGCTGCCTGACAGGAGCGAGCCGGACTGGCAGAACAGGCGCCCTTCCGCCGGCAGGACCGGGCTGGACGCCGACAAGCTGGCTGCCGATTTCGTCCGCCCCGGTATTGCCCTCTACGGTGTGTTAAGCACAACCGCAGACCAGAACGTGTGGAAGGGTTCCCTGAAGCCCGTCCTGTCCCTGAAGGCAAAAGTGGCTTCCATCCGGCCGCTCCATGCAGGTGAATCCGTGAGCTACGGGATTACTTACACTGCCACCCTGGATATGCAGATTGCCGCCATAACCATCGGCTATGCGGACGGGCTGCCCCGGGAGCTGTCCAACGGCAGAGGCTATTTCCTCATCCACGGACACAGGGCACCCATCATCGGCAGAATCTGCATGGACCAGTGTATTGTGGATATCAGCAGGATTCCGGACGTGAAAAGGGGAGACACTGCCGTCGTTATCGGCCGTTCGGGAGACGAAGAGATTACCGCCGCACAAATTGCCGAAACCTGCGGTACGATCACCCACGAAATCCTCACCGGCCTTGCCGCAAGGCTGGGACGGGTGGTAAAAGAACTTCAGGTAAAATAGCGGAAGCGTCAATCATACTATAGACGCCGTAATCCCACAGTTTAAAACTTAGAATTTTATAAAGTTACCTTTTTTTACTAATTTCTGTTGACAAGCCGCCGAAAATCCTTATAATAAAAACAGTAATCATTATTATTTTGCAAAGGAGTACCGGATGGCTGCGCGAAAATACAGCAGACAGCGGGAATTGGTGAAAGAATTCCTGATGTCCAGAAAGGACCACCCAACCGCGGATGTCATTTATCAGAATGTCCGCAATGAGAATCCGAATATCAGCCTGGGTACCGTGTACCGTAATTTAACGCTTCTGACCGGCGAGGGAGAAATCAATCGGTTGGACGTGGGGGACGGCACGGATCATTTTGACGCCGATACCTCTCCCCATTACCACTTTGTCTGCCGTAAATGCGGCAGTGTGATTGATTTGGATATGGGCAGCATCGAATCCATCACCTCGGCTGCCGCCGCCAACTTTGACGGACGGATTGAAGGCCACAGCACTTATTTTTACGGCACCTGCCGCCGCTGTCTCAGGCTTCATGAGCATTCCTGAGCCGGTATGGGAACATTTTCCGAAAAGGGAGTTCTATTATCAAAATTATATTATATAAAAAGGAGATTTGGATTATGAAGTATGTATGTCAAGTATGTGGTTATGTTCATGAGGGAGACACAGCACCGGCTGAATGCCCCATCTGCCATGCCCCCGCTGAGAAATTCACCGTTCAGGCAGGCGAGAAGACCTGGGCTGCCGAGCATGTGGTAGGCGTAGCACAGGGCGTTTCCGAGGATATCATCAAGGATCTGCGCGCCAACTTCGAGGGCGAGTGTTCCGAGGTAGGTATGTACCTGGCTATGGCAAGGGTTGCCCACAGAGAAGGATATCCCGAAATCGGCCTGTACTGGGAAAAGGCTGCCTTCGAAGAGGCTGAACACGCTGCCAAGTTTGCAGAGCTGCTGGGCGAAGTTGTCACCGACTCCACCAAGAAGAATCTGGAGATGAGAGTGGATGCCGAGAACGGTGCTACCGCCGGCAAGTTCGATCTGGCTAAGAGAGCAAAGGCCGCTAATCTGGATGCGATCCATGACACCGTGCATGAGATGGCAAGGGATGAGGCCAGGCACGGCAAGGCATTCGAAGGCCTGCTGAAGAGATATTTTGGCTAATATGAATGCCTCGGCATTCGAAGGCCTGCTGAAGAGGTACTTCGGCTAATATGAATGCCTCGGCATTCGAAGGCCTGCTGAAGAGGTATTTCGGCTAATATGAATGCCGTAAATTCAACATTTTTGAGAATTTAAGGGTATGTTGGAGCAATCTGACATACCCTTATTTTACATTGGACGTGGTCTGTCTGCACTGGTTTAATCCTCTGGTGTATCATAAATTTACCAAACATCCAATCTATTGCCATTGGTATTCACACGAAACCTTTTTTGTTCAGAGATATCACACATAATAACACTTTCTTCTCCTATGAGTTTTCCTGCCAGTATGCCTACGACACCATAACCGCAGCCTGAATCCAAAACTTTCTCACTTGGCAAAAAATCAATTTCAGACAGCATGGCCAATGTACCATTACAACTCCCCTTTAGCCAATAAGTTGTCTTTTCCAATACCACATACAAACGGATTAGAATCATACTGATAACAAAAATCAAGAAAAGCTGAGCGCTGTTCTGAATCCTTCATTATCTTGACAAGCAGCTCATGGGGGATAGTCCTCGCATATGCGCCGGGGCCTGCCAGTTTAACATATTTCACGCCAAATCTATAAAGTATTCCTTCCAGTTCATCCGGCATGAAAGTATATGTGATACACCAGGGAGTGCCGCCTCTTTTATATTCTTCAATTTCTTCCTTACCTCCCATAAGTCCTTCCGACCATAATTTATCAACTCTGCTTTTTTCAAATCGAAACGCTTCAATCGCATTCGGCCAGTTACTAAGGCACCACTTAACATATGGATCTTCACAATTTTCATCTAATATAAACTGATGCTTATTGATGGGATTTGCTAAATATGGAAGGCTTCCTAAACGGCTTGATACGCTTATGACAATGCGCTTTTTGCATATGCGCACCAACTCTCCAATGACCTGCTCCTGTCGGGGGTAGGTATACGAAATAGGCGCATCAAATGAAATAACCATATCAAAGGATTTATCATCAAAATCCTTCAAATCCTCTAATGCTCCTTTTACGAAGGATATTTTGTCAAGAACCCCTGCTCTTTCTGCCAGTTCTTTTGCTTTGTCTATCATAGGCTGCGAGATGTCAAAATGCGTGACATTGCATCCGTGTTTTGCAAGAAGAATGGAAAATCTGCCGCTCCCGGCTCCGCCGTCAAATACTGTTTTAATACCATCTAAATTAGAAAGCAATTCCTTTTCAATATGACTTTTCTGGATAATGTCATCAATGAAGGTTTCCTCCCGGCGACTTTCCCGTTCACCTTTATCTGGTAAATTCCATAAGCGTTCAGATATTTTTCTGCTATAATCCATAAATCAATCTCCCACGATAAATTATATAATATTTGCATTTATCTCTTTTTTCATTTCAACTGATATGTCCATCAATTAACATTTCAACTATTGGCGGATCACCTTCGTCATTGTTTTCATTTTTCCAATAAATATCCGCCAGCCGCATATTTTCCTGTGCATCTAACTGTGCATTAAAGCATTTTGTCGCATTACCGTAAAAACAATTCCCATCTATCTCCAGCTTAACAATGCTATATGTTAGGCGGTCTATTTTCACAAAATACTTACCCCAGTTATCAGCCTCCTCAAATGTCCTTGATACATATAGGCTGCTCATTCTCCATTCTTAACTATAGACTAGCAAATATCTTAAAAGACGTATATCTCAAGGTTTATTGTAAAAAAATGTGAGCCAACCTAAGTTAGCTCACACCTAATAATTTTGCCTATCTGATAATTTGCTGTATGCTTTTTTCTGATAAATAATAGCTTTTAGCCAGCTCTTGAATAGTTATGCCGGACAAGCAGCCTTTATAAATCCTGACATTACGCTCAATAATCCGCTCCGCCTGGCAACGTACTTTCTTTAACTATATTCCGACAATCGGCATAACACGGTAAAGCGAAAAACTAAATATTGAGAAGATCGCTGTAAGCCTTCAGCGCCCCCTCCGTGTCATGTGCCAGCACCTTCTTCGCCAAAACCTTACCCAGCTGTACCCCTTCCTGGTCAAAACTGTTGATATTCCATACAAAGCCCTGATACATAACCTTGTTCTCGAAATGGGACAGGAGCGCCCCCAGCGCTTCGGGTGTCAGCTGCTCACCGATAATGATGCTGGACGGACGGCCGCCCTCAAAATTCTTATTGCGGTCCTCATCCGCCTTGCCGCAGGCAAATGCCACAATCTGCGCCGCCACATTGGCACAGAGTTTCTGCTGGCTGGTGCTGTCCTGAATCACTACATCCCTGCCCATCTGGTTGTTTTTGAATCCCACAAACTGCAGCGGAATGATGTCCGTGCCCTGATGAAGCAGCTGATAGAAGGAGTGCTGTCCGTTGGTTCCGGGCTCACCGAAAATGACAGGGCCTGTGGAATAGTCTACCGGTTCGCCGAAGCGGTTCACGGACTTTCCGTTGGATTCCATATCCAGCTGCTGCAGATGAGCCGGGAAACGGCTGAGTGCCTGGGAATAGGGAAGCACCGCCGTACTTGTACATCCCATTATATTGCACTCGTATACGCCAATCAGGGCGTCCAGCATAGCCGGATTCTCCAGGATATCTTCCTTTTTGGCAAGTGCATCCTCCGCAGCCGCACCGGCCAGAAATTCCTCAAACACCTTCGGTCCGAATGCCAGGGACAATACAACTCCGCCCACTGCCGAGGTGGAGGAATAACGGCCGCCGATATAGTCGTCCATAAAGAAGGCTGCCAGATAGTCGTCGCTCTTGGCAAGCGGCGAGGTCTCGCTGGTAACTGCAATCATATGCCTGGAAGCGTCAAGACCGGCCTTGGCAAGTGCATCCTTTACGAAGGATTCATTGGTCAGAGTCTCCAGCGTTGTTCCGGATTTGGACACCAGCACGAAGAGGGAATGTGCCACATCAATAGATTCCAGAACAGCCGCCGCATCGTCCGGATCCACGTTGCTGATAAATTTTGCCTCCATTTTAAAGGTATTGTTCTTTTTTGCCCAATTCTCAAGAGCCAGATACATGGCCCGGGGGCCCAGATCGCTTCCGCCGATACCAATCTGTACCACAGTCGTAAACTTCTCGCCTGCGGCATTGGTGAGCTCTCCTGCATGCACCTTATCGGCCAGCTCCGAAAACTTCCTCTGCTGCTCCGTATAGAAAGCGCGCTTGTCCACACCGTCAGCTACGACCGCCTCTCCCAGCTGTCCGCGGGTCAGCTGATGCAGCACGAGACGCTTCTCACCGGTGTTTATCACCTCTCCATTGTACAGAGCTTCATACTTCTTTGTAAGCTGTGCTTCGTCCGCCAGCTTCGCAAGCGCTGCCAGTACCTTGTCATCCACCTGCTTTGCGGCATAGTTGTAGGTAAGACCGCCTGCCATGGGAACACTGTACTTTTTCACACGCTCCGCTCCGCTCTCTCCGGTCATAACCTCCGCAAGGTTTACACGCTCTGCCTTTGCAAGCTCCTGATACGCATCCAGGGCGTCCAGATTTTTCCAGCTTATCATAAATCGAATCCTCCTTCATATTCTCCGCTTTTCAGCTTGATATTACTCGTATTGTAACATATTTATCCGAATTATTCCACTGGATTTTATCCCGTTCGGCCGGACAGTACGGACAGAACTTTCCCCAGAAACGGCACGGACAGCTCCACCCGGCCAATAAGGCTTTCATATGGCCTTGGCAGCATGTCGTTGTCTGCGTTGGCGTCTCCCCGGGTTATAAATTCCCGTTCCGCCGTCCGGTTCTCCATCACACGATGCGTAGTGACCGCGTCGCCGTTCCTCCCCCCGTAAAATACAATAATATCTCCTTCCCGTATCTCCTCCGGTTCCACATATCTTGCATATACCACGCTGCCCTGTGCAATTGCCGGCTCCATGCTGCCGCTGACCACGTTGTAGATCTGGTCTCCCCGGATTCGGGCCATGGCCGGCGGAAGGCAGGACAGAATCACGCTCAGAAGAATCAATGTGCCGAATATGTTGCAAAGGGCGGGAATCAATCTCCCGCCCTTATTTTTTTCCTTCTGTCCCTCAGGTCTGCTGCTCATCTTGCTTCTTCCCTTTCCTGCGGGCCGTCACAATCAGCCAGATGCCGCCTCCCACCAGGGCCACCAGCACTGCCAGCATGCCTGCCTTCGCCGGTGTAGGGAGCATGGCCAGCGGCGTGGCTAGGTCGTCCAGGATGGACTCCGCCCAGCCGGAATCATCGCCGGGCCCGCCGTCCCCATCGCCTTCGCCGCCCTCTCCGTTGAAGCCGCCCAAAGGCGTATCCTCCTCGTCCAGATCCTCGTACTCCTCCGGCTCCGCCAGCGGCGGCACCTCATCGTCCACCTCTACGACCTCCGGTTCCTGCTCCTCCGCTTCGGGCTCCACCACTGTCACCGGCCCGGGCTGTGCAGGCGCCACCTCCGGCTCCTGGGGC
>OFGA01001102.1_pt1 | contig 19671 bp, 20 predicted proteins | sample 1521471 | NCBI WGS metagenome assembly OFGA01 (sample SAMEA3504086, study PRJEB24116) | mouse gut metagenome | biome: mouse gut; feature: mouse-associated habitat; material: faeces | place: Denmark | collected 2011
TCATCAGCGCCTTGAACCGCTTCGTCTGGTGGTTCTTGAAGGAGGACAGCTCATCAATCACCACCATGTCAAAATCAAAGGGGATGCCGCTCTCTGTAATCAGCCACTGCACGTTCTCACGGTTGATGAGGTAGATGTCCGCCTGTTTCTTTAATGCTGCCAGCCTCTCCGCCGCCGTGCCGACCGCCACGCTGTACTTAAGCCCCTCAAGGTGGTCCCACTTTTCAATCTCTGCCGGCCAACTGAAGGAGGCCACCCGGATTGGGGCCACAACAAGCGCCCTGTGGATTTCAAAGCTGTCAAACATCAGGTCGTTGACCGCCGTCAGCGTGATGCTCGTCTTGCCAAGCCCGCAGGCGAGGAATACTGCCGCTGCCGGGTGCGCCTTGATATACTCCGCTGCGTATCTCTGGTATTCATGTGGACTGTATCTCATCAATGATCCCTCCAATCTGTTCCACGCCATCCAGCACATACACCTTAAACCCAAGCCGCCGCAGGAGCCGGTGCCGCGCCATCTGCAGGGGGCGCGGATTTTCCCCCGGAGCCTTGACCTCCACAAAGCCGATTTTCCCGCCGGGGAGGAGCATCATCCTGTCCGGCATCCCGGCAAAGCCAGGGGATGTAAACTTGGGGCAGATGCCGCCGCATTTCCTGGTTTCCTGCACCAGCTTCTGCTCAATCTGTTTTTCACGCATTCCGTATTCCTTTCTGGACAAAAGGATGGACAACAGCCCGATTTTTTCTATACGCGCGTATATACACATATACACACGCCCATTTCTATATTTTCTTTTATTTTCTCTCAATAGGTTTTGTCTTGTCCTCTTGTCCCAATGTTGTTATTTTCCTTGATATACCGCCGCCCCTTTACAGGACGAGCGGCAGGACACTTATTCGGACGGCTGCCGCCTGTGCCATGGTGTGTTCAGGACAGCTTCCGCTTGTACCCCCGCTGCCGTCCATAGAGCGGGTACGTTGTCCGCTCCGCTTTCTCCCACCCCTCGATCTTGCGCATGATGGCGGCAATGGCGTAGGAATCCGCGGGCTTCATGGATGAGCCGTCCCTGCCGAAGCACTCGCACCATATCTCCATATTGCAGGCATACATACGCTGTACCGTGCCGTCTTTTTTGCTGACGCCGAAGTCGGAATCGCTCAGATAGCTCCGCCGTTCAAAGAGGGACATCTCCGCCCATTTCTCCGGGAGCAGGGTTTCCAGGTACTCCCGCACCAGCCCCTCGCGCTCATCCGTTTCCAGGGCGTCCGCCTGTTCCGCCACGGCGATCTCCGCATCCTGGCCTTCCAGATAGAGCTTCTCCCCTTTCTGGTACAGCACGAGCGTTTCTGCCCATATCTGCGCCACATCCTCTTTAGTGAGCTGCCACGGCTTCTTCCTGGAATTGCCGGACACGCGCACCGGCCAGAAGCGGCGGTTGCCCGTGATGTCGCGCAGGAAGCCCGTCTCCGCATTCGTGGTGCCTACAATGACGCACTGCCTCGGATGGCTCTCCACATTGACGCCATAGGACGCGCGGTACTTGTCGTCCACACGGCTGATGAAGGACTTCACGGTCTCGATGTCAGCCTTCCTCATGCCCGCCAGCTCGCCCAGCTCCAGTATCCAGTACCCCTGCAGCTTCTCCGGACCGGATTTGTCCTTCATGTCCGTCAGCGTCAGGCTGTCAGAGAACCATTCCCCGGCGAGCTTCGCATAAAAGGTGGACTTCCCGATGCCCTGCGGGCCATTCAGGATTGGTACGCTGTCAAACTTCGTACCCGGACGGTATACCCTTGCAATCGCCGCTGCCATTGACTTTCGGCTGACCGCCCTTGTGTAGCTGTTATCAGCGGCGCCGAAATAATCAACCAGCAGGGTGTCCACACGGGGGATGCCGTCCCATTCCGGCAGGCCCTCCAGATAGTCCCGGATGGGATGGTATGCCCGCTCCGCCGCCACCGCTACCACGGCGTCCTTCGTCTTGGTCGGGGAATAGATGCCATAGTTCCTGGAGAGGTACACCTTGAGAGCCGCCGCATCCGAATCACTCCAGCCGCCCTTGATCTGCTCCCATGGCAGCCCCTCCCTTGCGTCGATCCCGTCCCGGTGGCAGTTGAAGGCAATGCCCTTAAGCTCCCCATCGTTCTGGATGATCAGGACAATATTATCCAGCGTGTCTTTGATGCCACCTTTCCGGTCAAGCTCCAGGCTTTTCCTCCAGTCCTCCCCGTCTGCGAATTCCTCTCCGGCCTGCCTGCGCCGCTCCTCCAGTGCCTCTACCTTCACGCTGTCAATCGTCAGCGCAAAATCGCACATTGCCTTGAAGGACGCTTTGTCATCAAGTTCACCGAATTTGTGGATGCGGACAAGGTCAAAGGCATTGCAGAGTTTCAGATAGGCAGGGTCTTTTGCATGGTGGCTGTAGGCGAATTTTCCGCCCTCCTTGATTTCCACGCCCGCCATGCTGCTGGACTCGATCAGGTGGTAGCGGTCTTCCTTGTCCGTAGGCTCATATACATCCTGCAGGAAAGCGTCCATGGCAAGATTTATAGGGAAGAACACCCGGTTGAACAGTCCCACCACGCCCTCTTTTTCAAGCGGGTCCTGCACCTTCTGTATGCTGATGGAATTTGCCCGGCTCTCCCTTGAGGAAGTGGGGAGCCTTGTCGGGTCCCTCCATTCCGGGTGGGCGGCCAGGACAGCATCCGGGTCAAGCCATGCACCACCTGTCTCCTTATAGGCGAACTCACCGTTTGACGGCGTACTCGGCCAGTACATGAGCTGGTTCGGCTGGTAGGAGCATTCGTCAAAATAATCCATGCCAAGCCCCTGCGCAAGATACCTCGCCACCGCCACATATTCTTCTGGGGACACGTCCCTTGCCAGCGGGAACACAAGGCGCGCCCTCGGTTCGTCCGCCGTATGGCTGTGGGTGCTGTAAAGCACGGAGGCATACGGCACAGCCTTTTCATAACCCGCCAGGAACTCCGGGCCGATGCGGTCGCCGTCCAGGGCCACCATGGAACGGGACTCCACCGTGTCGATCTTCCGCCTGCCGCCCTTTAGCACCCCGGCCACAAAGCCGCCATGGTCTTTTGCCGCATCCTTTTTCGATTTCGGGAAACGGGCGTATTCCTCTGCTGATTCCGATGTGCGGATTGTCACTTTCAAGCGTTCCTTAAGTTCTCCAAACCGTATGGTCTTGTTCGACCACTGCTTTGCGCTGCGGCTGTTCCCATATGCAATACTCAACTCACGCATAGCGCGCCCTCCTTACTTTTGGCGTTTCCCCATGTTCAAACCGCGCCTGCCTTGCAAGGCGGTATGCCCGCTCCGTTGCCCTGCGGTCTATGAAACGCCGGTTGTATTCTTCCGCCTGTCCGAACAGCTCCAGATATCCCTCACGGTTGACGCAGGGGAAAGCCGTGCAGTCCATACCGTCAACCGTGCCGGAATGGAACGCCCGCGCTCCCCACGGAAACGGCCTGCCGCTTTCCGCATCTACCCATGACCTCATCCTGTCCAGCGTTGTCCCTGGCGGGATGTCCCCCAGAACTAAAACAGGCGTATCCGATATGGCAGGCAGCCCATCCGCAAGCCCGGCTTTATAGAATGCCAGTATCTTTTCAGAATCTGCCTGCGTCATCTGCCCCTTCACTTCAACATAAAGGCTGCGTATTTCCGAAAACTCACTGCCGGAGCCATAGCCGCCAAGCTGCACCCTTTTGAGCAGGAAATCCGGCAGGTAATGAATCCCGTTCCCAAGGTCATACCCTTCCGGCTCATATTCCCAATCCACACCGCAGGCATCAAAGAACACCGCCCACCTTGCCTCCAGCCGGGACCGGAATAAATACCCCTTGTATTCTGTCTGTATAGCTTTCATTTCCCCCATCAGCCTCCAACCTCCTCGCAGTTTTCTGTGAAATAGCGGATTGGCATACCCCGCTTTTCCGCTTTCTCAATCTCCGCCGCCATCCCCGTGGATATGGTGCCGCCGAACACCCACAACTGCTCACACTTCCCCAAAAGCACCAGCCCCATGAACATCCCGATTGCCCGCTCCGCAGGCTTCCCGTCATCCAGGAACTGCGGAAACAAAAGGTGCGGGGCGAGCGGTATCACGCCGTTCTCCACCGCAAACCTGCTGTACCGCCTCGCCTTCTGCGTGTTCCCTGACCTGTCCCCGGCAAACGGGGAGCATATATAGACAAGCGGCCGGTATGCCCGCTTCGCCGCCTTTTCCTCCTTCTGGATTCCCGATAACGCCGCATGGCTCGTCGGGTCGCTGTATCCCTCGCTGTTATATCTGCTGATTCCCATCAACCATACCTCCATTCTGCCTGCGCCGGCCTTCCCGGACTGTGTCCGCAGGCTTGTAAAACGGGCAGTCCCTCCCGCCAAAGTCATTGTCCTTTAAGCAGGTGCAGACGCCGCCCCTGTTTGCGAAACAGTCGCCGTGTGTCCTGCATTCCGGCATCACATCAGTCATCTTTTATCCCTCCTGAAATCAATCTGATATTCCCCGCCATCCTTCTGCGGAGGGTTTCCGTTTTGTTGAACTGCGCCCTCCAGCGCCTCCGCTCCGGGGTATCCGCAGGAAGCGCCTCCTCTATTTCTTTGTACATTTTGCATAGTGCCGCATACCCGTCTGCCAGCTCCCACAGCTCCGAAAGCAGCTCCGCCCTCGTTTCATCAGAGCAGTATGAATTGATGAGCCTCGCGGCTTTCCTTGCCGCCGGCATCTTGCAGGGGAAGAACGCCTCAATGTTCAGCTCCATATATCCCATCCCGTATTCAATCCGCAGCCGTTCCATCATGCACCCCCTGCCTAATCCTTCTGGTAAAAATCGCATTCATAGCCATCTGCCCGGAGCAGCAGCCCTTTCGCCCAGGGCGGCGTCCTTCCCATCTGTTCACATACGGCAGAAAGAGACATCCTCCTGTCCGCTTCAATTATGATCTCATCATGCACCGTAGCCACGATTGCACAGTTCCGTAAAGTCCGCATGGCATAGCAGAGAATATCCCGGCTGACCGCCTGCACAATGTTCTCCACAAACTTGGGGCCATAGCTTTCCAGCCGCTCCCATTTCTTCGTGCCGCTCACGCCCATGTAAGTGACGGACTCCCCGCCAAACCGGTTCTCGCCAATCCTCGGCTTCACATACGCAAGCCGCCGTCCGGAAAAAAGCGTGATGAACAGCATCCCGCTCTGGTAATCAAAGCGGATGCCGTGTGTTTCCGTTGGCACTCTCTTTTTGATGCATTCCTTCACGGCACGGTCTGCTGCCCACCAGAACTCCGTAATGCTTGGGTTGGAATCCCGCCATGCTGACACAAGCGGCTGCAGCTCTTCCTCCGCAATCCCCATCTCCAATGCGCCCATGGATTTCAATGCCCCGACTGATCCGCCATAGCCGAGTGCTAATTCGGCTATTTTACCTTTCTGACGCAGATGCCCGTTCACGCCGTGCTTTTCCACCGGCACATGGAACATCTGGCTTGCCGAGGCGCAGTAAATATCACCGCCGCCTTCGAACACTTTAATCCGCCACCGCTCCCCGGCGATCCATGCGAGCACCCTCGCCTCGATTGCGGAAAAGTCCGCCACGATGAACTTCCTTCCGTCCTGCGGCACGAAAGCCGTGCGGATGAGCTGTGAGAGCGTATCCGGGATGTCCTCATAGAGCATGGCAAGGGCATCAAAATCCCCTGATTTCACAAGTTCCCGTGCCTGCGCCAAGTCAGGGATATGGTTCTGGGGCAGATTCTGCAACTGTATAATGCGGCCGCTATACCGGCCAGTCCTATTGGCTCCGTAAAACTGGAACATCCCGTGCGCACGGCTGTCCGCGCACACCGCATTCTCCATTGCCTGGTATTTCTTCACGGAGGACTTGGCAAGCTGCTGCCGCAGGGCAAGTGCCTCCCCCAAAGGCTCCGGCGCAGTCTTTAACAGTTCCGCCACCGCCTTTTTATCAAGGGAATCCGTATCCATCCCGTTCTCCGAAAGCCACTGCTTCATCTGATGTACGGAATTTGGGTTCTCCAGTTCCGTCAGTTCCTGCATGGCGGTTGACAGTTCCGACTTGGAGCGTCCGTCCATGGCGATTGCCCGTGCGACCATCTCCATATCCACCCCGATGCCCCGGTCGTTGATCTCCTGGTCCTGCCAGTATTCCTCCCACACAAAATCCAGAACCGGGAACTTGGCAAGCCTCTGCTGTATCTGCATCTCCGCCTCCACATCACGAAAGTTGTATTCCTTAAACCGCTCCCATTTCTCCCTGTCATGTTCCGGCAGGTTCCGCGTCCTGCCGCCATTCGTCTTGGTCGGCTTGCACGGGACGCAGAAATACCGGATCAGTTCCTTTCCCTCTGACAGCTTCTGCTTTTCCAGCCCAAGCACTGCGCCCACATTTTCCAAAGACAGCGGAAGGCCAAGCGTGGCCGACCAGACCATGGAGCATTTCCAGGACTCCGGCTCCAGCCATTCCCCAAGGTAATTTGATAAGCACACCCTCTCGAACATGGCATTGAACGCCCATTTGATGACAGACTCATCTGAGAGCGCAGCCAGGATATCCGCAGGGATTTCCTCCCCGCAGGCAACATCGACCACCTCCACTTCACCGCCGTCCACGCTGAACCCAAATAACAGAATCTCAAAATTCGGTGAGGAAGAATATTTGTAAACGCCGCATTTGGATAAATCCACATCACTGTACGTTTCAATGTCAATTTCTATAGAATTCAATTCCACCAGCTCCTTTCACCGCCTTAAGGGCGGCAGGAAAAAGGCAGACGCCCGTTCCCCGCCACCCGGCGGCTGTGCTTTTCTCTATCTGGTTACGACAGGAAATCCTCCTCTTCCTCATCCGCAAAATCGTCCTCCGCACGGGACTTCCCGCCCAAAGGTTCCCCGTCACGGATTTTCTGTAAATTGTTCAGCCCGCAGGCGATACCCTTATTCCCGTTGGAATTGAATGCATAGAAATTGATGCTTGCCCTGCCGTACACGCCGCTGTACACCTCGGACGTATCAATAACCGGCTGGCGGTCCGCATCCACGATGCCGGGAGCCGTGGTGCTGTTGGCATTGACGAAATAAGAATCCGCATAGGCTTCATCATCCGGGCGCTCCGTGTCCCCGTCACGCAGCGGGGTCTTCAGCACGGAAAGCGCAGGGACGCTCCTGCCGTTCCCCTTCAGCTTCGCCTCGCCCTCATGGTAGGCCGCTTCAATCGCAGCCTCGATTTTTGCAATGGTCTTTTTGTCAGATTTCGGGATGATGAGCGACACAGAGTATTTTGGCTCACCTCCGTTAATTGCCTTTGGGGTCCACACATTTGCATAGCTCCACCGGGTGTTCGGCCCCGTGATTACTTTTGTTGGATTGTTGGCTGTGTTTGACATATGATTTTCCTCCTGACTAATCTTCCTTGAAATCTTCCTGCGCCGTGTCCATCTCCGGGCGCTTGTCGCTCTCCGGGACTAACGCGGGCTTGCCCTGCGGCTTCTCCACAAGGCCCTTTAAAATCTCTGCAAACTTCTTCTTGCCCAGCAGCTTCTCCATGGCCGTGATGCCTAAGAGCTTCGGCTCATACGGGTCGAAGCCGGCCTTCTTTACGGTATCCGCCACGGCATCCTCATCCGTGTACTTCCGGTTGGACCTTCCGGCCACAACCTTAAATCCGTCATACTTCACGCCGCTTAATGCCTGCTGCAATGCAAACTCCTTCACATCCGCTGCCCATGCCGCCAGTTCATCCGCTTTCACGAGGATTGCCGCGATCTCGTCATCCTCCAGCGTGGCGGGCATTTCAAAGTCATACTTCGCAAGCTCCAGGTTGTATTCCGCCCGTTTCCTGCAGACCGCCTTCGCCTTGCAGAACCGGCAGTGTTCCCCGGCGCAGAACTCGCCCTCCCCGGCATAGGCCAGCTTTGCCTTTTCGGTAAGCTCACCCTCCGCCCACTGGATTAAGTCCGCCTTCGCCATGGCATACACGCTGACATTCTCACGGCGCGGCTGGTAGATCACCATGCGGACGGTGTCAATGTCATAGATGCCGTCAAACAGCTCCAATGCGCCCAGGGCATACAGCATCATCTGCGGGTTTCCTTCTGCTGAAACCTCCACGCCCTTGCCGTGCTTGTAGTCGATGATATACAGCGTACCGTCTGCGATGATGACACAGTCGCCAGTGCCAAAGCCTTCCTCCACGAAACGGGAAAAGTCCAGCCGCTGCTCGATCAGCACAACTGGGTCTTTGCATTCCCGCTTTGCCTCTTCCACCAGGGATAGGACATAATCCGCATACCCGCAGGCGCATTCCTCCATCTCCTCATCGTAAAAGGAAAGCCCCTCCGTCGGGTCTTCGGTTTCCATGCCGAGGGACAGCTTCAGCTTGTGTTCGCACAGGCTGTGGGCATCGGTGCCCTGCTGCGCGTATTCGCTGCCCGTATCCTCATAATTTTCACAGAGCCTTGCAGACGGCGGGCAGGCAAGCCACCGGTGGCTGGAGGATGCGGACAGTAAAGCGTGTCTCCCCATCACAGCACCTCCGCTTCCGCAAGCAGCGCAGGGTATTCTGCCGGGTCGATCTCCGACAGCTTATCCGCACCGTGCTTATTCAGCAACGCCCTCACTTCCTCCGTGTGTCCGGAGCGGGACTTCTCCGCCAGCACCGTGCGGACTTCCTCCAGCGTCAGAGACTTTTCCTTCTTTTCCGGCTGTCCGGCCTTTTTTCCGTTTTTTGTTTTTTCCTCTCTCTTTTTCGGTTTCTCTGCTGCTTCAGAACTGAACAGTCCCGCCAGCGTTTCTGAAACGCTGACAAGCATTTCCCCGCACCGCCTCAGTTCAGAAACGGCATCTGCAAGTTCGCCCATTCTTCCCATGCTTTTTTCCCCCTTTCACTTTTCTCTGTTCCTGCTGTGACAGCTTTGACAGTTTTCCTGCAAGCTGCCGCGACACCACACTGATGGCTGTCAGGATACCGATAAGTTCTTCATCCCCGCTTGCCCTGAATACAGGATCAGTTTCTTCTCTGCAAATCTGCATATCGTTTCCTCCAATCTGAGAGCTTCCCCTCAATACTCCAAGGACAGAATCCTGCAGTTTGAGTAACCATCCCAGCAGATTTTTATTTTTCCTGTCCCTTCATTTCCCCAAGGACATTTCCAGGCAGTTTGAGTAAGGAATTATTTAAAAATGTATAAAAAGTTCCGCACTGCAGGAACATCAATGCGGAACAAATAATTTAGCGGTATTCTTCCAGCCTTTCACGGAGCATTCGGAACAGTGTGTTTTTATGGTTGCAAATTGTCTTTTGGCACATCTTTTTTATAGCTGGGTCATGCAGAGAACGCTCTCTCAGAATCTTTTCAGTTTCACGTTCAGACTTTCCGTCACCAAACAGGTGGAGAATCAATTCATCTGTCGGTTCCAGCTTTTCCAGTTCCTCATACAGCTTTTCCAGAAGCAGGCTGTACATGACAGCTTCTGCCACATCATCGGCCGCTGCGGCCTCATATCCGTCTTCTTCCATAAGTGCTTCCAAAGAAAGATCCGCACCCATTTTAAACTGACTGCATCTGTTGCAGTCATCCATACAGCGATGCCCGTTCTTCCCCCTGCACCTCTTGGCTCGTTCCTTCCTCTGATGCTCTGCCCATTCTGGACGCATATATGCACGGTAAATCTCCTCTGTTACAAACTCCTTTTCACCATCTACGAGAATGTAGAACTGTTTTTCATTGATTGGCTTCTGCTTTTCTTTGTTTTTCATTTTGTGTCCTTTCCAGCCTTCCATGGACGGCAGGGGACACAAAAGAAGCCAGCATATTGATGCACACCGGCTTTGATTCCCGAAAAAGGACATGACAGAACACGGTAGGTACATCAGATTTCCATCTGCGGATAAACCGCCGCCAGATTCTTGATGCATCCCGCCGCCTTTAGGTCGACCACTTCGGGCTTTGAGATTTTTTAACGTTTTCTAAAACGAATCTTCTTTACTGCCTGTTTAATCTTTACGTTCACTCATTTTTTCTTCTGGTAAAACCAGCAACTCTGTGGTATAGTAAATACAGTGCAAAAAAGAAAATCCTCAGAGATGTTTCTCTGAGGACTACCTTATCGTTAACAGCGTTGGTGTAAAGGGCTAATGCAACCTGATACCCAGTTAATACTGTCAATAGCGTAAACAATGTAAAAAATTGAAAATCAGGGGAAAATACATGGAAACAAATAAGGATTACAGATTATGCGGCGGCATTTTTTTCTCGTTGCTCCTACAGGCAAGAGGCCAAAGAACCGCCGCCCGGCAGCACAGACAGGGAAACACGGACAGTTTTAAGGAAAAGGATATCCTTACAGGGCTAATCCGCATTGCTTACCCTTCCTTCATAGAACCTGCTGGGAATTCAATGTCAACATACTCATCTAATTATAAAACCTGCAAGTTCTCTTCGAATGAATTCATACCATTCGAAGACGAGGATCTGATAAACGGTTTCGAGCAGGCCATAAGAAATGATTACGAAAGTTCGATGATTGCAATGTCTTCTTTTATAGACAGCTACATCAATGTTTCTCTTAAAGGAGGCTGGGTTGTTGCTGCACTTTTAGAACTGATAGCAAACGATCCATCGATTATGGATTCTGACACTTTTTATATAGATGCTGACGGTCAGCCTGTCAGCAAGGAACAAATGCTGAAGCTCCACGATATCAGCCTCCAGCCATTCCTTCTCGGAATCTGGCATTTTATTGTCACCCAGCGGCCAGACAATAAAATCGGACGGCAAACTTTTGAGATGCTCCACTCAAAATCAGGTTCCGGCAACAGCGGCTGGAACTTTACAAGCGACATAGGAAAAAAGCCAAACAGGGCAATCAACATTGATATCCTTGAAATTAACACGATTAATGGTAATGTCGGCTTTCCAAAAAATGACGATTCCGACCCTTATGAAGATGGAATCTCAAGATTCATGCCGGACATCGCCCCCGAACTCACTGGCGAACCGCTGTACATACTGACCCAGGAAGCCGTGGGATTGTGTAGCGAAAGTGAATTTTCAGAATATTTTGATTCTGTAACCCAAAAATATAACCGAGTGAAAACCCTTTTATATAATGATATACCCAAGCCTTTTTACGATTTTTATATATGCAATGATATTTGGCACCGCATTCCGGTATCCAAGAGAACCTACCAAACCAAAACCATCCATAATGCGACAGCTGACCTTCTTGCGGAATGTTCCAACTTTGTCCTAATCACAGGGACTGGCGGCCTGGGAAAATCTATGATGATGCGGCATCTCCTCCTGGACTCTGTTAAAAGGTTTGATGAAATACGGCTTGTTCCCATATTCCTGCCTCTTAAGGACTATACAAGCGAATATTCGGATTTGACAGATTTTGTCTATGAAACATTCGGTTCTCTGGGCGGCGGAAAAACTGCCGATGAATTTACTGATATGCTGGTGGAAGGTTCCTGCCTGCTTCTCTTCGATGGGCTGGATGAAATCAATTCTGAATATCGCCAAAAATTTGAAAGGCATTTAGAACTGTTTGCTGACAAGTATTCCCAAAATATGTTTGTGATCTCATCACGCCCTTCTGGTTCGTTTATTGCATTCAGCCGCTTTACTGTTCTTCATCTGAATGAATTTACGAAAGCACAGGCACTTGAACTTATTGACAGGTTAGATTTCCGTCCGGATGAACCGGCTATAAAGGGAAACTTTAGGAGGGAACTGGAAAACAGCCTTTATTATACCCATAAGGAGTTTACTACAAATCCTCTGCTTCTGACTATAATGCTTATGACATATGAACAATTTGCAGAGGTTCCTTCCAAGATGCATATTTTTTACCGAGAAGCATACATCACCCTGTCACAGAAACACGATGCCAATAAAGGCGGATATAAGCGCCCTCTGAAAACCGGCGTTACCGCAGACAGGTTTGCTGATTATCTGGCTGAATTTTGCGCCAGAACCTACAGAGACGAGAAATATGAATTCATGGAAATAGAATTTGATAAATACTTTACACAGATGAATGAACCAAAAAAAGACGGAAACAATGCTGATGCTTCTGATTTCCGGCATGACTTAGTCAACAACCTATGCCTTATGTACTATGAAAGCAACCGGTATCATTTTACGCATCGGTCATTCCAAGAATATTTCTGTGCGTTGTATTTTTCAAAACAAAAAGATAAATTCCTTCAGAAAATTGGCGATTTTTTTGAAACAAAGCGTTTCAGGAACTATGGAGACAAAACTTTCCATATGCTTTATGACATGATTTCAGAAAAGGTCGAGGAATATATCTTTGAGCCGTTTCTCGCATCACTCTTTAATAAATGCGATGAAAACAATGGCTATTGGACATTTCTGGAAACAATGTACCCCGCCCTTTATTATGAGGAAGGCGAAACAAACGAATTTTCCAGCAATGAGCCGGAATCATTTTTATATAATTTCATCATCCATGCAAAATCTTTATATGAAATTCTGGGCAATGATGACCTTCCCCATGATGAAGAATTCATTACTCACGAATGGGTCTACCTTGATGAACATTGGCGGGATGAAGATGGGGAAGTAATCGATGGATTAGTTGAAGCAGATGAAGTTCCCAGGGAGTACGAAGAGTATTTTGGAACCCCTGATATTGTCGGCAGAAACTTTGAACTGAAAATTGAACATATCCTTTCTTATCCAGATGAATATTCAGACATTATCAGCCAGCTTGAAAGCCGAGGCTTCCCGTTAATGGACGAATTTATCAATGCACGGGAATACTGGCAGGAATTAGTGGATAAAAAACAACCTGCTGGCGATGACTTATTTGATTTGTTCCAGTAGTGATTGAGGTGGAAAATGAAAATCAGTTATAATAAATTATGGAAATTGTTGATAGATAAAGACATGAAAAGAAGAGACCTTCAGGAAATAGCGGGCATCAGCTCTGCCTCAATTGCTAAACTCGGCAAAGGCGAAAATATCACCACAGATGTCCTTTTGAAAATATGCACTGCTTTAGACTGCAGTTTAGAAGATATCATGGAAACCGTAAAAGATTAATGGAGGCACAGCATGGAATTACTGTATTCAAATATCCTGCCATTAGGAACAGCTAATGGCCAAAAAACAATTATAGACTGCTTCAATGAGCAAATCAGCATAGCAGACCATGTAGAAATTGCTGTTGGCTACATTTCTCATGCTTCCCTAAATGAACTTGAAGAGCTTGTCAGCAAACATAATATTGGCAAAATCTGTTTGAATATCGGTATGTATTATATTGAGGGCATGCCGGAAAGTTCATACCACACAGCCGTAAAGCTGAACAAAAAATGGTCAGCCTCTGGTATTGGGGAAATCCGTCTTGTTAAAGCATTTAAATATCATGGAAAGCTATACTGCTTTTATAAAGATGGAAAGCCTTTTTCTGCAATTATTGGCTCAGCCAATTTAGGTGTAATCAAGCCCGAAGCCGCCAACCGCAGACAATATGAAATATCCGCTTTTACAACAGACCGACATAAAGCAGAAGAAATCGCATCACATATTGAGAGCTTAAAAGCTCCGAATTGTTCCGATAATATTGCGGACATCAAAGATATGCCTTTAGTGCGTGAAACAAATACAGCACTCAACGGGATAGAGCTTGTGACATCTGTTCCGCAGTCAAATGTTGATTTTTATGAGCGGTGCAGAGCCTACGCATCTTTCTTTTTGAAACTGAAAGTACCAAGTTTTGAGGAACGCCATATAGACGATGGAAAGCATTACACAAAATCAAACATCAATGTCTGCTATGCCGCTCCCCGAAGCAAAAGGAAAGCCCGCGACTGGTATGAAACCCAGCTGACTGTGGGGGCAGATGTATATCGTATGGAGGGATACCCTGAAAAGAATAAACCTTTCTTTGTTGTTACTGATGACGGCTACTGGTTTAAAGCCCATACCACAAGTGACAACAATAAACAGTTCAGCGCCGTAGGTGATGAACTTATAATGGGCAGATGGCTGAAGGGCCGTTTAGCCGCCGCCGGAATTGTAAAGCCGGTCAACAATACAGCCGAGGATAAAGATCGCCTTGGGATGATTACCCAGGAAATGCTCCAGGAATATGGATGTGACAGGCTGGTCTTTAAAAAGACTGGGCAAACCGCATTAGATGAAGACGGTACCCCTTTAGATGTCTGGATGCTTTCCTTTACTGATGGAAATGAAGAATAGAGGTGACTTTTCATGCAATATTTAAAAACATATTTAAAGAAAATTGCTGACCGAGGCAATACAAAATTGGCAGAATCCATTTCCAAAACCGCAGAGGATGTGGGCCGCCAGCATATCAGAACATTTTCTTTCTCAAGCCACGAAATTGGACTTCTTTTTGGAAATGTCCAGTCCGGCAAGACAGGGCAAATGTTTGGAATCATGTGCAAAGCCGCTGATCTTGGATTCCCTGCTTTTGTTCTGTTAACCACAGATAATGTTATCCTGCAGCAGCAAACTCTGGACAGAGTAAAAAGTGACCTGGACGGCTTCTGCATTTGCGGTGAAAATGACGGGCGTGTATTTATTGACAACAGCCTTATCCAGCCGACTGTCATTGTCCTTAAGAAAAACGTCCGCATATTAAAATTATGGGCAAATATTCTGAATTCTACCGGATTCATGAAAGGCAATCCACTGTTTGTTATTGATGACGAAGCAGATGCCGCATCTTTGAATACATTAGTAAATCGTGACCGCCAATCTTCCATTAATAAATATCTGGACATAATTAAAAATGGAGCATCCAGCAGTTTATACCTGCAGGTGACAGGCACACCACAAGCCGTCCTTCTTCAGACCATGGCATCTGGCTGGCATCCTTATTTTACTTATTACTTCCAGCCGGGGGATGCTTACCTTGGAGGTGATTTCTTCTTTCCTGCAACAGGAATACCTCAATGTGTATCTTACCTTGAAGAAATATCGAATCCAACACGAGAAGTTATCATCAGGCATCTTGCAGTATCGTCACAGATACTTTCCTCTGGCGGTAAAGTATCAAACTGTTTATTTCATCCAAGCGTCCGCGTTGCCGCACACAAACGATTTGCCGACGATACCGCCAAAGAACTTGAATGGTGCAGACTGCATATTAATGAAGAATTTGAAACCATGCTAATAAAATGTTATGGCAGCATAAACCCGGAAAAATCTGAAAAACTGCCCTTTGATGCTATTTTATCCAAAGCAAAAGAACTGCTCAATGCCAATGCTGTAAAAATTTTGATTATGAATGGGAAAAATGATATTGATAGCTCAGAATATGCTGATGGCTGTAATTTCATTATCGGAGGAAATACCCTTGGACGCGGAGTTACATTTCCGGGGCTTCAAACCATTTATTATACTCGCACAAGCAAAAAACCACAGGCCGATACAATGTGGCAGCACAGCAGGATGTTTGGCTATGACCGTGACCCCGGCATGATGATGGTGTACATTGATGAAAAGCTCTATAAGCTGTTTGCAGACATCAACGCCACCAATAATTCTATTATCGCACAAGTTGAACAGGGGATTGCCGATATAAAAATTTATTATCCGGATGGGCTGAATCCTACCAGAAAGAACGTCCTTGACAATGATCATGTAGAAATCATCTCAGGCGGCACAAATTATTACCCCTTCTATCCGGATAATGATTCGATTGAGGATATTTCAAAAATATTGGAAACATTCTCTGATGCAGAACCATATTATCAAGTTAACCTTCGGCTAATTAAGGAGCTTTTATCACATATTATTCCAAGTCCCGATTTTAAACTGAAAGCTTTCCAATCGGTACTTGACACCCTCCTCTCAAATCAGCCTGCAGGACAGGGAATCCTTATTGTCCGCCGCAATAGAAATGTCGCCCAAGGGACAGGTGCATTGCTGTCACCAAATGACTGGCAGCTTGGCAGTTCTTTTACCGATAAAATGGTTCTGACCATGTATCAGGTAACCGGAACTAAAGGATGGGGAGGAAAACAATTATGGATTCCAAACATTAAACTTCCGCACAACACTATGTATTATGATGTTATTGAAGATGAAAATTAATGCGGAGGTATTTGTATGTATGCTGAAGATGCAGTAAAAAGGATTTTATTCAATCCGCTTTCATCAGGTGCAAATCAACTCTGCATCCTAACAGCCCATGCCACACCTGGAATGGTTTCCTGGCTGTTAAAAAGTTATGATGAATGCAGTATTACTGGCATTTCTGTTGAACTTATTATCGGAATGGCTGTATCCGAGGGAATAAGCACTTTGCTCCATGAAGGTTTTAAAGAACTGCATGGAAAACGATATATGAGCAGCTCAGGCAGTTTCTCCTGCAGCTATATTTATCAGAATCCGCCTGTCCGGGAAAATTTATATATTTGGCTGAAGGATGATGTACCTGTTTTTGCTTTTTCTGGTTCATTTGAATTTACGCAGACATCACTCCTGCGGAAACAACATACACAAATACTGGAGTTTTCTGCCGCAGACGCATATCAAACTTATGAAGCGGCAGTCAGCCGTTCTGTTTACTGCAATTTTTCTGAGATTGAAGAAGATATTGTCATTTATCATTCCAGCATAAGCGACTGTCTTGACAGCACAAGCATAATATCAGCCAATAAAGTCAGACTGTCTTTGCTCATCAATAAAGGAACAGAAACAGGGAAGCGTTCCGGACTTAACTGGGGACAACGCAACAGCAGAAACAGAAATGAAGCCTACATACCCTTACCCTCAAAAGTAGCCAAAAGTGGTTTTTTCCCACTAAATAAACAGCACTTTATTGCACTCACGGATGACCATCGCGCTCTTCTGCTCCGGGTTGAACAGCAGAATGATAAAGCAATTACTACACCAGCAAGCAATGCACAGCTGGGAGAATATTTCAGAAATAGGCTGGGCATGCCTAATGGGGCATTTATCAGAAAAGAGGATCTCATAAAATATGGTCGAACTGATGTTACTTTTTATAAAATTGATGACGAACAGTTCTATATGGACTTTTCAGTCAGTACAGAATTATAGGAATATTATATTATGGCAGACACACATTCAAAAGAAGTACGGAGCATGAATATGTCACATATCCGCAGCACCAACTCAAAGCCAGAGGAACGGGTCAGAAAATATTTGTTTTCCCGCGGCCTGCGTTATCGGAAAAATGTACGGAAACTGCCTGGCTGTCCTGATTTGGTATTAAAAAAATATAAAACCGTGATTTTTGTAAATGGGTGTTTTTGGCATCACCATGACTGTGGGCGATTTGTCTGGCCGTCCTCAAATGAAGAATACTGGCGCAAAAAGATAAACCGAAATGTTGAAAGGGATGTCCAAAATACAGCACTGCTCATAAACCAGGGATGGCGTGTTCTCACAATATGGGAATGCCAGCTGAAGAAAGCAGTTGCAGAAGATAATTTGCAGAATTTATATGAAAGAATAATCCAAAACAAATAGAAAACACCAGGTAATGTCCAGCTTTCTGGATATTGCCTGGTGTCTTTTTATTCATTAATGTTCGCCTCCGTATAAGCATATTCAATCCCTGCAAAACACTTAAGAATTGCTTCGAATATAATCTTGGCTCCTTCGCAGGGAACAGCCATGCCAATTTGTTTCCTGACACTTTCCTTGCTTCCAATAAAAATATAATCGTCCCTAAATGTCTGAAGCCTTGCTCTCTCTCTATTTGTTAATGCCCTCGGCTCTGCCCAATGATAAATATGGGTTCCGCCGCCGCCGCTTCCTGTGACTGTATATGATGGTCTTTCCGGATCAAGCCGTTTATAAATCTGACTAATTCTGGCTCCCTTAATATTAAGCCGCAATTCTTCTGGTAAATCTGCTGTAAATGCATTCTGCCCCGGAAGAATATGTTCCAACCTTCTGATTACTACGGCAGACTGCCTTGTCCTTTCATTATTGGGCGCATCTGCTGGAATCGGAGGAACTTCAATAGCTGTTCTGCAGGAATTATCTATACCTTCATAGGGTTCCGTTGACGGCACATGGTATGTGACGTCAATATCATCTTTGATTCCCACTATGATAAGCCGATGTCTTGCCTGCGGAATCCCATATTCTTCGAACTTATACAGATGCGGCGTTATAACATATCCGGCTTCCCGAAGCTCTGTCAAAATTTTTGTAAATGCCTTTCCCTCATTTGCGTTTCTCAGCCCTCCAACATTCTCAGCCAGAAACCATTGCGGTTTGAACCGCTTCAACGCTTTTACCCCATATGAATAGAGAGGACCATAAACACCATCCATGCCTTTCTGCTCTCCCACAACACTGTAATCATTGCATGGAAACCCAAAAGCCAAGGCATCAATCGGTGCAAGTTTATCCATATTAAATGTGCGGATATCTTCGTGATAAACTGTCTGCGGAGCATCGGGGCAAATATTATGACGATATGTTTCACATGTATTCGCATCATAGTCATTCGCCCATTGATGTACAATTGAAAAATCAGGATTGCCTATATCTGCATGAGTTGCCCCCCATGCTATCCCGCCCGGACCGCAGAATAATTCTCCTAATTTAAATTTCATTTTCCTGACTTCCTTCCCTATTCATCTCTTTCCTATAAATCAGGTAACCCACAAAATTACGCACTTCCTGAAGTTCAATTTCATTCAGCTTTTCCAGATGATGTATCGTGAAAACCGGATTAAAATCATCTTTTGTAATATATCCTGCCGCTTCCAACGCTTCAAAAATATGAAAGTTTCCTAACTCCTTTGATAGCTTACCAAGTTCTTCCCAAGTTACTTTTCTTTTTCCGTTTTCTATATTACACATAGTGCTGTCATGTTTTAAACCACAAGCCTTTGCCAGCTTTTCTTGACTATAGCCAGCTTCTTCTCTTTTTATCTTTATAAATTCTCCCACGTTAGACATACTTTGCACCTCTTATTAAGTCTAACACAAATGCTGCAATATGTCAAGAATATTTTTATTTTCGCTGCTAAAATCGCAGCAAACATTCTGGGTACTTTTCAAACGGTGAATACGGCAAAAACGATACACCCGGTTTCTATCGTTTTTACCGTATTCACCCAATATCGATTTCTGCCGCTTCAGATGATTCATTTCGTATCTTCACACAAAGAAAAAAGGCTTTCAGCAAACCGTATACACAGTCTGTTCCCCTAAAAGCCTTGATTTAAGCCGCTCTTCTGTTATATTTCCTATCGTATTTTTGTATCAATCTGATGGTGGTTATGTCTAAGATATTCCCCTGTGAAAATCCCAGACGGTCAAGGGCTTCATACATTGCCTTAATGACGATGGGCGGCGTATAAAAAGCGGTCAGCGTGGATTCCATAGCGGCATGGTATTCCTCATCGGAGAGAGCTGATTTTAATTCCTTATATTCATTTGCCCATGCCGCATTGTTGCCGTCAAACGCCATCGACAGACCGCCCCAACCGACGTATTTTGCAAGAGTTTCCTGTTCTTCGGGCGTGGCAAGGCGGTTTTCTATCTGAAGGTCATGGAGAAGCCTTATTGCGGACATATTGTTGCGGAATTTTTCTTTTGCGCCGCCAACGCCTAACGCATCATCGGTAATGCGGTAGTTGCGG
>OFGA01001103.1_pt1 | contig 19661 bp, 25 predicted proteins | sample 1521471 | NCBI WGS metagenome assembly OFGA01 (sample SAMEA3504086, study PRJEB24116) | mouse gut metagenome | biome: mouse gut; feature: mouse-associated habitat; material: faeces | place: Denmark | collected 2011
ATGTAGACCTTGCTTTTCTTTGTTTTCCGTAATTTCAAAAATAACCGTCCCCCTTTACGAACTGTGCGCCATCGTAATCATCGAAGTACACCTGTGTGATGTTCTGCACAAAATAGACGGCATACAGCCTTTTGATGTCCTCCTTTGTTGCCAGCCTCGCGGAAAACCCCTCGTCCTTCAGCAGCTTCTCCATCCGGCTGATACCCATCCGCACATCATCAGCCTCCGGGTTATAGTCCCGGAACCGCAGCAGGAACAGGAATTCCCGCGCCGAAGCCGTCTGCACCTGCACCTCGTCCAGATGCTTCATGTCCCGTTCCAGCAGCTCCCGGACAGCCTGACTTTTTTCCTCCGCCATGCGCTTCTGGTAGAAATGCTTGTTGCTCTCGAAATTTTCCCGCGAATTGATGCAGGCCATTTCCAGCGAGTCGAAGCCCTTCATGACCGCCGCCAGCCGTTTCACCTTGCTGGCAACGGCGGATTCCGACAGTACGGCGATGTTGTCCGGCTGCACCAGAAAATAGACGAGGAACTCGCCGCCATAGGTTTCTACGCCATTCTCCGCGATATTTTTCGCGTTGGTCTCTTCTTTTGTCGTTTTATTCTTTTTGAGCCTGATGCCCTTCATCTATCGAACCTCCTGACTTTATGCTTTGACTTGCCGTTCCAGCTGCTCAAGATAGTCATACAGTTCCTGCATCGCTTCTTTTTCTGCCGCCCTGATTTCTTCCTCTGTATGAGTAATATAATACCGCCAGCTTAACAGGCGGCCATTGTGGCACGTCAGGAATAAGCTGCATGTCCGGTACTGCCGGTACATCCTCCATCTTTTTCTATTGAAATACAAGTGATCCCTCCGTTCGTTATAGCGTTTTCTGCATCGTTTGATTCTGGAACATCTATATAGACCAGTTTCTCCCAGTATACAGCATTGCGGACATATACACAATATTATTTTGAGGGAAATCACAATATAATTATCCCATCTCATGATTTAGGCGGTGATCACCATCATTAGCTACGCTCCCCTATGGAAGACCATGAAAGAACGCGGCGTTACTCAATACCAGGTTTTGAAAGGCGGCATTGATAATAAAACCTTGGATTCCCTAAAGAAGAACAAAAATATCACGCTGCTTACGCTGGAAAAGATATGCCGTATTGTCGGCTGCACGCCGAATGACGTTGTTGAATTTACAGAATAAAGCCTGCCATCATGAACAGATGCGCAGGCTTTTTCTCATTTTCCTTTCCTGACTGCTTTTCCCAGCCGCCTGTCAGCCACACTTCTCCAGCCTGTTTCTGTTCCTTCATATATCCATCCGCCAGAAAAATGCCTGCTGTTCCGTGATAAAAAAACGGGCGGCGAAACGGATATAGTCCGAAATATTCAGCTCACCGTCGATACGCATGGTCATAAAGGCGAACACACCGACCAGCACGCCCGGCAGCATCAAATGCAGAACAGCACCGCAAGCTGCCGAGAGCACCGCGCCGATGATGATGGCAAGCATATCTCGCAGCGTCCAAAGGAACATCGTGCTTTTGCCTTTCAGGTTATCCGGGTAAATGTACATTTTGATCACCTCGTTTTAAGACCTTGAGGGCTTTGCCCCAATCCCTAAAAACCGCAGGGCTTTGCCCCGCACCCCACAAGCCGGTCAGCACTTTGCTTCGCAAAGCCGCGCTGTGCGCGTCCGGACTTCTTTCTGGTGCCTATTGAAAAGGGCTTGACCCTAAACTTTATTGCCAGCCGCATATCCATGCGTCTGGAAAAGCCTATTGATACTCCTTGCAAAAACGAAGTTTTTGCGAAAAAGGGTCAAGGGACAACGTCCCTTGCAGGGGAGTTGGGGACAGCGTCCCCAAGGTCTACATCTGCATTCCGATATCGTTTCTGTTTTCCTGCTCTGCCGCCAGCCGTTCTTCCTCCAGTTCTTCCGGCGTCAGTCTGCGGAAGCTGTCCTCGCCATAGACCAGCCCAAGGCCACTGCCATTGTCCCATTTTGGAAAGACCGTCCCGTTTGCATCTATCAATTCCACTGTCCCTCTTGTCCCCGGCGGGATAGGGTGATACGGATCATCCATATGTTCCAGCACGATCCTCGTCCCCGGCGGGAACAGCTCCTTCATCCTTTCTGATTTCCGCCTCATCTGTTCCAGTTTGTCCATATTTTTCTCCCTCGTCAATTAAAAAACTCCCCTGATATCCAGAGGAGTTCTTTCATTATAATAGTTTCATTTCATCCGTACTTTGCAGGTTCCGCGATATCCCATGGCCGATCTCCAGCAGCAGTTCTGCCCGTGCCATGGCTGCCCTGCACAGCTTTTCCCTGCGATAATCGTCCATATATGGGTTCTGCCGGAACACCTCATCGCACAGCCCGTCTATACCCGCCAGACTTTCCGGCTTGAGCCAGCCAAGCGATGTGACCAGCTTGATCTGCTCCGCATGGGTTTTCCGAAAGGGCTTGCTGGGTGTATCGGCATTTTCCGTATTGATCCTGCTTGTCGGCTGGCTGCACCACATGGAGGCGCCGCAGTCAAAAACAGGCGCCAGCCCAAGCCATTCCAGCGTTTCCGCATCGCGCACCGCGCCGAAGTTGTTGAGATGCCTGTCCTCATTGGCAATCAGGTAATCGACCGCCAGCATCTTGTTGATGCTGTCCTCATAGCTGGGTATCCCCAGCGCTTCGCAGCATTCCATGAAATGCCCGTAGTCTGACTGGTGGTTCGGCTTTTTCATTGTCCGCATAATGCCTGCCGCAGTGATGAGCTCCGTATCCTCATTGATGAAATCCACACAGACACTGTAAGGCATATCGTTTTCCCATATCAGGGAATAGGGGACATGGTTTATCGTGCCGATCCGCCCCATGATCTTCGATGCCAGCACTTCGTTGAACGGCTCCTGCTGCCCCTGTCCGGTCCCTGCTTTCACAAGGCAGCGTTTCCCGTCAATGATCTTCCATTTCTTCTTCAGACACCCATCGGAAGTATTGTCCGGGGACATAAAATCCAGTTTGGCACTTTCCGGTCTATTGCCAAACAGCGCGTTCCCAACGTCCCCTGAAAAATCGTTCCGAAAAAAATTTACATCAAGCCACCTGATATCCTGTCCCTTTGGGCGCATCCAATACTGGTCGGAAAGGCTCAGCCCCAGGCTTTTTTCCACCAGCTCCTGCGGCAGTGAAACATCCATGATCTCCAGTGCTGCACGGATGCCGGAACGGCTCATGGGGATGGAACGTCCCGTCCACCACTTGTTGAGGAGGCTCCTGTCCGTTTTTTTGTCGTACCCAAGTGTCCCCGGCGGGATATGCTCCGCCGCGTATATTTCCCCGATTTTTTGGACTGCGCAGGTTGCGCTGTCGATTTCCAAGCCCATTACAGGGATCTCTTTATGCATGAGGGTGTATTCCATTCGCCTGCCACCACTTTTCTTTTCCATTTTCCGCATCTCTCCCTTTCATTTTAGTATAAATGCCGCAGGAACGCAATTCCTTTCCGGCGACAAAACCTCCTTTACCTCCTGACCGTCTTGCTGATATTTCGTGCCATATTGACTACTGACTGCGTGGAATAAAGCGTGCTCATGATGTTGAACCGCGTGCTGGTATCCAGCCCGAAGTTCTGCGCGATCCGCGGCACCTCCGTACTGGACAGCATCAGCCCGATGCCAAGGAGCATATTCGCGTTGTACGTCACCAGCCCCGCTACCAGCACCAGCGTCTGCAAAAAAGCTGTCAAACACAGCGCCGCCACCTGCCTGCACCAGGAAACAAACCCGTCCGTGTATCCCCTTGGCACAGAGAACATATACAGGCTGCCCGTCGCCATCAGCACCAGCAGTATGCCGCCCCGTTTCAGGTTGGCGAAAAATGTTTTTACCACAGCGTAGCCGATCAGGATCACGAACACGATGCCGACCACCACGTTTGCGCCGGGCATCACGAAGTTCGTCATTACCATCCCCGCGACCACGCCCAGCTTTCCCGGCGAGCTGCTCATCCCCGCAACCGCCGCAATCAGCTGGTCAGAAAGGTTGATGCAGAAAATATAAAGCTGCACCGGCACGACCGTGAACAGGCTGACAGCGAAAAAGCCTTTCAGGATATTCATGCCGATATCCTGGAAGCCGCCCTTGCCGCGCTGCATCTCTATCGCCATATCGAACACCGCCACGATGATCCCCACCGTGTACAGCGCCCATGCAAAATATTGGAAAAAGAGCAGTATCGCCTGTATCCATGCGAGTTCGAACAATTCTGCCCCCATCATGTTGATCATGCTGAAAAAATCCCCGAAAAAGGAGATCAGCTTGCCATATATCCAATCGCAGAACTGGTCCAGGACACCGTCCACGGCCAAATCCAGACCGAACATTCTCCTTCACCTTCTCCCTGCAATTCCATTCCCGGTTCCCATATCTGCGCTTCTTCCTCTTCCTCCGTTGGTCCATCTTCTTCCTCCGAAGCCCCGCTTTCCGGCGTTTCCGGCTCCTGCCCCTCTTTCCGACGCACAGGCTCCCGCCCCATTTCCATCCGCAGCTTTGTTTCCACAGCCTCCAAATCAGTAACGAGGGCTTTCATATGGCTCCTATGGCCCGGGACATATGGAACAACCTGTTCCACGAGCCGGGCGGCAATCGCCGCATGGTTCCCCGCCTTCTCCAGCAACAGGCAGACATCCTTTTCCGCCTGTTTTCGGAAACCCGTACTTTCCTTCCAGTCTGCGTTCCTGAAAAAAACAATATCCGACAGGTTCCACTCAGGCCATTGTCCTGCAATGTCTTTGCTCGGATTGTATTTTTCAGGCAGTGCCCTCATCGCCTCATCCTGCCCTGAAAGCCGGTCCTGCAGCAGTTCCGGGAACAACGCGTCATCGTTTCCGGCCTTTTCCCTGCTTTCGTCTGCCATCTGCCAAAATTTATCTTTGTCCATTTTTTCCTCCCACATTTTTTGTCAGCAGAAAAGCCCGGCAGACTGCCGGGCCTCTCTCCCATTTTACAGTTCCAGTCCTGTCAGGCCGGCAAGCTCCTGTGCCGCCGCCATTTCCTTTTCCAGCCCGGTATCCAGACTCATCCCATGGCTGATGATTTTTTCCCGTATTTTAGTGCTGTTTCTGGCGCCTGCTGCCAGCGTTTCCTTTTCTTTTTGAAACCTGCCCGGCAGCAGCTCAATCGTGCTTTTGACCAGCGCGTCCTCTGCGGCAGTCATTGCATCTGCCGCCTGCCGGAGCCTGTCCGCCAGCCCTGACTTTTCAGCAATCTGCCAGCACGCCTCGTCCGCTGCCATAAACGCCTCATCGCCATGGATGTTCAGGATACCATGGGGGATCGTGCCGTCATCCTCATTCACGATCCCGTTTTCCTGAATATACTGTTCCTCCACCGCCAGCATTTCCCTGTCCAGCCGCTGCTGTTCTTCCTTTGCCTGCAGGTACGCCTGCTGGCATTTCCTCATTTCTGCCATGCCTGTCATGGTTCCACCTCCTTTTTCCAAGCGCAAGTATATCGGAACTTTATTAACACATCCAATATTTTATACGCCGATTACCGTCCAGACATAGAGCGGCGCGGTCAGCGAGAACAGCAGCCCAAAGAACAGGATCGCCGCCGGCATGAATTCCACCTCGCCATGCTTTTTATAATCGAAGTACAGCAGCGCCAGCTTGACGAACAGCATAATAACCAGCACGCAGTCCACGATGGGGAAAATGACGTTGTTCGTCACGGTCTTGATCTGTGCCGCCGCAGATTTCCATGTCGATTCAATCGCTGTGGAAACGTTCCCAGCATTTGGCGCGGCGAATGCATTTGTTGTAAACAGCAGCGTTGCCGCCAGCCATGCCGCCGCAAAGGACAGCCTGCTTTTTTTCTTCTCCATACTCATCCTCCTTTAAGACCTTGCCCTTAAAACCGTGGGACGCCGTCCCACACCCTGCTGGGGCATCATGCCCCAGACCCCGATTGCCGCCGCATATCTATGCGGCGGGGTGTATTCCCCCAAGGTTTTTCCTCCGCAAAACGCAGTTTTGCGGCAGAAGGGTCAAGGGCTGAAAGCCCTTGCAGGGGTGTTGGGGGCGGCGCCCCCAAGGTCTTTCACCTGAAAAAACGATACTCTCCACTGTCTTTTTGTACGGCAAAATAGCAGTTTCCTGGCGCTTGTATGCGCTTCCGCTGCTCCGCACTGCGCAGGACGAAAATAACCGTCAGCGCGTCCGTATCCGCCCGCAGGCGCACCGGCATGAGGTATTCCATGCCCTCGTTAACCAGCGTTACGCCGAACGCCTTGCCCTGTGCGGAAAATACAAGCGTGAAGCCTTTCCCGCCCTCCGCCGCGAAATCCATCTTCCCGCCCGCCAGCGCCATTGCCACGTCAAACGCCTGCATCACGCTGAAATCCGGCTTCCTCCCCGGCAGCAGGACAAGCTCCCCGTCCAGCCGCACCTTCCCCAGCATGGCAAGCTGGCGCAGCATATGCGCGACGTGCTCCGGGCGCGAGCCGTACCTCGCCGCGGCGTACTGTTCCACCTGCCGCCTGCGCAGGCATTCCAGCTCCTCCAGCAGTTCCAGTACCCCTGCCTGCGGCACTGTCAGCATATCAGCCGCCCCCTTTCCCGTCCCGCCTGTCCTCCCGGTTTTGCCGCAGGAAATTCAGGTACGGGTCGACCAGCAGGTCGCTCCTTGCCTCCATGATGGCGTTGAACAGCACCGCCACGACATACGCGCTGCTGTTCCGCACCTTTCGGCTGGTATTTCCTGTGATCTTCCCGACAGCCGCCTGCAAAATATCGTAGTCCAGCCTTTCAAGGCTTTGCCGTATGTACGCGCCGGGATAGACCGCATCGCCGATTTTCAGGCTCTGCGAATAAAACAGCCGCTCTATCGCCTGCCGCATCACCTCCGCATGGTCTTCCGGCAGGAAATTTATGCCGGACTGCACCAGAAGCCTCCGCAGCGCGTTTGCGCCAGCGTCCCCGTCCGTCTGAAGGACTGACTGACTTTCTGTTTCACTCAAATCTTTTTCTCTTAATTCTTTTATACTGGGGCGCGGATTCGTCGGTTCTTGAACTGTCATTTCGGCTGTTTCAGAACCGCCATTTTGACGGTTCTGGAAAAGACGTTCCGGCGGTTCTGCGGAAACCTGCTTCCCTATTTTGGGCAGGGCTTCCCCGTATTTTTCAGGATTATCCACAGATTCCTCCATGTTACCCACAAAATCACACTGATTATCCACAAAGAAATCCTCATTGCTGACAGGCATTTCCCTGTTATCCACATCACTATCCACAGCAAGACCCGCCGATTCGTCGGTTCTTGCGTCCTCCGGCAACGGGTCGAGCGGCCCGCCCATGGACTGCATGGCATCCGTTTCGGATACTTCCACATTTGCAAGATATATCTGGTTCGCAAAGCCGCGCCCGCAGCGTTTCTCCCAGATAAGCATGAAGTCCCGCAGCTCATTCATCGCCGCGGAAACGCGCTTCTCGCTGGCGTTCAGTTTTTCCGCAAGCTCCCGCCTTGTGTAAATGACAAAAACCTCGCCTTCGTCATTGATCCAGCCGTTGTGTTTGGAAAGCTGGAAACGGTTGAACAGCAGCATATAGACGAATTTCGCGTCCATGCTCAGGGGCAAATACCGCCTGTCCTCTATCAGCCAGCGCGGAAACTGCAAGTGATAAAACCGTACTACGTCGCTCTGCTTCATCAGCCCGAAGTCGGGGCGTTCTTTACATTCCTGTCCTTTCATTGTTTTCCCTCCTCATGCTTCTGCCCCATGGTTCCCAGAATTTCCTCCGGACTGATTTCGTCCAGAAGCAGGGGCATATCATCGTCAAACTCTGCGGGCTCCTCCGGCCCGTCCCTTTCCACAGGCATACCATGCGCCGCCTCTCTTTTGCTCTCATGTTCTTTCTGCGGCGCTGCCAGGAAGCCGTACCGCGTGGAGCCGCTTTGTCTGTTTTTGCTTTTTTCTTGTGGCAAACCAGCGGTATCCTTTCCCTCTGGCGCATCATGTTCGTTTTCGTCTTTATCAACAGAAACAGATGTTTCCTTTTTCAAGGTTACTTTTTCCTGTCCCTCTTTTTTCCGCCACTCCGGCACATAATCCGTAATTTTCACCGGCTCCAATTCCCGGAACATCGGCAGTTCATCGGGAATGATTTTGTGCAGGAGCAGAGGCTTCTGCCCTCTTAACAGCACGATGCACTGGTCATTCGGCAGGCGCAAAACCTCGTCCGGCAGCATCAGCGCGCGCTGTGTGTTGCTCCGCGTCTGGGTATACGGCCTTGTGCTGTTGAGCACAGGAGAGAACAGCGGCGTTATGGGCATTTGGTTATTTGTCTGCCGGATCGTTACCATGCCGCACTTGCCCGAAATATACTCAGCAGTCATATTGTCGTTGCAGCCAAGGAACAGCTGAATATCGCAGTTCCCGACCAGTTCCTCCCATTCCTTTTTTTCGTACCGGTCGGAAAGCTGTGCGACGCTCTGCACGATGACCTGGCAGTTGATGCCCCGGCTGCGGACAGTCGAAATCAGCTTTTTGAAGTCCAGGATTTTGCCGATATTGCAAAACTCATCCAAACATACGTTCACTTTTACGGGCAGCCTGCCATTCTCCCCATGCCTGCGTGCGTAGTTTGTCAGCCGCACGAAAAGCGTGGAGAAGAACAGCGAGCTGAGAAATTCCAGAGAGCTGTCCGAGTCGGAAATGATGCAGAAATAGGCACAGGGCTTTTTGCCGGGCAGTTCGAGATCAATCTCGTTATATTTCGTGACCTTGTCCACCAGGCTGTTTTGGAACACGCCCAGCCGGTTGCCCAGCCCGATGGCGATATTCCCCCAGATCTGGCGATTTGCGAGCCGGAAAATGCCGTAAGGGGCTTTTGCCGGGTGACTGTTGGGAAGGTCTGCCATCGCCTGCTCAATGTCGGCAAAGGAGTCGCCCGCAAGCATTTTGTAAATCGCGCCAAGGCTGCGCTCCTCGATGGGCAGGGGCTTGTCTGTGCCAGGGATTTTCAAGCCCTGCACATAATGGATCAGCGCCATGAACAGGTTCATTTCCGCTTTTTCCCAGAAATCCTGCCGCTCGTTGGCGTTGGAGGTATTGCGGATAATGATTTCCGCCATGGACTGCACAAGGCTCCTGTCCGTTTCGATGTCCGCCATGACGTTCCAGCCGTCGGAATTTACCATGTCCAGGAGGTTGAACGAGCGCACCTCGTAGCCCTTGTTTTTCAGCAGCCCGGACATGCTTTCAAAAAATTCGCCCTTGGGATCCACCAGCACTAAACTCTCCTGCCGCTTGATGCATTGCAGGATAAACGGCTTGACGAAGCCCCTTGATTTGCCCGCGCCGGACGCGCCAAAAACCATGATGTGTTCATTCAGCCCGTTGTCCTTTTTCGGCGAGATATATTCTGTATCCCCGTATCTATCTTCCGATTTCCCCAGTATCGTGCTGGAAAGCTGTCCGATTTTTCCGTATTCCAGGACCTGCCCCATCTCCCTGCGTGCCATAAAGCCGGAGGTGCCATGCGTGCCGTCCGGCAGTATGTCAAAGCCGCGCCTGTCCTTATCAAAGCGATAGCCTGAAAGAAACTGGTAGGGCTTTCCGCGCTTGTCGAGAAGCACGAGCATGGCAAGCAGGAAAAAGGTCACACCCAGACCTGTGGGTGTAAAAATAGCGGCGAAATTCCGGAACGGGTTCCATTCGATGAGCTTCACCGGGGCGTCGCCGCCAAGGCTGAACGTCGCCGCAATCCCGTTATGGATGGAATTGATAAACAGCCCGTAAACATACAATCCAACGCCGCCCAGCGTCCCTGTTTTCCAGAGATTTTCCCTGCATTTATGCTTTACTTTTTCGATATGCCGCGAAATCCGCAACGTCGATGCACCTGCCTTCCTTTGTCACATACGGCTGGGCATGGTCCTGCCCGCTTTTTGTCCCATTGATTTCCCTGTCCAGCCGTTCCGCATCGACTGCGATTATGTCCGCCACGCCCCTGTAACGTCCCCGCAGAAATGAAACCTGTTCCGGCAGGGCGTAAAGTACGATTTTGGGATAACCCTGTCCCTTTGCCGCCGAAACCGCGCGGTCAATGCGCTTGACATCCATATCCAGCGCGGCAGCTGCCGGAAGGTACGGCGGCTGGTAATGTATGGCGTCCGTATCCGGCAGGGCGTCATATGGGGGGCGGTAGCTTTTACGGAGTATCATTTTCGCCAGACGTTCCCTGTAATGCTCCATAGCCATGTAACGTAGCATCCGCACACCGCACTGTCCAACAGGGACAAAATGCACAGGCAGGGACGTTATGGAAAAGACCCTGCCAAAGCTGTCTGTGTTATACTTTTTCTTTGGCTGTTCCGCCGGACGCGGCTCATGGAATACGGTATCCCCGATTTCCGGAACCGAGCCGCCCATAAAGATAATCCCTGTGTTCTGGATATGGCTCCGGTCGATGTAGCTGTGGAACAGCGTCAGCTCCTTTTGGAAGTACACACCCGCGTCATCGGCATAAAATACAAGGTACAGTGTCCCAGTGGTCTGGTATATGCCGTAAAACTTTGTACTGCCGAAGGGGTTGCCAATACTGCCGCCTTTCGCCGCAAGCGCGGAAATATAGACGTTTGGGCTTTGGCTCAGGCTGTTTTTGAAAACATCTATTCCTGCCAGATAAAAAGTAAATACAATCTTTGCCGCCGTATTCCATCTGTCAAGTGTCTGTTGTTTTGTCTGTGGTGTAACGTCCCCATGGAACGAATAGCCCGCGCTTTCCAGCAGCCTGTATGCCTCCGGACGGGGGCGGATATATTTCCCGTTCCGGCTGACTGCCGCAAGCCCCATATGTTCCAAAAACCGGATTTCTTTTTCATTGTAAATACCAGTAAGCCAATCCTCCGGCGGGGGAACCGTCCTGCACCAGCAGAGCAGTTTTAAGAACTCCAATTCCCGAACCGTGAGCAGCAAAAAATCCCTCCTTTCCAAGAAAAAATACCGACCAAGCGTAGGCGGTATGGCTTTTTTATCAATACCTCAAAATCCTGTTTAGAAGCCCGCTGAAATCAACGGCTCCCGGAGATTTATGAGGTATTTTTCAAACTCTTTTTATACCTCAAAAAAATCACGATTTTAGACCATAAAATACCTCATAATTTTATCTTTCGGACGCATATAATGCGGCTGGCAAACGGGTCAAAAGCTGAAAGCCCTTGCAGGGAAGTGGGGCGCAGAAGCTCCGGGGACGCTCGTTTTGCGCCGACCAAAGCAGAGCGTAGACCAGCGTTCCACGGTTTTAAGCCCTTCAAAACAACAGCCCATCCCGCCGCAGTTCAAAAAACTCCCCTGCATCTTCCGCAGGCATGACGTAAATGTTACAACCCGCTTTTTCACTCTCCGTTGACAGCAGCGCAATGCCCAGCGAAAACTGGTCGTCGTCCGGGAACAGCCGCCCCTTGAGCGCGTTCGGCACCGCCTTCCAACCTTTGTTGTCCTGGTCGAATACCGTCCTGCTTTCACAGCTGCAATGCTCGTCCATTACAAGCAGTGCCTTTTTGTAATATGGCAGCCTTCTGCCGTTTTCCCCGAAGCTGTCCAGCAGCCGCGAGATGGTGTCCGCCAGATACCCCGGCGACTGGAACCGGCAGTGCGGCAGCAGTGTGTCTAGCCGGATATGCAGCCAGCGCCCGTCCAGCAGGCGCACCGTCCCGCCAATATCCACGCAGGGCGCGGGGGGCTTGCCGCCTTGCAAAAAATCCACACAGGGGCGCGCCTGCTCAAGTGTGTTGCGGGAAAGCACCGCGGCGTGTTCCAGCGCGGCGTTCAGCCGTTCCAGCTGTGCGGCCGCGTTTTCCCCGCCCAGCGCGGCAATCCCTGCCGCCGCTGTCGCCTGCCCCAGCAGATTCTTTATTTCAAGCAATCCGTTTTTTGTTTCCATGTTCAAACGCCTCCAATCCTCTGTTCCAAATCCTCCCGGCTGGTCGTAATCAAATATTTCTCCTTCTCCGTTGCATGGAACGACACGCTGATGCGGTTCCGCCCGGCGCAGAGCAGCCCCTCGCCGCGGCTGTTCCGGCTGATCTGTATTGCCTCCTCGTCGGAAAGCCCCATCACCTCCTGCACGCGCCCGATTTCTTCCTCCTCCAGCGGCAGGACGACCTTCAGGCGGCTATTATTGAGTATTGCCCTGCCATACTTGCCGCCCTCCAGCGCGAAAAAGTCGTTCAAATCCTGCGTCGCGCAGACCGCCGCGCCGCCGTAGCCGCGGATTATTTTGAAAATTTCCAGCACGAAATCCGCCGCCATTGCGTTGGAGGATGCCCCAATCAGGCACCACAATTCGTCAAGCATGATGACCTTTTTCCGCGCCCGCGATTCCTTGCATTTGTCCCAGCAGGAATCCAGCGCAAGGAACATACCCAGCGGCAGGAGGTTTTTGCCCATCTCCGAAATATCCAGCACGATGTACTTGTTTTCCAAATCCACGTTTGTCGCCTGCCCAAGCCTGCTTGCCGAGCCTGTCACGAACCGCGAGAGCGACAACGCAAGGCTTTTGACCTCCGGCCGCCCGGAAAGCAGGGCGTAAAGGTCTTTCAGCGTCGGCATTTCCCGGAAATTCCCGTCCTCATCGAACAGGCTGTCGTTGTCGTAGGTGATGCCCTTCTGCCCGTAGCACTCGATGAGTGCGGTGTCGAGGTAGTGGCGTTCCTCATCGGTGATGTTGGGCTTGAGCAGCAGGAAAAAGATGTGCAGCTTTTGTATCTTGTCCGCCAGCAAAGAGTCCGCGCGGCTGGAGCCCAGTTCCATGTCGGTATCCAGGCTAACCCGCCGGATCTCCATGATGTTGATGCAGTCATTAGAGGACGGGGACAGCTTGATGTATTTCCCGCCCACAGCTTCGCACGCCGGGCGAAATTCATGTCCTTTCAGCGGCGCGATGATGAACACCTGTATCCCCTGCTCCCGGAAACGCAGTGCCATGAGCTGGAGCAGGAACGTCTTGCCTGCGCCGCTCATACCCATGACTGCCATATTTGCGTTGGAATATTTCCTGCTGTCGAAAATGTCCACGATGCAGACCGAACGGTTATGCTGGTTGATGCCCAGCATGATGCCGGACTGGTCGCAGATTTCAAAACTGGAGAATGGGAACGCCGCCGCCACGCTGGAAGTCAGTGCGTTCCGGCGGGATTTCCGTTCGATGTCCGCGTCTATGCCCAGAAGGGGGAGGTCAGACAAAAAGCACTCCCCATGCTTGTAGTCCGCGCGCTTGCAGAAGAAATCCTGTGAAACACAAAGGTTCTGCACCGCCGCCGCGCGCTGTTCCAGCAGTTCCAGGCTTTCGGCGGAAACCTCGATAATCGTGTGCATATAGTAAAAGTCTTCGTTATAGCGGTTCATGCCGTCTTTGAGGTACAGCCCTGCGCTGATGGCACTGTCCAGCTCTTCATAATCCGAGCGGGTGTCGCCCACATCGCGCATACGGGAACGGTTTATCATGGTTGCCTGTGAAATTTTGGACAATATCTTGTCCTTTGGCTGGCGGTCAATAGAAAAGCTGACGTGGATGCCTTCGCCTGCCTCAACAAAAGGGTTCAGCCAGCCGCTGCCAACGGTCGTCGCATAGCCGTAGCCCGTCAGGTAGAAGTATGTAAAATACACACCGTCCACAACGATGTAGTCCCTGTGGCAGAGGTCAACGGAGGACGGTGCAAGAATGTCCACGATGTCCGTACTGCCGGACTGCAGGGGGGAAAGCTCCGGCACGTCCTCCGCTTTTTTCCTGCGCGGGAGCCTTATTTTTTTAGGATTTTCATTGTCCGCAGGGGCGGTTTCCGGATACCACCCCGCGCGGGTTTCCTCTGGTTCGGCATAGGCTTCGGCTGCCTGCATTTCCGTTTTTTCTGGTTCCGCATGTTTTTTCTCCTTCCTGATTCCCAAAAAGCGGCTTGATTTTTTCTTTTTCATAATTCCCTCCTATCGAAAACCTAAAGACCTTGGGGCACTGCCCCAATTCCCCGCCAACCCTTTGAAAAGGGTTGGATTCCAAACTTTAATGCGGAAAACTGCGTTTTCCGAAAGATATAATATTTATTGACATTATCAATAAAATTTGATATATTGTAATTAAGAAAGTACAATACAACCACATAACTTCGTAAATGAAATGAGGTGTTTTTATGGCACAAACAAATGTCAACATTCGTATGGATGAAAACCTGAAGCAGCAGTTTGACTGCCTTTGCAATGAGCTGGGGCTTACCATGACGGCCGCTGTCAACATTTTTGCGAAAGCGATGGTGCGGCGGCAGGGGATACCGTTTGAAATTTCACTTGACGTCCCGAACGCTGAAACGCTGGCGGCGATTGAAGATGTAAACAGTGGCAAAAACCTTAGCAGAACATTCCACAGCGTAGCCGAATTGATGGAGGATTTGAATGCTTGATATACGATACAGCACCAAATTTAAGAAGGATTACAAAACCATCATCAAACGCGGCTATAACCCACAGCTTCTGGAAAACGTGCTGGCGATGCTGTCCAGCGAACAGCCCCTCCCGCCCCAATACAAAGACCATGCTTTGTCGGGCAATTACAAAGGTCACAGGGAGTGCCATATCTCCCCGGACTGGCTGCTGATTTACAAAATCGAACAGCATATCCTGACGCTGACATTGACCCGCACCGGAACACACAGCGATTTATTCTGAGTTGGTAGAAAGACCTTGGGACGTTGTCCCCAATACCCCCACAAGCCCTTTGAAAAGGGCTTGACCCTAAACTTTATTGTCCGCCGCATTTCATGCGGCGGAAATCAGGGTCTGGGGCATAATGCCCCAGCGGGGTGGTGGGGCAGAGCCCCATGGTCTTAATCTTTTCCACAAACTTCTCCCACCATAGAAAACACCTGCAACGGCAGCTTGACGGTGTGCGACGTTCTCCGGTTCAAAAACTCATAGAGCGTTTCACTCAGGAAAATATCGCTGTATTCCGGCTGGAGCACGTCCAGCCCGCAAAGGTCAAGATAACTCCTTGCGGTGTCCGCCTCCTCATTCAGCCGCTGTATGATGCCTTCAATGGTGTTCCCGTGCAGCTTCATGCGCGGCTCATATTGCAGGGCAATAAAAAAGCGTCTTGTCAACGCCTCCCTGTCCGCAAGGTATTCAATTTCCGCGATGTTGTCCGCAATCATGGCGCGGCAGCTTTCATTCTCCTCCGTATCATAAATCTGCCACATCCGGCTGATATACGCGTCAATGTCCGCTTTCTGTGTCACCGCAAGGAATTGCAGATGGTCGGGCGCAATTTTCAGGTACGAGGAAAAATAATAGATGATGTTCTGCTGTTCCATTGCAGATTTCAGGTAAAAATTCACTGGCAGGACTTCCAGCAGCTTTACAAACCGCCCGTCCTTTGTGATAATAACGCCGTCCCGAATATCGGAAACAGTCAGCCAGTTCTGCACGCTTTCCGTGTAATGCTTCGCGCCGCCTGAATCCGGCATGATTTTTTTGCCAAATATCAAATCTTTAATATTCATGGAACTGTTTTGCCCTCCTTTTTTTCATGCGTGCGTGTCCCCGATGGAAGATAATGCCGCGTTTCCGCCGCCATACCAGCCATGTATGCAAAAAGCGCGTCAGACAGTCATCGTTGATGCCGATTAACGCAAACCCGCCTGCCGGAATGACGATTATCATGGTAATGATGAGGTTCGTTGTCAGCGAAAACGGCAGCCATGAAAAGCAGAGCATCAAAAGCGGTATGGACACCGCGACAGCCTCCACGCCGTTGCGCACCTCGAAAAGCCCCAGCAGGCGGCCTGCGTCTGTGAAATTTGCCGGGATTACATACTGGTTCATGATTTTTCCTCCTTTATGGGCAAGGGCTTTCTAAAAAGCTACCTAAGCGTATGCCTTGAGGGGGCTGTCATCGTGCTTGCCTGCCTGATATTTTCAGCGTTTACGGCAAGCGGGAGCATCAGCCTTGCAGACCCGGACAGTACGGCGGTCGTACAGGTGCTGGCGTATCTGGCTGAAACCATTTTCAATATGCTCGTGCTTGTGGGCATGGTAAAGGGCGCGGACAGGATTGTAAAGGGCGCGGACAGGATTGTAAAGGAAATGCTGACACTATAAAAAGTATTCCTTTTGATATATTCAAACCGTAAAAAATAGGGTATAATATCATTAACAAAGGAGAAGGAAGCATGAAAATTGAGAATATACAGAAATTATGTACAGAAAGAAAAATAAGGTGGTCGGCACATTCATTAGCCCGACTACAAGAACGGGGATTAAGCAGGGATGATGTGATAAGCTGTATCTTATCGGGGGAAATTATTGAAGATTACCCAGAGGATTTTCCGCATCCAAGCTGTTTGGTATTTGGGTATGCAGATGGTTCAAAGGCTGTGCATTCGGTGGTTGGTACTGATGGGGAATATTTTTACATCATAACAGCGTATATTCCCAATACGGATAAATTTGAGAAGGACTTGAAAACCAGAAAGAAGGGATGACCATGTGTTTTTACTGTAAAAATGAAACAGTGCGGCCAGCCGTAACGACCCATGTCGTAACATTGGGAAACTGTGTTATTGTAGTAAAAAATGTACCCTGCGAGGAATGCGAGCAATGCGGGGAAAAGTATTACAATGATGAGGTTGCGGAGGAACTGGACAGGATCGTTTCAAAAGCCAAAGAATTGGCGAGCGAAGTCTTTGTTACAGATTACAACAAAAAAATTGCGTAATAGCTAATTAGAAAAAAAGCCGCTTGTTTTCGGACAGGCGGCTTTTGCTATGGAGGAACATTATGGAGATCAAGATAAACAAGGAGATATGCGGCTACAACGAAGCCTTATTTTTCGGGCTGTCAACGCGGCAGTTCCTCTGATCGGTGCTTGCCGTAGCCGCCGCCGCGGGCATCTACTTCGGCTTAAAGGGCATTATCGGCAGGGAAACAGCAAGCTGGCTGTGCATGGTAGCAGCCGCGCCCATTGCGGCAATGGGCTTTTTCCGATATAACGGGCTGGCAGCGGAAAAACTGCTGTTTGCCATCATAAAGTCGGAAATCCTATACGCAAAAAGGCGGGTATATAAAGCGGACAACTACTATCTGGATTTGCTGGGCATGGAACAAAGGAAGCAGGTGAAGATTTGTGCTAAAGACATTAAGGAACAGCATTGCAAACGAAAGGGCGCCGCTCAGGGTGCCAAAAAGCGTGCAGGCATCCATCCCCATCGAAAAAATATACGATGATGGTATCTGGAAAGCCGGGAACAATTACAGCCGCACATGGTTGATGGGCGACATCAACTTTGCAGTAGCGTCAGAGGAAGATAAGCGCACAATGCTCTTGCAGTATTGCGCCTTCCTCAATTCCCTGCCCACGGAAGCAACGGTAAAGATCACCATAAACAACAGGAAACTGAACCAGAAGAAGTTCCGGCAGACGCTGATGCTGCGTGCGAAGGGGGACGGGCTTGACGCATACCGGGGGGAATATAACAAAATGCTCCAGGGCAAGGCGGCAGCGACCCAGAACATGACGCAGGAAAAATATATCACGATTGCAGTCAGCAGGAAAAGCATTGACGAAGCAAGGGCGGCGTTTGCGCGGATCGGCGCGGAGCTGACGACAAACCTTGCAAAACTTTCCGCCACAGTGACAGAAATGGGAACGGCGGAGCGTTTAAGGCTCCTGCGGGATTTCTTCCGGCCGGAGGATACGCAGGACACGGAGATCAATATCAGGGACTTCATGCGGCGCGGGCATAACTTCAAGGACGTGGTATGCCCTGACAGTATGCAGTTCCGCGCAGACCATTTTGAGATGGACGGGAAAGTCGGGCGTGTGCTGTTCCTAAAGGAGTATGCATCCTTCATGAAAGACGACATGGTGTCCAAGCTGACGGAAAGCGTGAAAAACATCATGCTGTCCATCGACATACTGCCGATACCAACGGATGAAGCCGTGAAGGAGATACAGAACAAGATACTTGCGGTAGAAACGGACATTACCCGTTGGCAGAGGAAACAGAACGAAAACTATAACTTTAGCGCGTCCATCCCTTACGAAATGCGGCAGATGAGGGCGGAAACGGAGGAATTTCTGGACGACCTGACTGTGCGGGATGAACGCATGATGTTCGCCCTACTGACCATCGTGCATACGGCGGAGGATATGGGGCAGTTGGACGCAGACACCGAAGCCTTGATAAGCGCGGTGAAATCACGGTTCAACAGCCTTTCCATACTGCGCTGACAGCAGGAGGACGGGCTAAACACGGTACTCCCCTATGGCGTGCGCCGCATCCACGCGCTTAGGACGCTGAACACGGGGAGCGTATCGGCGTTAAACCCGTTTTCCGTGCAGGAGGTGCGGGACAAGGGCGGCATCTTTTACGGCGTGAACGCCATCAGCCGTAACCTTATCATGTGCAGCAGGAAGAAACTGCTGAACGGCAACGCCTTCATCCTTGGCGTATCCGGCTCAGGCAAGTCCTCGTTGGCGTTCGATACTCTTTTTGCAGAGGGGCAGAGACGTTTTGCGGAGAGTCTCTCTTCTTATGCCCGCCAGTTTCTTGGAAGGATGTCCAAGCCTGATGTCGAGCTTATTGAGGGAATACCGCCCGCGATAGCCATAGAGCAGAAGGTCAATACGAGGAATCCGCGCTCCACCATTGCTACCAGCACGGAGATATATGATTATCTTAGAATAATATTCGCGCGCATAGGAAGGACATTCTCTCCAATTTCTGGTGAGGAGGTGAAATGCAATACTATAAATGATGTGATGTCGTATGTCCTGGAAGGGGAAGCTTCGACAGCCTATATTCTTGCGGATTTGCAGTGGAGCGGCCGTGACGATAAGGTGGAGCTTATGCTGGCGCTGAAAGAGGAGGGATATTCCCGTTTGTTTACAGACAAGGCGGTGAGAATCGAGGATGTGATGAAGCATGCGCAGGACGGCGACTATCCTGAGGATGCATTTCTGCTGGTTGACAGGCTTAGGATACCTCGCATGAAAGACGGGCTGCCTGTAATGGAGGACGGGACTGACTTGCCTCAGACTGAATGGGATGACCTTAATACCAGGCTTCATGCGTCCGTAGATACTGCTTTCAGCAAAGGAAACGGTACAATGTATGTCCTCAAGGAACCTGTGCAGGCTGACGATGCAAGACCGGAAGCGGTGAGGGTCAAGTTTGTAAACAGGTTCGAAGCTGACGGAATGGAATTCAGCCGTCCGGACGAATATATGTTCAGTTTCAATAGCCCTTTGGGAGCATGTCCCGTATGCGGAGGACTCGGGCAGATAATAGGCATAAGTGAGGATCTTGTGATACCGGACAAGAGCAAGACAATATATGACGGAGCTATTGCATGCTGGAGAGGAGACAAGATGGGCTGGTTCAGAGATCAGCTTGTGCGTAATTCGGAGAGATACGGCATCCCTATTTTCGAACCTTACTGCAACCTGAGCCAGAAAGTGCGTGATCTTATATGGAAAGGGCACCAGGGTGCGACCGAAGAGGAATCCGTAGTGGGACTTGACGAATTTTTCAGGTGGGTTGAATCTAACCGCTACAAGATACAGTACAAATACAATCAGTGATATCACCGGGGGGCTGCAGACATACA
>OFGA01001107.1_pt1 | contig 19639 bp, 18 predicted proteins | sample 1521471 | NCBI WGS metagenome assembly OFGA01 (sample SAMEA3504086, study PRJEB24116) | mouse gut metagenome | biome: mouse gut; feature: mouse-associated habitat; material: faeces | place: Denmark | collected 2011
GAAACCATTAAGAAGTGCCTGGAAATCTTTCATCGATTTGGGATTTATTGCCGCATAGAAAGTTCGGAGGGGATTTATATTGATGACAGCCTTCAGGAAATCCTCACAAGTGCAACGGCAGATCTGTCAAATTCGGAGTTTATCCGAATGAAGAAGGAACTGGATTCTGACGTAGGGGTAAAACCGTATACGGAATATCCCCACAAGGGAGCATATAAGCTGGGCTTTATCTGTACGGATCTGGCCGACATTGAGAAAACAAAACCGTATCTGGAGCGGGAGTTTCATTATGTAGTGCATCCCCATGCAGAAGATGCAGACTGCTATAATGGCGAGATTATACGGAAGGATATGGATAAGGGCGAGGCCATGGAACGTGTCTGTGAATACTATGGTGCGGATATGGCAGATACGGTTGCCTTTGGCGATAGTATGAATGATCAGCAGATGCTGGAATACGCGGGAATTGCCGTTGCGATGGGGAATTCCTGCAAGGAACTAAAAGACTGTGCAGATGTTGTCTGTGAGAGTGTTGATGAGGATGGGGTTTATTTTGAATTTAAGAGAATGAATCTGATATAGAAGGAAAATAAAATGAGAACATTTGAATATGCAATTATTGATGAACCGGGAATCCATGCACGTTTGGCAGGAATGCTTGTGAAGGAAACGGGAGAAGATAATGCGGCTGTCTTCCAGGTCTGAAGAGGGTGATTTCTCTGGCGGAGGTAAAGGCCGCAAAGAAAATACTGGATGAAGTGAAAATTGTAATTTTCGCAGATTCTTTCAAACAGGAAAATCTGCGAAAATTACGGTTTTGTACAAATAGCTATGGATTGCAGGCAGATCAGGGCTGCTCTTTTTTGTATGGAAGTTTTTTTGTGCACAGGTATATATCCATACACATATAGACGGAAACAATAAGTTCTGTAATGGGCATCGATACGAAATCGTATCAGAAGGAGAATGCAGATATGGAAAAAACTTATGAAACAGTACGCCGTATCATATGGGAAATCAATAAAATTGACGGTGTATATTATTATATTGCAAGGTATCTTGGGATCAATGAAAATGCATTGACGCTTCTTTATGCCCTTGATGATGGGCGGCTGCATTCTCAGAAAGAGGTCAGCGATGAATGGCTGATACCGAGGACCACAATAAATACCGTTGTTGTTTCTTGTCATCTGGCATGGCTTGCGTACTATAATTTGATACAATGCACCCAGGGCTGACTTTGGGTAATGACAATATTGTGTAATGACTGCAGGAGGGATGATTATGGCAAACACATCATTACTGCAGGTGCGGACTTCTGCAGAGGATAAGGAAAAGGCATCCGCGATACTGGAAAAGCTGGGGACGAACCTGTCAGCAGTTGTAAATATGCTCATCAAGCAGATAATTATCACGGAAGGGATTCCGTTTGAGGTAAAGATGGGCCGTCCTGTGTATTCGGCAGAAGAGGCGGTAGACGAAGTGAGGGCGACAATGGCGTTTGAAAACATGGATCTGACAAAAGAGGATGTCCGGATGCTGTATGCTTATAAGAATGGTGATGTTTCGGGTGATGACCTGCGCCGGGAAATTCTGGGAGGTGCAAAGTAGCGTATGCCGGATGAGTTATACTGCTACCTTGATATTGCAAAGGGGAATATGTTCTGCAATGCCATGTTTCTTTTCGGGCAGGCGGAGGAGATTTTTGGGAAGCTGAAAGCGGAGAATTATCTGCATGGGCTGGAAGAGGATGGCTTTGCCATCCGGTTGGCATATTATTTTTCAGAAATCAATGCCCTGCATCCGTTCCGGGAAGGCAACGGCCGGAGCCAGAGGGAATTCATCCGCTGCCTGGCGCTGCATAATGGATATGTGATAAATTTCGTGAATGCGGACAAGGATGAAATGCTGGAGGCGAGCAGGGAGTCTTTCCTCTGTGAGTATGGAGCAATGGAGAGACTGTTCAGAAAATGCCTCAAAAAACAAGTAATAACATGAAATATCAGTGAAATGTAAAGACCGCCGCTAGGTTTTGCGGTTCATGCCTAATCTTGGGCAAGAACCTTCATTGCCATATGCGGCGGTCTCGTATGTGTATATCAAGTTCCGTTATTACTGGGAAGTGGTACGGCAATCATTTTTCTTGGCAGGCTTCCCTTTGAAGCGAGGTAATACGATTTACCAGTTACAAGGAGAAAGGGATTGGTCTATTTCAGAAACCGATTCTAAGATAAAATCCAATATGAAGCAGATTTTCATCACGTATGGCAAATACTTCCCCCTGCATTTTTTCTACGAGGAGTTTTACGATGGACAATCCCAGGCCGGTAGACTGGTTGCGTTCTTGGCGTTCCACATAAAACCGTTGGAATACTTTGTAAGGATCCAGCCTTGAATCTTCGGCAATTGGATTTTGGACACAGATGCAGATGAAGTCTCCTGGTGCATGGTTATGTGGGAGACGCACAGGCATATCTGTATCTTTTGTGATGGAAACCACCACTTCTCCAACAGAATACTGCAGACAGTTTTTCAGGAGATTCTGCATCACCCGCTTAAGCAGTTCTTCCTCCGCCAGGCCTTTGTAGATGGCACCGGGGCTTAAGCGCATTGTGAGACCCTTTTCCTCGAACATGGGTATAAAATCTGTCATAATGTTAGCAATCAGGTTGGTTACATTTAATATTTTCAGCTGCGGCTCCTGCTCCTGATTCATCAAATAGGAGTATTCAAAAAACTGCCTGATCCGCTGCTCTAATTCGTCCGTATGCCGGAAACAGACGGACAGATATTTTTTACCCGTATCATCAGTCTCACAGCGCTCCAATAGCTGCAGATATCCTCTCAGGACGGTCAGAGGAGTCCGAAGATCGTGGGAAATATTGGTAATCAAATCTTTATATTCGTTTTCATTCCTTTTTTGAAGCTGTCGGAACTCCTCGTCCTGTCTGAATATCTGATTTAAAGCTGCAGTCATTGCCTTCAGGTCGTTATCCTGCATTTCCAGTGCAAGCGGCTTTTTGACCGGGGCGCTGATTCGAGATTCCAGCTGACGCCTGAGGCTTCGCAGCTGCAATTTCAAACCTGCAAAATAAATGATAAAAATGATCCATAACGCACTGATGACAAGAACTGCAGGCATCATCGTTTCCTCCATTATTTTAATTCTGTTTTTTGAAATTTCAGATATCCAACTGTCCCAATAAGGAGGGTCCATATCAGGCTGATCCCGATTGTCTGGCAGATATCAGCCCACGTCACGTCTAATTTCAGTACCTGTCGATACAGCCCAAGGGGAGTGTAATTGACAATCCTCAGGAGCTTTTCGGAAAGGATGGATGCCAGAAGATTCCCTCCGAATAAAATGCCCACAAAACAGATGCCCATTGTGGTTCCGGTTTTTCGCGCAAAGAATCCGATAATGCCGCAGACTGTAAACAGACTGATATATGCCGCGCTGCCGGCGGCGATCATTCCAATAATATAGGGAATCTGAGTTAAATTTCCGCAGATGTCCGCTGTGCCCAGGCCGTTTTTGACTCCTGCCGGAAGCGCTGTCACACACCAGTAAATCAGACAGAGTACGGTCACAACCATAGAATACATCAGCATTTTAGCCAGATAGACAGTGCTTCGTTTTTTTCCATAGGAGATCGATTCCTGAATCACCCGGTTCTCGAAGCTTCCGCTGATCATCCAGCCTGCAAATAAACTGGCAAGCAGCAGGGCCATTGCGCTGTCCCCCATTATGCCGCAAATAGAACCTCCAAAATAAAGGTCATACATTCTATCTAATGCTTTGATTTCTGACACATTGGCTGGGTCAGTCAACTTGAATCCAAATACGGCAGATGCAATTATTGTAATGATCACTACAATTTTCAAAGGCAGTGACTTCCGTACCTGATACCATTCAAAGCGTAATAAACTAAGCATTTTTGTTTACCACAATCACATTCATAAAATAATCTTCCAAGCTTGTCTCACACACGGAAATTTTTGTGATAATGACGTCATTTTCATGCAATATCTGCCCCACTCGTTCCCTTTCGTCCAGAAAATCGAACAGCAAAGACTTTGTTTGGGGACTGTAGCAATAATTCTATGATACCGTATTCCTTTGCTGTCAGCTCCAGTTCGGCGCCGTTTACTGTGAGCGTTTTGCTTTCGGTATCCAGCGTCAGTTCTTTATAGGAGAGTTGTTTTTTCTGGTCTTTCATATGATATCGCCGCAGATTGGAAATGACTCTTGCGGTTACTTCGCCCAAATCAAATGGCTTTGTGATATAATCATCTGCTCCAAGTGTCAGCAAATCAATTTTTGTACCTACCAAATCCTTTGCTGAAATCACAATAACCGGAATGTCACAGTCTTTTCGGATTTCTTTTAATATTTCGTCTCCGCTCTTGTAGGGAAGCATCAGATCCAGCAGTACCATGTCAAAGTGCTGGTTTCTTAACTGCCTGACACCGTCAAGTCCATCCCAGACGGATACGGTTTCATATCCATTGTTTTGCAGATTCTGTGCCAATAGCTGATTGACATCTTTTTCATCTTCGATAATCAGAATACGTTCCATATTATATTGCTCCTTGTATCATCTGCCTTTTAGGGTGCAGTTTAAATGCGATTTCATGATTTGTTCCGCTACATCATTTTAGTAGTTTTAGGAGTTTAAAGTCAATAGCCCATTCCAATCACTCTAAAAAATCTCTAAAAATAAATGGTATTTTAGAGGGTGATTAGAGAAAAGTATGATATTCTGCTTTCAGAACCGAAATGATTGGAGGGAAAGCAGATGAAATATAAGGGTTTTCACAGAATGATATGTATTTTACTTTCGGCGGCATTGGTGTTTACAAGCCTTGCCGGATGTGAAAAAAAGGGAACATCAGGAAGTTCGGGCGGCGCCGGCGGGGATGACAGCGGCGGACGGGCAATGGGGCGCTATATGGAAGAAGAACTGTCCCTTCCGGCAGAATTTTCTTCTATCTATGATATGAAAAAGCTGGAAGACGGCTCCATACGGGTAGCCGGATGCAGTGAAGACAGGGAAAGCGTGTGGGAGACAAAGGACTTGGGTATATCATGGGAGAAGGTATACGATTTTCCAGGAGAGCTCCAGGATGACGTCCGGGATACGGCTGTATCATCAGGAGGCCGGGTTGCGTGTGTATATGATGAATGCTCGGATGCCGACATGAAAGAGATTTTCTATCTTATGGAACCGGACGGGGCATTTGGCCGGATTCCTTTTGAACTTCCGCAGGCGGAGGAGCTCTATGTAAACCTGGTCAGGCAGATTTTGTTTGTGGGAAATGACCGGCTTCTGATTTGTGACGATCAGGGGATCTTTTATCTGGTAAACGTAGCAGACGGCAGCGTAGTACGGACATTTGAGTTTGGAAACTCCGAAAATATGTACGTTGCATTTGCAATGGGAAAAATGCTGCTTTTTCAGAGCATTTCAGAGGTGCTTCTGTATGACAGCGAGACTGGGGAGCAGCAAAGTCCTGGAGAAGCGATGCAGAACGGACTTACAGAGAGCGGCATGATACGTGCAGCTGATACATTGGACGCTGGAGAAAGCATTTATTATGTCACAGAACAGGGGATGTACCATTACCGATTCGGGGGAAGCATTGTGGAACAGCTTATAGACGGAGAGCTGAATTCTCTGGGCAGTTTTTCTGTGGATGTGGGTTCGCTGCTTATGCTGGATGAACGGAACCTGTTGGCGGCAAAGAGCGACGGCAATGAAGAAGCAGGATCAAGGGCGGGAATATTAAAATTTGCATATTCCGAAGATACGCCCGCAAAGCCTGATAAGGAATTGAAGGTATATTCTTTGTATGAGGACAATTCGATACGGCAGGCCGTCGGCGGTTTTCAGAAAGAGCATGCAGATGTATATGTTCACTATGAGGCTGCACTGTCAGGAGAAGACGGCATGACGGTCTCGGACGCATTAAAGACTCTGACTACGGAAATTATGGCGGGAAAAGGCCCTGATGTGCTGGTCCTGGACGGGATGCCGATAGAAACCTATGCGGAAAAAGGCATATTGAGGGATTTGTCCTCTGTGATTGAGGAAAATAAGGAGGAATATTTTGAAGATGTGCGGAACGCATACAGAAATAAAGAAGAATTATGCGCGGTGCCTACAAGGTTTCTAATCCCTATGGTTCAGGCTGGCAGTGCATATTATGTACCCGGTGAGGATTTTGATACTTTTACAAAACGGGTGGGTGCATTGGAGAATATGGAGCCGGAAGAGGTGATTTCCAGATTTTGGTACAGCAGCAGCGCGGCATGGAAAAAAGAAGATAAGACTCTGGATGAATCAAAGGTTCAGGAATTTTTTGAAGGATTAAAAAGGGCATATGGAGACCCGCCGGAGGGCGCAGAAGAAAAGGAAGATTCCGCACTGCCCGGCACAGACATCATGCAGGGGGACTTCCGGCTGCTTGCAGGAACCTGGAAGATCAGTGCGGGGCTGTTTGGCGCCAATCCGGACTATAAGTTTCTCCTTGCAGTAACAGAACATCTGGATGGCGGGGACTTTGGCTGCATGCCAGGGCAGGCAGAGCATGTATTCGTACCGTCTGTGACTGTGGGAATCAGCAGTAAAGGCAGCCAGCCGGAGACAGCGGAACAGTTTGTGAAATACCTCTTCAGCGGGGAAATGCAGAAGATTTCGCAGGGCAGCGGTTTGCCGGTGCAAAAGGAAGCATTTCGAAGCACCATTGACGGACATCAGTACGAGGGAAATACATCCTGGGTGGACTTGGAGGAAGGAATCCGTTTTGAACTGGCCCCAAGGACGGAGGAAGAGATACAGAGGCTCATGGGACTGGCAGAATCACTGAAAACGCCCGCACTGCAGGATGAAGTGATCAAGGAAGCGGTATTGGAGCAGGGGGAGAAGGTGCTGGGTGGAGAAACGGATCCAAAGGAAGCGGCAGCCGCGGTTGCACAGAAGGTGAATCTTTATCTGGCGGAATAGAGAGTTTCGGTGAGGCTGTGATGATGAATCAGAAAATGAAAACCAGGGGCAGGAAGGATTTGAGGGGTCTGCTGTGGATTCTGCCGAGCTTTCTTGGAGTATCTGTTTTATATCTCCTGCCCTATCTGGATGTATTTCGCCGCTCCTTTACCGGGGCGGTGGATGAACAGTTTGCGGGGCTTAATAACTACAGGAATGTGCTTGGGAATACGGCGTTTTTACTGGCATTAAAGAATACGCTTCGGTTTACGCTGGTCTGCATTCCTATATTGATTTTGGCATCCCTGCTGTGTGCGATCCTTCTGTCTGGAAGTAAATATGGAGGGATTATAAAGAGTGCGTTCCTGATGCCGATGGCATTGCCGGCAGTCTCTGTGGCTCTGCTGTGGCGGCTTTTGTTCCATTCCCAGGGTCTGGCTAACCAGTGGATGGGGCGGTTTGGTATGGAGGGGAGCGACTGGATGAATACCGGGAAAGCATTCTGGATACTGGTGGCCAGCTATATCTGGAGAAACCTGGGTTATGACATCATTTTGTGGATGGCGGGGCTCTCCGGGATTTCGGAGAGCATTTATGAGGCCGCGAGAGTAGACGGGGCGGGTGAATGGCAGTGTTTCTTAAGAATCACGCTGCCGAATCTCAAATCTTCCCTGTATACCATCACAGTATTGTCTTTCCTGAACTCATTCAAGGTGTTCCGGGAAGCCTATCTGGTTGCGGGGAACTATCCCCATGAAAGTATCTATATGACGCAGCATTTGTTTAATAACTGGTTTCAGTCCTTTTCGTTTGACAAATTATCCGCAGCGGCGGTGATGGAGGGCGGAGTGTTATTGTTTGTGATTCTGCTCTTACAGAAAGTATGGAGGATGGATTGATGTATTTTCGGTTGCATTTAGGAAGAAAGGCAGTATGGATTCTTTTAATTGTGCTGGCTCTCCTGGCGGTTTATCCGGTGATTTTTCTAAGCGCAGGCTCACTTATGGGGGCAGATGAACTGGAAGACTGTCTCGGGGCGGTGGTTTCCGGGGCGGAAGGATATGCGAGCTTTCCGGTACTTCCCAAATATCCGACGCTTCAGCATTTTGTAGAGGTACTTTTGGATTCGCCGGAGTTTTTCGTCATGTTCTGGAATTCTATCCTGATCACGTTCGGAGTCCTTGGAGGGCAGTTTGTGGCAGGAACCATGGCGGCATGGGGATTTGCCAGATACGAATTTCCATGTAAAAGAGGGATTTTTCTGCTCTATATCGTACTCATGCTGCTGCCGTTTCAGGTGCTGATGCTTTCCGATTATCTGCTGCTGGACCGCCTGCGGCTGCTTGACAGTCTGTGGGCAGTCATTCTGCCTGGTATGTTTTCTACATTCCCGGTTTTTATCATGTACCGGTTCTTTGCGGAGATCCCGGACAGCTTAATCGAGTCGGCAAGGCTTGACGGGGCCAGGGAGTGGCAGTTGTTCTGGTATCTTGCACTTCCCATGGGATCTTCCGGGATTATTGCGGCGCTGGTGCTTGGGTTTCTGGAATATTGGAGCCTGATTGAGCAGCCTCTGACATTTATCAAGGATAAAAGCAAGCTGCCATTGTCTGTTTTCCTGCCGGATCTTACGATGACGGGGAAAGCAGGGTTTCTGTTTGCCGTATCGGTTGTTACCTTCCTTCCGGCAATCATGGTATTTATGGGAGGCCGGGATTATCTGGAACAGGGAATTATGGCAGGGGCGGTAAAAGAATAGTGAGGTGGATGAAAATGATCCGTAAAAAAGCTTTTGGGATTTTCGGAGGTTTTCTTGCGGTTATGCTTGTATTTACAATTCTGTCAAGAGCGGCAAGCGGCGCCTCAATGGCAAGGGTGGAGACAGTCAGGATATCGACGGGGACGATTGACCATAGGGTGTCTGCAAGCGGCAGGGTAGAGGCAGGAAAAGAGATCGCGGTATATACCGAAGGCGCGCAGCGGGTGGAAGAAATCTTTGTCAGGGAGGGACAGATGGTAGAAAAAGGGGAAGTGCTTTTTCAGATCAGTCTGTCCGAATTGGAAGAGCAGATTACTGCCGCCCGCCAGGATATGGAAAAGATGAGGCTTCAGAACCAGGATATCTTAAACAGCAGAAATCAGGAACAGCAGGATCAGGCAACGGCAAGGAACAGGGCGGCAGAAGATTATGATGCGGCAGTGCTGAAAGGGGAGCAGTCCATAGCAGAGGCGAAAAGCGCATGGGAGGCGGCAGAAGGGGCTCTTCGGGAGTTCCTTGAGAGCAGTGCTGATGAAAGGTTATATAGTCAGGAGCAAGAGATATCCGGGGAAGGCAGTCTGTCTGGACAGACAGATGACAGTGCCGGAGGTGAGGAATCCGGGGCCGAATGGGAAGTGAGAAAGTCTGAGTTAGAGCAGGCAGCGGCAGATGCGAAACAGGCATATGACGAGGCGGTTTCATCCAATGATCAGAACATACTGGCAGCGAAGCGGGCGCTGGAGGATTCATCAAAGGGATTAACTTTAGATAGTACACTAGAGCAGAATGAGATTACCAGACAGCAGGAAGAATTGAAACTGAATAAACTTATAGAGCTTAAGGCGGCCGAAGGGAAGATTCAGGCGCCTGTTCGGGGAACAGTGACAGAGATTATGATAACGACAGGAGATTTTACCTCTGACCAGACAGCGATCCGCATGGCAGATGCTTCTGGTGAAAGCTGTCTGACTGTCTCTGTGGACAGGACGGAAGGAGAATTTATAAGTGCAGGAAGCAGCGTGGAAATCAAGGCTTCCGGGAAGACAGAGAAGATCTGTGATTATACGGTCACGGATATCGTTGAAAATAAGGAAGACAAAACGCTTCTGGATATAAGGATTCATCTGCCGGGGGGAGTACTGGAAGCAGGGACATTGGCGGAGGCAGAGATTGTCCGCAAGCCGGAAAACTACGCGGCGACATTGCCTGTGGAGACACTTCATGAGGAAAGGGGCGGTTATTACGTATTGGTTTTGGAGGAAGAACAGGGAGTGTTGGGAACAGAACTGGCGGTACGGCGTTTTGATGTGGAAGTACTGGATAAAAACGGCACTGCCGCGGCATTGAAAGAAGGGGGATTGTCCGGGGAACAGGAGGTTGTCAGCAGTTCAAACAGGATGCTCCAGGAAGGAGACCGGGTGAGAAAGAAGGAAAAATGAAGAAAAGCAGTATGAAAGCATACGGGAAATTTATGGCGAAAATAGCAGTGATTGGGATAGGGATATACCTGTTCTGCCAGTCAGCCGCCTTCTGGGGAGAGTTGCTGTATAGTAAAAATAAGATCCAGTTTTGTCTGGAACAGTCTATAGACGGCCGGGAAGCGGCAGAGCTTCTGAAGCGGGATGAGGAATTTACGAAGGAAAGCGGTTACGAAAAGCCAGAAGCAATATCCGGCGTCTGTATCTGGGGAGAGAAAAAACAGGCCGTTCTGGAAAATAAAAATCTTTCAAGAAAAACGGAAGCAGATGTAATCTTATTCTGCGGAGATATAGAACTGCTGTTTGAGGGCTGCAGGGTACCGGCAACGGATGATATACGGGGCTGCCTGGTAGACGAGCAGACGGCATGGGAATTGTTTGGGGACAGTCAGATTACAGGGATGGAGGTTACTTGTGAAGGGATTCCTTACATGATCAGGAAGGTCATTCCTGGGGAGAAGAAAATTGCGGTTTTCCCTGCAGGCAGCATGGAAGGACGGACATCAGGCATTCAGGATGGATTGAATTTGGGAGAGGAAGAGGGGCAGGGAGAAGGGAACCAGGAGAACCAAAGATGCCTAAGCAGGATTACAGTGTTAAAACCAGCGGCGGTCTCGATGAATGATTTGCAATCGTTACTATACAGCCGGTATGGGGTCGCGGCAATACTTCTTGATTTACAGCTTCTGCGGGGCATAAGTGGATTTTTTGTATTATTGGTTCCGGTTATGGTATGTGTATTTGTCCTCCAGAATTTTTACAAAAGCTATCAAAAACAACAGGAGTGGATCTGGAAAGCGGTGATGGCTGCAGCAGCGCTGGTTTTGCTCATACTGGCATTGCTTTTTATAAGGCAATGGGTGCAGATTCCATATGACTATATCCCGGAAAAATGGTCTGATTTTACCTTTTGGACGGAGTTATGGAAAGAAAAGGCAGATGGTATGGAATACCTGATGAAGATCCAGAAATCTATTTTGGATTTAGAGTGGATGAACAGTTTTTTTAAGAGCATAATCTGGGGTGTGTTGGCAGGGACATTTTTTGTGGCTGGAATTATACTGCTAAAACATAGTGAGTATAATTTAGAACAGTATATGACAAATCCATCTGATATGGGATAGAAAAGCTTTTGAAATATGGGGTTCCGGGATTTATTCTATTGGTAAGGCAGGAACAGCCGTTAAATATTTTGCGGCAGCTCCTAAAACCCAAAAGGATGTCGTAGTTTTATAACTGCGGCATGACAGATTAAGAATGGAGGAACTCATATGGAATATGGAACAGTGAAATGGTTTAATGCAAGGAGAGGCTATGGCTTTTTGACAGGGGAAGACGGCAATGATTATTTTGTCCATCACAGCAATATTGTGATGGATGGCTTCCGGACACTCAGATCAGGGCAGGCCGTAACATATGGAATCGAGAAAGACGATAAGGAAAGAAATATTGCGGTAGACGTAAAATTGGCAGAATAATCGGCGGAGGATAAGAAAAACCAGCAGATAATAGAAACACCGACGGGCAGCGGACAGTTCCTTTCCGGGGTGTTTCTTTTTTGATGTTTCTAATATAAACAGGCTTCTGTGAGATTTCTGTGACATTTGGGTGATAATATTATATAATCCGATGGAATCAGGAGAAAAATAATAGTAGGAGAAGGTGAATATATGAGGATTTTAGTGGTGGAGGACGACCATCTTTTAAATAGTACACTTTGCTATAATTTATCTGCAGGCGGTTACAAGGTAGATTCAGCAAATACAAAAGCAGAAGCAGCGAAATACTGTGAAGAACAGGCGTATGAGCTGGCTGTTTTGGATATCAATCTCCCGGACGGAAACGGATTCACATTATGCCGGGAGTTAAAAGAAAAGTATCCGGACACTGCCGTTATCTTTCTGACTGCGAATGATATGGAAAGTGACATGTTAAAGGGGTATGAGTTGGGGGCGGATGATTATGTGACAAAGCCTTTTCATATCAGTGTGTTCCGCAAAAAGGTCTCTGCCCTGCTTGCACGGATACAGAAGCAGGCTGGAGGGGAGACCTATGATGACGGGAATCTGTCCATTCATTTCTCCGAGATGACGGCGGATTTTTTAGGAGAACCGATTGCTTTTACATCCATGGAATACCGCCTTTTGAAGGTGCTGGTACAGAACCCGCAGATGGTCCTGACCCGTCAGGTACTTCTTGAGAAGCTGTGGGACTGCGACCGTAATTTTGTAGATGAGCATGCCCTTACAGTTGCCATCAGCCGTATCCGCAGCAAGATAGAGCGCGATGGCTCTCAATATATTAAGACTGTTTACGGCATGGGATATATGTGGATTGGGGGACGTATCAAATGAATGCAAAAGACATTTCTGTAAACAAGGCCAGTGCGGTGCTCTTAGGCATTTTCTGTACACTTTCTGCCGCCCTGCTTGCAGGGATTTATCTGCTGACAGGGGAAAAGGCGGTGCTTCTTGTGGTGCTTCTTTATGTTTTCCTTGTGCTTGTCTGTGTGAGTTTTTTCCTTGCATTGATCCGCCAAAAGCTTCTGCTATTTTCGGACACTCTCTGTCAGCAGTTAGACCGGATGGCAGAGGGAGAGACAGCGCTGATTGAGAGCGAAATGGAAGAAAACCTGTTCTATAAGATTAACCACAGGCTGGTAAGGCTTTATGAAATAATGCTGAAAACGCGCGAAAGCATTGCAAAGGAGAGGACTATGCTGAAAGAATTGATTTCTGACATCTCCCACCAGGTTAAAACGCCTATTACGAATCTTAAGATGGTAAATATAACAATGCAAAAAGAGCCTATGTCAGAGGAGAAACGCACCAGATTCCTGCTGGATAGCGAGACTGAGCTTGACAAACTGGATTTCCTGCTGCAGGCGATGATAAAAACGTCCCGGCTAGAGACAGGCATTATCTCACTGGAGAAGAAAATACAGCCGGTTTATGACACGTTAGCATCGGCGCTTGGGAGCATCCTGTTTCATGCGGAAAAAAAGCAGATGGAAGTCTCCGTGGATTGTCCAGCTGATTTAAAGGCATATCATGACCGGAAGTGGACAGGCGAGGCATTGTTTAATATTCTGGATAATGCTGTGAAATACTCGCCAAAGGGCGGCAAAATAGATATCCATGTTGAAGGCCAGGAATTATACCTGAAAATTGATATTGCAGATACCGGAAAGGGAATACCTGAAAATCTGCATGGCGCGATTTTCAGACGCTTTTACAGGGAAAATGATGTGCATGATACCTCAGGGGTTGGAATCGGCCTGTATCTGGCACGAGAAATTATTACGATGCAGGGAGGCTATATTAAGGTTGCGTCGGAAGTGGGCAAAGGTTCTGTTTTTTCTGTTTTTCTCCTGAGAGAGAGGAATGCATAGCTGTCTGGACATCTTCATTGGAACTGAAATGTCACCAAATTGTGAGATTTCATAGTCAAATCTTTGAAATTTACCTGTTCCCGGTGAGATTTCTGAGAGGATTGGCTGTTATGATATGGTCAGGAACGGAGAAAGAAGTTTCCAGAATTATTAGAAAGGATGTGGACATATGTGCATTTTACAGACGACGGATCTTAAAAAATATTATGGCCAGGAGCCGAATATAACAAAAGCGCTGGACGGGATTACCCTTACCATCGGACGAGGAGAATTTGTAGCCATTGTCGGGACCTCCGGAAGCGGGAAATCAACCTTATTAAACATGATGGGAGGCCTGGATAATCCGACTTCTGGAAGTATCAGGGTAAAAGGAAAGGAATTATCCCAGATGAAAGACGAGCAGCTCACGATTTTCCGCCGGCGCAATATTGGATTTGTTTTTCAGAATTATAACCTGGTTCCGATTCTTAATGTATACGAGAATATTGTGCTGCCAGTAGAGCTGGATGGTGACACTGTAGATCAGAAATTCATGATGGAAGTGGTGGGACTGCTTGCCCTTGATGACAAGCTGAACAGTATGCCGAATAATCTTTCGGGAGGCCAACAGCAACGAGTGGCAATTGCAAGGGCGCTTGTGTCAAAACCTGCAATCATATTGGCGGACGAACCGACCGGAAACCTGGACAGCCGGACCAGCAGCGATGTTCTGGGGCTCCTGAAAACTACAAGCTACAAGTTCGACCAGACTCTTGTGATGATTACGCATAATAATGAGATTGCCCAGCTGGCTGACCGCATTGTCCGTATTGAGGACGGCAGAATTTCGGAGTAAGGAGGATGGCTGAAAATGAACGATATTTTATTTGGGAACAATAATCAGGGTGTGTTAAAGCGTCTGTCTGGGCGGTATTTTAAGGCAAACAAGAGCAGAAATATCATTGCTGTGATTGCAATTGTTCTGACAACGACCCTTTTTGCTACGATTTTTACTCTGGGCTTTGGGATGATGGATACGATTCATGACCAGAATATCCGGAAGGCGGGGGGTGACGGCCAGGCTGTGTTAAGCTATATTAATGACAATATTTATGAAGATGTGAAAGGGAATCCCCTGATTGACAGGATTGCCTATACGAAATGTATTTCCTATAAACTCAAGAACACGGGACTTGAAAAATGGAGGGCTGAAATCTGGTATATGGACAATACGGCTCTTGAATTCGCACGATATGAGCCGGCAGAAGGGCATGCGCCAGAAATGGATCAGGAGATTATGGCGGATACGAAAACACTGGAGGCGCTGGGAATACCGGCCAGAATTGGCGAAACAATTTCTCTGACTTATGAAATGAAAGGGAAAGAATACCAGACAGAGTTCACTTTGTGCGGCATATGGGAAACAGACAGCCTGAGCAATGTAGGGAGACTGCTTGTTTCAAAGGCATTTTTGGACAGTCGTCCAGAACTTGGCGGTTACACCCATACAGTGGGTGGTGATTATACTGGTTCTGTTGCATCGTATATCATGTTCAAAGGGAACGGGAACCCGGAGACAAAATTACATCAGCTCCTTTCCGAGACAGGATATACATGTGACACGATGGGAGGAAGTGCAGAGGATCCGAATTATATTATTGCGCGGGTCAGCCCTGCATATACAGGAGAAAACCTGCTTGAAAACCCGGCCATGTTTATTTCTGGAATTGCAGGCATTCTTCTCATCATCGTGGCGGGATATCTGATTATATATAATATATTCCAAATATCTGTGATACAGGATATCCAGTCTTACGGGCAGCTTAAAACGCTGGGGATTACAAAGCGTCAGATTAAGAAGCTGATTTCCGGGCAGGTGCTTCGCCTTTCGCTGGTTGGTATTCCTGTCGGACTTTTGCTTGGATTTTTGACTGGGCGTGCTCTGGTGCCTTTCCTGATGAATGGAACCAGCTATACATCGGAGGCAGGAATCAAGGTAACAATAAATCCTTATATCTTTATCGGCTCTGCACTATTTTCCCTGATTACAGTTTATATCAGTGTACGTAAACCTGCCAGAATCGCTGGAATGGTGTCTCCGATTGAGGCAATCCGGTATATGGAAAACGATCCGGGAGCTTTCGTGAAAAAAGCTGCCGATAAGAAGTCAACAAAAGGAGCAAAAATACACCATATGGCCCTGGCGAATCTGGGGCGGAACGGCAGTCGTACAGTACTTGTATTGAGCTCCATGACGCTGAGCCTGGTGCTGTTCAATACGGTATTTACATTAGCCGCCGGGTTTGATATTGATAAATATATTTCTAAATTTATGGATGTGGATTTTGTGATTTCCTCTGCAGATTATTTCCAGTATCGGTTTGAAAAAAGCGAGCATGAGCTGTCGGAGTCATTTATAGAAGCGGTGCGTCAGCAAGACAGTTTTGAAGACGGCGGCCGGCTTTATACTTCTCGGATTCTGGAGGAGGCATTTTCCGCCGATAGTCGTGCATTTGCAAACTATAATAAGGACGAGAATGGGAACCCATATGTTGATTTATACGGGGCAGATGAGTTTTTGCTGGATTCTATGGAAACTGTGGAGGGCGCAATAGACTGGCAGGCATTTGCATCAGGAGAGTATATCTTACTTAGCGTGGAATGTGACGATAATGGGAATATAATAAATAATCCTGCGGTGAATGTGGGAGACAAGATACGTTTCAATCATATAAATGTAGATGGCACACATATTTCCAGAGATAGAAGTTTTGATTTGACGGTTATGGCGAAAGTCCGCACAAATGAGAATACGGCTACCACCCGAAACACTGGCGCATCAAGGCTCTATCTGCCGACTAATTGTTTTCGAAAGCTTGTTGATACGCCGCATTTGGTCAGTTTTACGTTTAATGTAAAAGATGGCAGGGAAATGGAGATGGAGGGGTTTTTGGACAGTTATGTAAAAAATACAGAGCCAAACATGGATTTTGATTCCAAAGAGACGTATAAAGCGTCTTTTGACAGTCTGACTTCACTAATCGTTACAATCGGCGGTGCGCTGAGTATCCTGATTGGCTTTATCGGTATTGCAAACTTTATAAATTCCGTACTGACAAGTATTCTTACGCGCAGGAAGGAATTTGCCATGTTGCAGAGTATCGGCATGACGGGGAAACAGTTGAAAAGTATGCTCTCTTACGAAGGGGTTTATTATGCGGTGGGGACAATTGCGGCATCGGTATTATTCGGAGCATTTCTTTCTCTGGTGATTGTGAGGGGGATATCCGGCAGTGTGTGGTTTTTTACGTATCATTTTATTGCGTGGCCTATGCTGGCTTTATATCCATTCCTTTTCATTCTGACGGTGACTATACCAGTTGTTGTATACAGGAGGATGGTCAAGGCAAGCATTATTGAACGGCTGCGCCTAAATTAATAGGAGGCAGAATATGAATGATATTTTATTTGGGAACAATAATCAGACAATGATGAAAAAAATGGCCCATAAAAGCTTTGCCGCAAATAAAAAGAGAAACAGGGTTACGGTAATTGCAATCATCCTGACTACCGTGTTGGTGACATCTGTTTTTGGGATCGGTATCAGCTATATGAAAAGTGTAAGTAAACAGGCAGTGATGCAGCGAGGAACGAAGGCGCAGATTTTACTTGTGAATCCGACGGAACATAATTTATTGTGGCTTAACCGGAATCCGAGTGTAGAGAAAATCGGGCTGGAACGTCAGATTGCTACAGCGAAAAATGATCAGGCCCATAAGGCAAATGGGATTTTTCTCAGATGGGCAGATAATGACCAGTGGAAAGAGATGACTATGCCCGCAATGGGTGATGCGCATGGAGAATATCCACAGGAAAAAGACGAGATATTTATGCCCGGATGGCTGTTAGCTGACATGGGAATCGAACATCCGGAAATAGGGATGGAGATTCGGATGACCTGCCGTTATGGAGGTACAACCATTGATCATCCGGCGTTGTCAGATTTTCAGGAGCAGACCTTCAGGCTCTCCGGCTGGTATCAGGATTACAGCGGCAACTATCATATGGGTAATGCAATCTGTTATATTTCGGAAGAGTACTGGAAAGGATCGGCTGCCACAGAGGATAATACCCGCTGTGCGGCATCGCTGCTATTTTCTGATGACGAGACTGCTGCGGCAGAATATCAGGAAATCCTGCGCGGTATGGAGATTGCTGATAACTCGGAACTGAATCTGCTGATCTATTTCGGTTCTAAAGGTAATGTATGGGGACTGATGGCCGTAATATTATTGATTATGCTTTGCGGATATCTTCTTATCTATAATATTTTGTTTATATCGGTGAACAATGATATTCGGTTTTTTGGACAGCTAAAAACGATTGGGACAACAAAGAGGCAGATTAAGAGCATTATATTCCGGCAGATGGGGAAATTATGTATGATCGGTGTCCCTGTCGGTCTGGGAATCGGAGCGGTTATCTCATTCGTGGTTGTTCCGCTGGGAGTTATGGGAATGAGCGGCGGGTATATGATTAAAGACAGTAATGCTGTGTCAGTCTCATTTTCACCGGTTATCTATATTGGAGCAGCAGCACTTTCGATTTTAACAACTCTTGTCGGCAGTCTGAAGCCGGCAGGCATTGCCGGAAGCATTTCTCCGATTGAGGCGCTGCATTATCAGGGAATGGCATTGAAAAATAAGAAAGTAAATAAAAGAAAGAATGATACGGAAAAAGGCAGAGTGCCTCATAAAAATAAGCTTTACCGCATGGCATGGAGAAATGTGTTCCGCGGGAAGAAGAGCGCAGTCCTACTTTCCTCTCATTATTTTTGGGATTAAGCATTTTTCTTGTGACAACGGGAATCCTGTCAAGTATTGATGTCTCGGTAATCGCCGAGCAGTATTTTGCTGAAAACGAGGACATTTCTGTAACATTGTATGATAATTCAAAACCGATGATTACGGAAGAAATGATGTCGGATATTCAGAATATGGATGGGGTTTTGGATGTGACGGCATATCGCAAATGTGCGGATATGGGTTATGAGGATGGATTTGATAATACAAAGGGGCCATTTAGCGGATTCATGGAGATGCTTTATGAAGTGGAACCTGGGCTTGCACAGTATGAGGATGCATACCATACAGGTGATTTGTGGAAATCGAATATTGTAGGGATTAACGAAAGAGAGTTTGGAATTATAAAGGAACATTTAGGTTTGGAGTCCAGCTACGAGGAATTTCAAGAAGGCAGGGTTTCCTTTTATCTCTGTTCTTCGGATATGGTCAAGGCATTTAAGACAGCGCCGCTGCCGCGGTCTTTGGATGTGGTAATCGGAGGAAAGCCGTATGCCTTTGAAATGTCGGCAGTTCCCGTAGACGGGCAGGCGGAATATTTGAATTTGGGTACAGGTCTTATGCCGGAATATGTGATGCCGTATCTGCTGGTAAGTCAGGACTATATGGATGGTCTTGGGCTTAACAATACCATTCAGAAGCTGAAGATTACTGTAATGGAGGGAATGGAACGGGCAGTAACAGAACAGATTGTCACGAAGTTTGATAATGGAAATGTAGTGATCAATTCTAAGTATGACAAAGAACAGGAATTAAATAAATCATTCAGTATGATTTATATGCTTGGCAATAGCTTGTCTGCTATTTTACTTTTTATCGGCATTATGAATTTTATAAATACAATGTCGGTGAATGTGACCGTTCGCAGGCATGAGCTGGCAGTGTTGGAGAGCATAGGAATGACAAAACAGCAGATCCGTAAGATGCTGGCTTATGAAGGAGTTTGGTATTGGACGATTCCCTATATACTTATTCTTAGTTTGGGAACCGCAATTTTTACCGGTACATTTTTCTTTGTGAAGAGCAGCTTGATCCCGTATATTACCTATACCTATCCTGCAGTTCCGTTGACAGTATCGGCAGTGATCGTATTTGCCATCTGTATCCTGACGCCGCTTGTGGCTTATTGGTCGTTTAGCGGAGACAGCGTTGTTGACAGGCTGCGGAAGGTGTAATATATTAAT
>OFGA01001108.1_pt1 | contig 19610 bp, 20 predicted proteins | sample 1521471 | NCBI WGS metagenome assembly OFGA01 (sample SAMEA3504086, study PRJEB24116) | mouse gut metagenome | biome: mouse gut; feature: mouse-associated habitat; material: faeces | place: Denmark | collected 2011
GGGTCTTTGTCGTAATCCCTAACATTCTGTTTGAGTTCATTGCTGTAAGATTGTGTTGTACTACCATTATTTTTTCCTCCTTGAAATTTACGCCGCTTCCCTGCGTACGTTTGTTACTTTTTTATGCCTTTACATACCACAAGCAATGCTTGTAATATGCAACAATAGATAGTTTGGAAGTTTACTTCCAAATACTTGCAGCTCCCCTTCGAGTTCGTACGCACCCGAAAGAGAAACCGCTTATTTACTTTAGAAAGCACTATACTTTGCTTTACTTATTTGTTATATCGGGCATTTATCTTAATACTTTAGTTATGTTTGCAAAAATTCCGGTAAACAAATCTTCCTTCCACCACTACCCCCTACTGGCATAAAATTAATAATATGTCCTTTTCCCGTTACTTTCAACAAAATATCTGGCATGTTCTTCCTCAACCGCATTGCTTTTAACATGAAACATCCCTACTCCGCCAATCCGTGGGAAACGTTTATCTTTAACATACTCTATCGCATACACATTGTCAGCCCAATCCAAAAGCGAATTTGTGGCAGTCCGCACCTCAGCCAGACTTTCGGCCATCTCAGCAATCTTCTCCTTTACAACTCTCAGCCTGCTTTCTACTACCTTGATACACTCCTCTACTGATGTCAAACGACCACCTATAGATATCAGTTGTTTTTCGATAAAGTCTATGCGGTTTTCTACGGATACCATACGTTTCTCTATAGAATCTATGCGCTCTTCCATGGCCTCCATCCGCTTGTCCATGGCTTCCATGCGGTTCTCTAGTGCCCCCATACGCTTGTCCAGCCCGTTGACCGCACTCTTTATTTCTTTCAATTCCTGCAAAATCAATTCTTCTATTGTTTTTTCCATAATCATTCTATTCCCTTCATTTTTCTACCCCAAATCCCATCACCTGATATTGTCATGCTAACATACGCACATTAAATTCACAATAGAAGATTTCATCCGTTAACATTATTCCGCAAAAGTTTACAATACAATATATGGTATGCTTTTTGCATTTTCCTTTTCGTTTACACAGTATATAGTGCCTGCCATTATTCTGCACATGAATATATCATTAAATTTTCTACACGTTATCACCCCAAAACAGTTTAATTGCTATACCCAAACCTGCTTCTCCTATGTTATGATAATATTCACGGCATCAATATTACCAACCGCGCAGGAGGAACCTATGAACATACTTTTTCACCGATATGGCAGCATCTGCGAGCCGGATATCATGGAAGCGTTTCAATCTTTAAATTTTACAGTTATTGAGGAAGACTTGGAAATAAGCCAGAAATCCATTGATGGAGAAAAACGGGTCAGTATCCTTGCCGAAAAGATCCTGACCGAAAATCCTGTTTTTGTATTCAGCATCAATTATTTCCCTTATATATCGGAAATCTGTCAGCGATTACATGTACTTTATGTCTGCCTGAGTGTGGACTGTCCGGTGCTTGAGCTTTTTTCCGCCACAATCCGCAACAGCTGCAACCGGATCTTTTTATTTGACTACAACCAATATCTCCAAATTCACGAGGAAAACCCCGGGTGTATTTTCCACCTGCCTTTGGGAAGCAACACAGACCGCTGGAACAATATCATTGACCCGTTAGCGGAAACCGAACCTGATAGCCCATCCTGTCTTACCGGCAGCGCCAAGGACAAGCGATGGAAATACGACGTTTCCTTCATCGGCTCCCTCTATACGGAAAAAGCTTCTTATGCAAAGCTTCCCCTCTCCGATTTTGACCGGGGTTTTGCGGACGGGTTAATGGAAGCCCAGCTTAAGCTGCCTGCGTTAAGCCTGATCGAAGCGGCGCTTCCCGATTTCCTGACCCAGGCTTTCAAAAACGCTGCGCCCGGCTTCCACGGACTGCCGGATGCCATCCAAAACACGGACGCCTATGTGGCAGCCAATTATTTCTTAGGGATGCGAATCTCTGAGCTGGAGCGGATTCGTACTTTAAATGCCCTTGGAGAAACCTTCCGGGTAGACTTGTTCACCAGAAGCGATACATCTTCTTTAAAGAATGTGCACTGCCATGATGGGGTCTCCACCCACAGGCAGATGCCGGAAATTTTTTACCGCAGTAAAATTAATTTGAACATCACGATGCGTCCGATCCAGACAGGGCTTCCCCAGCGTATCTGGGACGTGCTGGGCTGCCGCGGGTTCCTTTTAACTAATTATCAGGCAGAAATCCCTGATTATCTGGAAATCGGTTCTGACGTAGACTGTTTTGAAAATCTGGCGGAATTAAAAGAGAAAACTGCCTTCTACCTTGCCCATGAAGATATCCGGCTGGCTATCGCTGAGCACGGTTATCACACTGTGAGGGAAAAACATACCTGCCTGCATAGGGTTATTACTATGTTAAATACCGTTTTCCCTGCCAATCCATAATTTAATAATATGCCCTTTCCCCTCCGCACTCAACGCAGAATCTGGCTTCTTCCTTTGGAACCTGGTTATCCTTAGGATGCAAGGCTATTATCCTGGGCAGTTCCCGGCGATTGGTTTCAAATTGATATACCGCATCCGCCCACTCAAGAAGGTCATTAATGGATTTCTTCATTTCCTGCATTTCTTTTTTCATACTCAAAATTGTTTCTTCCGTACATAAATTCTCTTCCATACACATTTCTCCCTTCGCTTTCATTTGTTGACTATTTTACGTTATCATATATTCGGTTTCTATTCAAGTTATGCTTTCCTATATCAATTTCCATCTTGGCAAATTCCACAACACAAGATATTGTGCCTGCTTTTACTGTCTTTCCACTTCAACACTATATATTGTGCCATCTCCCACTCAACTCCCAATCAGCCCGTTTATTTTTCTACATACGACAAATTATAATATCGTACTTTGATACCACAACCATTAAAAAGTATCAAAGAAAGCAGCCTGGCTTCTCCCTTGCCAGGCTGCTTTAATAAATCCTATATTATTTCTTTTTATCCAGGAAAAAGGAATCCGTCTTATTGTTCATATTCTGGTAGTATCCATAAGCTGCCTTGGATGACTTCCTGACCTTTCCCAAATCCTGCCGCTGTCTCGCAAAATAACTTTCCAAAAGAGCTTTGTTCCGGCTTTCCTCAGCCTGGATAGACACGCTCTTATCCGTAATCTCACTGATCAGCTCCTGCATGCGCCTGATCTGCACAGCATATTTGCTCTTATCCACAAGAAGCTCTTCTTTTACCCGGTCATATAAAACCTCAAAGCCTTCGTCTAATTTGTTCAACTCTTCCACATAGATATCTTTCTCATCTACGGTCCGGTCAAACGCCTCCATATCGAGCTCTTCCCGCTTTAACGTCTGCGTCTGAACGGAATTGATTTCTTCAATATGTTTTAAGGCGGCCAGCTTCTTTTCCAGGCTTTCTTCCAGAATGCTCAAGTAACTATTTAACATACGACTCCTTTCTCACGGTTGATACGCATCACTTCTTTCCACGTATCCCTCATAGAGCGCAGATGTTCCAGCACTTCATTCAGGATTTCTTCATCCTTTTTCACATTGGCCTGAATCAACCTTCCCTCAAGATATTCATAAACCCGGTCAAAATCCTTTGCCACCGGATATTTCATATCCAAAGTCATCCTGAAATGTTCTATGATCTTCTGGGTCTTTTGGATGTTCTTGTGAGCTTTCTCAATATCCTTCTGCTGTACCGCCGAAATGGCGATATTGCAGAATTTGATAGCGCCTTCGTAGAGCATCAGGGTAAGCTCCGACGGCGTTGCCGTCAGAATCTTACTGTTATTATACTGCGCATAGGCATTGGGTAATGGCATGTCGTCAGCCTCCTAATAAGCTTGTTACCGCATTTGCGTTAGACTGCATCTTCGCTAATGCTGTTTCCATTGCAGAGAACTTTTTGTACCACTTATCTTCGTAAGCTTGCAATTTCTTTTCTGCATCCGCAATCTTAGACTTATAACTGTCATAGTCTTCTTTCATCTTCTTGTCATCATACACGGTATTGATGCTGCTGTAATCCGTCCTGCCCATCAGATCATTCATCTTGCCGTGCAGGCTCTGTGAAAGCTGGGTAAAGAAGCTGATAACGGAATCAGGGTCTGTCTGGATCATATCCATCAGAGTGTTGTCTTTGTTCTTTAATAAGTCTTCGTCCTCATCACCGTTGATGTGGTAAGCATTCTTTTCATTATCTGCCGCATTGAAATACCCTAACGTTTCAATACCGAAATCAGATAAGTACATATTCTTTCCGTTCACGGAAAAACCGGATAACATGATCTGTTTCATTGCACTGGAAACGGAACTCAGCGTAGAGTCACGGCGAAGCAGGGAATCTTTGATCTTCTTTTCCCACTTTTCAACTTCCGTATCGCTCATGGAGTCCTTTTCTTCGTCGGTAAGCGGCTCGTAACCCTTTGCGGATTCCGCATTGTAAAGCTTATCCATCTCATTGATCACAGAGCTGTATTCCTTGATAAAATTCTTGATCATGTCATAGATGCCGCTGACATCGTTTTCTGTGGTCAGGGTGATCTTTTCGCCGTTTGTCTCCCCTTTACAGGTAATGGTAAGACCATTGACTTCAAAGGTATTCTTATCGGAAGTATATATAGCTCCATTTAACAGGATCTCCGCATCCTGGCCCGCAATCTTGGTCGCATTGCCCTTATTCGTATCCCAGCCTGCCAGCTCAGCTAACGCCTGGTCGATCTTCCCCTGCACATAATCATCCGCTTCCTGCGTAAGCTTAGCGCCGGGTGTGCCAGCCTTGCCGTCCGCATCCACATTCAGGTAATCCGCACTGTTTAACTCGGTGATCCTGGCATTGCTTTCTTCAAGCGCTTTCTTGTTTGTATCATAACCTTCCAGATAGGAAAGCTCACTTTCCGCTTTAACGATCTTCTCTTTCAGAGCTTCCTTATCAGCATCTGTAAGGGGCGAATTTTCAGCCTCTAAATCCTTTTTCCACTGCTCTACGTCCGCCTTTAAGCTGTCTATCCTGTTCTTCCTGTCTGTATCGTCTGTAATATCAACGCTCTCGCCAAATTCCTTCTTGTAAGCTTCCGTCAGACTTTCCTGATTTTTGGTAAGATTTTCTACCCTTTTTACCAGGCTGTCACGCTCAGCGGTATAGGACTTAATAAGCGCTTCTATCCTCGCCTGTACCGCTTCACCCCTCTTAGCCGGGTCTGAAGCCAGATCCGCATATTTCTGGTAAGCGGCCTTCGCATCATCGTCATACACCGCAAGTCCCAGCTTCTTTAAAGCATCCGCACCATCACCATTGCTTGCCGTAATGGTAAAATCCTTAGCCTTACCGGTTCCTGTGGAGCCTATATAAAGCCTCTGGTTCGTGGCATCAAAATTAGCCTTGACACCGGCGGACTGCAGCTTATCCACCAGGTTATTGATGGTCATATTCTCATCAACCGTGATATCAACCTTCTTATTGCCCACTGCGATCTCAAGCTTGCTGCCTGCCGCAATTCCAAGAGTATCCACCAGCTTGCTGCCGGAAGTCACTCTTTTTCCGTCCTTATCCGTGATCGTGCCGCCTGTCAGATAGCCGGCCTTTGCCATCTTGTTGATTTCCAGTTCCTGGACGCTGTCCATGGCATTGTCCTTCGTGGATACGCTTACCAGGTTGCTGTTAGATACATTGGTCCTCTTTTTCATGTAAGAAGACTGGTAAACCAGGTTATCCAATGTTCCTGTGTACAGCTTATAGATCTTGCTGTTCAGCTCTTTCCACACATCCTGCTTCCATTCCAATCTGGTCTGTTCTTTTTTCAGTTTATCCACCTTGATCTGCTTTGCAGATACCAGCTCCTGAATAATTGTTTCTGTATCAAGTCCGGACATCATGCCGGTCACACGCATTGGCATAGTTTTAATACCTCCTATCTCTTCTCATCTACAAGGATTCCCGCTAATTCCCACGCCTTAGCGATCATGTCCAGAGACTTCTCTGGTGGGATTTCTTTGAGGACTTCTTTCGTCTCCTTGTCAACAATTTTAATGGTTACTCTGTTTGTCGCATCATGGATTCCGAAAATGGCTTCTGAGTTAGACATATTTTTGTTTAGTTTCTCGACCGCCTTTTTAACCTGGTCGCTTGACGCCTGCTGTTCAGCAGCCCCATTCTGGCCGCCTTCCTGTCCACTCCGGCTATCCTGTTTCTCCGTTTCTGCCACTTTGGCAGTTGTTGCATCATAAGCATTTACCTGCTCCGGTGTAGCAACATCCGTGTCCTCTACAACAGTTTTTTGCGCAGGCTTCGCCTGCTGCGTAGTCTGTGCCTGATATGTCATGGCACTGCTTAATGGTTCAATTGCCATTGTAATCACCTCCGTGTGATATCATGAATGTATTTCCGTACAAATGTACGAGATATTACTCCTGAACTTAGAGTTTTCCTGTCTTCATTAGTATATATCGGAAGTTCATATGAAAAATTTATAGATGATTCCTAAAAAGGACTCAAATATCCTCTAATTCCCGAAGACGGTCAAGGGCCGGCCGGAAGCTGCCGCATCTCTTATAATGGGAAACTGCCGCCTCCCTCTCCCCAAGCACCTCATTGATGCAGCCCATATTAAAAATCGGGATAAAACTGTTAGCCCCTTCCGTCCGGGCCGTCTCAAAGGTGGTTGCTTTTAAAAACTCCACCATGGCCTGGACTATCATCCCCTTCCGCAGATAAATAAGCCCCATCAGGCATACAAAGTCCGCCGTGCCCCCAAACTCTTCATATATGTTCTGAAACTGCAGCGCTTCGTCATACCGCTTGAGATGAAGAAGGGCATAGCCGTAGCCAATGACCATCATCTGCACATATTCGGCCCTTGGATCCACATCGTACTCTAACCCTTTCCCATAGTAATAACAGGCTTTTTCATCATCCCGCAGCATATTGTAAGACTGGCCGATCTGGAAATAAAGATACGGGTCATCCGGATTTTGTTCCAGCATTTTAAGAAGGAGCTCATTATTGCGGTCCGCCTTTTTCTTAAGTTCTTCCTCCGTGCCGTTATAGCCGCAGTGGTCCACCGTCAGGGGGATGGCGATCCTTTGGAATGGAGAACCATCTATCGCCCGCACCTGTTCATGGATGATGGCTTCGTAATGGAAACGCTTCCTGTTAAAAAACCGTTCCACGTCATCCGTATAAATACTGTCCGTTCCGTTCTGGGCATAGTGGTTTTTCCGGGAAAGCATCCCCACCGAATCCGGATATTGCCGGATCATCGCATCAAACCCCTTTGTGTCCAGATCAAGGATATATTCATCACAGTCCAATGCCAAGATCCAGTCATGGGAAGCGCAGGCTATAGAAAAATTTCTTGCCGCGCTAAAATCCCCGATCCAGTCGAAATGGAAAATCTGATCCGTGTATTTTCCGGCGATCTGCAGTGTGTTGTCCGTAGAACCGGTATCCACCAGCACAAGCTCATAAGGATAGTTCCCAAAATGACGCTTTATGGCTGACAAAAATTTCTCCATATTTTTTTCTTCATTTTTCATAATGACACAAATTGAAACAGGGGTCATGGCATTTCCTTTCCGATGCAGTCTATCATTTCTTCAACTCTGTGTTTATAAGTATGGCAGTCCGCGGTCTTTTGAAATCCGTTTTGGGCGATCGCTCTGCGCTCATCCTCATGGGCCAGATAATAGCCGATCTTGTCAAGAAGATCTTCCTTGCTTTCATAATAAACAAAATCCTCTCCCGGCACATAGCAGTCCTCAAAATCCGCCTGATAATTGGTGAGCAGAAAACCGCCTGCGCCAAGGATGTCAAAAGCCCGCAGGGGAATGCCGCTTTTGATGCTCCGCAGCGTAATATTTAAATTGATCCTGGCATGTTTAAATACATACGGCGCCATATCATAGTAATCAACGGGCCCATGGTTGACCGCCCCCGGAAGCTTCAGCTTTTCATCCGGAGTATAAAGATCGTAAGCATACCTTTCTCCGATTGCCGTCAAAAATTCCGTCCGTTCCATTGCCGTGATCTGGCGGTTTATCACATACTGGGCAAACAGGTATTCCACACTTTCCACACTGGTAGGATCCGGCTGCATGGGCAAAACCCGCACCATATCTTTGATAATGTCAGGAGGCAGCAGCTCCTGAATAAAATTATAGCCGTAGATCTGCTTCTGGGCTGCCATGATCCCTTCCAGATATCCTCTTGTATAAGCCGTGATCCCGGAAAGCCGCTGGTAAAACTGATGTTTTTCCGTATACAGCGACCCCACAAAGGCAATATCCGCCTGATTGCGCCATTTTCCGGTGCAAAACAGCTCCGTTCCTTTCGTTTCTTCCATTTTTTTAAGCCGTGCGGTATTGGCCGCCAAAGGCAGATAATATATGGTATTGATCCCCGCATTATGGAACTCAAAATACACTTCTTTGTCAAAAACAAACACATAATTGCCGGGGTAGGCGATGGTATAAGAATAAAGCATCACATACGGGCTGTCATAGACCCAGCAGACATAGCGCATGTCCGCCTTTTTGCAGGCAAGGGACACGATAGGGAAATAATTAAAAGAAAATAAAAAATCCGGGGAAAACTCCCGTATCATGGACACAAGTTTCTTTTCCTCTTCTTCATCATGATGCAGCTCCTTGTTTGAAAAAGGAACTGCCTTCACCTCATGGCCTAATTCCTTAAAAGCCGCAGCAATATCTTCATTTCCAAAGCTTTTCCATTCCAACATCAATATCTTCATAAGTAATCCCCTTATGTTAACAAAAAGTGCTGCCATCCGGCAGCACTTTTCTTCTAATTTAAAAGCTCTCTCAGAGCTTCCAGCCCATCCATATTGACTGCATCCGCATTAGCATCCTGAATCTGTGCATAAACCTCTTTCCTGTATACCGGAACATCCTTCGGTGCGCTAATCCCCAGCTTTACCTGCTCCCCTTTAATTTCCAGCACGGTAACTTCTATATTGTTGTTGATGATAAGGGCCTCGTTTTTCTTTCTGGATAAAGCTAACATTTACTCACCTGCTTTCTTTGCATTTAGGATATCATAAATGGGGTATTTCACCGCATAAGCATCCCCTTCAATGATTACCTGACATGCTTTCTTTTCCGCCGCATTGATGATAAATGGCCCCCGAAGGTTTACGCTCATCTTCGTCAAGTCGCCCGGTACCGTCACGGTCACAAGTACCAGCATATCTTCCGATACCAGATCCCCAACAGGTTTCAGCAGTTCGTCATCCAGCTCCGGGTTATATTCCGGGCATACCAAAAGCGGATCCATCACCGGCATGGCAAATGCAGGTTCCTGCACGGATTGCAGCCAATGGATTGCCCCAATCCCTTTTTCCTCATCATGGATAAGCGCAAAATCCGTCAAATAGGGAAACCCTATGATCCCTGATGGAAAATGGATGATCTTTTCTTCTAATATTTCAACTTCCCCGAATACTTTTGTTTTTATTTTCATACCCTCTCCTGTCTATGCCATGGCACTTTAACCCTGCATTATATATAATTCATCAGTGATGTCTGCATGATCTTTCCGGTTGCCATCAACGCTGAATTGTAAGTAAGCTCTGTGCTGGTAAGCTGGATCGCTACCTCGGCAATATCCACATCCTCGTTTTCAGACTGCAGAGTCTTAAAGGTGGTCTTCTGATCCATCAACCTGTTGCTGATCAGGTCAAGCCTCTGGCTCCTGGTTCCGTTGTCGGTGATCGCCACGTTTGTGTCATCCATATACTTCTGAGCTTTCGTGATCAACTTACCGAACATATTATGAACATTGTCGCGCTTATATTCATAAGACTTCTTAACTGCGTCAAGCTGCTTTTTCACATCATCGTAAGCCTTGTCTCCCTCTCCCTTGCCTTCTTCGGAAAGATTCCCCAAAACTTTCTCTAAATCTTTCACGCTGGCATTGATCTTTGCCAGATCATTTAATGCTCTCTCCATATCGTCCACATCCCTGTCAAGGCCATGGGTGAAGATTTCATCCGCAGTGGTATTGACCTGGATCTTCTGGTTATAGCCTACATCATATTCGATGGTCTGCCTGTTCTTTTTTCCCTCAAGATATTCCTGATTATAATTAATTGTCTTATCATTGCCGGCATCATCCTTTGTGGTTCCCTTGCAGGCAAAGTAATGTTCCGGGCGCAGATCGCCCTTTTTCCATTCATCTTTCGTGTAGGTCACGCGGATTTCCGTCTCTGTACCGTTAATACCGGTAACGTCCTGCTCTAATTGGGAGTATGCCGCATCACTAAACAACATTTCCCCTGTTTCCGGAACAAAGATGGTCAAACTGTCACCGTTTTCATTTGCGGTTAACAGCTGCTGATAAGGATCCGGGTTATCGTTTACAGATACTTCCTTATCCGGCGTGATCGTCTTATTGACAGTGGTTCCGTCTGCCTCGACCAGTTCAATCTTTACGTCTGCCCCGCTCTTTAACTGATCGTAAGAAAGGCGCAGCCTGTGGATATCACCATTTTTGATATCCTGCTCTGTCTTATTATCATACTTCGGATCTCCATAATTATTCTGGTTGATCCCGTCCAGCCCTGCATTATCCGTATAATTAACGGTGTCAAACGCACCGATCTTCGTCTGCTCGGCAATCTCATACTTCGGGTAACCCTTAGGCTGCTCCTCCACCGTTTCCGTAAAGGATAAGGTGGTGTTGGTCCTATATCCGGTAAACACATAACGGCCGGCATAATCCACGTTTGCGGTAGCATAAAATTCATTCTTTAAGGACTTCACCTGCTCTAAGATGATCTGCAGGTCTTCCACGCCTTTTTCCTTATTATCCGCCTTATTCGCTTCCGCGGATAAAGCCTTTAACACATCAGAAACTGTGCTGAGCGCCTTCCCTGTCACATCCAGCCATCTTTCCGCATCCGGAGCGTTCTTCTCATAAAACTGGGTCAGCTCGGAAACATTCGTGCGGAGACGAAGGGCCCTGATCGCGATCACCGGGTCATCGGAAGGTCTGGTGATCTTTTTCTGGGTAGACATCATGGTACTCATTTTATCCTGGAGCAATTTATTGTTGTTAATGTTATACAGGGAATTATTCTGCATAATCTTGTTAGTCATTCTCATAAATTCCGTCCTCCTTCATTCAACTTCCTATACCCCTGTACGCAGGATAAGCTGGTCATAAACCTCTGTCAGCGTCTGGATCATCTTGGACGCCAACGTATAGGAATTCTGATATTTCACCAGGCTTACCGCTTCCTCATCTTCATCCACGCCGGAAATAGAATTTCTCTGGTTATCAATACTGTTTTGAAGCCCTCTGTAGGTATTATAAAAGGTGTTTGCGTGGCTGGCATTTAAAGCAATATCCGAAAGGATCATCTCCAGCATCTGGTCTGCGCTGCCGTTGCGGAAGCTGAACTTTTCCTTACTGGTAAGGAGCGTGATCATCTCAAAAATCTTTCCGCACTCTTCCACACCTACATCCACACTGGTCCTGGTTCCTAAGAGCCCTGCATCCTTGATCAAGTCCGCATTGATGGTAAAATTCCCCGCCGTCAGTTTATAATAATCGTACCCGATCACCGTTCCTGCCGCGTCTTTTATCAGGAAATCATCCGCGGTATACTCCGTGCCGTTTCCGGAAGAACCGGTAAAAAAGATGCATCCCAGCTCGTCATAGGCGTTGGTGCCGCTCATGAAAATCTTGTTGACTTCTGCCGCAAACCCACGGATCCAGGCATTCATCTGCTCCATGTAATAGGGGATACCCTGATACCGAATCTCCGCCTCGGTCTTTGCGTCCTTGCCAACCAGTGTACCATCAATAGTCTCTGACTGATCCATGGTAAATGTATATTCATCCGGCTCTTTAAACTCCCAACTGTCATAATGGAACAACTTATTTCCAATATTGATGATACCGCCGGTATCGGACAGCGTACATTCAATCATGCTCTTAAGGTACTCCGCATCCACTTTGATTGTCACCTTAGCGTTATCCGTTCCCGTTGCGGGAGTCACCGAATCTACTTTACCCTTGAAATTGGCGCCATTATTCCCATCCCGGAGTTCTACAAGTCCTTTCAGCTTACCATCCATGGATGCGTTCACCAGACTGAACTCGTTGCCATTTTCCCATTTAATACGGTACAGGCCGTCAGCGTCCGTCTGGTTAACTTTCTCATCCGTAGCCCTTGCCTCATAGGTCAACTGGTTGTATTCACTTCCATCCACCAGCGTCTGGCCGCCGGCAATCCTTACAATATACCTGTGCCCGCCGGTCTCGCGGTCGGGATTGTTCTGGTCGATGACCGGGTATTCGTCAACGCTTACATCCACGATCTCCGAAAGCTCATCAATCAATAAATCCCTCTGGTCGCGCAGGTTGTTGGCCGTTGTGCCGGAAAGCTCGATCACATTGATCTGCTTATCTAAAGTAGCAATCTTCTGGGCAATGGAATTGATCCTGTCAACATTCTGCTTGATCTCCAGATTAATATCCTTTTGCAGCTCCTGCAGGTTCCCGTACATATTGTTAAAGTAATCCGTTAACGCCTTTGCGGAAGCAATAAACTGCTGCTTGGACTCGTCACTGCTGGAATTAGTGGTCACAGACTGGAGGGCATTACTGAATTTATTAAATATAGTCTTAAACCCGCTGCTGCCGTCATCATTAAAATAATCTTCAATCGTACGCATATAATACTGCTTTGCGGTGTAATTGCCAAGTTTCGCATTGTTATCCCAATACTTGATATCATAAAACGTATCCCTGACACGCTCAATTGCAATGGTCTCCACACCGGCGCCGGCACACCCGTACTTAGCAAACACTCTGAGCGCATTTGCAGCCTGCTGGGTCACCACCTGTCGGCTATAACCAATGGTCTGAGAATTGGATATATTGTTTGCCGTCGTATTTAAAGCCGCATTGGAGGCACGAAGCCCGGAACCGGCAATATTTAAACCAAAAAATTGTGATGGCATTCGTCTTTCTCCCTTCTTATCTGCCTAACGTACTGATAACATGTTCTAACAATTCACTGATCACGTTGATGTAACGGCTGGAAGCATTGTACGCATTCTGGAACATGATCATATTGCTCAGCTCGTCATCTGAGGAAACCCCCAAAATCTGCTCTCTGGCCGCCGCTATATTTTCCACTTCCATCTGCTGCGTTTCGCTGATCCCGCGGAGCACATCGCCGGTATTCCCTACCTGGATGATCAGATTATTGTAATAATTGATAAAGTTCGTAGTCGCCTTTACATTAGGGTTCAGGCTGAGCTCATCATCCTTCATGAAAAGGTCTTTTAACGCATCTGCGGTCTCCTGGTCTATCTTCCCGTCATCCTTGATAAAGCCAAGAAGTGACGGCGACTGCTTTAACGCCTCATCAATCATGATATTGCCCACACTGAACATCGGATAATCCGGATCATTGGGGTCACCTTTTATCACTTTAAATATCTGATACGGATCACCGTTAGGATCCCTCATGTAAGTGGAATCCGGATTTTCTTTGGTGGCGTTTTCCGCCGCCGTTTTGAAGATCTCGTTGATCCCGGTAGTGACCTTGTTGATCAACTGGTCAAATTCCGCCTGCACGTTCATGATGATGGACTGTGATATCTCCTTATCATAAACATCCGGATCCATGTCCTTGTATGTGGCTCTTCTGTCACCTCTTGCAAGGAGCATTGCCTTTAACGCCCCGATATCCGTATTGGTATCCGTGGAAATCTCCAGATCCAGATTGAAAAGCTTCGCACTTTCAATGCTGACCACATTTCCGGCCGCATCCCGGTCCGCAAGCTGGGGCCAATAAGGAGTATAAAACCCGGTAGAGGGGTCGACATCTAATTCTATCTTATTCGCCGAATCGGAATTGACAAAATCATTTTCTTCAATCCGGACAATCGCATTGCCATACACATCATATTTCACGCTGATCTTCGCCATGGCCGACAGTTCATCAATCAGCTGGTTCCTCTCATCCTGCAGGTCATTTGCGTGTTCCCGCTTGCCGGATTCAATCTTTAAAATCTCTTTGTTTAACTCCGCAATTCTCTCTCCATAAGCATTGATGGTATTAACCTGTTTTGAAATCTTATAATTCAGGTCATCCTGATACTCACAAAGTCCGGTATATACGGCATCCGCACGGCTTAAAAACTCGTTACAACGCTGGATAAACACTCCCTGGTTTACGGCATTTTCAGGGTGCTTTGCCAGTTCCTGCACGGATTTCCACAAATTGTCAATGGCTTCGCCAAAGGATTCGCCCTGAAGCTCCTGGAACAAATCCTCAACGCCTTCCACAGTAGAAGTCCACGAATCATAAAATGCGCTCCGCCCTGACTCGCGGCGGTAATTTTTATCAAGGAAAACATCTCTGATCTGTTTTACACGTGTATAATTTACACCCAGACCGGTCTGCTGATAGGAGATCGCAGATCCGTTTTTGGATATGGTTTTATAAAAACGGGTTCCCTGCTGCACCTGCTGCCTGGTATACCCGATGGTGTCGATATTAGACATATTATGACCAGTGGTATTTAACGCATTCTGGCTGGTCTGCAGCCCACTGGTCCCAATATATAAGCTTCCCATTAAAGACATAATTCCTGTACCTCCATTTTCCAAAAGGATTATTGCTTGGCATCAAAGCCGTTCGGCTTTATTATCATATGCTCGCCCGTATTGTAAGCGCCCTTATTATAGTTAGCCGTTTCAGGCGCCGCCTTTAGCGACTGTAACATATTCATATCAAACTCCACCATCTCCAGCGCATTTTCAATCAGGACCTTATTCTGCATATTGACCCTCTTTACCTCATGCACCGCACTGCGGAGCCTGTCATGGACTCTAGCCAGCTTTTGCTGCTCCTGTGGCCTGGCGTCTAACATTTCTACCAGATCCGCAAGCATCAGCGTGTTAACATCCTTGTTGATTACAATGGCGATATCAGTAAACACTTCCTGTCTCTTCTTTTCTAAACGGTTGATCTTACTGACAACGTTCTGTTCTTCATCCGTGATCTTGGCTAATTCCTCTGTATTACCGGCTACGATGACCGATGTTTTTCTTGTAGATAATCCCAGCAAGTCTTCATATTCCGCACTTTCCAAGTCCAGTACTTCAATCAGATTTTCCATTAAACTTGCCACGGGATTACCTCATTTCTTCATATTTACTCATTAACTTGTCTGCAAAACTCTCAGCGCTCACATCATATGTGCCTGCCTGGATCCTTGCCTTGATCGGAGCGACTACATCTTCCCTGATATCGCTTGCATTGGCAACGGACTGCTTTACATTCTGGATGTCCTTTCCTATGCTGGAAATCTGAAGCTGGTCAGAGCTGAGTCCGGCGCTTCCTTTCGCTTTCACGTTTGCTGTCTTCTTGGCGCTGTACATCTGCTGCACCTGTGTATATGCTTCTATACGCATGTTATTTCCCCCTTCCCTGGATAACCTGCTTTATCATCACTATTATTTTCACTATTAGTATCGGATTATTTTCCCAAGACTTTAGAGAAAAAAGAAAAAGAATCCCGCATGCAGGATTCTCTTTCTTTTACGATTACTTATTCTTTAAAATTCGGTCTCATATCTACCCCCCGGGTATGATCGCCATCCGGATTGCTCCCGAACACATAGTCATTCCCCGGCAGGATCGCATTTAAAATAATCCCTGCAAGCGCCGCGATCGCAAGCCCGGTCAGTGTGACCGAAGTGCCGGCAATGTTAAACGTAAGCCCCCCGGAAAACCCCAGCCCGCTGACTAAGATCACTGCCGCAATGATCAGGTTTCTTGACTTGGTGAAATCCACTTTATTTTCCACCACGTTCCGCACGCCGATCGCCGAGATCATACCGTAAAGCATAAAGCTGACGCCGCCAATGATCGCGGATGGAATGGAACCGATCACTTCCGCCATCTTCGGGATAAAACTGAGCACTACCGCATAAACTGCCGCCAGACGGATGACTTTGGGATCGTACACTTTACTTAACTCCAACACGCCGGTGTTTTCGCCATAAGTGGTATTTGCCGGGCCACCCACAAAAGCCGCCAGAGCCGTGGCGACACCGTCACCCGCCAATGTCCTGTGAAGGCCCGGGTCTTCAATAAAATTATCTCCCACCGTGGCGGAGATAGCGGACATATCACCGATATGCTCCATCATGGTGGCTAAGGCGATAGGCGCCATGACCAAAACCGCCGTCAGGTCAAACTTACAGATCTGGAAAGGCGGAAGCCCCACCCAGCTAGCGGACTGCACTCCGGCAAAGTTTAAGATTGCGCTGCCATCCGCGTTGGTCATGCCAACCGCATTCAAAATGAGGGCTGCCGCATAAGAGATCACCACTCCCATCAGGATAGGGATAATCTTAAACATGCCCTTTCCCCAAATGTTAAAGATAATGATCGTTCCAAGGGCTATCACCGCCAAAAGCCAGTTGCTGGATGCATTAGAGACTGCCGAAGGAGCCAAAGACAATCCGATGCAGATGATGATCGGGCCTGTTACCACCGGCGGAAGGAATCTCATGACCTTCTTAACGCCGATCAGCCTGATCACCAGCGCCAAAACCAGATACAGCACCCCGGCCACCACAATGCCGCCGCAGGCGTAAGGGAGCTTTTCCCCCATACTCATCCCCGCAAAAATCCCGGTATCTAACTGCGCCACTGTCTGGAATCCTCCCAGAAACGCAAAAGAAGAACCTAAAAACGCGGGTACCTTAAGCTTGGAACAAAGATGAAAAAATAAGGTTCCAAGTCCTGCACAGATTAAGGTCACCTGAATTGAAAGTCCTTCTCCCTCAAAGTAAACATTAACTAAAATTGGTACTAAAATCGTTGCGCCAAACATGGCGAACATGTGCTGCAGCCCCAGGATAAGCATCTTGGGTATCCCAAGCGACTTCGCATCCCGGATCACTTCCTGTTGTTTCAACATCACACCTCTCCTCTCGCGTGTCATTCCACCTGTAAGGGTGGAATTTACCAGACCATTCCAATAGCTTCATTAAGTCACAAGTATACTGTTTTCTTTCGGGAATTACAAGGAAAATTTTTATCCGTTGTTGACTTAAATCCCAACTTGCACTAAAATTTTACATAACACGATAAGAGAATTTCAAATCACGATTCGAGGAGGGTTCTAATGGAACATTTAAAAGACATGGAAAACGTATTTGTGCTAAATCATCCCCTGATCCAGCACAAAATTTCCCGCCTGCGGGATGAAAACACCGGCACTAACGAATTTCGTAAACTGATTGAAGAAATTGCAACACTCATGGGGTATGAAGCGCTGCGTGACCTGCCTACACAGGAAGTGGAAATCAAAACCCCTATCGAGACCTGTATGACCCCCGTGATCTCCGGAAAAAAAATGGCAATCGTTCCCATCCTCCGGGCAGGTCTTGGCATGGTGAACGGACTTCTCGCCCTGGTTCCTTCCGCAAAGGTTGGACACATCGGATTATACCGCGACCCCGAAACCCATACCCCCCACGAATATTACTGCAAACTCCCCGAGCCCATCGACCAGCGGACCATCGTGGTCCTTGACCCCATGCTCGCCACCGGCGGCTCCGGTACGGAAGCAGTGGATTTCATCAAACAGCATGGCGGCAGGCACATCAAGTTCATGTGCATCATTGCCGCACCGGAAGGACTGAAAAAGCTTACCGAGGCCCATCCGGATATCCAGGTATATGTGGGCCATTTAGACAGATGCCTGAACGAACACGCCTATATCTGCCCAGGACTTGGAGATGCCGGGGACAGGATCTTCGGTACAAGATAAGAGTAAAATTTCATATGGATCATTTGTGCCGCTTCATAGCGGCACTTTTTATCCGATCAAAACTTTGTTCCATAAAACCTCTCCAGATCCGCTTTCGTCGTAATCTTAAAATTGGTTTCATCCCCCGGGATCACCGCCATCCTCATCCCCGCCATCACCGCAGGCTCTGTGGATCCGTTGATCGCAAGTATTTTATCCGGGAGAAGCGCCCTGTTTGCCTCATAATACTTCCCAAAGCAAAATACCTCCGGCGCCTGTCCCGCAAAAATATGGCTGCGGTTTAACAGCCTGCTTATGGTCTTACCGTCCGTACTTTCATACACGGTATCTTTCATAGGCAGCACCGGAATCACACCGTCGTGCCCTTCTATTGCATCCAGACAGTCCGTGACCAGCTGCCGGGAAAGCAGAGGCCTTGCGGCATCATGGATCAAAACCACATCCTCCTTTGAAGCATAGGATCTGATACTTTCAAGACCATGAAAAATAGAAAGCTGCCTGTTTGCCCCCGGTTCTGAGAATCCGCGGAATTTCTCCAGCAGCACGCTCCCTGCGGATACACCCCATGACTGCATGCACTCCATAACCAGCCCCTGCCATGCCCTGTCTGCAACGATGTGCACGGCATCGATGCCGCTGCACCCGCAAAGCCGCTCCAGACAATAGGAAATGACAGGCCTGCCGCCCACTTCTATGTACTGCTTGGGGATATCCGAGCCCAGCCTCGTCCCTGTCCCGCCGGATAATACCAGTGCAATGTTCATATTTCCTCCCTGCTTACAGTCTAAATGTCACGCATATGATTTAAAATTTCAGCTCCCGTATGTCCTGCAGCGTGTCACCGTACGGCCTGCCCCTTCCAAACAGCAGCGTTGTGCCCAGCACAAATCCCCGCACGCCCTTTGGGGCAAACTCCAGTATCTTGTCCGCGCCGCATGCGCCGTCCCAGTAGATCTCAAAGTCCATGTCCTCTTTTAGGGCAAGCAGCTTTGTGATCTTCTTGCCTACATAGGGCAGGAACATCTGTCCGGCATTGCCTGGATTTACGGACATGATCAGTACCTTTTTCACAATGCGCAGCATCTCCATGACTGTCTCCACGCTTGTGCCGGGGTTGACTGCAATTCCTGGAATCATGCCTGCATTAATGATGCTCTGCAGCGTCGTAGACGGGTGGTATTCCGCCTCTGGGTGTATGTAGACAGTGTCCCCCTTGCGCAGGTTGTCCAAAAACAGCCCGATGCGGTTGTTCGGGTGCTCGATCATCAGGTGGACATCCAAAGGCAGGGCCGTGACAGCCCGGATGGACTTCACTACCGGGACGCCGATGGTGATGTTGGGCACGAACAGGCCGTCCATCACGTCCACATGGAGGTAGTCGGCGCTGGAGACCCGGCTGATATCCCGCTCCAGATTTGCAAAATCTGCGGCAAGGATGGATGGGGAAATCTTGATCATGGCGAAACCTCACTTTTCTCTCGTTTTTCCCCGGAAACGGGACGGACAGGTCCGCCCCTCCGTTCCGGGACAAAGCACCCCGGGGCGGGCAGTGTCATAGGATACCGTGAGCGGCGAAGCGTCCGCGCCTGCCCCAGTCCCACGGAGCGGATGCGCCGCATTACAGGCGTCCGGCGGGACGCCAAGCCCGCGCCGGAAGGCGGCGGCTTATATGCAGGCCTTCAGGCTCCCTCCAGGGAGCCTGAAGGCGCGTTCGTCACCCCTGCTGGTCCCCGGCCTCCTGGGGCAGGATGGGGTCCCCCCGCTTCCGGGCGATGGGGGTGATGGT
>OFGA01001110.1_pt1 | contig 19582 bp, 20 predicted proteins | sample 1521471 | NCBI WGS metagenome assembly OFGA01 (sample SAMEA3504086, study PRJEB24116) | mouse gut metagenome | biome: mouse gut; feature: mouse-associated habitat; material: faeces | place: Denmark | collected 2011
GTCCGCCGCCTCTGTTCCGTCTTCTTTCGCCGCATCCTTCACGTCCGCCGCCTCTGTTCCGTCTTCTTTCGCCGCGTCCGCCGTCTGCCCTGCGCTCTCTTCCCCTGACACATCTTCCGAAACCGAGAGCTCTTTCAGCAGAAGCGCCTTTTCGATACTTCCCTGAACTTTTAATTTTCCTGTCGTATAAGCCCAGACCGGATCCAGTTTGCCCATGGCGATTTTGATCAGCGTCTCGGCCGTCGTCGTAAACAGCACGTCCCGGTCAAAATATTCATAGGGCTCAATGTTCACCTTCCCATCGCTGACTTCCAGGTAAAAGGCTCCCTCCGCCTCCCCGGTAATATTAAACTGATAAGCGACATGTCCGTCGATGCCGCTGGCATCCGCACGTCCGTAAGTCTGTCTCGCCTGCTCCACTAATTCTTCGTAAGTCATTTCTGTTCCTCCTCAACTATGTAATCCAGAATCGCCAGCCCCCGCTTCATCTCCGTCTCGTTCAGTCCCCCGTAGCCCAGAAGCAGTTGCGGCGCACACCCTCCGGTTTTCTCACAGCACCCCATGGAAAGATCGTACTGTGAAAGCCCGGAAATGATTATCCCCTCTGCCCTCGCTCTCCGGCAAAGCTCCCTCTCGTCCATTTCCGTCCGCACCTCCACCAGAAGATGAAGACCGGCATGGTCGCCGCTGATTTTTCCCACCCAGCTTCTTTTTTTCAGCTCTCCAAGCAGAAAGTCATGCTTAACACGGTAGATTCCCCGCATCCTGTTGAGATGGCGCTCAAAATGACCCTCCCGCAAAAAGATATGCAGAATTTTCTGCTGCATCACCGGCACCGTCACTGAGTAAAAACCGCATTTCCTGTGATAGCGCTCCAGCAGCACCGGCGGCAGAACCATATAGCTGACGCGCAGGGAAGGTGCAATACTCTTGGAAAAAGTGCCAAGGTAAATTACTTTCCCGTGGCGGTCCGCACTCTGGAGCGACGGCACCGGCTTTCCCCTGTAACGGAACTCGCTGTCGTGATCGTCCTCAATCAGAAAACGCTCCTCCTTTTCCGCCGCCCACGAAAGAAGCCTCAGCCGCTCCCGGAAAGGCATCACCGTGCCGAGCGGAAACTGATGAGACGGCATCACATAAATCAGACCTGCTTCCTCACCACCGGACGCCGCTGCGGAAACGGTTCCCCTTTCAGCCGGAGCAGAGACTGTGGGAAATTCCGCGGATAACGCCTCTCCGGCAGAAAACAGTTCCACATGCCAGCCGGCGCCGAAAAATGTACGATATGCCTGCGTATATCCCGGATTCTCCATCAGGATTGTCCGTCCACGGCCCAGAAGCTGAACCATAAGCATCTCCAGATATTCATTTCCTGCTCCCAGAACAATCTGGGACGCACTGCAGACGACCCCTCTTGCCTGATGCAGATATCCGGCGATCGCGTCGCGCAGACCGTATTCCCCCTGCCCGTCGCCCGCGTCAAGAAGCTCTTCCCTCTCATCCGCCAGAATGTTTGCTGTAATCTTTCTCCAGATTGCAAACGGAAAATGCTCCGTGTCCACCGCATAGGGAGAAAAATCTGTTCCCGCTCTCCCCTTCTCCCGCTCCGGCTCTTCCGGTGACCGCTGCATTTGTCCCCCGGTCTGGTACAGCCCTGATATATCACATACAAAAAAACCCCTGCAGGGCTCCGCTCTGATATACCCCTCTGCCAGGAGCTGATCATAGGCCATTTCCACGGTGCTTCTGCTCACCGCCAGATTTCCCGCGAGAAGCCGCGTGGACGGAAGCTTTTCCCCCCGCGGGATTCTTCCTTCCACGATTTCTGTTCTGATATGGTGATAGATCTTCTCATAGAGAGGTATCTTCCCGTCCCCCTCCAGGTCAACCATGATTTCCGTCATGCCTGCTTATTGTTTTTCATCTCAGCCATGACGATACTCTTGAGCTCAAGCGCCTTATCCTTCATCTTACTGCTCGCCATGGAAGAATTCAGGATGTTTGCAATACAGCGGGACGCCATGTCAAACTTTTTAAAATGATAAGACATCACCGTCAGCAGATATTCGAACGTACACTGATCCATCCCGCAGATCGGAAACGGCTCCGTGGACATCGCTTTCACAAACCCCTCATACGCCTGCCCGTAGAACTCCTCCTCCTGCTCTTTACACTCTTTTTTCGCCGCTTCCGTTTCCGGTTTCCCCTCCTCCAGGGATTCCGCCTTACCGCGACAGAGCCATGCAAGATTTAAGCAGATATATGCCTTTTCGCTGGTCTTCCCCTTTTTCACGATCGTGTTAAAGAGGGAAAGCTTATACCGGTCGATCGCCATATCATAGGAAATAAGCGGCGGCTCCGGCTCTCCGGACGGTTTAAAGTTCGCAGATACCTGCTCGCGGATCAGCTTCTGCTGTCCCCCTGAGAGATGATCAAAATAACTGCTCATCGCCGTATAACCACAGTTCGGGCAGGAAACAACCTTATATTTTAACGTATCAATTCCCTCATGATGCGGCCTCAAATCCATGTCCGGCTCCATACGCCGTACCCGGCTCTTGACCGCCTTCGTCTTAAAGACCTTGTCGCACACAATGCAGCGGACCGTCTTATCCAGCAGAAAAGTCTCCTCAGGCGGGATCTCCACCTTTTTGGCCACTTTTACTTCAGCCTCCGCTTTCGCGGCCGCCTCCTTTTTATCTTCCTCATAGATATTCTTATTATTGTCCAGCTTTAAACCGAACTTTTCCAGACCTGAAAATAAATTCATAAATCAACCATGCCTTTCTTCCACCCCTGTCACTCCTGCTCCCGGTTTCTTCTTTCCGCTGTTCTCCAGTGCGGTCATACGGCCGGACCGGCAGACGGCTGCCCGGCCGGCAGCTTAAATGAGCTCTTAAGAGACACAATCCGGTTAAAGACCAGATGTTCCGGTGTTGTGTCTTTCACATCGACACAGAAAAATCCCTGACGCACAAACTGAAAACTGTCATAAGCCTGCGCATTCTTAAGGTTTTCCTCCACCATGCTGTCCTTTAAAACCGTGAGCGAATCCGGATTCAGATTCAGGCTTCCATCCTCGTTGTAAACCCCTTTTTCCTCATCCACAATGTTCTCATACAGACGCACCTCGGCTCTGACCGCATGCGCAGCGCTGACCCAGTGAATCGTCCCCTTTACCTTCCTTCCGTCCGGACTGTTTCCGCCGCGTGAAGCCGGATCATAGGTGCAGTGGATCTCCGTCACCCTTCCGCTTTCATCCTTCGTGAAACTATGACATGTCACAAAATAAGCGTTCATCAGGCGCACCTCATTGCCCGGATACATGCGGAAATACTTTTTCGGCGGCTCCTCCATAAAGTCCTCGCGGTCAATATAAAGCTCTCCCGAAAACGGAACCGCCCGGCTCCCCAGCGCATCATTTTCCAGATTATTCGCGACAGTCAGATACTCCGTCTGACCTTCCGGGTAATTGTCAATAATGACTTTTACCGGATCGAGAACCGCCATCATCCTCGGCTTCTTCATCTTCAGATCCTCGCGGATGCAGTATTCGAGCATTGCATAATCTACCGAACTGTTCGCCTTTGCAACGCCGCACAGCTCCACAAACATCCGGATGGAATCCGGTGTAAATCCCCTTCTGCGCAGCGCGGCGATCGAGACAAGACGCGGATCATCCCAGCCATCCACAATGCCCTCCTCCACCAGCTGCCTGATATAGCGTTTTCCGGTGACAACATTGGTCAGATAAAGCTTCGCAAACTCAATCTGCTTTGGCGGGACCTCATATTCCAGCTCGCGCACCACCCAGTCGTAAAGCGGCCTGTGATCCTCAAATTCCAGGGTACACACCGAATGCGTGATACCCTCGATCGCATCCTCGATCGGATGTGCAAAATCATACATCGGATAAATACACCACGTATCTCCCGTCCGGTGATGATTTATATGCGCCACGCGGTAAATAACGGGATCCCGCATGTTGATATTGGAAGAAGTCATATCAATCCGGGCGCGCAGCACCTTTTCCCCATCGCCATATACGCCATTTTTCATATCCTCAAAGAGCGCAAGATTTTCTTCGACGCTGCGCTCCCGGAACGGATCCTCCCTGCCCGGAACGGTGAGAGTCCCGCGGTATTCCCGGATCTCCTCCGCAGTCAGATCCGAGACATACGCTTTTCCCTTCCGGATCAGCTTCACTGCAGCCTCGTACATCTGCCCGAAATAGTCGGACGCAAAGAACAGGCGGTCCTCCCAGTCTGCCCCAAGCCACCGGATATCCTCCTCGATCGCCTCCACAAACTCGCTGCGCTCCTTCGTCGGATTCGTATCGTCAAAACGCAGGTTGAACTTCCCGTGATATTTCTGTGCCAGTCCGTAGTTCAGCAGGATGGACTTGGCATGGCCGATGTGCAGATAACCGTTCGGCTCCGGTGGAAACCGCGTGCACACCGTCCGGCACCGCCCTTCCCCGATATCCTTCTCGATGATCTGCTCAATAAAATTCTTTGAGACATTTTCATTATCCATACTGTCCGCATCCTCCTCATTCCAACGCCAAAACGGGCGACTCACGTTCTATCATACATGATGCACACTAAAGGTGCAAGTATAATATAACATGAATTGCCCTTCCCGGCTAACGATTTCTGAAATAAACTGCCTTCCTGATCTGTCAAAGGGAGTAATCAAAAGAACCTCCGACCGCTTTCTCCGCGTCTGTCCGGACAAAATCCTGCCGGCCGCCAATCACGTGATCTATTTTCTGAAAAAGCTCATCCCATGTCGGCGCTGTGACCGTGACCGTGTCACGCGCGTCCGCAGCCGTCACCTCATCGTCATCCCGGAACACGATCTTATCCGATGGATTTCTCCACTTCTCGGCCCGCTCCGCGGCTGCCTCCTTTGCCGCGTCTTTCCTGTCCTCCGCGATCTTCTCCTTTTTGTCAGCAATGCGCTCGCGCTGCTTCGCCAGCGACCGGTCGATCACCGCAAACAGGGAAGCCGTCCCATTATCATCAAATGTCATCCCGAAAGACCTGACATGTTTTGCCCTCGACCCGAGCCTCTGCTTCATCTGATTCATTTTGGAGGTGGCGCCGCTTAAGATGGACTCGTACTTTTTACGGTAAGACTCATCCTCCGCCATCTTCTCGATCTTGTCAGCGTCAATCAGTACCAGCAGCTCCTTCGAGCTCTTGTACATCCCCTTATTCCGTTCCGCCTCTTCCTTCTTATCCGCGGATACAATGACAAAATCCATATTGCCATATTTTGCTTTCAGCTTCTCATAATACTTCGCAGCCTTTTCTGAAAGCTGTACATCCCCGATGGTTCTGCCGCCCGGTCTGACTTTTTTCTCTGTCTTTCCGGATTTGTCTGTGTTTTCATTCTTTTTGGTCTGCTCTGTGCGGTACTGGTAATCCGCCATATAAGAGCCGACGGCACTGTTGCTCATCTGTCCCATATTCTTCCTCCCTGAAATGACCGGGTGTCCCTGTCAGTGTCTGATAACTCCGTTTATCTGAAAAGAATATCGGCAGAATCTTCCAAAAAGTAAAGATTATAATTTATATGATCCGCAAAAAACATCCCTGTTAACAATTTCGCTCACATCCGGAGGCCGGCATCCTGATCATTCGCACCATGCAATATCTGTCAGAAACCGCTTTCCTCCCTGATTATTCATACATTTAAAAAGATCGGCGCCCAGTCATCGTTTCCCTCCCGTCATTCCGGAATATTTCACCTGCTGACCGCATATACTTTATGGTGCGAGGTAATGTTATGAACAAGTTAAAATGCTGCGTCATCATCGGTATCCTTTTTGTCCTGGCCACAGGAGTACCTGCCCACTTTCTCTATGAATGGACCGGAAAAAATAAAATAGCCGGATTTTTTACACCTGTCAACGAATCAGTATGGGAACATATGAAACTAATTTTCTTCCCAATGCTGATTTATTCCCTTTCAGTAATTCCCGGACTGCGGAGTGATGTTCCCTGCATTACTTCTTCTCTTTGTTCCGGAATTCTGGCGGGTACCTTCCTGATCCCGGCACTTTTCTACACCTATACCGCTCTTCTGGGGAAAGATGTCTTCATTCTGGACATCGGCATCTTTGTTCTCAGTACAATCGCTGCATTTTATCTATCTCTCAGACTTGCACGTTCCTGCCGGCTCAGACCTTATACTCTGATTCTGTGCGGATGTGTCTGTATTGTCTTTGTGTGCTTTCTTTTATTTTCTTACAATCCGCCGGACAGTAACATCTTTGAGGACCCGTCCATTTCCTGCTTTTTATTCCTGACGTACTGATCAAGATCACCTTTCATATGCAGATAGTTGTCTTTCTGATTTTGTATGTAGTCCGGGTTTCTCGCTTCATAATCAGCAAACCAGTCTGTCATCGTCTCATCATCACAATCTGCTTCATTCTGAGACGCATAGACTGCAATTGCAGTCATTGACGGCCTGTTTTTCCTGTCGTTCATCTTTGAACTTTCTTTTATGCCGATTGTCCATGCCTCCAGATTGTCCGTATAATAGCCGATATCTTCTGCCGTGATTTTTCCGTCCACATTCTCTTTTAAAAATCCCAGGAACTCTGTCTCCCCTGATGAATCCTCCTTATCAGCACTCAGAAATTCATACATCAGCTTTTCAAGAATATGCAGTTTTGACATAATCACTGTTTTATCCTTGGTGCTTCCCTCTTTGTCCACTTCATTGAACCGCCTTCCTCCGACCGGCTTTTCCCAGAGTCCGTCGTCAAACGCCTTTAAAAAAGCTGAAAATCTCTTGTCATCGTATCCGTCCAAGGAAAACTTATTATAAAGCGAAAGCCAGATAAACGAATCTTTTACGGTAAAAATCTTTTTCAAAAGCTCATCCGGCACCGTGTCCGCCAGCCTGCACAGATTATCTCCCAGCTTTCGGAATTCCTCTCTGTCAGAATTAATATTTAAATATCTGGCCACATCAGCGGGACTTTTTTTCCAGTGATCCAGATGAAACATACACATGACAGATTCCAGCACAACCCGTTCCACCGTCCCGTTTACTTTTTCATTCTCCGTAAAAATATCATGCTCTGTAAAAAAACCCGTGTCCAGAATCCGGCGCACATCTTTAGCAAAATGATCAATGTGAGTAAATGCCCTCTGTGCGGTATTCATGGACGTGTGATTATTGTACCGCTTGATCAGGGTTGAAATCCGTCTGGTATTGCATTCCTCATGTATGACCGTTTCAATCTGGTATTCGTTGAACTTTTTCTTCAGCTCATCGGGAAGATCCCCGTACGTTTTGTTTCTGATACTGAATTCCACGTCTTCCCACAGTATATTGCCATTTCCGTCCAGCATGATCGCACCATTGTCGTCCTTGCGCCTGGTTCTGTAGGGAATCACTGAATTTTCAATCGCAGATGTGATTTTCTGATTGCCGTACCGGTACCTCATTAAGGAGGATGTCCTCTGGAGACCGTCAATAATCCACAGCTGGGAACTTTCCTCCTCTCCTAAAATAATCGGGGGAATATAGTCCTCTGTAAGCACCGTAAAAATCAGTTCATTCATCTGTCCGTTTTTCCATGCGCCAGCCATCCTCTGCACATCCGCATTATCACAGATATCTTTATCCCTGATTTTGCGCAGATACATATCCATGGTATAAGTCTGCTTACGGGGTTTTGCCATAACCATATCCTCCATCGTCTTAAAATAAAATTGAAACATTTCTATATGAATGGATTGCGGCATTACAGTCCGCATACTGCTTTTCAGTAATCTGCAGTTCATCCCTGATCTCATTCGGAAGATATCCTGCCGTCAGAAGCCTTAGTACATTTTTCTGCATAGCGGAAAGTCTGTCGAGATATGACATCATCTTTTTGCTGTACCCTTCTTCTCTCCTGTCAAAAAGTTCACTCTCAACCGTCGTTCCGTTCTGCAGAATGTCTCCAAGCGTACTGTCTTCCTCATCTCCCAGAGGCGCGTCGAGGGACTCATCAGGTATCATTCGGACTTTTTCCACTATCTTCCCGTCTTCCCCCTTCTCTTTCACCTTTATCTTCACACACCGCTTGTCCCTCATTCTTCCAGTAATTTCTGAACAGAACTTTTTGTACAGACATGAATACAAAAAACCGTCAAAGGACTCAGAAGGATCATAATGACGCATGGCGCTGAAAAAAACTTCATTCGCGAGCGAATAAAAATCGTCTCTGTCGTTATCCGGGAAATGCAGTTTTAATAAAATTTTATCAGACATATCATGCAGCTTCTTTGCATTGTCTGCATAATATGCATTCAGTATCTGCTCCATTGTTCTCACCTTTCTGTCTCTTTTGTTGTCTTTATTATAGAACTTATGTTTGTTTCTGTCAATACTTTTTCGAATATATGTTTGTTTTTATGTGCACAGCTACTCTGCCATTCCCGGAAAAAATATCATACGAGATAACCTGTCCCATAAACCGGACCATACTCCGGGCCTTACTAAAATTTTCAGCACTTCATCTTTTCAGATATTATTTTGCGGTTCCCCCGCATCATTTTTCCATTTTTTATTTTTTCCATTTATTTCCATTTTTTCCTCAAAACGGATTCTCTTTGGAGAAATATATAAATGTACCGGTGATTTCACAGAGAGAAAGGAGCACTTACCATCGCACATGACAGAAACATTTTACAGAGCACGATCTTTTCAGGCAGATCACACCACCTTTGGCGGCATCATCCGCCCATCTGATTACAACACGGACTGCGGGGGAAAACGCAATACGGACGGTTCAGTGATTGCCCGCCGCATCCTCTCGGATCAGAGATTTGACGAACAGTGCAGAAAAAATGCAGAAAACAGAACCAGACGGCAGTAATTTAAGAAAAAACGGAGGAAAAAATGAAAAAAATTATCAGGGAAGGACGCACAGTCCGGATCATGCCGCCGGAAGAATGCGGATACGGGGGATATTCCGTAAAATGCACCTACCGGTATGATAAAAAGAAGGAAAAATATTTTCTTTCCATGTGGATGAACCGCGAGGATATCGAGGATGATTTCAGAATTGACGCGCAGGAAATTGACGCACAGTATATTCCCGGAACAATAGAAACGATCGAGGAGAATATCTGCCGGATTGTGGATTACATGTGCTTAAGCGGCCGTCTTGAACCTTACATTCAGCGATATGAATATACTTACAGGTGTTTTGACTATGGAAGCAGTTATTATGAGAGCAGACATCTGAAGAATCCGGAGGAATAGCGCTTGAAACAGAAATCAGTCTACATACCTTCCATTGACGCGAAAGACATTTACCTGGCAGCACATTCCACGAAAGATCCGGCCGCCGGATATTCTTTAAAATGCGGAGACGGACAGTACAACCTGCGAAAATTTATCAATACGCTTGATTACAGTCTGGATCTGACTGCGCTATACCGGATCTACCACAAAAAATACAGGCGGAAAGATTTCGCTTTTACGGCGGGGAATCATATGTATTCCGTCCAGGTAATAAATCTGACATTCCGGTATTCCGTAAAAGAATGGAATCAGATGGGCAGGAATGTTTATGTAAAATTCGGATATGATTCCGGGAAACTGATATTTGAGGACTGTATTGCAAAAAATGATGCGGGAGAAATCGTCGGCATACGGACGGGAGAACCTGTCTCCCGGAAAATCTGTCTCCCGGAGCCGTTTATCTGCCGGGAAGAAACCTGTCTGCAGTATGCGAAACAGAAAGAACCGGAAACCCTGATGACAGGAGCCGCGCTCCGGGCTGAATTATATAAAAATGGTTTTATCTGTGATGGCGTAAAATACTGCCGCATGAAACGATCAGCGGGCTCCGCCCGCACCGGAAAATGTCTTTTTATCAATGAGAAACTGCAGAAACCTCTCTTAAAATTCAGTTCAGCCGGAATTAACATAAAGAAAGGACAGGAAATCGACCTGGCCGCATATGAAGGGTACATTGCCCTCCCGTCGAGCAGTATAACCGGCACACTCCGCATCCGCCCTGAAAACATACTGCTGATCAATGACTACACCAGCGTATTTCAGGAAGACGTCATAGAAACACACGATGAAAACGGACGCTTAAAAACAACGGAAAGCAGGCGTGAAATCTCCAATTCCATCTGGGACGGACAGTCCCTGATGGATCGTTCTCTTTTCGGTGATTATGCAGAATACGGAATGGTACTGCTGCGGAATCTGATGTTTAAGTCCTGCTGCTTTAACTGCAATATCCAGCAATGGTTCCGGGACCACAATATCACCAGCGTCTCACAGCTGAACGGAAAAACCAGGGCCACCGCAATAGAAGATGTAAAACTGATCACCACCCCCAGCAGCATTAAATACCTGAAATTTGGCACATGGGACAGCTGGCTCGATCACCTGTATCCCGGTTTCGGTGTTGTAAAGCATGATAAAAAAACAAACTTTTTCGGCGGCCGCCTGGTGCAGACACATTATCAGCTGCTAAATACCCTGCAGTTGTCAGAAGCGGAAGTAAGAGAATTCCTGCAGCCCTCTCTGGAATTCGCCCAGATGCTAAGAGACCGCCCGGAAGTCGTGCGGTACTATATCCGGTATCCGGATATTGACCAGTGCACTCCGCTCAGCCGTCCGATGCACGGCAGAAATGACGTTGTCTCCCAGTTGATGTGCATCAGCGACCGCTTTACAGAGACAAAATATTACCAGGATTTCCTGACGGACCTGCTGCGATCTTACTATAAGAACCTGAAAAGCGGACATGTTTATGTCAATGGCAACTATTCCACCCTGCTTGGAAACCCTGTCGAAATGCTCCGTCAGGCCATCGGAACCTTTGACGGAACAAGCCAGATCGGACACGGAAAGATACACAGCACACGGTTTGAATATAATCAGAGGCTGCTGGCCTGCAGAAGTCCCCACGTAACGATGGGAAATCTATGGCTTCCATTTAATTCGGAAAACAGTCTGATCGACCGGTATTTTAACCTGACGGATGAAATTGTCTGCATCAGCTCTGTCGGAGAAAATGTTCTTCAGAGGCTTTCAGGCGCCGATTTTGACAGCGATACCGTACTGCTCACGGACGACAGCATTCTGACCCGCGCCGCCGAACGCAACTATCACCTGTTTAAGACCCCGACCTCTTTTGTATCCGCCCGCAAAGTGACGCGTTACTATACGCCGGAACAGCAGGCGGATCTGGATACAAAAACATCCGTGAATAAAATCGGCGAGATTGTCAATCTGTCCCAGGAACTGAATTCCTTATTGTGGGACAAACTGTATCACGGTGCCGGTTACGACGGGATCCGGGAATTGTACCATGATATCTGCCAGCTGGACGTCATGTCCGGAATCGAAATTGATAAGGCAAAAAAGGAATCCGGCATTGACAACGGAAAAGAACTCCGGGCCCTGCGCGCCAGATATGATCCCCTGATCAGGGAATATGAGGAAACAGCAGACGGGACCACCGTAAAAGGAAAAAAGAAAACGCCGCACTTTTTCTCCCATATTTCCAGACAGAAGGGCTATTACAATCCGGATAAAAAACACTACTGCAAATATCACACCTCGATGGACTATCTGCAGACGGTTATAAACGGCTTCCGGATAAAAAACCCTTACAAAAAAGACCGGCTTCCGTTTGTCACAGTTCTGGATCCCGCCTTATACAGGACAAACCGCGTAAATCAGGAGCAGATCAGCAGAATATACGGTCTTCTGAATGAATACGTTCATGACCGCAATATCATTTACGCCTCCGAAACAGAATCCGGGCAGGAAAAAAGAGAACAGGCCCTGCTGCGCAAAGAGCAGCTCACAGAAGAAATCAGCCGGGAAAACATTGGATTTTCCACCATGTACCGTCTTTTATCTTCTATAGAAGAAAAGGAAAATTCACAGATCCGGAATATCCTTCTGGAAATCCTGTTTCTGTGTGGAAATGAAAGTTTTAAAAAAGCGATTCTGCAGTCCGGGAGTGAAATCCTTCAGCTGGAAGAGCACGGAGACGATATCCGGATCTTTGGCGCCGGCTATAAAATGACAAAAAAGAAGGCCGGATGTGAAATCAGAACGTAAATACAGGACCTGCTGTGGCGCGAAATTTAAGTTACACAGGACGGGACTGCTGTCCGCGATCCTGAAAATATGCAGAATTCAGGGGGGAACCTGCCATACAGAAACAAAAAAAATATTACAGTCAGAACGAGATTGCCCGCGCAGTCAGGCAGAAAACCGGCTGTCCGGATCATGAGGTCATGCGAATCCTCAATTCACTGGGCGAAGTGGTAAAGGAAAAATTTTGCGACAAAGATCATCTGATCGAAATAAAATTATTTCCCGGTTTGAAAATAACCTCAGAATACCAGCCCTCCGGACAGTCCGTCTCCAGAAGATTACAGATTGCATCAGATTATTCCATTTTTCTGTCCGCCGTCTTCACCGACGACTTCCGGAAAAAACTGAGAAAGATGCATAACATTTCAGACACTGCAGAAAGGAGGTGAGCACATGAAACCAGAATCACTCCCCCGTATTCTGCCATGCAGAAACTATAACAGCAGAGACGCGCCGGTTGCGGACAGCCCCGAGGCACAGGGAACCGGTCCAATCTGTCAGTACGGGGAGCACGACAATCTGAAACTGTATCAGGGATACAGCATCAGAATCAACGACTTTCTTGTTATCAGACAGCCCACTCTGGGCGAAATATGCCGGTACGGCGAAAGAAACTATTATAATATGATTCACACACTCTGTTCCGTCGGCGCCGACCTGAAATGGCAGCTGGATGAAGCGGGGATCGACTACACAAAAATACCGGACTTTGAACTGTTCTATACCCTGCTGGCCGGAAACTACACCGCAAAAGACACGGAAATTCTGTTCGGCTGTCTGCCGGACTTTTCCGGAATGAAAATCATGTTCCACAGCGAACTGAAAGAAAACGTAATGGTACAGTATGCGGACGGGAAACCTCTTATACAGATCGACCGGTATGTCTATTCCGCCATCGTCGATATACTGCGCAGAATGCACAGACTCAGACGGAACGACGAACTTCCCGGAAACGAAGCGACACGAAAAATCCTGATTGACGATGCACGCGAGGAATACGAAAAATTCAGAAACCAGCCCGTGAAATCCCATTTGCTGCCACTGATCTCCGCAATGGTTAATTCCAGCGGATTCAAACGGGACGACATCACTGTTTTTGATATGAAAATATTCGCGTTTATGGACAGTGTCGCACGGATCGGAAAAATCAGAAACGCAGATCTGCTGCTTTCGAGCGGGTATTCCGGATTCGGAATCAACTTAAAAGAAGTGGACAATGAAGCATTAAACTGGATGGGAGAACTCGATATATAAAGCGGGCTCTTCCTCAACAAAGAAAGGGGAAACTACATAATGAACGTAAACGAACTGATTCTCGACAAAGTACGCAGCCTTATTTTTACAGATCTCTCTGACGGTTCCGTGATCGGCCGTCTGACCAACCTGGAAGAGCCGAGCCTTCAGACAGCGGCCGAGGGGGAGGAAATCAAAGACGCGCAGGGCGCGTTAATTACCCGGTTATTCCGGACAAAAACCGGTAAATTTACAGCCAGCAACTCTTTATTCAGCACGGATCTGCTCGCGATGCAGTACGGCTCAGATAAGGAAATCGCGGATGACACGACAAAGATCACCGTTCCCATCGAGGAGACACTGACCGTTGAGAACGGGAAAGTCACACTCTCTCACACTCCGCTGAACGATATCCGTTACATCTACAGTCTCGAGAGCGGACAGCTCGCCACAAAGTATACGCTCGGGGCAGCCGCAAGCGCCACGGAATTCTCCATCACGGATCAGGAAATCACGGTGCCGACCGGCGTAACCGGAAAAATTTATGTGGAATATGAATACGAATCCACAAGCGCGGTGCGCGTGAAGAACAACGCAGAAAAATTCCCGGAAGCTGTCGGCGTGCGTATCTTCGCCATTTTCAAAGATATCTGTAATGAAAACATCAAATACGCGGGCGCCATCGTCGCCAGAAAAGGCAAAATCGACCCGTCTTCGATCGAGACTGCCCTGACAGGCTCCGGCAAGCACAGCTTCAGCATCGATTTTATGAAAGACTACTGCAGCGAAGACAGCGGGGATGCCGATCTCTTCAACGTCATCATCGCAGAGTAACCGGAACAGGCATCCCGGGCGGCGCCGTCGTGCCGCCCGGATAATACAGGGGGAATTCTTAATATCATATGGAAAACAATAAAATAATAAATCACTGGTGTGTTCTGTGCGGCGCCGGCTATCACAGCTGCGACGCATGCAGCAGAGAGCGGTCCTTTCTTCCCTGGAGGACCCTCACAGACACTGCGGAACACTACAAAATTTTTATGGTTTTAAAGGATTACAACAGCGGGAGGCTGGACAAAGCCAGCGCCAGGGAAATGCTGGAGGGTCTGGATCTGACCGGAAAAGAATACTACAGGGACGGCGCAAAGCGGGTACTCGCAGACATCGGTATGGATGACGAATCCGCCTCTGATACCCGCAAAACATCCAGAGGAGTCAGGGAACAGTGAGAAAAAAAATATATCTGGACAACGCTGCCGCCACAAAATTATCCGGTTCCACAAAAGAATATCTCAGATCCGTCCTCGATTTATGGGGAAACCCTTCCTCGCCCCACTCTGCCGGTGAACCGGTGAGACGGCTGATCGAAAAAGCGCGGTGTTCCGTCGCCGCTTTTCTCAACACGGCTCCCGGAAATATCTTTTTTGTCCCTTCCGGGTCCGCCGCAAATACCCTTGCAGTCAGAGGTCTGACTTCTGATAACCCGCAGGAAAACCAGTATGAGGTATTCTATTCCCCGACCGCCCACAAATCCATGCGGATGGCATGCGAATCCTGTATCTGCCACACCCCGCTGAAAGTCACTTCCACCGGCGAAACCGATCTGAATTATCTGGAACAGATCCTCACGCATCACAACCGCCTGAAACCCCTGGTCTGCATCGAGGCCGCAAACTCCGAAATCGGCACGATCAACGATATTCACGGGATCGGCTCCACTGTTCACAGACACGCCGGCATACTGGCCGTCGACGCGACCGCCTATCTCCCGTCCCTGCGGGCCGATCTGAATCTGTGGCAGAATGATGTGGATCTTCTGACCTTCAGCGGGCACAAACTCCACGCCCTCAAAGGAACCGGCGTCTTATGGAAACGCGAGACAGTTACACTGAAACCCCTGATTTACGGGAGTCAGGAGGGCGGCATCGCAGGCGGAACCGAAAATGTTGCGGGCATCGCCTCGCTCGGACACGCGCTTGAAGGTTACGACTACTCTTCCGTCTTGCCTGACAGCCGGGATTATTTATACAATTCTCTCATGCGCGGGATACCGGACATCTATCCGGTCGGCCCGCCTGTTCCCTCCGGAAACAGACTGCCGCAGAATCTGTACCTCTGCTTCAGAGGTGTGGAAGGAGAATCGCTGACGTTTTTACTGGATCTGAACGGAATCCAGGTATCCACCGGATCCGCGTGCAGCAGCCGGGATCTCTCCGCTTCCCCCACCCTGACCGCAATCGGAATGAATGAGGAAGACCTTCACAGCTGTATCCGGTTCAGTCTTTCCGGGCAGGAAACAAAAGAAGAACTTGACTATGTCTGCAGAACATTAGAACAGTGTGTAAAACATTTAAGAATATTAAACAGCAAACACCAGGAGGAAACCACATGGTATACACAAACAGCCCTTTAGCCGTTTACCGCAGCATCAGTCCCCACAGTTCCCCGCGCACCCACGCCATTGACACCGTCACGATTCACTGCATGGCCGGCAATCTGACCATCGAAGCATGCGGCACATTATTTTCTTCCTCCTCCAGAATAGCTTCTTCCAACTACGGCGTCGGCTCTGACGGCAGGATTGCCCTCTATGTGGAAGAAAAAGACCGTTCCATGTGCTCCTCAGATTCCGTCAATGACAACCGGGCAGTCACGATTGAAGTGGCAAACGACGGAGGCGCGCCCGACTGGCATGTCTCCGATAAGGCGATGCATTCACTGATCGAACTGCTCACAGATATCTGCAGGCGGAACCACATCGAAGGACTCAGATGGGAAGCAGACAGATCCCTGATCGGAAATACTGACAGACAGAATATGACCGTTCACCGATGGTTTGCCCCCAAAGCCTGTCCCGGGAACTATCTGTACGACCGGCACTCATACATTGCGGAAGAAGTCAGCCGTAAACTTGGCACATCTCCTGCGCAGACACCGGAACCCGCCACGCCGCCCCTGCAAAAAAAACTGTACAGGGTTCGCAGATCCTGGTCAGACAGCCGAAGCCAGACCGGAGCTTTCTCCTCACTGAAAAACGCAAAAGCAGCCTGTCCTGACGGATACACCGTTTTTGACAGCAGCGGAAATGCCGTATACAGCCGCGCATCCGCACAGACAGCGCCTCCGGTTCCGGAGTCCGCCGGTACTGCTTATGGGATCTTTGTGAGAGAACTGCAGGCTGCGACCGGAGCAGTCGCCGACGGCTTTGCGGGAGCGGGCACCTTATCAAAAACCGTCACCCTCTCAAAAATCAGAAACAGCAGACATCCAGCCGTAAAAGCCGTCCAGAAATACTTAAATTCCATCGGATACGATTGCGGCTCTCCGGACGGCATCGCCGGCCCGAAATTCGAGCGGGCCATAAAAGCATTCCAGAGAGCAAACGGATGTATCGCGGACGGTGAGATCACTGCCGGCATGAATACATGGAAAAAACTGCTGAAACTATCGTGACATAAAATCAGTACAGAAATGAGGTTAATTATGCGTGAAGTACTCACAAATACTGACTGGACTCAGGTCATTGATACCATATGGACCGTCGTACTGTTACCTGTAATCACATACATCGGCATGCAGGCCGGAAACTATGCCAGAGCAAAACGCATTGACCGGTACACGGATATTCTCTACCGGAATGTGCTGGATGCCGTCAAAGATGTGCACGAGACAATTGTAAAGGATATAAAAGGAAATGTGGAACTATGGACACCTGAAATGCAGAACCGGGTGAAAACCACAGCAAAAACAAAAGCCCTTCGTGCGCTCACCACCTCGGCTTACCAGATCCTCACGGCTGCCCACGAGGATTTCGACGCATATCTCGACGGGCTGATCGGAACAGCGCTCTACGATCTCAAAAATCCGGAATCCTCAGGAAAGGATCCGTCATGAGTGCAATAAAAGATCTCACTGAGCTTGACTTTTCCTATCTGTTCATCTCTGTCTTTGTGATACTGACGGGATTAAAGTCAGCCCTCTCCGTCATGGAATGGGCCATTGACAGACTCGGCCTTGAAACAAGACAGATGAGACGCAGGCGCAAAGAGCAGGAACTGCTGTCCCGCACCTCGCACAACCTTGCGGCCCTGAAAGAATATTTTACCGATTCTATCCGTTCCGTATCCGAGCGGGAGGCGGAACGCGGAAAACAGATTGAGGCTCTTATGCGCGGAAGCAAAGAACTGCTCGGTGCGGAGATTGATAAGCGCTACCGGGAATACATATCGCTCGGGGGAATTCCCGAATCAGAGACAGATGAATTCGAAGATATCTTCTCTGCCTACAAACATCTGAACGGCAATCACAAAAGAGATGCGAAATATGACTATGTAAAAGATCATCTGCATGTGATACCGGTTGAAACAAAACTGATTACAGAAAAAGAAGGAGAAACAGAATGATACATTATATCAGAATGAAACTCGCAGAATGGAAGCTCAGGAAACTGTTATATGAAGAACTGGAGGACATGCTCCTCCTGATAAAACAGTTTTCTGCTTCCCTGAAAGATGTACCGGCCGGGAAACTGCGGGATGAATTCCTGTCAAAATCTTCCGGTACGGAAAACCCTTAACAGAAAGGACGGTTCAGATACATGGATGAAAACGAAAACACTTCATCAAAGCCGGGCAGCTTCCTGAAATCCCAGCTGGAGGAGGCAGAAGAGACACTGTTACAGACTTTTTCGCTCAACACAGCCCTGGATTTCGCAATCTCCAAAGCAAAAGACTCCATTGAGGAACTAAAAACAATCCATGCACTCCTGGAAGAAACCGGTGAATCCAGCGCAGACCGCGCTTTCGCTGTTGCCGGAAAATACGGCAGGCAGGCGTCAGACTATCTGTCTGCCGTTTCAGAAGCGGTGCAGGCCGGTTACAAAAACGCCGGGGACATAGCCGGACTCTCCATCGCCGCACAGAGTGCAGGTGATCTGTCCTCAGAACTCGCAAACCGGTATATTTTTGAAACAGATAAAGCATATGAACTTGGCGGTTCCGTGCTTAAACTGACAGAGCTTCTGGACGGATGCAGCGCAATCACAGACCACAATGCTATCAGTATGACAGATCTTGCGGAAAGCATGTCGTCCGCCGCCTCCACATCCGCTTCCTGCGGCGTCGGAATCGCCGAAACCACAGCCGCCCTGGGAACAATGATTGCGGCAACCGGTCAGGACGGCCAGAAAGCCGCGGAGGCATTAGAGACCATCCTGCTTCATATCCGGCAGATCTCTGATGAAGAGGCGGGAATCGATGCGGAAGGCCTTGCAAACTATGAAGCCGCCTGCAATGCACTGAATGTGAGCCTGAAAGAAACCAGAAACGGAATGTCCTATCTGAGGGATCCGGTCAATGTCTTAAGGGAGCTGTCCGCGGAATACAACAGACTGAACGACTCAGACGTCCGCAAAAAGAACCTTCTGGATTCTCTCGGAAGCGTTCCCGCCGCCACACAGTTTGATGCATTACTCAGCCAGTGGGACACTTATGAACAGATGCTCGCACAATACGCCGGCGGAACCGGTTCCATGGCAGCGCAGGCGGAAACCGCAGTCAGTTCCTGGGAAGGTTCCCTTGGCCGGCTAAACAATACATGGACTGCCACAGTCGGTTCGATTGCTGATTCTGACGCGATTGTCACTGCCATCAATCTTCTGAACAATCTTCTGTCCACAATAAACAAAATAACCGGAGCCCTCGGTCCTTTCAGTTCAATGGGACTTTTTGCAGGATTATTCGCCGGAATAAAGAATGTCGGTAAATGCCGTATGAGTGTACGGATTTCATAAACTGTTTTTGTTTTGAATATGCCCTTCATGCCTGAGTGATTCATAAAAAACATGGATTTCAAAGGCAGGAATGTGTGAGTCTGGTCATCTCACGATATTCTTTAAAACAAATCGTAATTGGGGGCTGCTATCCCTCAGTGCTGGAAAGCCTGTGAATGAATAGTACCGCATGGCTACAACGTGACTGGAAACGGTGAGCGTGATATGCACTCCGAAAGGATGCCAGTAATGGCATGAAAACATGCGGCAGGTCATATGCGGAAACGCTAAGTGACAGGTCCTGTGGAGAGGACGAAACCACCAATCAGCAGCGGAAATCCTAAGTCTGATCCGTCAGATATGGAAGTGTTCAGAGAGTATAAACGATTTTGAGTCGGAAGGCTTGTAAGAGGTACTCCACACACAGTTGTC
>OFGA01001112.1_pt1 | contig 19536 bp, 13 predicted proteins | sample 1521471 | NCBI WGS metagenome assembly OFGA01 (sample SAMEA3504086, study PRJEB24116) | mouse gut metagenome | biome: mouse gut; feature: mouse-associated habitat; material: faeces | place: Denmark | collected 2011
AGGAGCAGGCCGGATTAAGGAAACGTTCGGAAGAGGCCAAATGTGCCTTGGAGAAGCAGGAAGAGGCGGCAATGGAGCTTACGGTGGGCGACAGGGTTTGCAGGGCCGTTCTCAATGAAGAACGTCTGTTCGAAATCTGCATGCCCCTGTTCGGAAAGATAAAACAGCTCTTTCTCCGCATTCTGGAGGATGCCGATTCCAGGGTTTCCGGGATAGACGACTTGATTATGGTGGGCGGTTCCTCAAAACTGGGGGTGGTGAAGCGCTTTCTTCGGGAACTTCTGGGCAAGGAACCCATCGTCCTGGGAGAGACGGATAAGGTGGTTGCCTATGGCGCCGGCGTCTATGCGGGCATCCGGCAGCGAAAAGAAGAAATCAGGGATCTGCTGCTGACGGACGTGTGCCCCTTTACCTTAGGCATCGGCGTGAACAACAGGGCCAACCGGGACAAGAACATCTTAAACCCCATGATTGAGCGCAATTCCACTTTGCCCGCTTCCCGCAAAGACAGATTTGTCACCGTATACGATTATCAGAAGGAAATCAAAATCCGGATTTACCAGGGGGAAGAATACTATGTGGACGACGACGTGCTGTTGGGAGAGCTTTCCATAGAAGTGGCCTTGAGACCTGCAGGGCAGGCCTGGGTGGACGTGCAGTTTACCTACGATATCAACGGAATCCTCCATGTGGCGGTGGAGAACGAAATGGGGGAACGCAGACAGATTCTCCTGGCCAATCAGACCTTAAGCGAGGAAGAACTGGAGCGGTATGCCCGGGAAATGGAGAAAATCATGCTGCCGCCCCTTCAGCAGCCTGAAAATCAGAAAATGTTGGCATGCCTTCTGGAATATTATGAAAAAAGCACCGGGCGCCGCCGGGAGACCATTGCCGCCCTCACCGACAGAATTCTGGCGGGACTGGCCAGCGGCAGAAAGAAAGAGGTCAGGAATGCCTGGGAACTGGCAGACCAATGGCTGACCTGGCTGCAGCAGGAGACGGACATGCAGGAGGAAATGCTGTTTGACGGAGAACTGAAGTTCGATGAGGAATGGGAAGAGGAGGACAAGGAAGGATGGATTTGAAAGAAAGAAACCAAAAGATCATAGATGCGGTTATCACAAAGGCAGACAGAGTGTGTCCGGGTTCCCTGGCATTGATCGGCATAAACGGTTCCTTTATGACAGGAGATTATTACGAAAAATCAGATTTGGACCTGTTGATTGTGATTCGTGATGACAGAGGATGGCAGTTGGGAAGCACCTTTATACAGGACGATTTGCAGGTGGGCCATGACATCTATTGCACCACATGGGAAAGGCTGAAGCGCGACGCCGGATATGAACATCCCCATATTTCCAAGCTTATGGATGCTGAAATCGTTTACTGCGCAGAGGAGAAAGAGAAAGAAAAACTGGAACAACTGCGGAAAACGGCAAGGGATATTTTGGATGCGCCCTTTTCGGAACAGGATTATGCCAAAGCGGAAAATCAGTTAAAAGAGGCGGAGCACGGCTACACGGCGGCCATGATTTCGGAGAACAGATCTGATGTGCTCAACGGGGCGGGCAGAGCCATTTACTATATTGAAAATGCAATTGCAATGTTAAATAAGCAGTATTTTCACTATGGGGTAAAGCGCACCTATGAGGAGCTGCAGGCAATGCGGAATAGACCGGAAAACCTGTGTGAATTGATAGAAAATGTGATCTCGGCGGACTCTGTTCCGGCTGTAAAAGAAGGGCTGTCTGCCCTGATGAGAGAGACAACGGCTGTGTTTTATCAGGTGAAAGAAACGCTTGCCATGCAGAAGAAAACGCCAGGAAAAGAGGAGCTGACTGGCACCTACGAAGAGATGTATTCCAACTGGCGGAACAAGATGCACGCGGCGGCAGAAACCGGAAACAGGCATCTGGCCTTTATGAGCCTGATCAGCGCAGGCGCCATGTTTGAGGAACTGGAAAGCGAAGTAGAGATTGACCGATATGATGTGTTGGGCGGGTATGATCCCCAGGATTTGCACACCACGGCAATGGCCTATGACAGGGTATTAAAGGAATACCGGAAGGAGTACCAGAAAGCAGGACTTGAGGTAACCCATTATGCGGATATCGATGCATTTGTGTTGGATTTCCTCGGGACCTGAAGCGCCTCTGCAGGCAATCTGAAGCGCTTTTGCAGGCAGAAAGTCTTATGTGAATTCAGGGGAATTCAGGTCTTTTGGGATTGGCGCGACATGAAAATGCGGAGCAATCCATGGCATCAATAAAATGAGCGTTGTAAAGGAGAAAAGATATGCAGGTTTTATTGCTTTTAAACTTCATTGTACCATTTGTCATGATTTTAGTGGGATATCTCATTAAGAAACATCCGGAATGGGATATGGAGTCACAGAATGGATATAACACACCCACTTCGCGGAAATCCCAGGCCCATTGGGACTATGCACAGAGCATTGCGCCGGACATTTTCATCTCTCTGGGGAAAAAACTGTGCGCTATGGAGATGATTCTAAGCGGAATCCTGTTTTTGCTTCATACTTCCATCCAGGCTGCGGTCAATGTGGGAATCTGTGTGGGAGCCGGCGTTCTGCTTTACGGATTTTTTAAGACCGATTCGGAAATCCAGAAAAAGTTTTCGGAGAGTTGAAGGCCCTCCTGGAAGGGGTATCCGGGATAAACGAGCTTACTGGTACACTGCTGCAACAGGCACATATTTTTCATGATGGGAATTTGGAGGAGTATTTATGCGGAATTACGAAATCGAAGATAATATGTATCGGAAAGCGGTAGAACTGATAGAAAAAAGGTATCCTGCCGGTTGGGGCGGCGCGGGTGTGGTCCACACGTCCCAGGGGAATGATTATACAAGCGTCTCCATTGAAACCGCGAATGCATCTGCAGTCGTATGTATTGAATTGGGAGCGATGCTTGAAGCCCATAAATACAATGAAAAAGTAACCCATTGCATGTGCCTTGTCCGGGATGATGAAAATTCCCCGTACAGGGTATTAACACCCTGCGGCATTTGTCAGGAGAGGCTGCGATATTGGGGTGAAGAGGTACAGGTGGCTGTCACAACGGAGGAGAATCAAGTCAAATTTGTAGAATTAAGGGAATTACAGCCATACCATTGGACCAAAGCCTACCCCGCGGATGAACTGGAACACTGGGAAGAATAGGGTGGGAATACTTTTCGAAAAACCGAAACGTTTTTACGACGATACGGCAGAAAAAGATACAGAAAATGCAGGCGGGACAGCGGTGTGAGACAGGAGATTGCCGTCAGTCAGGAAAGGAGGGACACCAGAGATGAGAAAACGGTTTAATGTGACAGGTCTGTGCATACCTCAAAAGCATTATATGGTTAATCTGGTACAGCGATTGGCCCAGATAAAGGAAATGGTAGACGAGGGAGCATATTTCACCATCCATCGTGCCAGACAATTTGGAAAGACCACATTGCTTTATGCACTGGAATCTTATCTGAAGACAGACTATTTGGTAATAAGCATAGATTTCCAGAAATTGGGTACTGCAAAATACGAAAACGAAAATCGTTTTGCGCTTTCCTTTGCTGACTTTTTTATGCGGGAACTGGCCAGAAACGGGCAGCCGGATGTCCCGGATGTAAACAGGGAAACGGAAACATTGCGGAAGATCTGTCAAAGCAGGGATAGTTCTTATTCGCTCTATGAATTGTTTGAGAATTTAAACCGGATCTGTGAGGTTTCTCCCAGGCCGGTTGTGCTGATGATAGATGAGGCGGACAGCGCCTCTAACAACCAGGTATTCCTGGATTTCCTGGCACAGCTTAGATATTCCTATCTGGAGCGTGAGGCCAGGGGAACCGTTCCCTTCCAATCCGTTATTCTGGCAGGACTCTATGATATCAAAAGTTTAAAGAGCAGGCTTCGGTCCGAGGATGGGCGGAAAACAAACAGTCCTTGGAACATTGCGGCAGATTTTGATGTGGAGATGAGCTTTTCACAGGCAGATATCGCAGGGATGCTGCGGGAGTATGAGGAGGATTATCATACGGGAATGGATGTTGCCGGGATGGCGGCTCTGCTCCATGCCTATACTTCCGGCTATCCCTTTCTGGTGTCCCGGCTCTGCAAACTGATGGATGAGAAAATTGCCGGAAGCGGGGAATTTCCTCAAAAGCAGGCAGCCTGGACGAAAGAAGGTTTCCTCACGGCAGTCAGAATGCTCCTCACGGAAGAAAACACTCTGTTTGAATCCATGGACAATAAGCTGATTGACTACCCTGATTTAAAGCAGATGTTGAAGGAACTTTTGCTTCAGGGGAAGCCCATTGAGAACGTTCCTGGAAATCAGAGCATGCGGATGGCTGTTCTGTTTGGATTTGTCACCGTTCAAAACGGCTTTCTATGTGTGGCAAACCGCATCTTTGAAACAAGGCTTTATAACGGTTTTCTGTCCGAAGAGAGTCGAAACAGCGAAATTTCACAGTTGGCATTGGCGGGAAAGAATCAATTTATCAGGGACGGGCAGCTTGATGTGGAATTGCTGCTGCGGAAATTCGTTGATTATTATACGGAGCTGTTCGGCGATTATGGAGAAAAATTTCTGGAGGACGACGGAAGGCGGATTTTTCTGCTCTATGTGCGCCCCATTATCAACGGAAGCGGTAACTACTACATCGAAGCCGGAACCAGGGATTACCGGCGGACAGATTTGATTATTGATTTCAGGGGGAGGCAATCAGTAATCGAACTGAAAATCTGGCGCGGAAACGAATACCATTCCAGAGGGGAAAAGCAATTGTGCGAGTATCTGGATTATTATCGGCTGAAAAAGGGTTACATGGTGAGTTTCAATTTTAATAAAAAGAAGGAGCCGGGAGTCCGTGAGATTGTCCTGGGGGATAAGATTCTGGTGGAAGCAGTAGTTTAGGTGTTTGGCAGCGGCAGGAACCATATTTTGGCGAAATGGAGGTCCTTGGCTGCTAAAGCAATCCCCATCCGGACGGGGGCCGATGGTGTGTAGCAGAACAGACCATTGGAAATTATTATTGGGGAAGTCATTTTATCATACGGGATTTGGACATACTGGGGAAGTTCGGCAGACTGGATTTTGAATTGCCTGTAATCAGGGAATGAAGGAAGGGACAGAAGACATGAACGATATATGGAGCATATTGGAAATAAAGGCCACAGACGATAAAAAAGCCATTCGAAAAGCCTTTGCGGCGCAGTCCAGGCTTCACCATCCGGAGGAAGAACCGGAATATTTTGCGGCGCTGAACCAGGCCTACAAAGCGGCCCTTGACTATGCTGCAGGAGGAGAAAACGCCGCTGTTCCCACAGACAATTCCGCTGATGACAGCAGGTCTGCCTTGGACAAAAACAGCACATTTGTACCTGTGGGATTCAATGGAAAGACAGGGAAAGAGAAGAAAGAAATTCTGCCGGAAAAGGAACAAGGAAAAGCGGAAAATCCAATACAAAACAACGATGAAACGAATGAGACGCCGGAGGAAAATGAGGACAAAAAACAGGGTGAGGGAACCCTCTCTTTACTGGACCGCCTTGACCAGGCAGCGGAACAGGCTGTAAAAAGAAGCAGGGAGACAGGCGCCCTTCGGGATTTCATTGCCCTTTTTGAGAATCCAAAACAGGCAAAACAGGCGGATACCTGGAAACGGTTTTTCCTGTCAGAAGCTTTTCTGCAGGAGCAGTTCTCGGAGGAATTTGCAAAAGGCCTGCTTGCCTATTTAGCAGAACAGACTCTCTGCCCGGGGGATAATCTTCCCAGGTACCTTCTGCAGGAATTGGCGGTGGCATATGCTTTTATTCCTCATTTTGCAGGCGAAGAATACTTTGACGGCCTGAAATATCCCAAGGAATGGTACAAGGTTTCCGTGGAAAATACCTTTCCCGCCAGAAGATATGCCGCCGAAATTTTTAACAGACAGGGGCGGGACTGTGACCTGAAATCCATGACAAACCACATTCTCCGGCAGCCCGGCAACAAGGTGCGCCACAATGCTTTTTCTGACTATCTGACAATGAAGGAGATGAACAGGGACGGACGGCTTACGGACCGGGAGAAAGAAACCTGGCAGCATGTTTTGGGGGCTTGTCAGCCTTATTATCTGTATGAGCGCAATGGAAAGAAACCGGGAACCGCGGACTACGAGTCCCGCAGTGAATCCGTAGTTAAGCTTTATGTGCAATGGCTGAAGGATGAGCAGCCCCCCAGGGAGGTGCTGTTGTTTCTCTATAAAAAACTAAACTTTAAAGACCTGGAGCGAAGCAGTACCAGGGGACTTTACAGCGCGCTGAAAGCAGAAGTCCTGCGCCTGTGTCCCCAGGCGGAAGAGACCTTGTTCGGAGAGGACGGCAAGGAGCAGCGCATTGTAAAGCTCTACAAAACCTATGCTTCCATCATCAATGCCAACCAGAACAATTACGACAAATTCATCTATGAAGAGACGCCGGAAATCAGGGATAGGATCAATGCCTTTTTTGCATTGCCCGATTGGGAGCAGCTAAAGGGAGAGAAGGCGCTGTTTGAGCGGATTTACGGCACCTCCAAAAGGATTGTGATGCCCCGGACTGCGGCGGAAACCCTGGTCAGGCACCTGACGGAAGGAGACTTTCCGGAGCCGGAACGGACGGAGCTGATTGAGAGCCTGCTGCGCTCCCTTTCCACGGAAAGAATGTGCCGGGAACTGGATTATCGCTGTGAAATAACCTTAAGCTCCAGGGACCTTGGGGACATCGGGGGCAATCCGGATTTCTGGCAGTATTTTCTCATGCGGGGCTTTGGTTTCCGCCATGGAAACGTCCGGGGAAACTGGGAAGAAGACTTTGTTTATGTGATGGACGGCCAGTGCTATCTGCCCGCCTACATCAATTATATTTATGCCCCGTCCCGGGAATGGCAGAGGTGTTTTACAGGCTTTGACCCGGAGAAGGAGGAGACAGGGGAGCCGGTGAGCCTGGTCTGTCCCATGCCAGGAAACAGGAGCCTTAGGGTGGAATTTCATTATCGTTATTGCCTGTACTTTGTGGACGGAATACAGGCGGACGGTCCTGTTCTGACCTTTTCCCAGTTGCAGGAATGTGCGGAAAACCTGAACAAGCCCCAGGAATTTTTCTTTCTTCTGGCAGTCACCGCCATTGAGGATTCCAACAGAGGCGCCGCCCGAAAGCTGATTGAAGACTGGCTGAAACGGATTCCCCTGCATGCGTTTCTCGTTCCCACAGTGGCAAGATTGTTGGCCGCCGACAATGACCGCATCCCCGGCACAGTAACGGATTCCTGGGACCTGTCCGGCGGGGAGGGGCATGGAAGCGCAAAAAACACAGAGTTTTCTGCCTTGTCAGATGGGGAAACAGGAGAAAAGATGCCCACGGAAAACACTGCACCAGAAACCGGAACACAGGACCGGGGGGCGGAAGAAGAGAGAGAAGTAGACAAGAGCACAGAAGACAAGAGTGCAGAAGATAAGAGCACACAAGGCAAGAGGGCAGAAGATAAGAGCACAGAAGATAAGGTGGAGGCTGTCTTGTACAGCGAACAGGAACGGTTTTGCTTTCGGGCGGTTGTATCGAAAAAGGGATTCAGCATTTGGAGGCAGATGGATTACGGGTGGCAGGATATCATATTCCGCAGAGGGGAATTGGGCTGGCGGAAATGGGAAGAATACACCTGGGAGGAATACAGGCTGTACTGTGAAACACAGAAGCAGATAGGGGAGAATGCATCAGAGAGCAAAGTCCCGGAGAATGATATTCCCACAGACAGTGGAGACGTCATGCCGCTTCCTATATCATGTTCTGCGCTGTCTACAGATAGCCTCCAGGGAAGGAAGGCGGCCGCCATAAATGCCCTGCAAAATCTGCGGCAGCCCAAGCCCAAGGTGCGCGCCTCATATTCCTTAGAGGGCATGGATGTGGCACAGAAAGCGGCAAAAATTCTGGAAGCAATGGGCTGCATTGAAAACATGGAGGGATACTGCGTGCTTCGGTACGGAGCGAAAAAGGAAAAGCGCCACGACAGGATATTCTATGGTGTGCGCGCACCCTTTGGTTTTGATCTGAAGGCCCATTCTCCGGTATATGTGAGAAGCAGAGATTTCCTGATGTCGTCTTCTGATACCAAGATAAAGGAACCCAAGATTCTGGTGGGGCGTTTCGGATGGGGCTTCAAATATTCGCCCCGTTCCGATTATGGTCCCATGTATGTCTACCAGGGGGAAAGCGGCAAATTTTATGCCTATGGCGCCATTCGCATGCACCGGGCGGACAGCCTGGAACAGTTGTTGGAGGACTTTTTCCGGCAGGAATGGGAGGGCGTCACGGAGGTGGAGACTTATGAAGGCTGTCTTACCGTATCCCGGCTTGACCACAGACTGGAATACTGCTATACAGAGGAGGATATGCATCGGTCCATGGGCAGCCTGACGGACACTGCCGCGGATAAATTTACCCTGTTTGGCGGATATGGCATGTGGAAGGCGTTTGTCTGGTGGATGGATGAACTGCTGAATCCGGGGCTGCCCGCCTGGGTGAACCTGATTGTGGTAGGCTTTGACTGGGAAAAAGGCGGTGCCCTGACATTTGCCGGTGTCCATGAAGAGGAAAGAGAGGCCCATAGGGCGGAATTGTGGGAAAAAGCTGACATGGACTTTGAGGAATGGGCAGATGATGAGGATTGGGAGGATGAGGACGATTGGGTGGATGAGGACGACCCGGAGTCAGACGAACAGGACATGAAGGAACCGGAGTTGGATGAACTGTATAAGAACGAATCAGAAGAAGAACCCCATGAGAATGAAACAGATATGAATGAACCAGACATGGATGAATCAGACATGGATGCGCCGTACATAAATGAACCCGCAGAGCAGAACAGCGGCCTGCAGAACAATGTATATCTTCCCCAGGCGCCCCTGCTGATATGGGCCAGGGGGATGGACAGAATGGAGAGAGGGGAGTTCCTCACCAATGCCATGCAGTGGTATGTGGATTGCGGCAGATTTGCCGAAAAGACAGGCGGCAGAAACATTAAGATAGCGGTAAACAGATTTTAATAGTGTTTCATAGTACAGGCTGTGAAGGAGGAAGAATATGCTGAAGTGGAAAGAAGAATATACATATGAGGGTGGCTGTCCGGCTGTATGCCTGTACAACACAGGTTCGATGGTGGCGGATGACAGCCGTGGCGCCACGGCAGATGACAGTCCCATGTTGTTGGTGACGGGCACTGACGAGAAGGAGTATGGGGCATACCTTGATAAGCTGTGCAGAATGGGTTTTGTAAAGTCCTTTGAGAATCATACTGCTGCTGTGGACTGCTGCCAGTTAAGAAAAGATGGTGTGTTGCTTTATGCATATTATACGCGCGCGTCGGGAGAAGTGCGTGTCATTGAGGACAGGGCTTCCATAGCGCTTGATGATTTTTCCTATACCTGCGAAATCAGGGACTCGGCAGAGATCTATCAATACGGGCTTTATTATGACCCCCAAAACGGCCATAGCCCAACTACGATCAACTGCGGGATGTTCTATATAATCCGGCTGGCTGATAACAAGCTGGTTTTAATTGACGGGGGACATTGCCTGCAATGTTCTGCGGAAGCAGTAGAGGGGATGTACCGTTTTCTGCACAGGATTACCGGTATTGCGGAAGGAGATAAGATCCATATTGCGGCATGGATTTTCACACATGCTCACGATGATCATATGGCGGCGTGCATAAGGCTGCTGCGGACATATCCGGAAAGTTTTGTACTGGAGCGGGTGATGTACAATTTTCCGCCTTTTACGGTGCATCCTGATGATTCGGATGTCCTTGTGCTGAAGGAAACACTGCGGGATTTCTGTCCGGGTGTTAAGTGCCTGAAGCTTCACAATGGTCAGGTCATCGCATTGGCAAATATTCGCTTTGATGTACTGTATGCTCATGAAGACGCAGTGACGCAGGAGAATCCGGAGGTATTTCCGTTTCGTGATTTCAATTGTACTTCCGTTATCTTGAAAATGACGACCGGAAATGGGACTGTCATGTGGCTTGGAGATACAAATGTAGAGACGGAGGAACTGGTACTTGAGACGGTTCCGGCCAGGCTGTGGAAGGCGGATGTGGTGCAGGTTTCGCATCATTGCTTTAACTGCCTTTCGCGCCTGTATCCTGCTATCGATGCGGATTATGCTATGCTGCCCAACAGCTATTATGGAGGACATACAGCGGAGAACATTGATAAGCTGGAGGACGTAGTGAACTGTTTGTCCTCTCCCGACAATATCTGGTATGGGGACAGGACAACAGGTTTCCGTTTTGAGGACGGAATATACCGGGTAATTCTGGAAGAGGCGTGCGTGGGCGGAGAGCATGACGGCACAAATCTTTATGGTGTACAGATTTAAAAAATTTTGATTATTTTCATAAGGATTTTGTAATACCCCTCTTTTGAATAAGAGGGGTACTTTTTTCCTTAAATGTAATAGTTTTTTGAATTATAGATCAGCGGCTTTCTGTGTAAGTGGGAACCGCCTGTTTTTTCCGGTGCAGGTACCGTGCCAGATACACGAAGGGCGTGTCCGCAATGCTTGTGGCCACAAAAATAATATAGCTGGCGACAGCAATGGAAACCAGTGTCTTTGTGTCATAGGTGCCCCAAAATGCGCCCCATGTGAACAGGACTGTGTTTAGAAGCTGGGATACCAGAGTGGAGCCATTGTTCCGGAGCCACAGGAATTTCTTGGAGTCTCCGAATTTGCTTTTGGTGAACGCCCACCATTTATGATAGGCCCACACATCGAAAAGCTGGACAATGACGTATACAATAATGCCTACCGCCATTAAGCGGGGGGTATTGGAGAAGACTGTGCGGATGGCCGGGGTTGCAAAATCACTTTCATTCGGCACATACAGCATCCAGGACTGGCTTAAGAAAATGAAAATGACTGAAGTGGCAATCCCAAGGTAAACCGCAGTCTGGGCGGCTTTTTTCCCATAAAGCTCGCTCAAAATGTCCGTTACCAGAAAAGTTGAGGCAAACAGGATATTGCCCAGCGTCATTTCCATGCCGAAAGCAGTTACCATAATCAAAACTTCAATATTTGCCGCAATGGTAGCCAGCACAGTCCACAAATACAGCCCCTGCTCCCGAAACAGCCAGAATAGGAATACGACTGTGGAAAAAGTAAGGACTAAGGATACCAATAAAAGAATTTCATTCTGCATGTTCTACAACACCTCCTACGCCGAAAGCAGTATTTTCCATTAAAATATCTACCCGGCTGTTTTCTATGTATTTTGGATAAAGTTCCTTGGTGAAACTTGCAATGACACGGGGGTCTGGCTTGATGGGCTTTTTGTTTTCCTGCATAATGTTGATGCAGACCCGCTCAAAATAGGCGAGACCGGTTTGGATGTCCCTGTCCATGCTTTCCGCAGTCTGGCCGGGGATACCCTGCAGCAGGCAGACCTCGTCAAAATATTCCGCCAGTTCCTCTGGGGAACGGGCGTCAATGCCTTTATCCAGATAGCTTTCCCGGAATAGGGCATCGAAGGTTTCCACGCCGGTTTTCACCTTCAGTTCAATCCCATGGGCCGCAAAACGCTTGCGGAATGGGGGAATTGCATCCCTGTGCCTCCAGTGGCACTCAAAATGTACCTGGGTGATATGGCAGTTTTTGCAGACTGTTTCAATCAGGGCAAGGGTTTCCTCATCCAAGTCCACAAAGCTGCCGGAATTAATCACCTCAAGCTTATGGTGGATGCCGGTGACTTTTTCAAGCTGTTCCCGGTTCAGGGCAAAATTTGCGCTGCTGTCCGGGGAAAAATCAAGATGGTAGTCGCAGAAGCGGCACCGCCTCCAAGAACAGCCAAGGCCCCGCAGCATTACGATTTCACGGGGATTTTTTTCATTGATGACCGCATAGCGGTTTGGGTTAAAATCTTCCATGGCGCTTCCTTTCTGTGCAGTTAAAAATATGCACAATGAATCTCACTGTTTATCAGTTCCGGCTGCAAGAACAAAGCGGGCAAGCCCACATCATTTCAGGTAATACGGTTTTTCCTATGAAAATCGGGCAGGGATGATTTTATTTCTGCGCATTAAAAAAAGCACGCAGAACGTGCCCATACAGAAAAACGGTTTTTTCCGGCACAGAGAGCATGTGCAGAATCCTTCCGTTTTTAAATCCCTAGTTTTGTTTAAAGACAGGATGGTCACGAACTGTCTTATGCAATTTTGTCTTGCCTTACCATGCAGGCAGATTGCCTGTCTGCCAGACATTCTACCACATTGGAAATTCATTTGCAAGGGGAAAATTAATTTTCATCAATTCTTCCCGTCCTGTTCATTTCATGTTATAATTTGTTGCAGGTTTTTCTTTCCCTTATTTTTGTCTTTATGAGGACTCGTAACATGAGGGAAAAGGAGCTGCATAGAAATACTTTATATGGATGTGAGGGGGTTTGAAGATACGTTTTTAATACAGTGAACAAACCGGAATTTGGAGGATATGAAAATGGCATTACCCTTGAAGATTGCTTTATATGTTAGATTATTCCCTTTTAGGAATTGTGCAGTCAGTAAAAATGAGCCTGTCAATACAGAATGTGCAGAGGACGGGACGCCAAGTAGTTATAGTCAATCAAATGGGATTTGAAGAGGTATTCATGATGATAAGAGCAGTAACTGCGGCAGATATTGGTGAATGCGTAAAAGTGATCAGGGAAAGTTTTTCCACAGTTGCAGATGAATTTGGGTTTACTATGGAAAATGCCCCAAGATTTACAGCATTTGCAACCACAGAGGAGCGATTGAAATGGCATTTGACTGGAGAACATAGACCAATGTACGCACATTTTGAAAATGGAACCATTGTTGGATACTATTCCTTGCTGTTACAGGAAAACAAAGCATGCGAATTGAACAATTTGTGTGTAATCCCTCCATACAGGCATAATGGGATTGGTGAGGAACTTTTGAAGGATGCTTTCAAGACTGCAGGGGCATTCAATTGTAATCAGATAAACATCGGTATTGTTGAAGAGAACAAAGTGTTGCGAAAATGGTACGAGTCGTTTGGCTTTGTCCATACCGGGACGAAGAAATTTGATTTCTTTCCGTTTACATGCGGATATATGGAAAAAAATTTAGATGTGACGGGAATCCAATTGTGAAAAGAGAAGCTGATTATCTTTAGACTATGTGCAGCAGGAACCCGTTTCCGAAAGAGGAGTCAGATGATAAGAGAGTACTACAATTCAGAATATAAAATATAAATGATATTATGGGGAGGATATTATGAAGAACTTAGACAAATTAAGTAAGTTTATCAGCCTGGTATTAAGACATAAACCAGATGCTGCGGGGATTACTTTAGACGAACATGGTTGGGCCAATGTAGATGAATTGCTTGCTGGCGTGAACCATTCGGGCAGAAAAATTGATATGGAAATATTAGAGGAAATTGTGAAAACAGACAGCAAGCAGAGATACAGCTTTAACCAGGATAAAACGTTGATTCGGGCAAACCAGGGACACAGTGTTTTGGTGGATGTGGAATTAAAAGAACAGGAACCGCCGGAATTTCTGTATCATGGAACGGCTGCCAGATTTCTGAAAAGCATTGAGGCAGAGGGCCTGAAACCAATGAGCCGTTTATATGTACATTTGTCAAATGATGTTGGAACAGCTTTAACCGTTGGAAAACGTCATGGAGAAGCCGTGCTGCTGAAGGTATGCAGCGGAGATATGTATCGGGATGGAGAGAAGTTTTATCTGTCCGAGAACGGGGTATGGTTGACGAAAAAAGTAGATTCAAAGTATTTTGTAATCGTAAATGATTGAAAGATCTGCCCTGAAAGCAATCAGTGCGAAAGCCAGGGCAATGCAGAAGATTCCGGAACTGATTCAGGCTGCTGCGAATAAGGAATACCGTTTGGTTCGGGGGAGAACAAAAGGCCAAAGCTGCACAGGAGAAGACGGTCTTGCTATTCTCATGTCGTAATAGTATAATAGAAACAGGCAGGAAAGGAAATAATACCACATGGCAAGGAATCAACGGAATCTAAAGCCGGATATCATACTGAAGAACTACTGGCGTGACAATGCGCGCTTCGCTGACCTCTTCAATGCAGTTCTGTTCCAGGGAGAGCAGGTAATACAGCCCCATGAGTTGGAGGATCTGGATACGGAAAGTTCCACCATACTGGAGCATAAAAAGCAGGCAGAGGGAATCGCGGCATCCAGGGACAACATAAAAATAAGGAAGAAATCCACCGCATACGGGATAGAGTTTGTGATGTTAGGGAACGAGTCACAGGAGTATATCGACTATGCCATGCCAATGAGGGTAATGGGCTATGACTACAGTGCCTACAAAAAGCAGTATGACAGCAATGCCGCAAAGTATAAAAAAGCAGAAGGCATGGAAGAGGATGAATACCTGTCCAGAATGAAACGCGCAGATAGATTTATGCCTGTGATTACAGTGACTGTATACTATGGAAAGAAGCCTTGGGACGGGGCGGCGAGTCTGCACGGCATGCTGAACATTCCGGAGGCGTTAAGGAAGTATGTGAACGACTATCGGATGCTGTTGGTGGAGGCGAGAAAGAATAACCTTGTGCTGCACAATATGAACAATGTAGACCTTTTTAATCTTCTGGAGATTCTGTTGGACAGCAGCCGTCCTGCAGGTGAGATTCGAAGCAGGGCAATCGGATACACGAAAGAACGCCAGGTGGATAAAGCTGTCATTCTGACAGCCGCAGGAGCGTTGAACAATCAGATTGACTACAATGCACTGGAACAGAAAGGAGATGTGAATATGTTTACTGTATTTGAAGAGACCAGGATAGAAGGCAGAGCGGAAGAGATTATCGAGACAGGCCATGAGTTTGGCCTGTCCGATGATGATATTCTGGGAAGACTGCAGAAAAAACTGGACATTTCCCCGGAGATGGCACAGAGATATTTCAGGGAGTTTGGAAAAAGGACTGTATAGGCCGGGGGATTTTCCCAGAGGAAATGTAGGAAGCACTTTCCGGAAAGGGAAGTTGCAGATAACAGAAAGGAATTTGCTGGCAGCGGACAGACAGAGAATGTATTACAGGCTGTGAGCGCACAGGCGCAGTAAAATAAAAAAGGTAGCTGATTTTCTGTTAAGATAATCGCTACCGCAAATAAAAAATATGAAGTTATAGACGTGATATTGCTTTTAAAGCAGCTTGTCATTTTGCAAAATAATATAAGTTCCAATTTGCTCATTGTATTTTGAATAATCTAAATTCATCATGTTATATAAATATTGCTTTACTTCATCGGTAGAAGAAAATTTTGCTGCCGAATAGGGAGATTCCGGATTGGTTTTTTCAAACAGCAAATATCCATTCTCTGTTTCGATCAAAGTGGCAGCATGTGAAGCGCATATTCTGTCACCGCTTTGCGTCCAAAAGGTAATGAAAGAAAACGCACTGTCTTTGAAGGAAATTTCCTGCTCATTCCATTTTTCCTGAATAGCCTGCAGCATTTCCTGTTCGCTGCATTGCTCTGTAATGTGAACCGGATTAAACAGGGTAAAATATGCTGCCTGTATATCTTGACTCCAGTCAATCAGCGGAAAAGGAACATATGCCTTATGTTCCCCCTCTACGGCTTCCCGTCCGAACAGAATATCGCCGTCGGTATAAAGCCATGCCGTATTCTCGTCCCAACAATCAAAATTTTCTTTTTTAAGTACATTTCCTATCGAAATATTGTCTTGATTTAACTCATAAGCCGCAATCCTGCAAACAACATCATGGTAATTTCGACGATTGCGCTTATACCATTCCGTAGACATGTCGTAGTATTCCCCATAGTCAACCGCCATTTCGTCTATTGTAACAAAATCCCCGACTAATGAAAAAGACGGACATTCCCTCATGCTGTTATTATAGTCCGTTACCCAGTTCAATACCGTATCAACGTGATTTGGCTGAATCCCGGATTTCAGCAAAATATCCCGGACTTCATTCATGGATAATTCACTGTCCAAATTGGAATAGGTCAATTGGTTTTGGAGAACAGCATCTATCTTTTCATTACCTGGAACTTCATCACCCGCCCGGCTGCTTTCCTGCGTATCCTCTGTTGTAAATGGCGCTTCTGTATTTCCGCAGGCAGAACAAAACGTCAAAATCAATAATACACATAAACAGGCAAATTTTTTCATACTTCCCAGGACCTCCCTACACTTTTCAATTGATTTATTCTATCACAGGTCACTTTGTAATTCCATTAAATAATGCTTAAGATTTCTGCCCTGCCTGTTTCCTGTGTTTTCGGAAAAGAACAGGTTTTGTACTGCAAATTCAACCGATGCGCAGTATAAGTAAACCCCAGGTTGATTTTTAGTTTTCTGGATTAACACAGTCAGTATGGACAGCGGGGCGCTTTTCCCTTATCATAAAAGGCACATGCTGCGCAGCATTGTGGAGGACAGATTTCCGGACAGACAACTTTTATTTTGCGTAAAATGCAGGCGAATCCATAAAAACGGAAGCCTGTGCCGCCTGGTGAAATGGGGACTGAAAAATCCGGAAGGCCGTGAAAAACAAGGAGGTTTATCGAAAATGAATCGAGTAGATATGGAAAAAACCGGTAAAAGAATTGCGTTTCTGCGTAAGGAACGGGGATATACAGGGGAGGCTCTGGCGGAGCGGCTGCAGGTGAGTCCCCAGGCCGTATCCAAATGGGAAAATGCCAGATGTCTGCCGGAGACCAGTGTGCTGCCTGCCCTGGCGGAGGCGCTTGGCTGCAGCATTGACAGCCTGCTGTGCCCGGGAGAAATCCTGATTCTGGAAGCGGTTTATACGGACGGGCAGACGGCGGTTCCGGTAACGGGATTTATAAACGGACTGGTGCGGAATCAGGATATCAACATTCCTGTCAACGGGGCGTTTCTGGGTGTGTCCATTCCCGGCCAACGACTGAAGGTACTGACCATAAAATATCAGACGCCGGAAGGAATCTTTTATTCCTATGCCTTACAGAACAGCAGCCTTGCCCTGAACAGGGGAAATGACAGGAAGCAGAAAAGCGCCTGCTATGAGGACGGACAGTCCTTTCAGATTGTGGGCGCCTGGTACGGAAACGAGAAGGCCTTTTCCTCTGCCATGGAGAAGATGGCGCATTATGCGTATTTCAACTGGGACAAGATTCCGGTAAACCAGGAAGCATTTCCCAGTGACACCGCAAGCGACGATACGGAATATCTGACACTGGTGTATCTGAACAAAGAAGGAATCCATGTGATCAGTTGTCCGGAGAATGAGGCGATTTATTACGGGAATCACCGCACCAGTCTCTTTCTGGAAGACCGCACCAAATGTATTCTGAAAGGAATTACCAGGCTGTCCTGGGGAGAGGGGATGGATTGCCCCTGGGCCGGGTCCATGTATGCGGCGCTGCAATACATGGGGGAAAACTATGCCTATCATCAGATCATGGGCATGAGCGGCGCCTGTTGGAGGCTTTGCTTTACGGAAGTCTGGGACTATAGCTGTACGGACGCCCTGGTGGCCTTTGACTATGCTTCGCCTTTGTTCCAAAGCCTGGGATATTCTTTCCGGATGGCGGACAGGGTGGAAAAGCAGGAGAGGAAGGCGGAACGTCTGGCCGTGATGGAGGATATCCGGCAGGGAAAACCGGTTCTGGCCATCAACCTGCGGGTTGCCCCCGAGTGGGGGGTCATAACGGGATATACGGAGGAGGGCGGCCGATTCCTGTGCCGCACCTATTTTGACAGAGAGATTTTCCGGGAACTGGAGCAGGCGGATTCCGCTGCGGACAAAGAAGACAGAAGAATCGTATTTGAGGAAAATGAAGGGTATCTGTTTAATGATTTCTGGCCTTTCCTGCTGCTTCATTTCGGGCAGAAAGAGGACGCGCCCTCGCCCATGGAGACGTTGGAAGCATCCCTTGGGACGCTGATCTCCTCCTTCCGGGCAGAAGAGTCCAGGGGATATGCGCAGGGAAAGGGAGCCTATGAGGCATGGATCAGAGGACTTGCGAAAGACGCAGACTTCCGCTTGGATTCCGACAGGGAGAATGTGCTCCGGAGGCTGTGCGTCAACGACAGTATGCTTGTGAGCCTCATCGACGCCAGACAGTCGGCGGCATGTTATCTGGAGGAAACGGCTGCCCTGCTGCCGGAATGCAGCCGCCGCCATCTGGAAAAGATCGGGGCAAATTGCCGGGATATTGCGGGGATGTTTGCCGATTTCAGGGACAAAACCGGCGGGACTGCGGAGGCCTGTTCCCTGACCTATAATACGGATTCGGAATTTCGTATCGCAGTTTCAAAGTTGGAGGATGTGCGCAGGGAGCAGGCAGCCCTGCTTCAACAGGCGGTGCTTCTGGAGGAGGAAAACTGCCGCCTGGCGCAGCTGATTCTGGATGGACCCTGAGAGGCGTGCGTTTTATAGGCCATTAATCGTATTTGCCGATTGATTAAAGTCCCCACAGTTCTGCTGCGGGGACTTGCCATGTCTTCCGGTTGATGTTAGAATGGGGTTGCCTGTTACTCTGGGAAGATCGGTGGGCAGAGGAAGATGAAGAAAAGGGAATGATACGCATGGAAAAACCAAATTACAAACGAACAAAACGCGCCTGCTATTTTGCAAACCTGGCAATGTCCTCCGTGTTCAGCCTGCCGCCCCTGCTGTTTGCCACATTTCGGGAACAGTACGGAATCTCCTATACACTGTTGGGAACGCTTGTTCTGGTCAATTTCTGCACACAGCTTGGAATCGATTTGATTTTCAGCTTTTTCGGCAGGCATTTTAACATTCACAAAACCATTCGTCTGATGCCCCTTGTGACGGCAGCAGGGCTGTGCGTATATGCGTTGATTCCCATGCTGTTTCCCGGGCACGCCTACATGGGACTTGTGGCCGGTACCTTTCTTTTCTCCGTGGCCGCGGGACTGGGGGAGGTGTTGGTAAGCCCTGCCATAGCGGCGCTGCCGTCGGATACGCCGGATAAGGACATGAGTATGCTTCATGCCCTGTATGGTTACGGGTTTGTGGGGGTGGTCCTGATCAGTACTCTGTTTCTCCGAATTGCGGGAAATCAATACTGGATGTATCTCACCTTTTTCTGGGCCATGCTGCCGGTGATCGCGTCCGTATGGCTAAGGATGTCGCCCCTGCCGGACATGAATATGGAGCAAAATAAGGCAAAGTCCGCAGGTTCCGGGTCCGGGACAAAGGGGCTTCTGCTTTGCATGGCCTGCATCTTTTTGGGCGCCTGTGCGGAGAATACCATGTCCAACTGGGTTTCCGTGTATGCGGAAAAGGCATTGCGGATACCCAAGGTATGGGGGGATATTCTGGGCATGTCCCTGTTTGCGGGACTGCTTGCGCTCACCAGAACGATATATGCGAAATACGGGAAAAATATTTTTAAAATATTGACAATCAGCATGTGGGGGGCTGTGGTCTGCTATCTGACGGTGGGACTTTCCTCCAATGGGGCATTGTCCCTGGCCGCCTGTGC
>OFGA01001118.1_pt1 | contig 19456 bp, 27 predicted proteins | sample 1521471 | NCBI WGS metagenome assembly OFGA01 (sample SAMEA3504086, study PRJEB24116) | mouse gut metagenome | biome: mouse gut; feature: mouse-associated habitat; material: faeces | place: Denmark | collected 2011
AATATCTCCTCCCTCCGCTGGCCTCTTTCCGCGCCAGCAGCCACCGGCGCGGGTGGGCTAAAGTCCCGTATTGCCTGCCGGATGGATGGTTTATCACCCTGGGGCGCAGGTGTGCCGGAATCGTCCCGTGCGGGAGGATTATCGCCATCCTGGGAGGGCAGTCCAGCGCCGCCGTCATTGTCCAGCTCAATGTTAAGCTGGGACAACCGGGCGGACTTCGTTTCCAGCTCCGCCTCCTGGGGGAATGGCCGGTTCACTTCCTCCTTCGCCGTGTCCAAATCCCGCTGAAGGTTTTTCAGCGCCAGCTTCTGCCCCTCCAAATTCTTGGGTATCCGCTCCAAGGCGTTGTTGATGCGGGTGATATTGCCCACCACATCATCAGACAGCTCCGCCGTGTAGGTGAGGTTCTGCTTCATCGTCACCCTAAACTTTGCGCCGTCAAAATGGAGCTGCATGGGGAATCCCCGGTATTCTCCCACGTCAAAGGGCTTCTTCGGGTCCGGCATGGTCTTACAGGCTTTCACCAACGCCAAGCCCGCCTCCTTGCGCTCGGTGTAGGTTTTGCCCAGGTGTGATGCAGCGAAATTAATAATTAAGAATCAGCAGAAAAACGGCGAAATAGGATAAGGAGAACGAGAAAAGAGTGCGCCGCAAGGAGCGGCGCACTCTTTTCTTCATTGTCAGAGGAGGAAGGAAGAGGTATAGTAGTAGGAAAGAAAGAGAAAAAAGAGAAGAAAGGACAGCCCCTACCACAGTTCGTCCTTTCTCCAGAGACAGGGAGCATGCGGGAAAAGCAGCATCCCAGCCAAGGAATATGATAAGGGAAAAACGGTTATTTTGCAAGCTAATAAAGATAAAAAAATCATCCCAACAACTGTATGTGGAGGAGAAGTACTTGCGCACAAAGAGGGAGCAGGTGTGTCCGGTGTGCGGCCGGCGAGGGAGTTGGCAAGCACATGGGCAGTATGAGCGAAGCGTAATAGATTGCGAATCAGGAAGGGTAGTATATAGTAGGATCAAAATAAGAAGAGTGCGGTGCGAGAGCTGCGGGCACACACATGCCATAATCCCGGATTACATCATCCCATATTGCACATACAGCTTGTTGTTTGTATTGCGGGTACTTGGGGAGTATTTTCTGAGGAAAAGGACAGTGGAGGGGATATGCCGACGTTACAACATTACGCCGTCCATGGTGTACAGCTGGAAAGGGATATTTGAGGAACACAAGGAGATTTGGCTGGGGGTATTGGCGGCGTCAGAGCAGACAGGTGGAGCGTTCATCCGGTGGCTCGTGGGGGAGCCAAATTATTCAGAACGATTCGGGGAAGCGTTTTTTAAAAAGACGGCACGTTCGTTTCTACAGAGGCACAGAGAAACGGCGAGGTATCGCCATGCCGTTTTTTAGCATAGCATGATTTTTGGCTTCCACATAAAACCGGAATTCCGTTTCGTACCAGGGGAGTGTAGACTGGAGGAAACAGGAAAGGAGGCCAAAACAAGATGGAAAACAAGACCCTAAGCAAAGCGGCGGCAATGGCCCAGTTCCGGCTGGCAGTCATCGCTCCCGTCATCCATGGGCTCTACCCGGACGCCTCACGCAACGCGTACTATGAACGCATCACAGGCAATCCCTTTACACTCCCGGATGGAAGCGTGGTGCGGTACAGTCCTGGGACAATCTCCAAATGGGTGGCCCAGTACCAGAACGGAGGAATTGAGGCGCTCATGCCCAGGGAGCGTGCGGACAAGGGCGGAACCCGTGTTCTCCCTGACACCGCTATTGAGGAGATCCACCGCCTCAAGCAGGCATTTCCCCGGCTCAACGCCACGCAGATCTACCGGCAGCTGGTGGAGGAGGGCTTCATCCCAGCCACGGTGAGCGTGTGCGCCGTTCAGCGCTATATCAAGCACAACGACCTGAAAAGCGCCAGGAATCCCAATCTGCGGGACCGCAAGGCATTTGAGGAGGACGCGTTCGGGAAGCTGTGGCAGGCGGACACCTGTTATCTGCCCCACATTACCGAGAATGGCCGGCGGCGGCGTGTCTACTGCATCATGATCATAGACGACCACTCCAGGCTCCTGGTTGGGGGCGGGCTTTTCTACAACGACACCTCCTACAACTTCCAGAAGGTGCTCAAGGCCGCTGTCGCCACCTACGGCATCCCCATGAAGCTCTATGTGGACAACGGCTCCACCTACTCCAATGAGCAGCTCTCCCTCATCTGCGGCTCTCTGGGCACAGTCCTGCTCCACACCAAGGTGCGGGATGGAGCCAGTAAGGCCAAGGTGGAGCGCCACTTCCGTACCCTTAAGGAGCGTTGGCTCTACACCCTGGAGCTGGATGATATCACTTCCTTGGAACAGTTCAACTCCCTGCTCCTGGACTATATGCGCTCTTACAACACCACCTTCCATACCGGTATTGACACTACCCCCTTTGAGCGCTACCGCGCCACCTGTAACCAGATTCGCCGCCCGGAATCCAGGCAGTGGCTGGAGGACTGCTTCTTCAACCGCGTGACCCGCAAGGTGAACAAGGATTCAACCGTCTCCATTGACAAAATCTCCTACGATGTCCCTATGCAGTTCATCTCCTCCAAGGTGGATATCCGCTTCCTGCCGGACGACATGTCTTCCGCCTATATCCTCTACGGCGGCGCGCACTACCCCATTCGCAGAACGGACAAGGTGGAAAACTGCCGCACCAAACGAAACAATCTTCCCGTTATTGATTATTCCAAAACAGGAGGTTCCAAATGATGACCGCGCTGAGCTATTACGGACTGTCCTTTAATCCCTTTGACAAGCAGCAGGTCAAGGAAAAGGACCGGTTCCTCTCTCAGGATTTGCAGGAGATGCTCAACCGCCTGGATTATCTCAAAGACACCAGGGGCATCGGCGTCTTTACCGCCGGGCCGGGCATGGGCAAGTCCTTTGCCCTGCGCTGCTTCTCCAAAACCCTGAACCCCAATCTCTACCACATGGAGTATATCTGCCTGTCCACTGTCAGCGTGATGGAGTTCTACCGGCAGTTCTGCCAGGTCCTCGGCGTGGAGGCCAAGGGCGGTAAGCCGGGCATGTTCGACGCAATCCAGAACCAGATCTTTCATCTCTACAAAGAAAAACGCCAGCCCCTCCTGCTGGCGGTGGACGAGGCGCAGTATCTCTCCACCGCTATCCTCAACGATATTAAAATGCTTATGAATTACCGCTATGACTCCGTCAACTGCTTTACTCTCATCCTCTGCGGTGAGCCTTATCTCAACAACACCCTGCGCAAACCTGTCCACGAGGCCCTGCGCCAGCGTATTACCGTCCATTACACCTTCTCCGGCCTGTCTGACGCCGAGGTCGCCGACTATGTCCGCCATAAGCTGGTCTGCGCCGGCGGCGCCGAAACCATCATTGACCCTGCCGCTCTTTCCGCCCTCCACAGCCACTCCCAGGGCAACCCCAGAGTCGTGGACAACCTCATGTCCGACGCACTCCTCCTGGGTGCTCAGATGGATAAGAAAGCCATTGACCCTGATACCATCCTCGCCGCTGTCAGCGGCCGCAATCTTGTTTGATTTTCTCCAATATCCCCTCCATTTCGGGCTGTGAGCGTTCTGCTTGCGGCCCTTCTCTTTTTACCGCTGCCGCAAGGATGGCCAGCAACTGCGCCGTCTGCAGCTGTTCCTCCAGCCGCCTGTCCGCCAGTTCCTCCAGCAGCGCCCAGTTCTCTCGCCACATGATTTCTCCCGCCGTTCGTATGCTCCGCTCCACCGCTTTCCAGTTTGTCCCATATCGCTTCGCCACCTCCGGATACAGCCACTTTGTCACCAGCAGTAACCGTTCCTCTTTTTCTATGATCAACGCTATGGCATAAGAAACATAGAAGAATCCTCGGTAGTTTGTGGTTAATCCCAGTTTGTACAGCAAATCCTTTATCTCTTTGTATTTTTCTTCCACTTCATAAAACCTCTTTCCCTATTATCCTTCCTGCTTTCAGTAATCCATCCCCCCATATCTTTCAATTTTTTCCTACCATTTTCGGAATATCTATACCTATTTCTTTGCTGCATTCCTCTATATCAAGTCTATATATAAACTTCAGCCGTAAAAATACCTCTGTTGTTGGTATGCACTTACCGCCCTCTATGTTCTGATATTCTCTCAATGAAATTCCAACCATTCCTGTCGCTTTTTGCTGTGTCCATCCAAAGCTTTTCCGAGCTTTCAGTATGTCTCCTGATAACCTCAGCTTTAATGAGAGGGTGGTTCTCCTCCTTTCATTGGAAAGAATACCGCCTTTTTTCTTCCTTTTCGACGAAACCCGTTGTACCTTGTGGATTTTGTCGCTTTTTGTCAGGCTCTTTTGTGCCTTTTATACAACATTGTCTCCTCTTACTTCTTGCTGCTTTTTGGGCCTGCATCTGCCGTTTATCCTTATCTGCGAATTCTTTTGCCATTCGCTTCTTACTATATTTTGCTCCTTTTGCGTCTCTATCTGCGCCGTCTGACAGTTTCAGCGATGACGGCCACGACCTTTTTGGTGATGGCCTCACTCAAAGCGTCCATGTCCAAATGGACATTGACCGCACCGACGATGGCCTCATCCATAACGCCTCTTTCCAAACGGACCTTGACCTCTTTGATGACGGCCTCACTCAAAGCGTCCATGTCCAAACGGGCAATGACCTCCTGAGTGATGGCCTCACACATCTTGTCAACATCCAGGCCAGTGGCTCCCTGGACTGTGATGTTTTCGGCCATGTACTGCACAATGGCCTCTTGGGTCCGGGGTAACTCCGCCACCGGCGTGCCAGTCAGGCGGCAGGCCAGGTTGCGCAGGGCCGCCTCAAAGGAGATGGCCTTGATGGGCTTTACAATCTTTTCCATGCTTTCTCACCTCACTCATCCAGCTTGGCGTCCGGGTTGGCCGCCAGATAGTCCGCCAGCTCAGAATAGGACATCTCAGAGGGCTTTTTGCCCCCGGCGGGCTTTCCACCGCCGTCCCCGCCCTCTCCGGGTTTCCAGCCGTTGTACTTGGGGGCCGCCCCAAAGAGGAAGTCCGTGGAGGCGTCCTTTTTCAGCGCCTCCACCTTGGCCGCCAGGGTCACGGTGCCAGTGCTGTCCTTGGAGGTGACCTTGCCGTCCACAATTTTGGCGTCCTTGAGGAAGTCCGCCAGCACGGCCCGGACAGCGGTGACATTCTTAGCCCCGGCAGCGGTGAGCTCCGCATCCACGGCGGCCATGAGCTTGACGGTGGCCAGCTCCTTGTCATAGGCGGCCTTTTGGTCCTTGTTCTGCTGGGTCAGGGTTTCAATCTGCTTTTGCAGCTCCTCACTGGCCCCGGCGGACTTCTTCAGCTCCTCAAGCTGGCTGTCACGGGTCTTGACGCTCTCCGTGAGCTGGGTGACCTGGGCCTCCGCCTCCTTGAGCTTGCCGCTGGTGGCGTTGAAGTCGGTGCGGGACACAAAGCCCTTGCCGATTTCCTGAGACACCGCCGTGTCGATTTCGGGGGTGTACTTGTCCCCCAGGATAGTCTTGAGCCATTCCAATGCCATAGTGTTTTACCTCCTTGTTTTGTCTGCTGTCCTTTTTGTCCGGCCAGTCCCGGTATTGCAGGGCCCCTCTTGTAGTCCGCCGGGCCAGGCGGTAATGTGTATGAAAAAAGCACCGTGCATTTTCAGCACGATGCTCTAATCAACAGGTGGATTATTCGATTTCCACACCCTCCTGGCGCTCATTGACCGTTTCCTTGTCCGGGCACCAAAATGGTGCATCACAGCGGCCCAGCCAGTCATTCCAACGTGGGCACGAAGTACAGCACGGCTCCATTAGACACTCACCTCCATCCCGGCGTCAATAAAGCAGGTCCGGGTCATACTCCACCTCCGGCCAGAGCTCCGGGAGAGGCTTGCCGCTCTGGAGGTCCTGGAGCACCCGGTCAGCGGTGGCCCCATCCGGGGGTGTATATGCCGTGTCCTCATCGTCCGGGGCGTACATAAGACGGACGCCGGGCTCCTCTCCGCCAAAACACCCCCCAAACTTGGCCGTGTACTCAGCAGCGGCCTCCTGGAGCCGCCGGTCCTTTTCAAATTCGGGATAGGTCATCATACCACTCCATTCAAAAGTTTTTCAAATTCAGCCAGCGCCGTGGGAAAGTATTTTTGCATCAAAGCGTATTTGTCGGCGCTAAATTGGGCCTCATACATATGGGCAAAGGCCTCTTTTTCCACAGCCCCCGGCAGTTTCCAATAGCGCTTATTCCAGTGGCCGTAACTGCCCACGCACTTATTGGCGGACATCCCGCCGAACAGGTCAGAAATGGCGTTATAAAGTGGCCCCTGGATTTCCTGAGATACCACCAAATAGGCCTCCGTCTTTTTGATGCCGTGCTGTTTCATGGCCGCCTTGATATAGGCGGCGTAGTCACTCCGCAGGGCACTCCCAAAGTCCGGGGTGACCATAGAGGTGTAGCCCGTCCCAGGACAGGAAAGAAAATCAATATAGTGGCCATGCTCATGGAAAAACGTGGTGCCCAGGCCCCTTGGGTTGACGGCATCATCCGCAAAGTTCATGTTGACCTTTTGAGTGGCAGCGTTGAAGTGTGCGCCCTTTGTATATGCGCCGTCCGCCACAGAGCTGGAGGTCACATACTTGGAAAAGGCGTCTTGTGCAACAGGCGTGCCCGTAGCAAAGCGCTTTTCCAGTCCGTCTTGATAGGCTTGGGTCATGCTTGGCATACCCTTGACAGCCCCGGAAAAGTGCTGCTGGTTTGGAGCTATTGTACCACCAGCGGAGCCGGATGGCAACGGGCCCTGCACAAACTGCTGCCGCCAGTCCGCAAAGGTCATGTCCGCCGGGACCTTTTTGGTGGTGCCGTCCGGGTTTCGGGTCCACCGTTCACCAAGGGCCGCCATGTCCTCAAAATAGGGGGCCGTACAGCACCGGCACCAGGGATGGAACGGGGGAGCGGTGAGGCCCGGCTGATACTCAGACATCTTGAAAACCTGGCCGTCCAAGGCCCCACACAGCTCACAGGTGTCCTGGTCAAAGGACGCCACGATTTTGTAGCGCTCCACCCCCAGCTCACCATAGCAATCCTTTTGGGCGGCGCTGGCAAAATAGGCGCTTTCCGTCATGATGAGGCGGCCCGCTTTGCCCTTGGACACCTGGAATTGCTTGGCAACGGCGGCGATGGCCCGGTCAGGAGCCTCCCCCCGGATAATCATTTGTGTGAGCTGGGTGTTTACGCTGTTCACCAGGTCCCGCTTGTTGGTCCAGCAGCGGTCCCGGAATGTCTTATCATCCGCCGTCCAGGGGCGGGAGAGGACCTTTTTGATGGTGCCCTCATTGAGCGCCTGCATGGTCCAGCCCACGCCAAGGCCCCGCTGGACCTCAAAGGCGGTGCCGTAGTAGCTGCCCGCATAGATGCGCCGGGCGGCGGCGTCCACAAAGTCAAGCTGATTGGCATATAGGAGCTCCGCCTGCTGCTGGATTTGGAGCTTTAGCGCCTCCAGCCGTGTGATGTGCACCCTGGCGCTGGCGTTCTCAAGCTGGCGCATCCAGGCCCCGTCAAGGGCGTTTTGCTGGCCGTGGGCAATGTACTCTCCCACGGTCCAATGAAATTCGGCCAGCTCTCCCTTGGTCAGCAGGCGCTTGGCGTCCGCAAAGGTGATGCCGTTGGCGTCTGCAAAGCGCTGATACCAGGCGGCGATTTGCCGCTCAACCTCAGCCTGAGCGGCGGCAAATTGCCGCTCCATATTCTCCACATAGCCAAAAGACTGGTCCAGCAGCGCCCCCTCCATGTGCTTGAGGCGCTGGGCCCAGTATGCGGCGTTAGTCTGTCTGGCCATCGCCGTCACCACCGTCCTGGCCGGTCACGGGGTTGCCGCCGGAGCCGCCCCCGCCGTTCTGCCGGTTGGCCATAAAGGCGGCCTGGTAGGGGTCAGCAGCGGCCTCCTCCTTTTCCTTTTTGATGCGCTCAAGCTCCTGCTCCGGGTCAGACACCCAGGGGTGCATCTTCACAATGGTTTCATCGGAGAGGATGCCCACGGAGTTCTTGCAGTTGGTGATGGCCTCGCTTTCATTGATGAGGACATCCCGGTCAAAAATGACCTTGACCTCCACGCCGTCAAAGTTGGCCTTGCCGGTATTGACCAGGTGCCGGTTGACAAACCAAAGCAGTTCCTCCATGCTGGCCTGAAATTCCATCTCAATCCCGTTGGCGTCCAGGTCAATGTCAGAGTACATACTTTGGATGTTCATTTGATTGGGGTTTCCGCTCATACGCTCATCCTTGGCGTCATAGCCTCTGGCGTTTTCAATGATGGCGTCTTTCAACAGGGCCAGCAGGACCTTGTAGTTTTCGGCGTTGACCTCAATGGTCAGCGTGTCCACGCCGCCCTCGCTGCCCTCATAGGAGCGGACCTTGACCGCCCCGTAAATGGCCAGGTTCTTGCGGAATTTCCCCAGGTCCTCCCCCTCAGCGTTCTTGATGACCAGGACCGTGTTGTGCACGTCCTCCTCCATCTGATTGGCAAAGGTGGAGAGGATGTCATTATAGGCATCCTGCAAGCACTTCACCCTGGACAACAGGGGGATTTCATGGTGGGAGCTCTTAAAGCACACCAGGGGGATGCGGTCCCAGTTGTACCCCTGCTCCTTGCCGGTGTCCGGGTCCTCCGCCGTGATATAATCGCCGGAGTGCCCGTCCGGGTCAGGCTCCAGGGTGCCGTCATCCCGGCGGATGAAACAATCCACGCCGCCGCCGTGCATGACCTCAACCTTGACCACGGCCTTGGCCTGTTCGCTCTCATCGTACTCCTCCACCACATAGATGTGGACGGCGGCGTCCAGGATGGTGTGGTCAGCGTCCGCCCAAAAGGGCAGGACCTCATCCGCCGGGAAACGCTTAAAGGCCAGCGCCCCGCCCTCATAGTAGGGGTAAAGCCAGGCCTTGCCGCCTATCCAGGCACCCTCTCCCACCGTCCGCATCGTCCGCCGGAAACGGGCCCCCAGCACCGTGGCCAGGGCCGCCGCATAGTCCTTGCGCTCCGTGTCGAGAGAAAACGGGCGGCCAAAAGAGTAATTGGTCTTTTGGTCCACCATTTTTGAGTACAGATTATTGACCAGGCGATTATTGGGCAGGTGGGTGAGCTCCATGGGCTTGCCGTCATCGTCCAGCGCCATCCGCCTCCGCTTGAGCACGTCCTGCTGGCCGTCATAGTAGACCTCAGCGGTGAGCTGCCGCTTGCGCTCAGGAGAGGCCAGCCATGCCGTGATTTCCAGCTCCAGAAAGCGCTTGTCCGTCATACCACGCCGGAAATTGGTGGCCGTCCTGGCCACGCAGTCATCCCGCAAATTCAGCACTACCACGTCAGTCACCTCACAGACATCCCGCCCGTTTCCAGGCGTCATAAAGTTTCGGGCCTTGAATGGCCATCCAGTCCACCATTTCCTCATTGGTGGGCCAGCTTTCCGGGCTCATCCCGTTCACGCTCAAGCCGCTCTCATAGAGAAAAGCATGGGTCAGCTCATGCCTCATGCACTTGCGCATATAGGCGTCCAGGTCTTTCAAACTCAGGGGCTCCCGGCGCTCCGCTGCCGTGTACTTGCGGACCACGCACAGCTTGGCGCTGGTATCACAATAGCCGTCACAGGTTTCCAGCCCCTTGTCATTGGCCTTTGTCCGATATTCAAGGGCGTATTGGACGCCCAGCACAGAAACACGCACGGGAAACACCTCACTCAAAAGCTCACCAGGGATGGCGCATAAACCTTGTGGATGAAATAGCGCACATCGTCCATGCTATGGTCATTTTCTTTGATGGGCCGGTCATCTATGGCCTTTTCGTCCCACCGATAAAGCCCAAACTCCCGGATGCAATCCGTACAGCAGGCATTGAAAAACACATCCCCGCATTGGAGCCGTGTGGCCACGTCCCGGATGCCCGCCATGACCGCATTGGCGGCCTTTTCAACGAAAAAGCGCCCGTGCCGCCGGATGCACTCAATGAAAGAGGCGGCGGAGGGGTCCACAATGACGCTGGTGATGGGCAGGTCCCCGGCCAGCGCCTCCAGCTGCACATAATACTCCTCATCAGTGCGCTGGTTGCCCTCTTTCCGGCTGTCATAGTAATACTCCCGCACTCTGTACCACTTGCCATTTGCACGGCCCCAGAGGCCCATGCTGGTGGGGTTGGCGGTGCCATAGTCACAGGAGATGTAATACTTGTCATAGGGCCTGGGGGTGACCGGGACAACGTGAAAGTCCTTGTTGAACATGGTATAGACCAGGCCCTCCGCCACCACCCACAGGCCCCGGATGTAGCGGTCATAGAACACCCCGGAATATTGCCGCTCATAGCGGTCCTTGATTTCCTGGGTCAAGCTGTAATTGTCCTCCATGGTGAAATGCAGGTGGAGGACGTTGTGCTTTTTCGGCTGGTCACCCTCCAGCCATTTCTTGTAAAACCAATGGGACGGGCCCTCCGGGTTGCAGTTAAACCACAGCTTTGACCCGGCCACAGAGCACCGGCCCGTGGCCTGATTGACAAAGCTCTCTGGCATCAAGGCCACCTCATCCAGCAGGATGCCCGCCAGGGTAATGCCTTGAATGAGGGAGGCGCTGCTTTCGTCCTTGCCGCCGAAAAGGTAAAAGGAATTGCTCCGCCCGGCGGCGCTCACCACGATTTTGTTTTCCGTGCGGTGCTCTTTGAACGAAAACACCCCCGCCAGCCACTTGGGCAGGTTGGAGGTGACGTTGCGGCGCAAGCTCTCAATGGTCTTGCCGCAGATGGCAAAGTTTTGGTCATTAAAGCGGGCCATGGCCCACATGACAAAGCCCACGGTCATGGCCACCGTCTTGCCGGAGCGGATGGAGCCGTCACAGATGATGCCGTCATAGCGCTCAAAGCCCGGCCTATTCCACCACGTCATCGCCAGGTTCTGCCGGGGGCTCAATCTCTGGAATTTCATTTGTGTCAATTTCCTCCCGTGTGCTCTGTTCGATGACCTCAAAGATGTTGTTTTCCTCAGCGGCGGCAGCGCTGCCGCCGGTGGCGAACACGCCCAGGTGTTTGCCCAGCAGCTCCAGGGCCCTCACCTTGTCATGCAGCTTTATCTCAATGCCCAGTTGGCTGTACTTGATACCGGCAATGGCAGGGAGCTTGTTCTTTGGCACCTCACTGGTGGCCTTTACGCAAAGGAGCCCGGCCCCGGTGACCGTTACAAAATCCGTTCCGTTGGCAAAAGCGATGGACGCCAGCTCCTGCAACACCGCCTCCTGGGTGATTTCCAGCTTTCCCCTCAGCTTGTCCCGGCGTGCTTGAATGGCCGCAGAAACGTGAGTTTTATTGAGTAGTTCAATCGCTATCCTGGACGCACTCTTTTCACTGTACCCCGCCCGCTTGGCGGCGGCGGTGGCGTTGAGGTCCACCAGGTACTCATCCACAAACCGCTCCTGCTTTGGTGTCAGCTTGGCCATTCTCACCACCCCAAATCAAAATAAATGACAGCGGCAAGGGTCCGGGTTTCATCTTCCATCACCTTGCCGCCGTCAACCAAGGAGGTGCTGCACCTTGAGGCATACACCCGCTTATACAGAATACCACAGACAAAGCGGACAAAACGGACAAATTGAATTTTGTTACACATTCGCCCCCGTGTCACCGTTCCAGATAGCGTTTCACGGCCTTGCGGCATCCGTCCTCCGTGTTCCCTCCGCCGATGCAGGCTGCCACCTGCCGCCAGGGCAATCCGCTGATAAAGCGATAGGTGAACACCTGCCGGAGAAAACTGTCATCAATGCCCGCTATGTAACGCTCCAAACGGCTCCGCTCATAAAGGCATTGCTGGTGCTTGGCCTCAATGATGCCCCGCAGGTCAGCGATTTCCGCCGCACATTCCCCCACCTTGTCCACCACGCCGGTGCCGTGAGGCATCCCGGTGATGACCTGAGCCCCCGGCAGGGCCCTGGCCTCAAGCTCACGGAGGCGGCGCTGGTCCATTTCAATCTCCCGGTTGAGATAGTAAAGCTGGGACAGCTCCTTTAGGGTCATTCCTCCGCCTCCTCACCTTTCCAGACAGGCTTGCACTCACCCGTGCCGAAAGTGCACTTGCAGGCGCACACCTTGCAGGCATCGCCGCCCGCCATGACAAAATGCAGGTCATCAAGGGCCCGGCGGAGCATGGCGTTGACGCCACCCAGCTTGTCCTCAGCGATGTGGGCCCGCTCCACGGCCTGCTGGATGTCCTGGGCGGACGGCGCAGACGCCAGCCGCTCCTCCAGTTGGTCAGCCCTCAGCAGGTCCGCCTCATGCTGGACGGTCAGCCGGGCGTTTTCCCGGATGAGCTCATCGGTGAAAATCGTTTCCTTATCCATCACAATACTGCTCATTTTGTTGTTTCCTCCTTGATTTTCTTAATTCTGGCCTTTAGGGCCCGCATGACCGCCTCATGGGTGTCCGCCCGGTCCCGTATCGTTTCCATGACATCCTCATCCTCGCAGTCCTGGACCACCAGGTAATGCACGAAAACCTTGTCAAAGGGGGAGCCCTGGCGGTATAGGCGGCAATTTCCCTGGTCATTCAGTTCAAAGGACCAGTTGAGGCCATACCACACCACATGACGGCCCCCGGCCTGGAGATTTAGACCATAGGCGCAGCTTGCCGGGTGCACCAGCAGCACGTCCACCTCCCCGTTGTTCCAGGCGTCCTCATCCTCCGTGCCCTTGTAGACCCTCACCCACAGCTTGTCCCGGCGGCCCTTGTTGTACCTCTCCAGCCGCTCCAGGATGCGGTCCTTGTCGTGCTGGTAGCCGTAGAACGTCAAACAATGCTCCCCGTCAAACTGCTCCAGCAGCTCCACATAGGCGTCCAGCTTGCAATCATGGACCGGGACCACCTTGCCATCGTTGTTGTAGACGGCCCCGTTGCAATACTGCAAAAGTTTCCCCACCAGCACCCCAGCGGTGCCCGCCGTGATGATGTCCTCATCCACCTCCAGCAGCAGGTCTCGCTCAAATTGGTCATAGTCCCGCTTGGCCTTGGCATCCAGCATCACCGGGATTTCATGCTGGATGAAGTCCGGCAGTTGCAGGTAGTCCTCCGCTTTCATGGAAATGCAGATGTCAGAAATGGCCGCCAGCACGGCGCTCTCCGCTCCGTCCTTGGCCTTGTAGCTGAAAATCTGGGTCCGGCTCCGCTGGTCCGGGTCAAAGTATCGCTCCCGGTAGGCGCTCAGGGTAGGCCCCAGACGCTCACCACCGTCCAGGAGATACACCTGGGCCCACAGGTCAATGAGGCCCTTGGAGGACGGCGTGCCGGTCAGCAGGACCATCCGCTTGATGAAACGGCGGACTCGCCGCATGGCCTTAAAGCGCTTGCTCTGGGAGTTCTTAAAGCTGGTACTCTCATCCAGGACCACCATGTCAAAGGGCCAGGCCTGCTGGTAGTAGTCCACCAGCCACTCCACATTTTCCCGGTTGATGACGTAGATGTCCGCCGGGGTGCTGAGGGCCTTTATGCGCTTGGACGTGCTCCCCAGCACCGTGGAGATGCGCAGGTGTTGCAGGTGGTCCCACCGTGCCGCCTCCTTTTGCCAGGTGGCCTCCGCCACCTTTTTGGGGGCCACCACCAGCACCTTGGACACCTGCCAGCGGAAATACTTGAGGATGTTGACGGCGGAAAGCGTGATGCTGGTTTTGCCCAGGCCGGGCCGCAGGAACAAACCAACGGCGGGGAGGTCCGTCACAAGCTGGATGCAATAGGCCTGGTAGTTATGCGGTATGTACTGCATCCCCAAAAACCTCCCTCAAAAAATCTTTCACGGCGTCCATCCCAAAAAGCACCCGGACATCCGCCCCCCGTTTCTCCAGTTCGCTCCGCTGCCATTTCTGCACCTTGGCCAGCCTCCCGATTTCCGTTTTGAGCTCCACATAAATGGTCTTTCCGGCTGGGGTGATGACGATGCGGTCAGGCACACCAGGATTGCCGGGAGAAACAAACTTGAAACACAGGCCGCCGTGCTCTTTCACCTTGCGGACCATGTAGCTCTCAATTTGACTTTCTTTCACGCTTTCGCCTCCTTGTAGTAACATTCAGCGTTTTTCTATACTTTTATACGCATCAGGCGATTTAGGCGGTTTATATACTCTCTAAATCCTCTGTTTTACGGTTAATAGGAAATGAATGTTACAATGTTACAAAATGCCTCAAAGCCTTGCGCCACAAGGGTTCAAGCCGTAACATTGACTGTAACATTCAGCGTAACATGTTACGGGGTCCGTGTAACATTCAGCGGCCAATGTTACACGATGTTACAGGCAATGTTACACGGTTTTTCTAAAGCCACGCTGTACTCCGCAGTAGCCGCAGCGCATGGCCTTGGTGGACTTTTCCCACCCGGCGGCGGCTTCAAGGATGCTGTTGATTTCCGCCGTGTCACTGTATCGCATATCCTTTTGCCTGCCGTCCAGGGCCTCACACCACACCTCAAGGGCACACACCCGGTCACGGTCCACCAGCTTGATGTCACCCTGCACGGAGCCCGCCCAAAACATCCGGCGGCGGTCCAGGGGCCAGCTCTGCCAGTCCTCCGGCACCTGGCGGCTCAGGAAGTCCATGATGATGCCCTCACGGGCGCTGACTTCCCGGTGTTCCTCCTGCTTGACCTTGGCGGCCTCCTCCAGCTCCCCGCTGAGGTATAGGGGCTCCCCCAGTTGCCAGCGGACCTTGGCCTCCGCCCAGAGCTGGTCAATCTCACCGGGCAAGTCCGTCCAGACGCCCTTGGTGACCGGGGCCACCCCCACGTCCACCGGCCAAAAGCGGCGGTTTCCCGTGCGGTCCTGCAAAAAGTCCTTGGTGTTGGTGGTGCCGAAAAAGACACAGCACCGGGGCAGCTCCTTGACGTGGCGGCCATAGGCGGCCCGGAAACGGTCCGTCCGCAGGCTCAAAAACTGCTTGATGCGGGCCACGTCCGTGCGCCGGAAAGCGTCAAGCTCCGATATTTCCACCAGCCACACCCCCTGCAAGAGCTCAGAGGCCTCCTTGCCCTCAAAGGTGCGGATGCTGTCATTAAACCAGCCCCGGCTCATCTTATCCAGCAGGGTGCTCTTGCCCAGGCCCTGGGGCCCGGCCAGGATGAGCATATTGTCATACTTGCTGCCGGGTATCATGGCACGGGTCACGGCGGCGGTAAACGCCTTGCGGGTCACCGCCCTGGTGTATGGGGTATCAGCGGCCCCCAGGTAGTCAATGAAAAGGGTGTCAAGCCGGGGCACCCCGTCCCAGGCCAGACCGCTCAAAAAGTCCTGCACCTCATTAAAGGCGTGGGCGGTGGCGTGGAGGGAGAGGGCCCCGTCAATCTTCCCGTTGCCGGTGATGTGGTGGTATCGCTCCATGTACCAATAAAGGCCCTCATTGTCATTGTCATCCCAGAGGCGGCGGACCGTGCGGGCGTCCCATGGGAGGGCCCCCAGGACCTCACCCCGGCCCGCAAAGCGGTTGAGGGCAAAGCGGCCTTTTAGGAGAGGGTCATGCTCCAGGATAATCCACACGTTGTCAATGGTGGCCTTGGGGAGCCCCGTCTGGGTGTTCAAGGCCAGCAGGGTCATCCAGTTGGCGGGGTCCTCATCATTGTCCCCGGCCACGCCCTCAAAGTCCTGCACGGCCTCCTGGTAGCGCTCCTGGCTCATGAGGGCGGCCACACCGGCGTCCTGCACGGCCAGCTCACACATGGCCACATAGGAGGGCAGGCGGTTGGTGGGCGTCCCCGGCTGGGCCTCATCGTCCTTGTCCCCAAAGCGATGCAGGCGCACAAGGTCAAAGGCGTTGACCAGCCGGTTGGAGCAGGGGTCCGTGGCGTGGTGGCTATACAGAAATTTGCCGTTGTCATAGACCACGGCCCCGCCGGTGGTGGAGCCGCCCAGGTAGGTGTAGCGGCCCGGCATATTGTCCACGGGCTCATACATTCCGGGGATGAGCTCATCCATGGCCCGGAAAACGTCATAGGTGCGGCAGAAAGCCCCCACCACGCCCTTTTTGCCCTCCGGGTCACCCTGCTTGACGGCCAGCTTGGGGAGGCTCACAGCGCCCGGCACTTGCGGCCAGAGGGCACAGTCACGCCAGTCCTCATATTTGGCCAGCAGGCCATTGGCGGAGATGAGGGGCCGGTCCTGCCAGAGATAAATATATTGGCTGTCAGCGCAGCAGGAGGGCCAGTACATGAGCCGGGACACCTCAAAGGTGGTGGGGTCCATGAGCTCCATGCCTATAAACTCCGCCGCTTTGCGGGCCAGGGGCTCATACTCGTCCGCTGACACGGTACGGTCAAGGGGCAGCAGGACCCGGAGCCGGGGGGCCGCCGGGCTGTGTTTCCGGGTGGAATAGATGCAATAGCCGCAGCCCAGGCCATCCACCCGGCGCAGTACGTCCTCCGTGCCGCCGGCGGGGATGTTGTCCAGGTCCAGGGTCAGGATGTCCCGCCCGGTCACGGCGTTGGCCTTGCGGCGGGGGCCGGACAGAGTACCGGCCATAAAGCCGCCCACGTCCTTGAGGTCATCCTGCTGGGCCTTTTTCATATTCAGATATTCCGCCAGGGGCTCCGTGCCTCTGGCCGGGGTCCGGAGCCGGGCCCACAGCTCAGAAATGAGCATGGTCTGGGGCGTCCAGTTCATGGCCCGCCGGTTGTTTCCGGCGGAGATTGTTATTTTGCGGTCATATTGCATGGAGGGTTACTCCTTTTCGTGGTCTTACAACTTATGGCGGTATAGCTTTAGCTTTCGGCGGCCTATATCGTATTCAAACTTTACGCCATGCTGGAGCCCCAAAAGAAACGGCCTATTTTTCCAATTCCCTCTTGAGGCTACGCTGACTATTCCCCAGCATCCGAAGTCCTCACACCATACGGGCTCCCCGTCCATTTTCCGCAGCTCTGCCAGGGTCAGGGGCTCATTGGGCACGGGGGCAAGCACCGCCCGGTCATCCCAGTATTCGGTGGCCCCCACCTTGCGGGGCCGGGTGCCATAGGCCTCAATCCAGTCCGGCAGGCTCTCATTGATGGCGTCAAAGGTCAGGCCCCAGCCTTTGCAGGCGTCCACGGCGGCCTGGAGCAGCGTGCCCTCCCGGCATGTCCAGAGAATGAGCCCGGCCCCGGCGGTCTGCCGTTCCTTGGCCTTGGCAATCACGGCCCAGTTGGGAGCTCCGATGCCGGGGTATGCGTTCACACACAGGCAGCCGTCAAAGTCAATGGCAATGGCGTCCCTCACCGAAAGCACCTCCCCGTCCTTTTGTCCCGGAGCTCAATGCGGGCCAGCAGCTCAAAGCCGCTTTCCGCTATGATGTACTTGAGGACTTTGATGAGGAAATTGACCTTTCCGTCCAGCTCCGCCTCCTCACGGATGATGGGCTTTAATGCGTGGTAGGCCGTGGGGTCCGGGTAGCCGCTGGCGTTGAGAAAAGGGTTTTTGTTGTCAGGCATCATGGGCCTCCTTTACGGCTCTCTGGGCCCACTTCACGCCGGGGTCCTTGTCGGTGAGGACCCGCCCGCTGGCGCACTTGACGCACTTGATGCGCCAGTGTCCGGCGTGGCGCTCAAAGTGGCCATAGCCGGGCGGGGTCCAGGTCCCGCAGCAGTAGCAGCGGCCAGGGTATTTGTTTCTTGCCATTTGGGTCACCTCTTTGCGATTTCTTCAAAAACAATGGTTTTGGGCAGGATGCCCTTGCACACATAAACGCTGCTGAACGGAGGATTTAGGGAGGGGGCGGGGTCCTCATAGCTTTTGAAATAGGCCACCCGGCGGTTGAAATACATAATTTCAAAGTCGTGCGCTCTGAACATTTCAAACCGCCGCTGGCTTTCAAAGAGGCCCACCACCCCCACCAGCATGGCAAAGGGCTTGCCCAGGTCAAAAAGCCGTTCCAGCACCTCTCCCTTGAGGGAATAGGGCGGGTTGCTGATTATGTAGTCACAGGCCGGGGGCTCCGTGGAAAAGAAGTCCTTGCCGGTGGAGAGGTGCGTGGCGGTCACCTGGTAGCCAAACAAGCGGAAAATCCGCACGAAAAGGCTTTCCTCCGTGTCAAACGGGCACCATATAGAGATGGGCCGGTCTGAGTAAGGGGGGGGGGAGATGCCGGAGCAGAGGGGTGATTGCATAGGCCGGGGTGTAAAACTCATCATTTTTGCTGTTGGCCACCTCCGCCACCTTAAAGCCGCTCACCGGCCCCTCCGGCAACGCCCGGCGTCCTCATTGGGCACCCAGTCCTCCACCACGATGACCGGCTCACCGGGGCCCTTGTCACAGATAAAGTCACCCTCCCCGATATAGACACAGTGGTCACACATCCCAGGGTCACACATCCAGGGCTTGTCCCGGTGCTGGTATTTCTTGCGCTTTTTCATGTTCGGCCTCCTCTTTCATAAAGCGTTCTCCCAGCTCGAACACACCACGGGGCTGGCCTTTATAAAAGCCTTTCATGGGACGTTCTAACTGGCGTTGTAGGTCTTTGAGCTTTTCCCAGTACAAAGGGAGATATTTGCGGATGTTTCGCAGTTCTTTGAGGTTTTTATTACAACAGCACCAACAGGAAACACGGTCCAGGATGTCATATAGACGGACAACACCAGCACCGCCATCTTCCTCCCAAAAGTAGCCCGCCGCATAGCACAGCTCCAGACAGGCGGCCTCTGTCAGCTTGTAGCTGGCAAGAGGGAAGATTTTATAGGGCTTTCGTTCTTTTTTGAGCCGGTCATGTTCGTCTGCCGCTATGCCAACATACACCTTTGCGCCAATGCTTTCTGCATATCGGTCAAGGGCTTTGAGCTTGCAGGTAGTCCCCCACCGGCAAAGGCCGCCACACCAGCCATACCCACGGCGCTCACGTCCTTTAACGGGGCGCTCCAGCATGTCATAAAGAAAAGGCCTGTCTGGGTGTAATTCTATGTAGCGGATGCCGTTTTTGCGGAGAAGTGGGAGAACGGCATCACGCACATTGTAGAGGGCTTGAAATTCCATCCCGGTGTCGTAAAAGACCACCTCATCCAGTGGCAGGCCGTGCTCAATAATGGTGAGTATCATGGCCAGGCTGTCCTTGCCGAAAGAGCAGGATGCTATGTATTTCATGGGTGCCTCCCCCGGCCCCACCACCGCTGTTGGCGGGGGGGGCTTGTCATTTCATGGGTTTATGTGGCGCAGGGTGTGATTTTTCCGGCGGAAAAATCAGTCAGCCTTAAAGCCATGCTTGGCCAGGTAACGCTCCGCCTGGGCGTACTGGGTAAAGGTCCGGCTCTTGCGCCGCTGGCGGTCACGGCCCAGGACAACGGTGGAGCCGATGCCCTGGATGAGCCACTGGTCTTTGCCGTTCTTGCGGATGGGGTTGAAGTAGACCGCTTCTCCCTTGTCATTTATCATGTGCATGGCTCAAACCTCCTCTGATATATTCCCAGCCCATTGGTCCGCCAT
>OFGA01001120.1_pt1 | contig 19403 bp, 18 predicted proteins | sample 1521471 | NCBI WGS metagenome assembly OFGA01 (sample SAMEA3504086, study PRJEB24116) | mouse gut metagenome | biome: mouse gut; feature: mouse-associated habitat; material: faeces | place: Denmark | collected 2011
CCCTCGCTGCAGACCGGCGCGCAGGCGGCATATCCCGCCGCAGTCTCCCCGTCGCAGGCCACAGGATTTTCTCCGGCTGCCCGGCTTAAGGCTGTTTCATCCGGCGCAAATTTATCCGCCGTAAACAGATGCATATATTCCGTCTCCCATTCGTCGGATGTGAATGTGACGATACCCCGGAAACGGTATCGCAGGAGCTTAAGTCCGGTTTCCTCGCGCACCTCGCGCAGCAGACATTCCTCGGGCGTCTCTCCGGGCTCAAATTTCCCGCCCACGCCGATCCATTTTCCACAGTTTGCGTCGTTTTCCTTTTTTACACGGTGAAGCATCAGGTAGCAGCCGGATGCTTCGATATAACAGAGCGTTGTAAGCTTCATATTTTCCCTCATTCCCGCACAAAGGATGCTATTCGGACACAAATTCCAGCTCACAGTCAGAAATAATCACGAACGGTTCCCCCGCTTTCAGCGAGTAGCGTTCCCCCGACGCGGCAGACGCTCCCGTGTAAGAAACCTTTCCGCCGGCGGAGGCATAGATCTTCCACTCCGTTTTCCCCAGCACAATTTCCCTGACAATCACGCCGTCGTCCCCGGGGATCTCCAATATTTCCGGAAACCAGCCCAGCCTGACGTGCATTCCGTCCATCCCGGTCCTGTTCCGGTATACCACAAGTCTGGACGCTTTTTCATCTGACGACCCGCCGTCATAAAAAAGCATTGCCTTAAGCTTCCCTTTTTCCGCCGATACGCACTGCGTTCCGCTGTCGATCCCGGCAGCCTGACGCGCCCTGTTTTCCAGGGAACCGCTGCGGAGCACTCCGATATCACCGGACATCTTCATCCCGATCGCCATCGCAGCCACAAGAAAAAGACACGAAGTGATAATGCGCGAAACGCGCACTGCATCCATATACTGTTTTTTCAATTCTGATAACCTCCCGTTTTTCCCTGATCTGTATCTGAAAACCATTGTAACACACAGTCACTCCGTCCACAATAACATTCAGGTACCCGGCGTTCTACGCCACACCCTCAAACTGCTTCATATAAAGTCTGTAATATGCCCCCTTTTCCCGCATCAGCTCCGCAGGACTTCCCTGCTCCAGAATCCCGCCCTGATCAATCACAAAAATCCGGTCTGCATTCTGGATCGTCGAGAGCCGGTGCGCGATCACAAAGCTGGTCCTGCCGGACAGCAGCGCCTCGATGCCCTTCTGCACCAGAATTTCCGTATGGGTGTCGATGCTGGATGTCGCCTCGTCGAGTATCAGAATCTTCGGCATTGATACCATCGTGCGCGCAAACGCTATCAGCTGCCGCTGTCCGATCGAGAGACCCGCACCGTGCTCTTTGAGCTCCGTATCATATCCTTTCTCCATCTTCATAATAAAATCATGCGCGTTGACCGCTTTTGCGGCTGCAATCATCTCCTCCTCGGAGGCATCGAGCTTTCCGTAGAGGATATTATCCCGCACCGTCCCGTGAAAAATAAAATTGTCCTGCGTCATCACTCCCATCTGCCTGCGCAGACTCTCAATCGAGACTTTTGTCAGATCATACCCGTCCACTGTGATAACGCCCTCTTCAATATCGTAAAACCGGCTGATCAGATTTACAATTGTCGTCTTTCCTGCCCCGGTCGGGCCGACAAGCGCGATCGTCTCCCCGGGCGCCGCGCGGAAGTTTACATCGCGCAGCACTTTCGTCTCCGCCGGCGTCCCTTTGTCATAAGTAAAGCTGACGTGGGAAAACTCCACCGCCCCCTTTATATCGGGCAGCTCCTGTACATCCGCCGCATCCGTGATATCCGCCTCCGTATCCAGGATATCAAAAATCCTCTCCGCCGCGGTCAGATTGGTCACAAGATTATTATAAAAACTGCTCAGATTCATAATCGGGTTCCAGAACATGTTGATATATGTGCCAAAGGCAACGAGAAGTCCGATCGAAATCTTCTCAAACCCGAGAAAACGGATTCCGACCAGATAGAGCATCATCGCGCCGATCCCCCAGCAGAAATCAATGACAGGTCCGAACATGTCCGCATATGTCACCGCGTCCACAAAAGCCCGCTGGTGTTCATCCGCGAGGTTTCCGAAAATCTCCCGCGTCTCATCTTCCGCCCCGAAACTCTGCACGACATTCATGCCCGCAATATCTTCATGCACGTAGGCGTTCAGGTTCGACGACTTTTTGCGGAATATCTGCCAGCGCCTGTGAGAAGCCTTTTGTACAAGCCAGATTCCTGCCATCATCAGCGGAATCGTGGACAGCGACGCCAGCGCCAGCCGGTAATCCTTTACCACCATTATGACCACAACCCCCAGCACCGTGATAAACTCCGGAATCAGGGTTGTGACCATATTCACAAGTACATCCTTCAGGGAATTGACATCCCCGATAATCCGCGCCAGAATCTTTCCGGTCGGCCTGCTGTCAAAAAATGAAAATGACAGCGTCTGAATATGCTCATACAGATCCTGCCGGATTTGCAGCAGGATCTTATTGGAAACGACTGACATCACATACATTCTTATTTTTACCATGATGATAAAAATCACATTGAGCACCAGCGCCATGATTCCCAGGCGCACCAGCCCGTTAAAATCTGAAGCTGCAATATAATGATCGATTGCCTCCTCGATAATCAGCGGGTTTACCAGCGAGATCGCGACCGTCACGCCCATGCAGACCAGTACCCCCGCCAGAATCCATTTATATTCTAATAAGTAGGAAAACAGCCGCTTTAAGATCTTCTTTTTGTCGGTGTTCTCCATAAATTCATCTTCACGAAATGAATTGACAGCCATATTTACCGATTTCCCTCCCGTCTCTTTTCGAGGATAATTTATGCCGTCTCCGCCGCATCTGCCGGAAACGCCCCGTACTGTGCCATATAAGTGTCATAATAGAGACCTTTTTTCCGAAGCAGCTCCTCGTGCGTCCCGCGCTCCGCGATTCTCCCGTCCTCGAGGTAAATAATCTCGTCCGCATGGCGCACCGCCGAGATGCGGTGTGCGATAATCACTTTCGTCGTGTCGGAAAGCGCGCCCAGCGTTTTCTGAATCTCATGTTCCGTCTCCATGTCGAGCGCTGAGGTGGAATCATCCAGCACAAGAACCGGACTGTGCTTCGCCAGTGCGCGCGCTATGCTGATCCGCTGTTTCTGCCCGCCGGAGAGACCGACGCCGCGCTCTCCGATCACGGTCCCGTACTGCTCATCCATCTTCTCGATAAAATCCCGCGCCTCTGCATGTTCCGCCGCAAGACGCACCTCCTCAATCGGAAGCTGTCTGCGCTGTCCCATGCGGATATTTTCCTCAATCGTATCCGAGAAGAGAAACACGTCCTGCAGCACCACCGCGATGCTGCTGCGCAGCTGCTTTAAGGTCAGATCCCGGACATCCGCTCCGTCCACCTTCACGACGCCCTCCGTCACGTCATAAAACCTCTGCAGCAGATTGATAATCGAGGATTTACCGGAACCGGTGGCCCCCATTATGCCAAGCGTGCTTCCCGCCGGAACCATAAAGCTGATATCCTTCAGAATCTCCTTTTCCTCCAGCGAAAACGACACATGCTCAAACTCGATCCTTCCCTCCACTTTGTCGAGATGTACCGGCTGTTCCCGGTTGCGGATCATCGCCTGCTCTCCGTAAATCTTGCGGATCTTCCGGTAGGATGCGAGCGCCGCAGAGACGTCATTCGTCAGCCATCCCAGCATTTCCATCGGCCAGGTACAGTTTCTGCTGTACTCCACAAACGCCACCAGCGCGCCGAGCGTCATCTCACCGTTCATCACAAAAAGTCCGCCAAGGATCGTTGTGCAGACCGGCAGCGCCTTCCCCACAAACTGGAACAGTGGATAATAGCGCACAAGCACCTTCGACTGTGTAATATTGAGCTCATAATAGCGGCTGTTGTGGGACAGGAACTTCTCCACCTCGTGCTTCTCCCTCGCAAACGCCTTCACCGTCCGGACGCCGGCAAGATTTTCCTCCGCGACCGTGGTCAGCGCGGCATTCTCCTCACTGATCTGCTCATATACCTTATCCAGCTTCCGCTCCATCACAATCGCCACAACGCCGCAGACAATCATTGTAAAGAGCGGCACAAGCGCCAGCTTCCAGTTGCGGGCGAACATACAGTAGAGCACAAAACCGGCGTGGATGACGACCTCGATCACGAGCATCCCCACAAAACCGAGCGCATTCCAGACCCTGTCAACGTCGTCCTTGACCCGCGCCATCAGCTCACCCGTATTCACATTGTCAAAATAATTCATGGACAGCGTCTGAATATGATCAAACAGATCCTTCCGCATCTGCGACCCGATCTTCGACGCAATCCGGTCAAATGAAATCTCCTTGCAGTACCCGAACAGGCACCGTCCGATCCCGACCACCACAATTCCTGCCAGAAATCTGGTCAGAAGCTCCAGCTTTCCTCCCAGAATCACCTCGTCCACGATATCCTGCGTGATCTTCGGATATACCATATCCAGGACAATCGCGGCCACCATACAGACGACTGCAAGCAAATATCCCGCCCAGTGGCGTCCGATATACGTGTGTAACTTTTTCACAAAAAACCTCCTTTTCCCCTCCCCGGGTATCAGTACGTCAGCACATTTCCCTGAAAATCCACATCCCTCTTCCGGCCCTGCGATTCTGGCTGCAACTGCATTTTTACACGCAAAAAAGCCCGCGGCTGCTGATTACCGCGGACTGCGCCATTCACTGGAACCGGCTTTGTCAACTGCAGTGCTCTCTGCGGGAAATCCGGTCTCCCTGCAGTATACGCCCGGACAGCCTCCCACTGTCACCGTGCAAAAACACTGCCCCGTCTGTCAGGGCTGTCTGACAAAATCCACCGAGGTAATATCATGATTATTCTTCCTGTTATTCTGTTCTGCGATCTTTCTTCCACCTGTCAGTCCGGAATTTGTAAAACTTCTCATCATTCTTACCTCTCTTTCCTTATTATTCAGTCTCTTAAACTGCATAGCATCAGTATAGGCACAACGTGCTTCCTTTGTCAAGGAATTTCTCAATAATTTCCAACATAATTTTGTCCGGTCTGTCAATAATAAAATCAGGAACCACGGTAAGTTCTTACCGCGGTCCCGGAAAGAAAATAACACAATCTATGGAGGTGAAAACCATGAGCTCATCGAACAGTTCAGGTTCCAACAGCAGCCAGATGGCTGTACCGCAGGCAAAAGAAGCAATGAATCGTTTTAAGCAGGAAGTCGCAAGTGAGATTGGTGTACCTTTAAAAGAAGGCTACAACGGCGACCTGACCTCTGCACAGGCAGGCAGCATCGGCGGCGAGATGGTCAAGAAAATGATCATGAAGCAGGAAGAGCAGATGTCCAGATAACACACGAAAAGCAATACCCGGATACAGATCGCGCCGTGTCAGCAGCAATGCTTCTGCTGACGCGGCACGATTTTATTCCTGTGGAAACCATATTTTGCGGAACCATAATCCATGAAAACCATGATCCATAATAACCATGATCTATGTGAGCCATATCTGTTCTATGATTTATATACCAGCCCTTTCCGGATCTGCTCCACCGCCGCGTCATCCGCAAAATAGCGGACGATCTCAAGCGCAAACGGGATCGCAGTCCCCATACCACGGCTGGTAATTATATTGGCGTCCACTACCACATCATCCCCGCGCACGACGGCCCCTGTCAGTTTCTCCTCAAATCCCGGATGACACGTCGCACATTTCCCGTTTAAAATTCCCGCGGCGCCCAGCACAGACGGCGCGGCACAGATCGCACAGACCAGCTTTCCTTCTGCCGCAAACTCTCTGATCACGGTGTTCACCGTCTCATCCGCACCCAGCGCAAGTGTCCCTGGCATCCCTCCGGGCAGCACGATCCCGTCCAGCTCACCGTAATCTGTCTCCGCCGCCGTCTCATCCGCCAGAAAGGTTATCCCGTGAGAACCTGTCACCTCTTTTTTTCCGGAAACAGAGATCATCACGATCTCCATCTTCGCCCTGCGCACCACATCCACCACGGTGAGGCCCTCAATCTCCTCACAGCCGTCCGCCATAAAAATTCCGATTCTGCTCATAGCACAGATTCCTCCTGTTCTTTTTGTCCTGACTTCATTATAAGCCTTCTGAAAATCCACGTCAATCTCACAGAAGACTCCGGCACCGGATAAACTGATTCTGACAAACCAGAGCAGGAAATGGCAGGATTTTCAGTGTGGGGCATGCTATAATACCAGAGTAATCAGCAGCAGGGAGGAAGAAAAATATGGACTGGACGACGGATTTAAAGAATGCAATCGGGTATATGGAAGAAAATCTCCTCGCGGACATCGGTGTTCAGGAAGTGGCGGATGCGGTACATATCTCGCCTTTCTATTTCCACAGGGGCTTTAAAATCGTGACAGGTTACTCCGTCAGCGAATACTTAAGAAACCGCAGGCTGTACCTGGCAGGGCTGGACGTTCTGAAGAAAAACCAGCAGGAAACGGAAAATCAGTACACCTGTGCAGAGGCCGGAAATGAAAAAATTATTGATCTGGCACACAAATACGGGTATAACACTCCGGAAAGCTTTACCAGAGCGTTTATACGTTTTCACGGCCTGTCCCCCCTGCAGCTTCGGAAACATCCACATCAGATCAGGGTCTTTCTTCCGCTGCATGTGGAAATTATAGTAAAAGGAGGCAGACAAATGGAGTTTACAATTGAAAAAAAAGATGCGATGAGGATGATCGGGTTTAAAAAGACTATTTCCCACGAAACTTCTTATCAGGATATCCCCGCATTCTGGAACTGGTTCTGTCAGAAGTACTGCGGCGATGCGGCGTGTGAGCCGGGAGAGGAGAAGATACGGCAGACCATCGCAGAGTGCATGGTGGGAGAATTCGGCGTCTGTATGGAAGAAGAGACGAACACAGAGAGTTTCTGCTATTATATCGCGGGCTCATATCAGGGCAACGAGGTGCCGGAAGGAATGACGGTCTTTGAGATTCCCGCAGGCGAATGGGCAGAATTTAAATGCACCGGGAGCATACCGGATGCGCTGCAGACAGTCAACACCCGGATCTTCAACGAGTGGCTTCCCGGAAACAGGGAGTATGAAATAGCGTTTCACGCCAGTATCGAATGGTATTCCAAAGGCGACACCAGAAGCGACCGTTATGAAAGCGGCATCTGGATCCCAGTGAAGCGTCTGTAATAAAGTCCGCAGCACCGCGCCACCTTCTGCCCCTGTTTTCTTGTAATGGGGGCAGAATTGTGCTATATTTTCTGATAGATGAAAAATCTTTGACCAGTCACCGGTAAGATTATCAGCCGCTCACAGAGAAAGGAATCTTTATCATGGAAATAGAACGCAAATATCTCGTCTCCCGTCTCCCGGAACACCTCGACCGGTATCCGTGCCGGCACATCGAGCAGGGTTATCTGAATACGGATCCCGTGGTGCGCGTCCGGCGCTCGGATGACACATACACCCTCACCTACAAGGGGAAAGGATTTCTGGCCCGGGAAGAATACAATCTGCCGCTGAATGAAGCCGCTTATCTGCACCTTCGCGAAAAGACAGACGGCATTCTGATCCGGAAACGCCGTTACCAGATCCCGTATATGGATAAATATACGATTGAACTTGATCTTTTTGAGGGAGAACTCGCTCCCCTGCAGCTGGCGGAAGTGGAATTTGAGACGGAGGCCGAGGCCGGAACATTCGTACCGCCGGACTGGTTCGGGGAGGACGTGACCTTCCTGCCGGATTATCATAACAGCACTTTAAGCCGTCTATGACAGAGCCTGCTCAGTCCCGTCTTATCTCATAACACACATACTCATGGTCAGGATGATACCCCAGCTTCTGTGCCAGGGCCACCGACCACAGATTCTGTGCATCCCAGCTCGCATACCATCCGCGCTTTCTGCACTCCAGAATCAGGCGCGCACAGCAGGCGCCGGCGAGGCCCCTCCGCCGGTATTCCGCCTTCGTGTCAACCTCGATCTCTATCCCGCCCCTGTATCCGGAATAGGAACCCGCTCCCGATACTATCTCCCCGTCTCTCAGGATCACCATGCCCAGACCATACTCCCGGTACTGCGCATAGTCCCGGTACTGCGCCACCAGATCCCTGCACCAGGGAATCTCCAGACAGCGCCGGAACAATTCCTCATCAATCTGCCGGAGCTGATAACCACCGGGAAGCTCCCTGGCCATCCGCATAAGCACGGCCTCATCAAATACATCCGGTTCCTTGCGGATCGCATAGCGCGTCACCTTTTTCGCCCTGCTCCCGTAACATTCCCTGATCATCTCTCCCCACGCGGGAGTCTGCGGAACAAGAATCAGAAAATCCTGTCTGCGCCACGGCGGCCCGTACTCCGTCAGCTCACGGTCCGGCTGTCCCGCAAAAAAACAGAAATCCCCGAGGAGCGCCATCGCGGCGGACGGCAGACCGGGATGTCCGCTCATCCCGGCGTTTTCCGCACATCCCCCTGCGACAGTCTCCCCGCGCACAGCCGGCCCGTCACCGGAAACCGCATACAGTTGTCCCATCACATTCTGCAGACAGGACCATATCATCGTCTCCTGCCAGCCCGCAAACAGCCCCGCGACTGTCTCCGGCTGTTTTACCTCATAAACCACTGTCTTCCCCCTCCCCGCTTTCACCCGGAAACACCGCCGTCTCTCCCTCAATCCTGCCGGCCCCGGCAAGCAGCGCATACAGCGCCGGATGAAAATGAAACTCCTCCATCATGCGCTGCGCCTCCCCAAGATACGTCCGCCTGACAGATGCAGGAACAACCGTTCGTCCCGCCGGTCCGCCGCTTTTTACAGCCCGGATCAGAATATTTTTCGGTGTATGCGAAAAATCGACAAATTCCAGCAGCTGCGTCTTATAGCCGCAGTATGCGAGCAGATTCGCACGGATGGCATCCGTCGCCAGCGCGGAAAAGCGCTCTTTCACGATCCCGTAGCGGGTCAGCAGGGAAAACTCCTCCGTCTGTATCTGTCCGTTCAGCTCATGCTGACAGCACGGCACGGAAAAAATCATTTTTGCATTCCACTGCACGGCGTTAAACAGGGCATAATCCGTGGCGGTATCACACGCGTGCAGCGTCACCACGAGATCCACCGGCGCTGATGCCTGATAACCGTTGATATCCCCCCGCTCAAAATGAAGTCCCCGGTATCCGTACCTGTCCGCCGCGTCATTACATTTTCTAATGACGTCCTCTTTCAGGTCCAGACCTGTAATCTGCACTTTCTGCTTTTTTAATTCCGTAAAATAGTAATAGAGAACAAATGTGAGATAAGATTTCCCACAGCCAAAATCAATGATATTCAGACAGTCTCCGGTGTATTCTCCCACGCCGTCTTCTATTATTTCCAGAAAACGGTTTATCTGGCGGTATTTATCGTACATGGATTTTACTACTTTTCCCTCCGCCGTAAAAACCCCCATATCCACCAGCGGCGGCACCGCCATCCCCTCCCCGATCAGATATTTTTTCTTCCGGTTGTGAGCTGAATCCACCCTGGGCGCCTGTCCGCTGATTTTTCTCTCCCGAAAGGTCAGCTTTCCTTTTTTTGAAATAAGAATCTGATATTCCTTCTCCGCATCCCAGGCACTGACCCTGAAAAAATTACCGGAAATCGTCTCTGTAAGATAAGCGGCAAGCTCCCCGGCATGAATATTCCGGTGAAAAACCTGCCTGTCCGTGTATGCGGCTGCCTGATAAAACGCATCCTTTTTCTCAACCGTGATTCTCCGGTACACGGGATTCCCTCCTGCGGGCTTGCTGATCACGATCCGTCGGGGACCGCATTGCGCCAGACGGCTGATTTTCTCATGTAACTCTTCCATATTCCCTCTTTTTCCAGTCCGGCCTTACCGCAGCCGGTCGCTCTCATAGCGCTGCTTTGTGCGGATACAGCGTTTCAGCTCCTCATAGCGGCTGTCGGTATCCCCCTCCGGAATCACAATGTCGAGCACCACCGCCATGTTATTGATCAGATGATCCGTCATCTCCTCCCGCATGGACAGCAGAATCTGATACTTCTGCTCCAGATCATCCGCGTCAAAAAAAGCCATCAGCTTCGGGCTGACGCCATCCTGCGCATCCGGCCCCTGCTCCTGCTCCACGGCCTCTTCCCCCTCCTCTCTTCTCCTGTCACTTTGCGCATCTTCGTCCGTCTTCCGCAGCTCTGCATCCCCTGTACTTCCATCCGGAACACAGATAGTCCGCGTGTTTCCGGCTTCTTTCCGGACTTCCACACTTTGCCCGCCTTCGCCCGCTTCCCCGGGCTCTGCGCCCTGTTGCGGCCTCTCCACCCGCTCAAAACGGTATTTCTGTGTGGCTTCCGGATACTTTGTGCGGTCCGTCTCCTCCAGAAATACCGGAAGCGGCTCTGCGTATACCCTGTAATCCCCCGACAGTGCCTGACAGATCACCAGTTCCTCCCCTGTCTCCATGTGAACTGCAACTGTAATCACCTGATACAGCTCGTTTTTAAAATGACGGTACAGCTCCCCGCCCACTGGTCTTCTCTCCATACCAACCTCCGCAATCCGTTTTTAAATCCAATACCGGCCCGTTCGGCCTCATCTGCGCCGTGCTCTCCCGAACGTATAACCACCCGCGCGCAGACGCGTGATCCGGCCGCCGCCCCGGTTCCCTTTCCTTACGGCCGCTGTTCCATTTCGCAGGCATCCATCCTGCAATTCCGATAAATACCAGATAGAAAAATAATGCCTCCATAAAACAATCCCCACCTTATTTACAATCCGCATATCCACATTTTTATATACAAAAGCGAATAAAGATATTATAATATTTCCAGAACATTTTCACAACCATTAAATTAGAACTACAGTTCCGGAGGACAGACAAATACCATGTTGCGCAGAACCTTTAAACACTTATCCGGCATGCAGCTGATCGCCGTCGGTTTTTTTCTTCTGATCATGGCGGGCACGCTGCTGCTGATGCTTCCCCTCTCATCCAGGGATGGGACAGTCACCCCGTTTCTCACCGCCCTGTTTACCGCTACCAGCGCCTCCTGCGTTACGGGCCTGATTCTCGTCGATACCTTTACACACTGGTCCTTTTTCGGACAACTTGTGCTGCTCCTCTTAATCCAGATCGGCGGTCTCGGCTTTATCACCATCGGAACCGCCGTCTCCCTGGTTCTCCGCCGGAAAATCGGTCTGAAGCAGCGGGGCTGGATCCGGGAAAGTTTTAATGTGCTGGACATCGGCGGCGTGGTGCTGCTGCTGAAACGTGTGCTCAAAGGCACAGCCATTTTTGAGGGTGCGGGCGCGCTGCTGCTGTTTGTGCGCTTCTGTCCGGGGAGGGGCTTCGCGCAGGGACTTTACTACAGTATTTTTCACTCCATCTCCGCCTTCTGCAACGCGGGATTCGACCTGATGGGGCGCTACGAGCCATACTCATCCTTTACCGCATATTATGACGATCCGCTCATCAGCTTTACACTGTGCGCGCTGATCCTGACCGGCGGCATCGGCTTTATCGTGTGGAGTGATATCGCAGACCACAAATGGAATTTCCGGAAATACGCCCTGCAGACAAAAATGGTCTTAAGCTGTTCCGTCTTCCTGGTTGCAGGCGGCGCCCTTCTCTTCTATCTGATTGAGGGAAACCGTCTGTTTGCAGGCATGAGCCCTGTCGGAAAACTGTGCAGTTCCGTTTTCTGCGCGGTGACGCCGCGCACCGCCGGATTTAACACGACAGACATCGGTTCCCTCTCCGAGGGAGGCAGACTGCTCTCCATCATTCTCATGTTTATCGGCGGCGGCTCCGGCTCAACCGCGGGCGGTGTCAAAATGGCGACCATTTTCGTCCTGCTGCTCCACCTCCGCTCCACGCTCCTGCGCACCACTGGAACCAATATTTTCGGCAGACGGATTGACGACGGCACGATCACCAAGGCGAGCGCGCTGCTGTGCACCTACCTGTTTTTCAGCCTGACCGCGACGCTCGCCATCTGCAGCCTCCAGAACTTTACCATCGGCGACACCCTGTTTGAGGTGATGTCCGCCATCTGCACCGTGGGAATGTCCGCCGGTCTGACCGGGCAGCTGAATCTCACCTCGCAGCTTATTATTATTCTGCTGATGTATATCGGGCGGCTGGGCAGCCTTTCATTCGCGCTCTCTTTTACGGATCACAAAAAGCCGGCCCATATTATGCAGCCCATAGAAGAAATCAATATCGGTTAAAAAAGGAGTACATTATGAAATCAATCTTAATCATCGGACTTGGAAGATTCGGCTCACACCTGTGTGCAAAGCTCTCCAGACTGGACAATGAAATTATGATCGTGGATCAGCAGGAGGCGAGGCTCCAGGAACTTCTCCCCTATGTCGTCAGCGCAAAAATCGGAGACTGCACCAACGAAAAAGTCTTAAAAAGTCTCGGCGTCGGGAATTTTGACCTCTGTTTTGTCTGCATCGGCAACAATTTTCAGAGCAGCCTTGAGATCACCAGCCAGCTGAAGGAACTCGGCGCAAAATATGTCGTCAGCAAGGCCAACCGCGACATACACGCCAAATTCCTGCTGCGCAACGGCGCCGACGAGGTTATCTACCCCGACCGCGATATCGCGTACAAAGTCGCCGTCCGCTTCTCGGCAAATCAGGTCTTTGACTATGTCGAGCTGGGCAAAGGATTTTCCATCTACGAAATCGCGCCGCTGCCGGAATGGATCGGCCGCTCGATCCTCGACGTCAATGTGCGCGTCACATACAATACCAATATTATCGGCGTCAAAAATGAGGACGGAATGAAGCTTATGCCCGGACCCGACTATGTGTTCGAGCCGGATGAGCACCTGATGGTGATCGGACACCAGAATGACATCGAAAAGATTGTGAAGAAATTATGATATCAGTATAATAAACGGCACAGCTGTGCTGTGCCGTTTGAAACATTTAATCCTGTTCGCGCTGTCTGCTGTTTTACCCGCTGATCTGCGAGCCATCCTCATCCGTCGCATCTTCTTCCCCCGCCACCAGCGCATCAATCAGTTCCCAGATCTCATCCCTGCCCTGTTTCGTCTGGGCGGAAAACGGAATCACTGTCGTGCCCGCCTGCATTCCCAGCCCTGTGCGGACTGCCTTTACATGTTTCGGCACCTGGCTGCGGCTGATTTTATCCATCTTTGTCGCGATAACGATCGGCGAAAATCCCTGATGCACCATCCACTCATACATGACTTTGTCATTTGCGGACGGATCATGGCGGATATCCACGAGCAGAAATACTGCCTTCAGCTGTCGTGATTTGTGGAGATAATTTTCAACCATTTTTCCCCATTTTTCCTTCACCTCCACCGAGGCTTTCGCATACCCGTAGCCCGGAAGATCCACCAGATACATGGCGTTATTGATGTTATAAAAATTGATCGTCTGTGTCTTTCCCGGCTTTGACGAAGTGCGCGCCAGCGACTTCCGGTTCATCAGCGCATTGATCAGCGACGATTTCCCGACATTGGACCTTCCGGCAAATGCCACTTCAATGTACGGATTATCCGGTATCCTGCTGCTTATGCCACAGACCGTTTCCAGATTCACATTTCGGATGACCATGTCTTTCCCCTTTCCCGTCTGCTAATTATCTGCTCCCGTTTTGCGCCTGCGGCTCACAAATGCTTTCCCGAGCACCTGCTTCACGTTTGCGGCGTACACGATCTCGAGACCGTCGGTTATCTCGTCCTCAAGCTCTGCAATGTCTTTCCCGTTCTTCTCCGGAACACAGACTGTCCGTATCCCGGCATTCTTTGCGGCGAGAATTTTTTCTTTCAGTCCCCCGACCGGAAGCACGCGGCCCCGCAGTGTGATCTCTCCCGTCATCGCGACATCCGCCCGGACCGGCGTCTTTGTGATAGCGGAAAGCATCGCCGTCACCATCGTGATTCCGGCGGACGGTCCGTCTTTGGGCACCGCCCCTTCGGGGATGTGGATATGAATGTCATGCTCCTGAAAGAACTTCCGCGGAATCTCATATTCCCCGCTGACCGAACGGATATAGCTGATTCCTGCCTGTGCGGACTCCTTCATCACGTCCCCGAGCTGTCCGGTCAGCAGAAATTCGCCCTTGCCCGGCAGAATATTCACCTCGACCTCCAGGGTATCCCCGCCCGCACTCGTCCACGCGAGACCGCGCACAATGCCGGTCTCATCAGTATCATTTTTCCGGTCCGCACTGTATTTTTCCCTGCCGAGATATCGCTCCAGACTGCCGCCGGTGATTTTTACCTTCTTTTTCTCTCCCGCACAGATCTCCCTGGCCGCTTTCCTGGCGAGCTCTGCGAGCCTGCGCTCCAGTCCCCGCACGCCGGCCTCCCTGGTATAGCCGCGGATGATTTTTTCAATCGCCGCATCGCTGACCGAAAGCTGCTTCGGCTTTAAACCGTTGCGGAGAATCTGTTTTTCCAGAAGATGTTCCCGCGCGATGTGTGCCTTTTCATTTTCCGTGTAACTGCTGATCTCTATGATTTCCATGCGGTCCAGCAGCGGCCGCGGGATATCCTGCACGGAGTTCGCCGTAGCGATAAAGAGCACTTCCGAGAGATCAACCGGAATCTCTACATAGTGATCCCGGAAACCGGCATTCTGTTCGGAATCGAGAACCTCCAGCAGCGCGGAAGCCGTATCCCCCCTGTAATCGCTGCTCATCTTATCCACTTCGTCCAGCAGCATCAGCGGATTCTTCACCCCCGCGCTCCGCAGGCCGCTCACAATGCGCCCCGGCATCGCGCCCACATAAGTTCTTCTGTGGCCGCGGATCTCCGCCTCGTCCCGGACTCCTCCCAGACAGATGCGGACATACTTCCGGCCCAGCGCCTTTGCAACCGAGCGGGCAATGCTCGTCTTCCCCGTCCCCGGAGGGCCGGCAAGACAGATAACCGGACTGTCTCCCCCGCCCGTCAGACTGCGGACCGCGAGAAACTCCAGCACGCGCTCCTTGACCTTTGTCAGACCGTAATGATCCTCGTCTAAAATGCGTTCCGCACGCTTTAAATCTCTGTTGTCCTCCGAACCGTGATTCCAGGGAAGCTCCAGCAGCGTCTCAATATAGGTTCGCGCCACGGTGCTCTCGGATGAATTCACATTGATATTCTGAAATCGCTGAATTTCTTTTCTGATCCTTTCGCGGATCTCTTCGCCTGCCTCAAGCTTCTCCAGCGCTTCCAGCCAGGCATCCGCGTCGGAGCCGGCGTCGTCCTCCCCCAGTTCCCCGCGGATCACTTTCATCTGCTCCCGCAGGATATAATCCTTCTGGTTTTTGTCCACGCGCTGTTTTACTTTGGCCTGAAATTCATTCTTGATGCTGATGATTTCAATCTCTTTTAAAAGCAGCGCCACGAGAGCTTCATAGCGCTCCATCAGGGAAACGGCAGAGAGAATCTTCTGCTTTTCTTCATAAGAAACCGGGAGGTTATTCGCGACCTGGTCCATCAGCTTTTCCGGATCCGTGACGCTGTTCACCTGACGGAGCAGCTCCTTTCCGGCGCGCGGACTGACCGCCTGGTACTTTGCAAACGTCTCCTGGACGCCGCGGACCATGGCCGCCCTCATCTCCTCCGTCAGCCCCTCGTCAGTCTCCCCGTCAAAACGGATCACCTCCGCAGACAGAAACTCTTCATCTTCCACAAGAGCGGACAATTCTGCCCGCTCTTTTCCCTCCGCCAGGATCCTCACAATATGGTTCTGTAAACGGATCACCTGTTTAATTTCCGCAATCACACCGATCTGAAAGAGATCCTTCGTCTCCGGCTCCTCCGTCTCAGCATTTTGCTGCGTCACGAGAAATACTCTCTTCGACGTCTCCATACAGCTCTCTACCGCCCGGATGGACTTCTCACGGCTGATATCAAAGTGGGCGATCATGCCCGGCAAAATCACAATGCCGCGGAGTGCCACCGCGGGAAGCTTTTCTATCATTGTCTCCATTATCCTATTTTTCTCAGTTCCTGGTTTTTCACTGCCAGCGCGTCTTCCACCATCCGCCTCGTGATGCGACAGGTCGTCTTGTTCTCCTCCGACGGAATCTGATACATCATATCCAGCGTCACTGATTCCATAATCGCGCGCAGCCCTCTGGCGCCCGTCTTGCGCTCCAGCGCATTGTCCGCGATCACCGCCAGCGCCTCCCGGTCAAATTCCAGCGCAACGCCGTCCAGCTCGAATAATTTCTGGTACTGCTTTGTGAGCGCGTTCTTCGGCTCGCGCAGAATTTTCAAAAGCGCCTCCCGGTCCAGCATATCAAGCGAAACCGTCACCGGCACACGGCCGATAAACTCCGGAATCAGCCCGTATTTGACAAAATCCTGCGGCAGCGCGTGCCTTAAGACGTCCCCGATATTGTACTCATTCTTCGTCCTGATATCCGCGTTAAACCCAATCGCCTTCTGATCCAGCCGCGTCTCGATAATCTTCTCGAGGCCGTCGAAGGCACCTCCGCAGATAAAGAGGATATTGGTCGTGTCAATCTGGATCAGCTCCTGCTGCGGATGCTTTCTCCCTCCCTGCGGCGGCACGGAAGCGACCGTTCCCTCCAGAATCTTAAGCAGCGCCTGCTGCACGCCTTCCCCTGAAACATCTCTTGTGATCGAGACATTCTCGGATTTTTTGGAGATCTTGTCGATCTCATCAATATAAATAATCCCGTGCTGCGCCCGCTCTATATTGTGATCAGCCGCCTGGATGACCTTTAAGAGAATGTTCTCCACATCCTCCCCCACGTACCCGGCCTCGGTCAGGGTCGTCGCGTCCGCAATCGCGAACGGCACATTCAGCCCCCTCGCCAGCGTCTGCGCCAGCAGCGTCTTGCCGGAACCGGTTGGCCCGAGCATCAGCACGTTGCTCTTCTGCAGCTCAACGCCGGTATCTCCGCCGGCCATAATTCTCTTGTAATGATTGTATACAGCGACCGAAAGTACTTTTTTCGCCTGATCCTGCCCGATGACATACTCATCCAGAAAAGCCTTCAGCTCCTTTGGCCGCAGAAGGTTGATCTGCCCGGAATCCGCTTCCGCCTCCCCGGAGAATTCTTCCTCCGCCAGCTCCTCCTCGATAATCTCCGAACAGATATCCACGCATTCGTCACAGATGTAAGCCCCGTTGGGCCCCGCTATCAGCTTCCGCGCCTGCTCCTGGGACTTCCCGCAGAACGAGCAGCGGATTCTCTCTTCATTTCTCACTGCCATGACTGTCCTATGCCTCTTCCTTTATTTTTCTCACGATAACATCATCAATCAGACCATATTCTTTTGCTTCCTGCGCGGACATAAAGTAATCCCTCTCCGTGTCCGCCGCCACCACCTCAAGCGGCTTTCCTGTATTCTCCGCAAGGATCTCATTTAATTTTCTCTTTGTCTTTAAAATATTTTCCGCCGCTATCTGAATCTCCGTCGCCTGACCTTTTGCCCCGCCGGACGGCTGATGAATCATAACCTCCGCGTTCGGAAGCGCGTACCTCTTCCCCTTCGCCCCGCCCGCAAGCAGAAACGCGCCCATGCTGGCCGCAAGTCCGATGCAGATGGTGGACACATCGCATTTGATATACTGCATGGTGTCATAAATCGCCATGCCCGCCGTCACCACTCCTCCCGGAGAGTTGATGTAGAGCTGGATATCCTTGCCCGGATCCTCAGACTCCAGAAACAGAAGCTGCGCCACCACAAGGCTCGCCGTCACCTCATTGACGTCCTCGCCAAGGAAAATAATCCTGTCTTTCAGCAGTCTGGAATAAATATCATAGGAACGTTCGCCGCGGTTGGTCTGTTCCACGACCATAGGCACTAAACTCATCGGTTTTCCCTCCATTCGTATACATAATTCATAATACATTTTTCCGGTTCATTCTACAAATTACCCGTTTCGTAAAACAGACACAGAATACCAGAGATACCTGTGCCTGCTTCTATGACTTTTAAGACCTTGGGACCCTGCCCCAACCCGCAAGGGGTTTCACCCCTTGCAGGAGTTTGAGAGCAACGCCCCCGGTTTTTCTTACTCAGCTTTCGGCTCTGTCAGCACAGCTGTGTCCTCGATGAGCTTCATCGCGGCATGTACCAGCATGTCCTCTTTCAGCATTTCCTTATCCTCATCGCGGAAGATTTCCAATGCCGTCTTTTCGTCAATGCCGTAGCTTTCGCCGTATCTGCAAATCTCAGTCTTCAGTTCTTCCTCGCTGATTACAAGGTTTTCCGCCTTCGCGATAGCTTCCAGCATCAGCCTTGCGTCAACGCTCTTTTTGCCGGTATCCTTAAAGTTTTCGCGCATACCAGCCTCATCTGTACCCATGTACTGATAGTAAATATCCATCGTCAGGCCCTGACGTGTGATATTTTCTTCAAACTCACGCATCATGCTGTTGATTTTGTTGTCATACATAACCTGGGGCACTTCCATTGTGCAGTTCGCAACCGCCGCATCCAGCAGCTTATCGCCCTGCAGCTGTTTTGCGCGCTCTGTCTTTTCTGCTGCAAGTTTTTCCAGAATGTTTGCCTTATATTCGTCCAGTGTAGCAAATTCGGAAACATCCTCCGCAAACGCATCGTTCAGCTCAGGCAGTTCTTTTTTGCTCAGGGCTTTCAGCTCAATCGCGAAAACAGCCGCCTTGCCAGCCAGCTCCGGTGCATGGTACTGCTCGGGGAATGTTACGTTGATATCGAATTTCTCGCCTACGGAATGGCCAGCTACCTGTTCTTCAAAGCCAGCGATAAACTGGTGGGAACCAAGTTCCAGCTCATGGTTGTCCGCCTTGCCGCCATCAAAAGGCACGCCGTCCACAGAGCCCTCATAGCTGATTTTTGCGATATCGCCCATTTCAGCCGCGCGGTCTGTTACCTCAACAGTTCTTGCGTTCTTGTTCTGTACCTTTTTCAGTTCCGCAAGCACTTCGTCCTCTGTAACCTCCGCGCTTACTTTTTCCACTTCCAGACCTTTATACTGGCCCAGTGCCACCTCGGGCTTAATCACAACGTCAATCACGAATTTTGCGCCCTTGCCGGATTCGATGTAATCCACATCCAGTGTCGGTGCGGAAACAACGTCCAGACCAAGTTCTTTTACTGCTGCCATGTATTCATCGGGGAAAATATGGTTGATAGCGTCCTCATAGAAGAAGCCTTCGCCATACTGTGCCTCAATCAGTTTTCTGGGTACTTTGCCCTTCCGGAAGCCGGGAATGGAAATCTGGTTTTTATGTTTGTTGTAAGCAAAGGCCATGCCCTGCTCCAAAACTTCCGCACTTACCTCGAAAGAGAATTTTACATCTGTTTTTTCTTTGTTCAATACTACTGCGTTCATTGTATGAAGCTCCTCCCTAAAATAGTTGTTCCCTGCGGCCGTCCCTGTTCTTTTG
>OFGA01001124.1_pt1 | contig 19341 bp, 24 predicted proteins | sample 1521471 | NCBI WGS metagenome assembly OFGA01 (sample SAMEA3504086, study PRJEB24116) | mouse gut metagenome | biome: mouse gut; feature: mouse-associated habitat; material: faeces | place: Denmark | collected 2011
CGGTTGGAGCCGCTGTCTGCTGTGTCGCAGGTGCGGCGGCTTGTGCTGCCGGAGCCGTTGTCTGCGCCGCAGGTACTGCTGTCTGCGCGGAAATGGGGTGCTTTGCGCCGCCCATCGCAGCGGCAAGATTGTTGATTGCATTTGCCAGCTCTGTAGCCTCGATGATGATTTTTACTTCTAACATTGTTTGTCCTCCTTATGGAAATTTATTTTGAGAACTCCTTTCGGAATTCGTTCTCTCTGTTATCCCCTGCTTCAAAATACAGGTATTCAGATAACGGGGCGCATCCCGTGCTGTACCAGTCTTTCAGCGCCTGTTCCGCAACCGCCCTGTCATCGTCAGATACGGGCCTGGACTGCGCCCAGTAGCCGTGGAATTGGCTCGACTTTGTTATCACCCCGATTACGGTGTCGTCGAACTCGTCGCTGCTCACACGGTTCAGGATTACTTCGCACACGCGCCTTTTATCCTGCTTTTTATCCTCGTAGCACTCACCCGCAAGAACGAGGGCTATCGCCTCAACTTCTTCATCCGTCCACGGCTGTTCCGTCGGCACGGGTTCTGCCAAAACAACCACGAGCGTCCGGTTTAGCTCTACGTTGTACGCCGGGCTCGGTTCGGTTTCTTTTCCATCTTTTCCACCGCAAGCAGTCAGCGTCACACACAGAGCTGTCATGGCGGCGATGGAAGAAAATCTTTTAATTCTGTCCATGTCAATAGTTAGCTGCATTTGAGCAAAACACTTTAAGTCGGATTAAGGAGGACAAGCCATGAACGACACGATGCTGAGGATAACAGAGAACGCTTTGAGAGGATTTATTGAGGACGCTATCCAGTCAGAAGATGGGTTGAGCGAAGATGACATCCAGTACATATCAGCCGAGCGCGAGCGCATTCGGCAGATGAAATTAAAGTTGGCGGCATAAAGGGCTACGGCCCGCCGTAATGCAGCTCGCAGGGCATCACAGAAATAAGTCCCTGCGAACGGTCGCAAGCCCGTGGAAATGCAGAGCGCGGAACCAAAAAAAAAGCCAAAAGGAGGACAAACAGATGGCAGAACTGAAACAGGGAAGATGGGTAAAAGTCCACGAGCCTGGACAGGCGAACTACGTTGAGAGCGAGAACGTGATGGACATTGTAATCGGCACAGGCAGATGCCAGGCCGAGGCGACCTACACGGTGCGCAGCTATAAGAAAGCGGCCTACTGGCTGGAGGAATACCTGAAAGCTGCCGAAGCGATGCAGATTGTGGCCGCAGATATTCTGGAACAGATTAAGGCTGCTGCCGACAGCGCGAACCGTGAGGACGATGAGGTTTCCGCAAGCGGCGAGGGATGGAGCAGCGTCATCGAGAAGATGGGCGACGGCAGCTTCAAGGTACAGCTGAACTGGACAGTGAGCGAGCCGGTAACAAAGAAGCAGAAAGCCCCTAAGAAAAAGAAAGGCGCGGAGGCCAAGGAGGAACCTGCGGCAGAAAAGACCACGAAGAAGCGCGGCGGGCGCAGGAAAAAGGAGGCAGCTACTGATGAGGCTAATTCTTGATGTGAAGCGCTACCACGAGTTCTTTTGGCTGCGCAGCATCCGCAAAGTGAACATCTATAAATGCTGTGCGGAGTGCTTCACAGGGGACCGGGACGGGCGCGTATACTGGGGGACGCTCCACCAGCCGTCGGCACATATCGACATCGAAGTCAAGGAGCACCCGAAAGCGGTGGCGTACTACCTCTGCGGGTTGAGCGCAGGGTTCAACTGGTGGCAGAACACGCACGTCGCGTTCATACCTGCTGCCGGGGAGAAAATTCTCATAGACAACGCGAACATCCGGCTTGAAATAACGGACGCGCAGGAAATCCGGTTCCAGGACTACAAGCCGAACCCGCCGGGGTACTTCACGAAAAGGCAGCGCACCTGCCGTAACTGGATATTTGCGAACTATATCAACGATGGAATGTTGTTAAAGGAGGATTCCAAAGATGGAAATGCAGGAAATAATTGAACAGGCTGAACAGAACATTAGACAGGCGCTCCAGGATTATGGGGCGCACACGGGCATGAAAGAGGTCTTGTATGATGTAACGGATAGTTTTATCACCCGGCTTGCTAAGGACAGCTCCTACGCAAAGCAGGGCCTGCGCGAGCTGTTCAGCAAGTCCACTGTGTGGGATGGGAAACTTGATGCGCTCGTCATCAACGGGACCCGGACGCATGACCCCGATTATAACAGGCTCATAGAGCTGGGTACAGAGATTCTGCATGACGCACTCGCGTGTAGCGGTGACAGGTATTATAACATTTTGCAGGCGCTGAACCTTTTCTGCTGCCCGCAGCAGTCTGAAACAGACCGGGAGGCGAGCATAGCTGCAATAAACGCGCTCGCCCCAAAAGCATACACGCCAACGAAGAAGCCGAGCCGTGTGTTCAAGGCTCTCTGCGTGGCACTCGGAGTAGCGGACGAAACAGCTGGCAGTGAGTTCCAGAGGCTCTTTGCACAATTCGCCGATGAGATGAACTCGAAGAAGATAGGGTTTAAGCTGTATGTCTCAATCAACCCGGCGCACTTTATTACGATGAGCAATCCCAAAGGGGACCATCGCGGGCAGACGCTCACGAGCTGCCATTCATTCAACTCTACGGAATACCAGTACAACAACGGGTGCTCTGGCTATGCACGGGATGATGTCAGCTTCATTGTGTTCACCGTGGCAGACCCGGGGGACCCGGAGACATTTAACAACCGCAAGACTACGAGGCAGATTTTCGCATACAGGCCGGGGAGCGGGCTGCTGTTGCAGAGCAGGATGTACAACACTTCCGGCGGTACACACGGCGCACAGGCTGATTCCAAGCTCTACCGTGATTTGGTGCAGCGCGAGATTTCCATGCTGGAGAACGTGCCGAACCTCTGGAAAACGGTGTCGTCAACTGGCGATATGTCGGAATGGGTAAGAGAGGGATTAGGTTTCGGCGGGTACGCTGACTGGACTTATAACGATTTCGACGGACACATCAGCTTCAGGAATGATTTTGACGAGGACAGTGAGGAACCGTTGGAAGTCGGAACATACGGGTTATGCATACGATGCGGCGATGAGATTGACGCGCATCTGTACTGTGATGACTGCAAGAATGGCGTGTATTGCGATGAATGCGACGAGCAGTGCGAAGCGAATGAACTTACCACTGCCTATGACAGCAACGGAAATGAAGTTCAGGTCTGTGACAGCTGCATAAATGAGCTTTATGTTTATTGCGATTCTTGTCACCGCTGGCATCACCATGACAGGATGAACGTGATAAATGGGCAAAACATCTGCGACGGCTGCCGCGATGAGCATTATACGCAGTGCGATGAATGCGGAGACTGGCACAGAGATGAGGATATGTACTTTGTACACATGGGAAACAGGAGGGACGGCAGTGTGTGCCCTGACTGCTACGACAGCTATTATGCTTGTTGCGATGAGTGTGATGAAGATTATGCTACGGACAGCATGACCCGCCTTTACAGAGCAGATGGGGAAACGGTTCTCGTGTGTGAGAATTGCAGAACCGATTTTGTAATCTGCCCGCACTGCAACGAGCTTATTGAGGTTTGTGACGATGGAACCTGCCCGAATTGCGGGGAGACCGTCGAGATTGAGGAAGAAAAGGAGGAAGCGGTATGAAGCCATTAGAAGATTTCCTGAAGCCGACGCAGAAAGAGCTTTACGCAAGAATGCGGGCGCAGTATAAAGGGCGCACAAGAATCTGCAAAAATAAATATATCCTCGTAAAAGGGGAGGCTCCTGTTATGCTCGTGGCGCACATGGACACGGTACACCATACTCCGGTAAAGGAAATCTGCCGGACGAAAAGCGGGAATATCCTGATGTCCCCACAGGGAATTGGCGGCGATGACAGGTGCGGGGTCTATGCGTTGAATGTGGTGTATGAACAGTCGGCGGTAAAGCCCTGGCTGTTGTTCACCTGTGACGAAGAAATCGGGTGCGTTGGTGCATCTGCTTTCTGTTCCGTGTACAGGAAAGGGACGCTGCCTAAAGAGCTGGACGACTTAAAACTGATTGTCGAGATTGACCGAAAAGGCAAGAATGATGCGGTTTATTACGACTGCGGGAACAGGGAATTCGAGGATTACATAACAAGCAAAGGGTTCAAGACTGCGATGGGCTCTGTGAGCGACATCTCCTATGTTGCGCCGGAGCTTGGTGTTGCGGCTGTGAACCTGTCATCAGGATATTATGAGGCCCACACGCTCCATGAGTACATCAACCGAAACCACCTGAACGCCACGATAAAAGCTGTAACTGAAATTGTAGCGGATTCCGTAAAGCCGGACTTCCCGAAATATGAGTACATCGAGGACCAGCGTTTTATGGGCTGGGGAAGATGGGGGATTTATTCCGGCGAAAAGGAAATGGCATTCTTAAAAAAGGTCCCGGAGGAAATCAGGGAAGAATATGAGGCCCTGCTCGACTACTACACGATTGAGGAACTCGAATATTACCGAATGGAACATGGCGACAAGTCAATAGCCATGCTGTTTGAATCGGAGTTCGGAGTTTCCTCCCGCCTCTCCAAAGAAGAACCTGAAGATTACGGGGGGGGAGAACCAAAAGTAAACGAGGGAGGTAACTGCATATGAGAGAACCTGCGTCTACGGGGGGGGGAGCCATGAAATTGGAACCCCTTACCCCTGCTGAACAGACAGTTGCAGCAGAAAACCATTATATCGTTGAAAGGTTCCTCGCATCAAAAAAGCTGCCACCGGACGAGTGGTACGACGTGGTGGTGTTCAGGTATCTGCGGGCCGTCGAGCTTTGGTTCCGGCGGCCAGACCTGTACAAATACCGGTTCGCCACTATCGCCTGGCGCAACATGGCATCCGCAGTCTATAACGAGCGGATAAAGCAGGGCCGGAGGATAAAGACGGTGAGCCTTGAAGAAGCGATACCAGGTACGGACGGGATGACTTTTGGCGATACGATAACTGCCAAGAATTTAGATTTTATACCATATACGGAGGTAAGCGAATATGAAGATTACATACGATGTTGAGTTTTTGCCCGCAAAGAAAGGCTCGGGCGGCAAGCAGAGCGAGGAAGTCCTGGCTGTAATAGCGTTCCTTGCGAACGGCCAGAAGAAGAATATGTGCATCGAATACGACGACCTGAAAGACTGCAAGAATAAGTTCGGTGCAATCAGGCGGTATCAGAAGCAGAATGAGCTTGCGGAAGTATTCGACGTGTACCGTGTTGAGAACAGGATATACGTCGTAAAGTGCAAGAAGCCGGTTCGCGGCAAAGCCGAGAAGTGAAAGGAGATGGCAGGGATGAGACAGGGAATGACGATAGCAGATGCCGCACAGGAATGGGTCCGGGAAATGGACGCAATCCAGCAGGGCATCATTAAAAAGCTGATGGAGCATGACATCGACGACTGGCATGAGCTCACGAAGCCCCACGACACTGACCGGGTATACGTTTATGAGCTGCCAGAGGAAACGCCTGATGGGAAGCCGTATGAGGGAACGTCGAACACGGGCGAGATTACAGACTGCTACGATAACGAAACGTACCGTGTGAAAATGGACGACGGGAACAGCATCCTCGTAAAAGCGGATGATTTCGAGGTAGAGCGGGACGAATGGCTCCCGATGTGGGGAACAATGTGGTCTTTCCGTGACAGTGCAGATGATTACTGGCTTGAAGAAATGGACGGCATCAGGATTATGTCCGAATGTGGGTTCAGGGTTTATGAATCCGAGGAATTTGGATATTTCTTCGGCATCGACGGATGCGGCTACGATTTTTACGAGGCACACTGGATTCCGCTGTACAAAGCACGGGGGCTGCAATGGCATGATGTCGAAGCAGAGAAAAGGAGGGCCAGTTGATGGCAGAAGAATATTTTGGAATGGTACGCTGGAATGAGGACGACCTTAGAAACGCCCTGGAGGAAAACGATGTAAGGCCCACGGATGAACGGGTAGCGCAGCTCCGCAAGCTGTGCGAGAGCAGCAGTTTCGAGGAAGCCATGATTGGTGCAGGATGGGACATAATCTACGGCTACGTCAACAACGGCCGCATCAACACGACCCGGTTTTCTGCGGACGAAATCGACCGCGCTGCTGCCCGGCTCTGCATGGACAGGGAAAGGGCGACAGTCCTGCTGCGGAACTGGGACAACGGACACGGAGATGTGGATGATGTCATTGACAGGTATGAGGACGGCCCGGATGTGTAGGCCCTTAATAAATTTTCCCGCCACGGAGGAACGACGGCAGAAAGAATGAGGACAATGGAAGTAAGCAGAGAGAAAAAGAAAATCGAGGCGGTAGCCCGCATGAAAAAATGGGGCATCTTCGGTGAGACCATCAAGCAGTTTGAGAAAGATGATTTGGTGTCAGAGAGCCGCCCTCCTGTCGGCGCGTGTTTCTGGCTGGATGCAGAGCAGAAAAAGCGCGTGGAGCAATTCGAGAGGGAGCACAATGCGCTCGTCTACCACATCATCCACAGCTTCACGAACATCGGAGAGCTGGAGAACTATCTGTATGTCAGCGACTATGAGGAAGAGTGGGAAATGGACCGTGAGGCCATCGAGGATAAGCAGCAGCTCGTATACGTCTTGAACCACAGTATGCCGGACTGTTCGGAGTTCGGCTCAATAGGAATCGAGCCGACACCTGCTGCCGGATTGAGAAGAACATGGTAAAGGAGGACGGAACTATGATTACGGTTAAGTACGAGAGATATTGGAATGACTACATCCGCAAGCATGAAGAAAAGACTTTTTCAAGCCTTGCGGATTTGGAAGAATGGATTTTTGGCCAGATGCAGCAGGGCTACGCAAAGGCGATGTCTTTCCCGACTGTGGAGGCAGCTGCCAGAATCCACAGCGAGGGGCCGTGGGCGATTGAATTCAGGCCAGTTTGGGGTGAAGAAACCTTTTGGATTCACCAGATTTCATATTTCCACGGGGGAATCATCTTCACGGATGGGAAGTTTACGTCAGGACAGCGGCACTGGAGCAAGGAAGTCCAAAGCTGGCTTGACCATTGCAAGGAGCGGTGTTCCGCACCAAAATTTAATTTCGCAGAATAGGAGGCATACGGTATGAAAGCAACTGGAATATTAAGGCGCGTGGATGATTTGGGGCGTATTGTAATCCCCAAAGAGGTAAGACATGAGCTGGACATCAAAGATGGGCAGACGCTGGAATTCTTCACGGATAAAGACCAGCTTGTGATTTTGCAGAAATCTGATGTGCAGGACGGCGATAAGCTGCCCTGCATCAGCCCTGGATTATCTGCGGAAACGCCGCTCGGAACGATTGTGGCGAAGCCCTGTACCGATAAAGAGAATCCCGGCCTGTGGATTGAACTGTACCGCCCGGAAAGCAAGGTAGGTATGGCTCTCGCCCTTGTGGAATACAGCGGCGAGGATAAGGAACTCGTAACCCGCGTGTGGGGGAATGCCCAGTCGGAGGATTATACTGATAAAGTGCCGCATAATTACGTCGAGGAATACTTTGCAGAAGATAAGGACAGGCTCGTCCAGCAGGATAACCTGATGGCTTGCCGCATAGCAAGGCTTGCGGAATATCTTGCTGACAACACATATCAGAGCGGCAAAGAATGGCGCTTTACTGACTGTGATTTCTCAATCATTGACGAGGATGAGAACCTTGCAGATTTGAACCGCGTCAAAAAGGACGCTTGCGGATGGTATGGGATAAAAGCTGTGAACCCCGGTTTTGAAAGCACCGAGCTGATTCTTGTGTCGGATTATTACGGAGGGGGATGTGCCTCGATGACGCAGCTATTCTGGGATGATGGGAATGAGAGGGATAACTGGAAAAAGGAAATAGAAAAGGCAATTATCGAAACTCTTTCAGTCCAGGAGACAGTGACTCCAGATACGATGCTGCTAATTGACATCACAAGGACGGAGAAAAGCAACAAGGACGTCCGGCTGGAGGAACTGTGGCGGCAGTTCGGGGACGTTCCCATGAACCCGGAAACAGAGTGCATCGAGGAAGATTTCCTGCACTTCCCCGCCGGGACGAACCGTATGGACATCTGGCACTGGTTCGATGAGCAGCACAGCATAGGCGTTGCGTATCTGACCGGGCAGAAAGGAGCGTAACCATGAAATATTTAGTAAGGATAAGCGAGATGCGATACGGAGAGGTTGAAGTCGAGGCTGAATCCGAAGAAAAGGCAAAGGAAATCGCATCCGGTAAAGAAATCAATTTCTATGATTCCGAAATTACGGATATGACTGCGGAGCTGGTAAAGGATGACCGCACTTACAAAGTCATTGAGGTCTGCCCGCACTGCATGAACGAAATCGAAATGACGTGGGACACAGACCAGCGCGGCTTCGAGGCATTCTGCCCAGTATGTGGAAAGCGCCTGATGCTGTGCGATGAGTGTATGCACCTTGAAGATGGCAGAGATTGTGACTACGACAGCAAAAACGACTGCTGCCGGTTCAGCAGAAAGGAGGGCGCAGGTGGACAGAATTGAGGACCTGAAAGAAACCGCTCCCTGCGGTATGCTGATACACTACACGGTTGACCGGGAATCGGACTTCGTTACATACAACGACATCAACAGAAGGGGCAGATACCGGCTCTGCCCTGACTGCTCCCGCTGTTCGTGGAAAGGAATATGTGAGCCGACGGAGGCAGACTATTTGGAAATCCTGTCCGATGTTCTTGGCCGCGAAGTAAATCCCCTGGAAGTAATCATACAGTTATTTGAGGGAGGTGGAAAGAATGCAAATCAGTGATGAAATCAAACGCCAGTTGCAGAAAGACATCAGGCGCGGTGACATCTATTATGTTGAGAACCATCAGTCTGTAGGGTGCGAGCAGAGGGCTGGCCGTCCTGCTGTCGTGGTGTCCAATGACATGAACAACCAGCACAGCACGACTGTGGAAATCGTTTATCTTACGACACAGCCTAAGACGAATCTGCCCACGCATACGGCAATCGCAGGATTGAGAAGCCCCAGCATTACTCTGTGTGAGCAGATAACCACGGTTTCTGTAGAGCGGCTGGGGAACTATTGCGGCCACGTTACGGATGCAGAGATGGAGGGAATTGACGCAGCTATGAGAATATCTCTTGGATTGAAACTTGCTGCAAGCACTGCTCCCCCCCCCCGCTCCCGACACAGGGCGTTCAGACGCGGAAGTTCAGTGTGAAATGCTCCAGAAGATGTATGACACGCTCATTGATAAGCTCATAAAAGCGATGTGACAGGCAGCGGCAGCCGGTTTACGGTCTGCCGCTGTTTCTTTACTGTGAGAATTTTTTTCAGAAAAATTTTCCGAAAAATCTTGACAAAAACGACTGAAAGTGTTAAAATAAGAATGTGAGGAAAAATAGAAGCCCGACAGTCAAGGAGGAAATAAAATGTATACAGTGACAGTTACAAACGGATTGGAAATGCTCGTAAACAAAACATACAAAACCCCGTGGGGAGCAGTAAACGGATGGCTAAAAGAAAGCAAAAAACATCCCTTTGAAGCGGCGATAGATGCCACAACAAAGGATGAGGTAATCACCCTGCGGAAGCTCGTCAAAGATTGCAAAGACTGGTTCTTAGAGAGCCATGCGAAAGCAGAAAATCCATACGATGCAGAATGGCTTCTCAGCCAGGTTGAAGAACCGGAAAAGCTGAACGGCTGCGAATTCAAATATGATGACGTTCCGAGTTACCCGTGCGTACCGTTCACAGTTGGATAAAATAAATAGCCGAAACGGGCAGCAGCCCGTCCACCGGAACCGCCCCACCGGTGCTGACAAGGCAGGGCAGAAAGGACGATAATATGAAGTGTGGAAAATGTAAGCACTGCAAGCCAAATGACGTGTGCAATGGCGACTGCTTGTGTGATGCGCTCGGCATTGAAGTGTCAAAGGATGATGACATTTGGTTCTACGGAGAGCAGAACAACAAGCCGTGCGAGAAATTCATTCCGGTAGATGATGTTGTTCCGCAGGTAGGTGGCTGCAAGATAAGCTATCTGGAGCGGCTCAATGAACTCATGGCGCAGGGGCTGGATGAAAACAGTGCATCCAGGGAGGCATTCGCCGAGTTCTTCCCGGAAGAATACGATTCAGAGGACTATGAATAAATCAGGCGGGCTAAAATATAGGCAAATGCGGCATACCATCTTGATAATTCCTATTGATAGTAACAGAGAAAATACCTTTGTTTGAAAATTTAATGGTTTATCAAATATCCAGTAATTATATATTTTTTGCATTTCATAATTACTTAACCGTTCAATCGAAAGTAATCTCATAATTTTGTTGCAATATTCGTCCATTAGATACTTTTCAAAAAAGCAATCACAGGTTTGTTCAAATAAATTTCCCTCGATAGTTTTTTGTGTAATCGTTAATGCCTGTTCTAACTGGCTCATTAAACCGGTTGCTATTGATTCAAAATGCTGCAACAGTTCATCCAGTATCGCCTGTTTATTTTTAAAATGGTAGTAAACAGAGCTTTCCCTGATATCTACCACCTTACAAATATCTCTGATTGAAACCGCAGAAAAACCATTTTGAGAAAATAAATCTAATGCGACATCTAATATTTTTTGTTTTGTTTCATTCATTTTCCGCCCCCTGACAGTCGTTAGGTAACATCATACCTAACAACCGTTAGATTGTCAATCTATTTACTCCATGCTTTTCTGTTTTTTATTGATTAAAAGCCCTCAAAACGTCTTATAAGTGTTTATAGGTGGCGTCTGAAAGTGGCTTAAATCAAGGGGTTGCGCGTATCTTCTTATTTTTTGTCATATCTTCTTACAGCGTGGTTTTGGAAAGTCGGGCACCATTTGGGCACCACGGGATTCGGCAGAATAACTCTCAATTATCATTTTCGTTCCATTCCTTTCCGGCCTTTTTAATGTAACTTTTGGAATAGCAGGCATAGGAAGCGGGTACCCTCTTCCGAAAAACCGCTTGTTGGTAAGTGTCCCAAACCCTCCTGGACTTTTCAAAATGGTTATCCGAAAATACACATCGATTGAACTTGAAAACTGGCAGGAACAATGTTATAAAAAAATTATAAAAAAACGAAAGGGTGATATGGTATGAAAAGTACAGCTATGGTTATCCTGAACAAAACGAGGATGGTGACTATATTTTAACCATCCTGAAAGATGGAGGATATTATGCTATTAAAATTTAAAGATTTAACAATTAGAAATGCTACTGTTGATGATGCCGGGCAATTAGCAACATGGTGGAATAACGGTACCGTTATGGCTCATGCAGGGTTTCCAAATGGCACGGGTCAAACAGCGAAAGATATTGCCGATAGTCTGAAAAATGATAGCGATAATTCTCACAGGCGCTTAATTATTGAGGTTGCCCACATTCCTGTAGGCGAAATGAATTATCGTAACAAGGGCAAAGCCACGGCTGAAATAGGAATAAAGATTTGTGACTTTTCGTTGCACGATAAGGGTTTGGGTAAAAAGCTGCTTAGTATGCTTATATCATCATTATTTAACGACATGGGATATAAGAAAATCATTCTTGACACGAATGTCAACAATAAAAGAGCGCAACATGTTTACGAAGAACTTGGCTTCAGAAAGCTACGGGTTTTGGAAAACTCATGGAAAAACCAGCCTGGAGAATTGCAGTCGTCTATTGATTATGAAATGTACCAGGAGGACTTCATAAACTTCGCAAAATGAGCAGATCTCCATGTGCAAATAGCAGAGCCATCCGCCCTTGTCAACGATAAAATAAACGGCTTTGCCGTCGTTGACAAGCCTACCTGCCCCTGCCTGCCAGGCAATTAAGAGGGTGAAAGCAACAAGTGCTTTCGCCCTCTCTTCATAGTCGGGAACGAAAGTTACGCAGCAGAGGTTGATGGAGCCTGGATTTAAGCGGCTTTCAAAGCACAAGAAACCCTGGTTAAGGGTTTCTTGTGCTACCCCTTAAAACGCCGTTCTACCGCGAGACAAAACCGATGGAAAAAACCTGGTGTTTTGTGGTCTGATTTACCATAGTAGTCGGCATTCGTGGGAATGTGTATAACTGGCTGTCTGTCTCTTGTTTTTTGTTGTTTGCTTCTTTACCGTACATGAGCATTTTTCAAGGATTGAAAAAATAAGAAGGATGGCGAAAAGAACAGGGACAGACTTTAATTAAAGCTGTCTGCTGAGGAAGCTATGACAGCGATGAAAATTCCGGATGCTGACAGGGTAAAATATAGGTCAAAATCACAGGGTGAAGTAAGGGCTGGTGGCGGCTAAATAAATATCCCAAAACCGCGGGACAGGCGTAAAGAAAAGCTATCCTGTGATTTTTATCTGCAAAAATATGGTGTTTCGTTGATGACAGTGCTGCTCTCTTGTCACAGTCCGTTCTAATAGACACTATAACTAATAAAATATGCACAAATGTAAAGGTGACAACATTTGTGCATATTGCGGCATCCAATGGCCGGAATGTGAAGTTAATCAGTCAGAATTCATCTATACTTTGATAGACAATTTTCCTGTGGCAGTATACTTTTTACAGGTGCAATAAAAGCTGATACCGGACTGTATGATCAGGGTGGTCGCATAAATACTTGCTTAGTGCTTCCTTAAACCGGGGAATAACATTGGTGTTAGAACGCAGAAAAGCTGCGATATCAGTAACTGTCGACGCGATATCGGCATCGCGCTGTTGCAAAGTCAGATTGAACCATGTTTCAGCATGGTACAATTGAATCTTTCTATTTTGGGGATACCGGTCAAAAATTTCCCTGGACCGGGCAAGGGTACAACGGACTTCGGACTCGTTTTTCTGATAAAAGGAGAAGTTTGTCAAAAAGCACATAAAATATGCCGCCATATCTTCCCAGTCTGGATGGTCCTGATACAGCTGATCCAGTCGTGCAAATGTTTCAGTGCAGCCTTCCAGATCCTGTTTGCAGGAAAGGTTTATCAGTCCTTTTGCGTATGTGGCTACGACCTCCGGATTGCCTGGATGGTTCTGGTACAGCAGATGCAGCTTTGCAACGGTTTCAGTGCAGCCTTCCAGATCCTGCTTGCAGGAAAGGTTAACCAGTCCATTTGCATAGGGGACCACGACCTTAGGATTGCCCGGATGGTTGTGATACAGGTGATCGAGCCTTGCAACCGTTCCAGTGCAGCCTTCCAGATCCTGTTCGTAGGAAAGGCTTACCAGTCCTTGTGCATATGAGACCATGACCTCCGGATTGTCCGGATGGTTGTGATACAGGTGATCGAGCCTTGCAACCGTTTCAGTGCGGCCTTCCAGATCCTGCTCGTAGGAAAGGTTAACCAGTCCTTCTGCATATAAGTCTATGATCCTTGGATTGCCCGGATGGTTCTGATACAGTTTCTCAAGCGCTCCAACGGTTTCATATTGTTCTGACTGACTCTGCTTTAAGGACACAATAAACAGGCTCATAGCATAAGATTCTGCAACCCCTGTATCATGTTGCATGTCATCATATAATTGCATAAGGCGATCAATGGCTACTCCTGCATCAGCTGGATAATAGATCGCATATCTCCACAGAATATATCCGTAAATTCTGGCTGGGCGAAGATTCTGAGGTTTTGCCTGAAAAAAAGTGTTCCAGTAAGCGGACTGTTCTCTGAGCCGGTCACTGTAATCACAAAGGAGATTTGCGAGGACAGACAGCTGCCCCGGGTCCTGCTCCCATTCCTGGGGGAATAGGAGCTCTTTCTTACCTTCCCCGAGTGCCATGTTCAGAACCAGGTGCTCTTTTATAAGATCCGGGCAGGAAAGCGCAATCACTTTCCGCTGTTCACTTTCCGCTGGTTTTTCAATGGGGTTACCAGACTGGTCTGATGTAACTGAATGGAGCAGCGCGGTGCGCAGAATCCCCAGTCCCTCTAAGAACTCCTGAAAGTCCATATCTGCGTCTTCTATTTTCTTCATGAGCTTTGGATAGCGTTCCATCTCTGCATCAGCCAAAAACAGGAATCCGCGAACACAGGAACGGGCAAGTAATTCCTTCAGTTCCGAGCGCAGCGTTCTGGTAACATCCTTCCCGGTTATGCTCTGAAGGCGATTAAAGTGAAAATTCAGTTCCCGGTCCAGCAGAGTGTCCAACACCTTCTTACGATCCCAGTTAGCGGGGTCTTTGCCCTGACATTGAGCATCGGCAATGGCAACGGCATATATAGGCCGTTGCAACCTGGGGTCCACCCGTTCCAGGGTTTTTAGCAGAATCTCTGAATCAGGTTTCTGTCCGGTAGCAGCGGCATAATCATCCATGATGGCAATCAGGTCTGTATCGGTCATAGGTTCCAGGTACAGGAAATTTTCATTATAGCACCATTCGCCAGGGATATTGTCACAAGGTTCTGCGCCCAGCCATGGGGAGGAATTCAAATCCCTGCCTTCCCGCTCCAGCAAAAGGATACGAAGTTTCTCACTGCGGGGACGGCGGACCACCCTGTTGAGCCACTGCCTGACCAATTCCATATGAGCCTGGACATCGTCCAGAACCACAATAGTGCGCGGAACCTCTGGAACCCATGTGTCCAGGGCTTCAATACAGGTAGCATGGCTGTCTTTGGACGGGCGTGCCTCAAAACGCTCAATCTGCCAGCCGTCCTTACGCCGGTGATTTGTAAATTCATAAACAAGGCGGCTTTTACCCATACCGCCGGGGCCCGTGACCGCCCACCAGCTTATGACATCGTCACTGGCGCAGAAAGCTTCCAGTGATTCCAATTCCTGCTTTCGTCCTGTAAAAGGGAAATAATCCGAATCAAACAGCAGGCGATGTTCTTCCCTGGTCGAAACGGAAACCATTCCGGATGCTGCCCGGAGCTTTTGATAGGATATCTGATCTGTCTCCTCCAACAGCCGTTCCAGGATAACACGGACAGCATCGTGGTCGCTGTCGTCATAAAAAACAGGCAGGATACCAAGGTCATTCATTTCCTTCAGACGTTGGGGAATTTCAAATTCTTTGCAGCCCAGGATAGCATAGTGACGGATGCCGGGCTGAGCCAGGGTTACGCACTTTAGTACTTCCATCGTTCGGTCCGCATTAAGACTGCATCCCAAAAACAGCAGTCTGCGGTTTTCAAACCATCGGGTTAACTCCTGAACCAGAGGACTTTTGTCCGCATATTTTTCTGTATACTGTTTTCCGGTAAACACAAGATCGTTTATGGAAATGGTTTCGCTGCCAATATCGCCATGAAGCTTGAACAGTCCGAGGGACTGGTTTTGACGAAGCTGCTCCAGGCGGTCCTGTTGATTTGGAGTTACTACCTGAATTGATTTACCGCTCCTGTTCAGATAGATGTTTTCCAAAACGCGGTCGAAATTAGTTGTCATTATCAATCCTTTTTGAAAGAGGTATGGCAACGTAAAGACTGCACTGGCATGGAGCCTTTCCGGCGGACAGGTATCGTATTTGTCTGGAGAAATCAGATCTGGAAGCTGATCAAGCATTGCCGGATATGCTTCAAGAATCATCTGTGCAGCTTCCTCGTAAGCGCCGTCATTAATCTTCTTCAGGGCAGCCTGGCGTTCGTCCGCTATCAGTATAAATTCTGCCAGCTCACTCAGGACGTCTCCCCAGAGCTTATAGCCACAAAACACAGACATTCCTGCACCGACGAATGGAATAAGACTATTGTTTTTCAGCGCCCCGGCAATTTTACTGTAAATTGAGCGATTATGTTTAGGGTAGAAATTCATCACATCGTCGAATTTAATCCTGTCCAATACTGACACCTGCCATTCTTTTGTAGTACATTTAGTGTATCATCGCATTCGGAAAATTTCAATTAATTTCGACATCCACCTTCGCCCGACTGTTTTTCGTTTTGCTTATGATCACATGATAAATGTTATTCACTGGACGGTTTTGCCTACAATGTAAAGTTCATTATCTTTTCTTTCAGAACAGGCTTTTCTGAGCGCCAGCGCTGCTGCCGAGACCATTGCCCCGTTTACTTTGCGGGCTGATTGCGGGCACTGTACAACACATCTCATGCAGGAAATACATTTTTTACTGTCCGCATATTTTATATGCTCCCTGCTGATTGCCTGCGTCGGACACTTTTCGGCGCAAAGACCGCAACGGACACACTTATCAGTGGCTTTTGGAACTAAGCCGCCACCGCCGGCTTTCCTGTACGGGCGATTGCCGGGTATCTGAAATTCAGACATATCTTTATTGCAGGATTCTGCCTTTTTAAGAATCTGTTCTGCAAAACGGCGCAGTTGGTCCCTGTCTTTCTGATCGGGCCTGCCCGTTGCGTACTGGTGCATGATAGAATGTTCCGCGATTGCTGAAATAGCTGCAATAACATTAAAATGACTCTGTTCTGCAATATCCCGTAATTCAAGAAGCGTATCTTCGTATGCCCGGTTTCCGTACACGCAAACGATAACACACTGAGCATGATTCCCGTTTATTTTGGTGAGACGTTCAGCTGCAGGAGCGGGAACCCGTCCTCCATATGAGGGAACCGCAATTACCGCGATATCATCTTGTGAAAAGTTCAGGGCAGAATACTCATTTCCGGCATCGGTTAAGTCAATCTTTCTGACCTGATTTTCCCATGTTGATGTTATGGTATCCAGAACCTGCTGTGTTCCTCCTGTCGGGCTGAAAACAATCTGAGTGACTTTCATATCTGCCCCTCCTGTAATTTTAGATTTGCTCCATTATAGCAATCCTGTGATATAATGTCAAAATTTACACCAGCGCCAATATGTGTGCATACCCGCTATTGACGATGTTATTACCATATAGTAATGTTTAATATGGAAAGGTGACATCAATCAGGAATCGGCTAAAACTTATCATGACGGAAAATGGGTAATGTTTGAACCGGCTGAAGGAAAAGTAACCGGACCGACTGGCTGTAAGACAGTGCGGAAAATACAGGCGGGAGGGAGAAAATGAAAATGGAATTTAAGCTGATTTCCATGGCATGCCTGATAGCTTTCTACGGCTGCTATTTTGTGAAAATGTTTCAGCAGAAAAGGCAGGGAATACAGACGGACCAGATTGGAAAGGACAAAGCCGGTTTTGTAAAATTCGTGGAAGTCACAATGAAGGTTGCGGCGATACTTGTTTTTACAGCAGATCTTATCTGTATCTTAACCTGGAGAGGTCAGGGGCTTACTGCTGTCCGGGTTACAGGCGCAGGGCTGAGCGTTGCGGGAACGATTGTATTTATTGCTGCAGTATGGACTATGCGTGACAGCTGGCGCGCGGGGGTTTCCAGAACCGATAAAACTGAACTTGTAACAGGCGGTATTTATCAAATTAGCCGCAACCCTGCTTTTCTGGGTTTTGACCTTTTGTATACCGGTATATTACTGATGTTTTTTAACTGGATTTTGTTCAGCCTGACCGTCTTTGCGGTCATCATGTACCATTTGCAGATTGTCAAAGTTGAGGAAGATTTTCTGTCTGCCACATTTGGAGATGAGTATCTGCAGTATAAGAAAAAAGTTCGCCGCTATATTGGCAGAAAGGGATAAAATTCATTTCATGGAGAGAAAACCGGACGGGAAACGCCGTCCGGTTTTCTCTGGTGTCTGAATGCGCTTTGCGAAAAAAATTAAAATACGGCATCATTTAAGGGAAGGAATCCGCATAGGGGAACATCATGTGATCCTGAATGAAATCAGGTATGGGTATCAGGCAGATAATACCGGAACCGCAATCTGAGCAATAAGAAATTTAGAAAGGTAATTCAGAATGAATACAAATATTATAGGCGAAAAAGATGGGTTTTTGATACGGCTGGCTAAAACAGAGGATGTGACGAATTACTATGAACAGAATTTTTGTCCGTTAGACAGGGAAGTGGTACGGCTGACAGGCTGTAAGGAAGAGTTTACGAGAGAAGAAGTAACTTCCTTTTTTCTGAAATCCCTTGAAGAAGATGACAGATACTTCTTTTTAATTATAGCACCGGATGGGAAAATTATCGGCGAAACCGTGATCAACGAAATTGACCGGGATTTGCGCTGTGCCAATTTCCGGATTGGTCTTTACCACATGGCGGAGCGTGGAAAAGGGACAGGAACCTGGGCGACGGAAGTAACCCGCGATTTTGCGTTTGAAAAATTAAAATTACATCGTTTGGAGCTGGATGTGTATTCGTTTAATCCGGGAGCGGAAAAAGTATATTTAAAGGCGGGCTTTAAGCGGGAGGGTGTTCTCAGAGACGCTATTCTGGACGGCGGTAAGTATGCGGATGATATTCTGATGTCAATTTTAGAAGACGAATGGAGAACATTAAAGGGACGGAACAAAAATTCCGGTTTGTCCGGAAAACCATCCCGGCAGGCATAACCGGATAAGAAAAACAGGGTCAGATTGCCGTTGTACCTGAATGTTAATATCTGTTGCTTGCGGCAACGGGCAGTTTTTCATATAATTCTGGCAAATACCAAAAGAAAGGAGGCCATCCCTGATGCTAAGCGAAAATATTAAAGCAGTCAGAAAGTCAAAAGGACTTTCGCAGCAGGAACTTGCTATCAGGCTGAATGTAGTGCGGCAGACAATTTCCAAGTGGGAGCAGGGACTGTCAGTTCCGGATTCTGATATGCTGATTTCCATGTCGGAAGTGCTTGAAACACCTGTAAGCACATTGCTCGGAGAAACTGTTATTGAAACGGAGGCTGATAACTTAAAAGCGATTTCTGAAAAACTGGAGGTTATAAATCTGCAGCTGGCACAGAGAAAAAACGCAGAAAGAAAAATTCTTCGAGGGCTGTGTATCTCATTGTGTGTCGTCATAACAGCAGTTTTTGTGATCTTATTTGTATTAAACAGCCCTTATCTGGGCTGGGATTTCAGTGATCCTGAAACCGCGGTTGCCGGAACTGTATTTCACGGATTTGAGTGGCTGTTTATCAGACTGGCGCCGGTTGTCATTTTGGGGGCGATAACCGGAATTTTCCTCACGCGCAGGAAAATGTAAAGCCGCTCCGGATATGAAAAAATATTCACCGGATAATGATTTTTTTCCGGAATCACACTATTTCTATTGACAATTAAGATAAACTGTTTTATGGTGTATTTGTCGATATATAACAGTGTAAAACGGAACGGCGGTGAAAAGTTGGAAATTATAGTGAGCAATAAGGCGGGACGGCCTTTGTATGAGCAGATTTCAACACAGATTAAAGCGGCGATTATGAGCGGAGAATTAAAAACCGGAGAAGCGATTCCCTCTGTGCGATCTCTGGCAAAATCTTTACATATCAGCATTCTGACTGTTCAGAAAGCATATTCCACGCTGCAGGAAGACGGTTTTATTGAAACAACGGCAGG
>OFGA01001130.1_pt1 | contig 19244 bp, 18 predicted proteins | sample 1521471 | NCBI WGS metagenome assembly OFGA01 (sample SAMEA3504086, study PRJEB24116) | mouse gut metagenome | biome: mouse gut; feature: mouse-associated habitat; material: faeces | place: Denmark | collected 2011
GGACCCGGCGGTGGGAGCCTCGCTGAGGCCCGCAACCTCCACAGGGACGGAGGGACCGGCCAGGTTGATCTTCCGGCCTTTGGCGTCGGTCATGGCGCGGACACGGCCCACAGCGGTACCGGCGATGATCACGTCGCCCTGATTCAATGTGCCGTTTTGGACCAGCAGGGTGGCCACTGGGCCACGGCCCTTGTCCAGCCGGGCTTATGCCTTCTCCATCTCGTCCAGAATAGCCCGGGCCGCGTCCGCGGGGACGGGGGCCTTGGTGATGGGGCGGCCCACCACGATATAGTCGGAGCCGATCTCCTTTGCCCTGGCGGGGGTGGTGACCCGGACCTGGTCCCCCGCCTCGCCGTCGGCGAAGCGCACGCCGGGGGTGACGGTGAGGAACCCCGCGCCGCAGGTTTCATGGACCTTCCCCGCCTCCAGGGGGGAGCAGACCACGCCCGCCAGGCCCGCGTCGGCGGCGCACTTGGCGTAGTGCATCACCACCTGATCCAGGGGCTTCTCGATGAGCAGGTCCTCCTCCATCCGCTCCTGGCTGGTGGAGGTCAGCTGGGTCACGGCGATGAGCAGGGGCCGGGTGCCGTCTGGCCGGGTCAGGCCCTCCAGGGCGGCCTCCATCATGGCCTTTGTCCCGGCGGCGTGGAGGTTGGTCATGTCCACGTCCAGTCCGGACAGCACCGACATGGCCTTTTTTACCGTGTTGGGGATGTCGTGGAGCTTCAGGTCCAGAAAAATCTTGTGTCCCCGGGCCTTGATCTCCCGGACAATAGCGGGTCCCTCGGCGTAGTACAGCTCCATGCCGATCTTTACGAAGGGCTTTTGCTCCCCCTCCCGGAACCGGTCCAGGAAGGCCAGGGTCTTCTCCCTGCTGTCGAAGTCCAGTGCGATGATTACGTCCTTACCCATGATGCGCGCCTCCTATAATGTCAGTCAGACTGTCGATCCCATACTGTTCCATGACCTCCGGCAGCTTCCGGATGATGTTCCAGCAGACGAAGGGATCGACCAGATTGGCCGCCCCCACCTCCACGGCGGAGGCCCCCGCCAGCATCATCTCGATCACGTCCTCCGGCGAGGACACGCCCCCCATGCCGATGATGGGGATGCCCACCGCCTCATAGACCTGATACACCATCCGCACCGCCACCGGGAACACCGCCGGTCCGGAGAGCCCACCCGTGCCGTTGGCCAGCACGGGCTTTTTTGTTTTCAGGTCGATCCGCATGGCCAGCAGGGTGTTGATGAGGCTCACCCCGTCCGCCCCCGCGTCCTCGCAGGCCCGGGCGATGGCGGCGACGTCCGTCACGTTGGGGCTGAGCTTCATGAAGACCGGCTTTTTGGTTACCGCCTTGACGGCCCTCGTCACTTCCGCCGCCGCCTCGGGGCTGGACCCGAAGGCCATGCCGCCCCCGTGGACGTTGGGGCAGGAGATGTTGACCTCCAGCCACCCCACCTGCTCCTCCTTGTCCAGCAGGGCACAGGTCTGGGCGTACTCGTCGATGGAGAAGCCGCTGACGTTGGCCATCACCGGCTTGTGGAAAAATTCCTTCATCCGGGGCAGCTCCTCGGAGATGACCTTTTCCACGCCGGGATTTTGAAGCCCCACGGCGTTGAGCATCCCCTGGGGGGCCTCGGCGATCCGGGGGGTCGGGTTGCCGAACCGGGGCTCCAAGGTGGTGCCCTTGAAGGAGAAGGTCCCCAGACAGTCGATGTCGTAGAGCTCCGCGAATTCCGCCCCGTACCCGAAGGTCCCGCTGGCGGGGATCACCGGGTTGTCCAGCGGTATGCCGGCCAGGGTGACGCCCAGGTCCTTCCTCCAGTACTTGAGCTCCTCCCGCAGGCCGGGCCCATCGTCATAAAAGAAGCAAGTATCTACTTCGTCGATCACCATATGATCTCCTCCTTTTCCAGCACCGGACCGTCCTTGCAGATCCGCTTGTCGCCGTATTTCGTCTTACAGGTACATCCCATGCAGGCCCCGAACCCGCACCCCATCCGCTCCTCGAAGCTGAGGAGCCCGGAGGTGGCGGTTGCATTGTATACCGCCTTCAGCATGGGCAGCGGCCCGCAGGCGCAGAAGTAGTCGTACTGCTCCGGCAGGGCGTCCGTCACGAACCCCTTCACGCCGAAGCTGTCGTCTACGGTGGTGACGATGGTCTCGATGCCCAGGGCCTGGAAATCGTCCACGTAGAACATTTCCTTTATCGTGTTGAATCCCAGGATGGCGACCGGCGTTTTCCCTGCCCGCAGCAGCTCCTTCGCCAGCCCGTACATGGGGGGCACCCCCGCGCCGCCGCCGATGACCAGGGTCTTCTTGCCGCATTTGGACACGTCGAAGCCGTTCCCCAGGCCGCACAGCACGTCCAGGGCCTGTCCCGACTGCATCCGGCTGAGGGCCTCGGTGCCTTTGCCCACCACCTTATAGACAATGGTGATCATCGCCGTCTCCTCGTCCCAGTCGCAGACCGAGATGGGCCGCCGCAGGAAGTGCCCGTCCGCCTTGACGTTGATGAACTGTCCCGGCGCGGTGATCGGGTAGACGTCCCCGATGAGCCGCATCTCCCAGATGTCGCCAGTCAGCCACTTGTTGGAATGGATGTGGTATAGATCCCGTATCATAAAATGTTGTCCTCCCTCCAGACAATTTTTCCGTCCGCCATAGTCAGCAGGCAGACGCCGTACAGCTCCATCCCCGCGAAGGGGGTGGCCCGTCCCATGGACCGGAACTGCTCCGGGTCCACCCTAAAGGGCCTGTCCAGGTCGAAGACTGTCAGGTCCGCGGGCTGTCCCTCCGCCAGAGGCGTGCCGTACCCGAACCGTTTTGCGGCGTTCCCGTTCAGCAGCGCCATCAGCCGGTCCATGGAGAGGAGGCCCGGCTTCACCAGATGGGTGTATACCGCCGCGAAGGCGGTCTCCAGCCCCACCACGCCCATGGCGCTCTTCTCCAGCCCACGGCTCTTCTCCTCTGCCGAGTGGGGGGCGTGGTCGGTGGCGATCATGTCAATGGTCCCGTCCCGCAGCCCCTCGATGAGGGCCGCCCGGTCCTCCCGGGACCGGATGGGGGGATTCATCTTGAACCGCCCGTCCTCCCGGAGGTCCCCGTCGCAGAACACCAGGTAGTGGGGCCCGGTCTCGCAGGTCACGTCCACCCCCCGGGCCTTGGCCTCCCGGATCAGCGCCACGCTCTCCCTGGCGGAGACGTGGCAGACGTGGTACTTGACCCCCGTCTCCTCCGCCAGCTTCAGGTCCCGGGCGATCTGGCCCCACTCGCTCTCGGAGCAGATGCCCCGGTGTCCGTGGGCCCGGGCGTAGTCCCCGTCGTGGATATACCCGCCCCGGAGGAGGCCGTTGTCCTCGCAGTGGGCGGCGACGGGCTTTCCCAACCGTTTCGCCTCCAGCATGGCCTTCCGCATCATCTCCCCGCTCTGGACCCCCCGACCGTCGTCGGAGAATCCGGCCGCATAGGGGGCCATGGCCTCCATGTCCGCCAGCGCCTCCCCCCGCTCCCCACGGGTGATGGCCCCGTAGGGATGGACGTGGACCGCCGCGTCCCGGGCGATGATCTCCCGCTGGACGTTCAGGGCCTCCAGACTGTCGGGGACCGGGTCCAGGTTGGGCATGGCGCACACGTGGACGTACCCGCCCCTGGCGGCGGAGAGGGTGCCGGTGCGTATGGTCTCCTTATAAGAAAACCCCGGCTCTCGAAGATGAACATGAACATCAACGAAACCGGGAAACACGGCGGCATGATGGAGGTCAATGACGGCAGCGCCGGCGGCGTCCAGCCCCCTGGCGATAGAAACAATACGCCCCTCCGCCGTCAGCAGATCGGCGGGAAGGAAGCCCTCTTTTGTAAACAGCAGTCCGTTTTTCAGTAAATACTTCAACACATACGCTCCTTCCGTCTTCAAAACGCCTTTTGACTTTCACTTATTATATCGAAGGCGGCGTGCCCTGTCAACCAAAAAATTTGCGGGGGCGCGCGCCCCCGCAAGATTTTACCCGTCCCCGTTTTTCCGCAGGGCCATGGAGAAGCGGTACCGGCACTCCTTCGCCCGCTTCTCCGGGATCAGGCAGCCCGCGCCGGAGGTGTAGCCCTCCAGCTCCAGGGTCAGCGTGAGGGTGAAGTCCTCTTCCTCCACCGGCTGGTCCGTCCACTCCGCCGGGTCCCGCTCCAGCGCCTCCATGACCGGCCCCCTGGTCATCTCCCGGGCGCCGAGCTGCGTCCCTCGGAAGGCCATGGCGATGATCCGGGCGTCTTCGATGGGCAGGGACACCCAGGCCGCGTCCTCTCCGGGGGTGCTGTCCTCCTGCTCCATGACGGCCCCGGTGACAAAGCCGTCCCCGTCCAGCTCCAGGGTATAGGCGGGGCTGTACTCATAGCGCTCGCCGTAGCGGCGCTCCTGCCAGGTGCCCTCACCGGTGCCAATGTCAATGATGATCGCCGCCGTCTTCTTCGACCTGGACAGCCGGAAGCCCGCCTCGTCCACCCACAGGGAGCGGCCCAGGATGCGGGAGACCTCGCTGACGTTCTCGGCAAATTCCGCCGGCGTGACCTCACCCCGGTTGGGGGGCAGCAGCGACTGGACGCTGCACGCTGTCCGCACCGGGATCAGCAGCAGCGCCAGGGCCACCGAAACGGCCGCCCGCAGGCCCCACTGGGGGACTTTGCTGTAGTACAGGTTTTCTGCCTCGTAGTCATAGCTTATGGGCCGGTCCTCCCGGCACTCCTTATAGCCTTTATACAGGCAGTACCAGCTGAAAACAGGGATATACAGCCCATACCCGGTGAACAGCACGCCCCAGGTCCGCCGCAGGCCCTGGAGGAAGCTGAGCTTCCGCCCCTGCTTGTTTCGCAGCTCCAGCCCCAGCAGCCATTTCCCCGGAGTGGTCCCCCAGGTACACAGCAGCAGGGGTTCCAGCAGCAGGATGAGCACCCAATCCATCGCAAGGCTGACGGCCTGGAGCACCCCGCGGGGCATCCCCGCCACGCTCATCCGGAACCCCAGGGTCAGCGCCGCCCAGACCGCCGCTCCCGCCAGGGCAGTGTCGAAGGTCCTGGCCCAATACCGCTGCCAGGGGTCGAAGGCCCACTCCGCGCCATCCACCGGGGGCCGCCGCGCCGGGATCGGGGCCTCTCCCGGCGAAGGGGCCTTCCCCGGCAGGGCGGCGCCCTCGTACCGGGCGGGCTCCAGCTCCGCGTAGGTCACCCGGTCCTCCGCCATGGCCCGGCAGACCGCCCGGGCGTGGTCCAGCCTGGACGATTCGCTTTCCAGCAGCGCCGCCTGGCGCTCCAGCGCGCCGGACAGGGGGACCTCCCCGGCCTGCACCGCCCGGATGGTCTCGATGGGCATGTCCAGCTCCCGCAGGAGGCGGATCTTCTGCAGGGTCTCCAGGTCCTCCTGGGAGTAGTCCCGATAGTTGTTGCTCCCCCGCCGGGGGTGGAGCAGGCCCTCCTTCTCATAGTACCGCACGCTGGCCCTGGGGATGCCCAGCCGCGCCTCGATGTCTCGGATATTCATCTTTCCGCCCTCCCAATTCCGTTTTCCGCCCCCATTATAGACTATAAACCAGGTCTACAGTCAAGCGTTTTTGGTGAAAACGGGCAAAAAAAGCGGCCTCCCTGCGCTTCTCCCGGCTCCTGTCCGTATTTCTTTATTCTTATAGAAAAATAACGCTTGCATTTTTTCCCTGGCTGGGGTATACTGTTTTCACAACGGGATAGGAGAAGGCGTTTGCGGAAGGGGCAGAAAATCCGCGAACGCCTTTCTGTATCCCGACGAAAACAGGAGAGGAGCATAACATGGAAAAAGAGAGCTTTGTAAAACGGTACGGCCTGCTCATCGGCACGGGGCTGGCGGTGGGCGCGGCGGCGGTGCTGCTGACGTACCTGGGCAACCCGGACAACATGGGCTTCTGCATCGCCTGCTTCCTGCGGGACATCGCGGGGGCGCTGAACCTCCAGCGGGCGGGCTTCGACGCGGAGGTAGGGACGGGCATCGTCCAGTACATCCGCCCGGAGATCATCGGGCTGGTCCTTGGGTCCACGGCCATCGCCTTCGCGCGGAAGGAGTTCCGGCCCAAGGGCGGTTCCTCCCCCATGCTGCGGTTCGTCGTCGCGGTGTTCGTGATGATCGGGGCGCTGGTGTTCCTGGGGTGCCCCCTGCGGATGGTCATCCGCATCGGCGGCGGGGACGGCAATGCCCTGGTGGGCCTGGCGGGCTTCGTCATCGGCATCCTCATCGGCATCCAGTTCCTGACCCGGGGCTTCAGCCTCCGGCGGGCCCATCCCCAGTCCATGGCGGAGGGGCTGGCCTTCCCGGTGCTGATGCTGGGCCTGCTGGGGCTGCTGCTGGCCGCGCCCGACTTCATTTTCTTCAGCGCCAAGGGCCCCGGCTCCCAGGCGGCCCCCGTTCTGGCGGCCCTTCTGGTGGCCCTGATCATCGGCGTCCTGGCTCAGCGCTCCCGGCTGTGCATGGTGGGGGGCATCCGGGACGCGGTGCTGTTCCGGGACTTCCGGCTGATCTCCGCCTTTGCCGCCATCATTCTGGCGGTGCTCATCGGCAACCTGGCCCTGCAAAAATTCACACCCGGCTTTGAGGGCCAGCCCATCGCCCATACGGAGTGGCTGTGGAACCTGCTGGGCATGGTGCTGGTAGGCTGGGGCTCGGTGCTGCTGGGGGGATGCCCCCTGCGCCAGCTGATCCTGGCCGGGGAGGGCAACACCGACTCCGCCGTCACCGTCACCGGCTTCATCGTGGGCGCGGCGATCTCCCACAACTTCGGCCTGGCCTCCTCCGGCGCCGGCATCGGGACCGGCCCGGTGGCCGCCGCCGTAGCAGTCGGGTTCGTGGTCCTGGCGGTCATCTCTGTCACAAACATGCAGAAACTGGAGGGTTGAGAAAATGGTAGACGCAAGAGGTTATTCCTGCCCCACGCCGGTCATCATGGTCCAGAAGGCCGTCAAGGACGGCGCGCCCGCGACGCTGGAGGTGGCCGTAGACAACCAGTGCTCCGTGGAGAACGTGACCCGCTTCGCCCGGAACGCGGGCTATCAGGTCCGGGTCTCCGACCTGGACGGGGACTTCAAGCTGACGCTGACGCTGACGCTGACGAAATAATGGAACAGTACGTTGCCACCTTCCACACCCACCTGTCGGCTCTTCGGAGCTGCCGGGCGCTGCAAAAGGAGGAGACGGGGGCCCGGATGGCCCCCGTCCCCCGGGTCCTCAGCTCCTCCTGCGGGACCTGCGTGTTCTACCACGGGGAGGACCCCCTGCTGTCCCTGCTGGACCGGGACCTGGAGGCGGTCTACCGGCAGGAGGGAAAAGAATACGCACTCATACACCGTGCCGCCGGATAGATGATCTCTATCCGGCGGCACGGCTTTTTCATTTTTTCCTCAGGAATATCCGTCCGGACACGTTTTCCAGCTTCCCGGAGGGGGCGTGTACGAACAGGCTGTACTCTCCCGGCTCCAGGGGGCTCTCCCAGGCCATAGGCCCGGAGCTGATCTCCAGCTTCCCGTCCTCGCGGCGGTTGGTGATGGTCTTATAAACGGTGCCGGGCCGCTTGGCCCCCGGCTTGGCGAAGCCCACGGACATCTGATCTCCCTTTTCCGCCGAGACGTCGTAGCTTACCGTGTCGCCTTCGTTCAGGGTATAGGTCCCCAGCCAGATATATTCGCCGCCCTTCACGCTGTCCAGCTCCACCGGGATCTCTTTCAGGTCGATCCCGAACAGGTCCTTGATCTCCTCCCGGGTCAGCTCCGCTACACCGGTGATTTTACCGGACTTATCCCGGACGATCTTGATATTGGCGGTCCCCTCCGGGTTCATGTTCAGGGTATAGAGGCCGCCTCCGTCCGTCCTGCGGTCCAGAAAGATGTAGACCGGCCTGCCCTGGTAGTAGTAATTTTTGCCGTCCTGCCTGATAACGCCATGGGCCGCGTACTCCTCCGCCAGCCGTTTCTCCTCCTCGGCCCACTTTTCGTTATCCCAGTCCCAGTCCCACTCTTCGTCGTCCCAGTCCCAGTCCCACTCTTCGTCGTCCCAGTCCTGATCCCAGTCCCAGTCCTGACTGTCGTCCTCCCCGAACAGATCCTCGATCTCCTCCTGGGTCAGCTCCGCGACGCCGGTGATGGCCCCCTTCTCGTTCCGGACGATCTTGATATTGACCGTCCCCTCAGGATTCATATTCAGGGTAATGATGCTGTTATCAGGCCGGTGGAGGTCCAGGAAAATATTCACCAGCTTGCCCTTGTAATAGTAGTCCCATCCCTCCATCGTAACCCCGACGGCCTTATACTGCGCGGCCTGCGCGGCGTCCAGCCGGGCTTCCAGCTCGTCCAGATCCCTGTCCATGCCCAGCTTGTTATAAAGGATGGACTGAAACGCGAACTGCTTGTCCTTCTTCGCCCGTTCCAGCCAGAGCCCCAGCGTTTCCTCGCTCATCCGGTCCGCCAGGATGGAGAAATGACCGGCCGCGCCCCCCGCGTAAGCCTTTTCCGCGAAAGCCGTCACCAGCTCGCCGTCCGTCTCCAGCCCCGCCGCGGCCACGGAGAAAAAGGCGTAGCTGCCGCCCTCATATATCTTCGTCATCCAGGCGGCCTGCTTCGGCCTGTCCAGCCCCGCGAACACCGTCTTGAAGGACGGCAGATCGCCCTCTTTGTAGTACCTCTCCGCCAAAGTCTCCTGGGATTCTCCGCCGGTATCCTTCCATTGGTACACCAGCGGACGGGTCATGGGGAAGTCCGTGCCCCCGGTCTCCTCCCGCAGCCGCGCCAGTACCTTTGTCAGGGCCGCCATGGCCTTTTTGTCCTGTATGACCCCCTTGGCGGCGTCCGTGAAGCAGACCTTCAATTTCCCGCCGTCCGGCAGGGCGACGGAGGCGGAGGTCCCCTCCTCCTTCGGCAGGTTCCACCCGATGCCGAAGATGTAGGGTGCTTCATAATAGCTCTCCATGGTATACCGGTAAGCCGTCCCGGCTTTCACCGAGGGCAGTCCGGCATATATTCCCGCCGCCGCGCCGGTCACGCCCAGCACAACGGCCAGCAGCGCCGCGAGGACCGCCGCAAGCCTGCCCGTCTTCTTGAATTTCATGATCGTCTCCAGCCTTTCCTTTAAATGTTTGCCCTCCGCCCCCAGCGTGGGGGAGGGCTGGATCGCCTGATACCCGCCTCCGGCGGAGATGGTCCGCAGAATGGCGTCCCCGTAGGCCCGCCGTCCCGGCCCGTCCAGGCGGCGCAGCACCGCCTCGTCACAGGACAGCTCCCCCGTCCGCTCCACCTCCCGGGCCATCCAGTGTACCAGGGGGTTGAACCAGTGGACGCAGACCGTCAGCTGCATGAGCCATTTATACGGCAGGTCCCGCCTGCGGTAGTGGGTCAGCTCGTGGAGGAGCACGAAACGGAAGTCCTCCTCCGGCAGTTCGGCCGTTGGCAGTACCACGCAGGGCTTCCGGACGCCCAGCAGCATGGGGGACGCCGCCAGGGGGTTCACGTACAGCTCCACGGGCCGCTTCACGCCGGCCTCCGCCCCGATCCGCGCCGCCAGGTCCAGCAGCGCCGGGTCCTCCACCGGCATCCACCCCGCCCGGAGATACCGCAGGAAGCTCTGATAGGCGGTCGCCTTCCGGATCAGCAGCGCCAGCGCTCCCGCCAGCCAGACCACCCAGAGGTTTTCCCTGACCGCCGTCCGCAGCTTCAGGGAATCGTCAAACTCCGGTGCGGCCTCCCCCGGCGGCCTGGTCTCCACATCCTCCTGCTCCGCCTCCGGAAGGGACAGGAAGGGAGCGGCCGCCGGTCCCGCCGTCTCGATCTTCGCCGGAGCCTCCAGCCCACCGACGGGCAGCAGCAGCCGCGCGATGACCAGCAGCCAGATGTAGTACTGCCACCGCCTGCTGATCCGCTCCCTCACCAGGGGCCGGAGCAGCGTCAGCAGCAGGATGAGAACCGACCCCGCCAGGGACATGGAGACGGCCCGATCCAGCAGCACGTTCATTTCTCCCCTCCCCCGCTCTCCCAGAAGCGCTTCAGCTCCCGGTAGTCTTCCTCCGAGAGCATCTCCCCCTGGATCAGCGTGGCCACCAGGCCCTTCGCGCTCCCGGCGTAGAGCTTGCTCACCAGCGTCCTGGCCTGGGCGGACTGGTAGTCCGCCTCCGAGACAAGGGCGATGTACTCGTTGCGCCGGCCGATCTTGCCGGTCTTCAGCATCCCCTTGTCCACCAGCCGGGAGAGGAGGGTGATGACCGTGTTTTTCTGCCAGGTGTTCCCGGCCTCAGCCAGGGCCTCCATGACGGCGGCGTAGGTCGTCCTGCCTCCGGCGGACCAGAGGATCTTCATCAAGGTCAATTCGGAATCCGAGACCTGTTGATGCATGTCGCTTCCTCCTTTGCACTTGGACTACAAATTGTAGGCTAAAGTTAAGATAACACATTGTAGGCCAACTGTCAAGGGGGAATTTTCCGCCGGGCGGCGGGGCTGCGGAACCCCGGTTTTCCTCCAACCTTTTGCCGGGAAATGACGCATCCCGTCTGAACATTTGACTACCGGGAAAAAATCTGTTAAAATAGCCCCTACCTACTGAAAGGCGAGGAATGACTTATGAAAAAACATCTCACCATATGGCTGCTCTCCATCGCGCTGCTCCTGGGCCTCGCCCCCGAGGCCCGGGCGGCGGAACGCTACGCCGACGTCCCCGAGACCCACTGGGCCGCTTCGGACATCGCCCGGGCCACGGAGCTGGGACTCTTCCAGGGGGTGGGCGGCGGCAAGTTCGGCCTGGGACGCCCCATCTCCCGCGCGGCCTTCGCCACCGCCCTCACCCGCCTGTTCGGCTGGGAGGAGGTCCGCCCCGGACAGCCCTCCTACACCGACGTCTCCCCGGACAAGTGGTACTACGCCGCCGTGGAGACCCTGCTGGCCAACGACGCGGTGGCGGCCTCCAGCCACACCTTCCGCCCCGACGATGAGCTGACCCGGGGGGAGATGGCCTCCATGCTGGTGCGCGGCCTGGGCTACACCTCCCTGGCGGGAGGCGCGGAGGGCTACAGCGTCCCCTTCACCGACGTAAACGTGAACCGGGGGTTCATCACCGTGGCCTATGACCTGGGCATCATGGGGGGCACCGGGACCAACCGCTTCGAGCCCGACGCCTTCGCCACCCGGGAGCAGGCCGCCGCCATGCTGGTGCGGGTCCGGGACCAGCTCGCCGCCTCCTCTGAAAAGCTGGACGCCGCCGGGGACTACCGGCTCATCACCATCAGCACCCCCATCGCCCAGGCCGGGGACGAGATGCCCATCACCCCCCTGGAGCCCCTGCCGGAGCTCTACGCCGCCCTGCGGCGGATGAAGAACAGCGGGGACGACATGTCCAAGACCGCCCTGCGCCTGATGGCGGGAGGCGTGCGCACCATCACGGACGCGGGTGGCGCCCCCGTGGCCGGGAGCGAGCTGATCTCCGCCAAGGAGGTCCAGAAGGTGCTGGAGCGCAAGGACGTAACGGTATCCTACTCCGACCGCTACGAGAGCGCCTATTGCATCTATGAGCCCAACGCCTACCAGACCGCCACCGTCTGGTACCAGAGCGAGGAGAGCATGGCCGCCAAGCTCCAGCTGGCCCGTCTGTTCGGCGTGACCCGGTACGTGCTGGAGTAACGGAACATTGCGATAAAAAACGGCAGGCACACCATCTTCGGTGTGCCTGCTGTTTTTCTTCCATAGCCTTATCGGCGCCCCCGGCCGGTGCAGATCAGATACAGAACGCCGCGTACAAAGGCACGGACTTCTGCCCCTCCTCTATACCGAAATTCTTCCCGGACAGTTTAATGGCGTAAGCTGGCTGAAACATTTTCCGGTAGGCGTTCAAACTCTTGGCCTGCGTGTGCTCCGCCGCCTTGACCTCGATGGGGATGATCGATCCATCCAGCTGTACCAGAAAATCCACCTCATAGCCGCGATCTCCCGTCCAATAATAGCAGGTGTGCCCGCTGGCGGTCAGCTGATCGCAGACGTAATTTTCCGCCATGCCGCCCTTGAAGTCGTCCAGGTCGTGGGCCGGGTACAGGATGTCGTCCGGAACGATCTCCTTTTTCGCGCACAGCAGCCCCACATCGGACACGTAGGTTTTAAATGCGTCAATGTCCCGGTAGTTCTCCAGCGGCTTTTTCGACTGCTCGACCCGATATACCCGGCTGACGATCCCCGAGAGGACGAGCCACTCGATGGCGTTCTCAAATTCCGAGGCCCGTCCGCCTTTCTTGATGAGCTTGTATTGAAAGCGGGTGTTTTTCTTGGAGAGCTGCACGGTGATATTGTCATAGACCAGCCGGGTCTTTTTGATCTCATTTTCCTTGTTGTACTTGCTCATGTCGTTGAGGTAGGCCGCTAAGATCATATCCTGAATGTGCCGCACCAGGATATAGTCGCGGGTCTCTACAAATTTGCTGACGCAGTCCGGCATCCCGCCCACCACCTGGTACTGACGGTAATAGCGCGCCGCCGCGTCGTGGAGGGCGGCGGGCATGGGGACATTGCGGGCAAAGCAGTCCTTGATCCGCTCCACCAGACCGGCTTCCCCGCAGGCCAGGAGAAATTCCTCCATGTCCATGGGATAGAGCGTTTTCATATCCACCTTGCCCACGGGGAAAGAGAACTGCTTACGGTTGACCGCCACCCCCAGCAGGCTGCCGCAGGCGATCACATGGTATTCCGGGGCCTGCTCGCAGAAGTATTTCAGAGCCGTCAACGCCCGCTCGCAGAGCTGTACCTCGTCGAAGATCACCAAGGTCTTTTCACGTATGATGGTCTGCCCCGCTATCCGGGAGAGGAGGGGGATAAGATAACTGGGCTCAATACTTTCGTCAAAGGTCCTGATCAAGCCGGGATTGGTTTCGAAATTGAAGTAGGCCACATTTTCATAGTGTTTTTTGCCGAGATCCAGAAGAATATAGGTCTTTCCGACCTGTCTGGCCCCCTGCAGGATCAGCGGCTTGCGGTAGGGGCTGTTCTTCCATTCCAGAAGGAACTTTGTTACTTTCCGCTCCATACGTTCCCCTCCTGTGCAAATTATACTATCATTATATCCGCTTTTGATGTAAAAATCAACGTGGATTTTGCACTGTTCAGCAATCGGAGCGCAGGGCGCGGCCTGCTTTGCGCACTGCGATAAAAAACGGCAGGCACACCATCTCCGGTGTGCCTGCTATTTGTCTTCCATAGCCTTATCGATGGCCTCATTGATAAATCCGTTCGTGCTTTTGCCGTGGGCTTCGGCAAATTCCTTGATCATTTGCCGCTTGCCCTTTTTCACAAAGAGGTCGATCCGGTCATATGCCTTTTTATTATAGCGTTTTGTTGCCTCTTTCTGCGCGTCACTATATGCCATGTAGCCACATCCTTCCACAGATGCGCTCATTATATCTATACTCCCGGCAGTATTACATAATCCTGGGAGTATAAGTTTGTCTCTTTTTACAATTTATATACTCCTGTAAGTATGATATAATCTCTGGCAGAAATATCTAAAGGAGGCAGCATAATGCGAAAAAGAATCAGGATCATCATCTGCCTGCTGGTAACGCTCTGCCTTTTTGCAGACTGCCATACCGACCCTCCGGAGGATGTCATGGAACCGTTCGCCCCTCCGGCCCGGGAAATTCCCGCCTCTATCACAGAAATAGAAGAAGAGGGACCCCCGGCCCAGCCGGAGCCTTCCCCGGAACGCCCCCAGCCCGCCGAAGAACCCCAAGCCATCACCTACGTCCTCAACACCAATACCAAGAAATTCCACAAACCCGCCTGCCGTTCTGTTGGGCAGATCAAACCCTCCAACCGGGACGAGAGCACCGGCACCCGGGAGGACGTCCTGGCCCTGGGCTACAAGCCCTGCGGAAACTGTAAACCGTAACGGGGAAATATCTCCCCCGCCCCTTGCAATTTGGCGCGGAGTCTAGTATCATGCTATACAGGAGCCTCCGGTTTTCCGGCAGGGCGCACGCGGGGGCGGGCCATGCCCGCCCCCGCGCTCCATCACCCCTCAAAATTCTGCAAGGGAGGACATCTTGATGCTTCATACCATCCATAACGACGTCATGACCGTGACCATCGACGAGCTGGGGGCCCAGCTCATGTCCATCACCGCCGCCGACGGCACGGAATACCTCTGGAACGGCGACCCCGCCTATTGGACGGGCCGCGCCCCCAACCTCTTCCCCTACGTGGGCCGTCTCACCAACGACCGCTACGCCTACGGCGGGAAGGAGTACGAGATGACCCGCCACGGCTTCGCCAAGCGAACCGCCTTCTCCCCGGCGGACCAGGGCAGGGCGAACCTCACCCTGCGTATGACGGACACCCCCGAGAGCCGGGAGAGCTACCCCTTCTCCTTCCGGTTCGACGTGTCCTATGTCCTGGAGGGCGATACCCTGGCCGTCGTCTACGCCGTGGAGAACCGGGGCCATGAGACCATGTACTTCGGCATCGGCGGCCACCCCGGCTTCCGCGTCCCGCTGGAGGAGGGAAAGGGCTTCGAGGACTACCGCCTCACCTTCGCCCATCCCAGCCATCCCTGCCGGGTGCTCCTCAGCGAGAACTACATGCTCAGCGGCCGCGACGCCCCCTATCCTCTGGAGGACGGCACCACCCTGCCCCTGCGCCACGGCCTGTTTGACGACGACGCCATCATCCTCAAGAATTTCGAGCGCACCATGACCCTCTCCGCCGGCGAGGGGACCCGCGGGCTGACCCTCTCCTGCCCGCAGATGCGCTATCTTGGCATCTGGCACCAGCCCAAGACCGATGCCCCCTACGTGTGCCTGGAGCCCTGGGCCAGCCTGCCCTCCCGCCAGGACGTGGTGGAGGACCTGACCCAGCAGAACGACCTGGTCTCCCTGGAGCCCGGCCAGCACTACGAGAACCGCTGGACCATCACCATTTTCTGAGCGGCGATGAACAAGGACCAATACGCCCTTACCCCGCCCATGGGGTGGAACAGCTACGACTACTACGACACCTCCGTCACCGAGGCCCAGGTCCGCGCCAACGCCCAGGTGATGGCGGAAAAGCTCCGCCCCTTCGGCTGGGAGTACGTGGTGGTGGATATCCAGTGGTACGCCCACAGGCCCGGCTCCATGCGGGAGCAGTTCCAGTACATCCCCTTCGGCGTGCTGGCGATGGACGAATATTCCCGCCTCCTGCCGGACCCGGAGCGGTTCCCCTCCTCCGAGGGAGGCCGGGGCTTCGCCCCCCTGGCGGAGTACGTCCACGGCCTGGGCCTGAAATTCGGCATCCATATCATGCGGGGCATCCCCCGGGCCGCCGCCCACGCCCATGGGAAGATCAAGGGGACCGCCCTGGCGGCGGACCTGGCGGCGGACCCCTCCTCCGTGTGCCGCTGGAACCCGGACATGTACGGCCTGCGGGACGGCGAGGCCGGGCAAGCGTACTACGATTCCATCATCGAGCTCTACGCCTCCTGGGGCGTGGATTTCATCAAGTGCGACGACATCTGCAACACCGACAACCTGGTGGAGCACAGCCCCGGGGCCTACGCGCGGAAGCATGAGGTGGAGATGCTCTCCCGGGCCATCGCCAAGGCGGGACGGCCCATGGTCCTCTCCCTGTCCCCCGGCCCCGCCGTGGTGGAGCAGGCGTGGCACTATCAAAAGCACGCCAACATGTGGCGCATCACCGACGACTTCTGGGACGACTGGCGCTTGCTGAAGGCCATGTTCCACCGCTGCGAGCTCTGGCAGGACCACGCGGCGCCCGGCTGCTGGCCGGACTGCGACATGCTGCCCCTGGGCCGTCTGGGCAAGGGCTTCGGCCAGGAGCGCTCCACCCGGTTCACCCCGGATGAGCAGCGGACCATGATGACCCTGTGGTGCATCTTCGGCTCCCCCTTGATGACCGGCGCGGAGCTGACGAAGCTGGACGATGAGACCCTGTCCCTGCTGACCGCCCGGGAGGTGCTGGCCATGCTGCCCTGCAAGGCCCGGCAGGTCCTCCGGGACGAGGAGAAGGCCGTCTGGACGGCCTCCGATCCGGAGACGGGGACCCGGTACGCCGCCCTGTTCAACCTCTCCGACGCCCCCGCCCGGGTGGGCGCGTCCTGGGAGGAGCTCTCCCTCCCCGCCGCCCCCGGTACGGAGCTCTGGACCGGCGAGGCCCTGCCCCTCCGGGAGGGCGGCCTGTCCGCCTGCCTTCCGCCCCACGCCTGCGCCGCGTACCGGTTTGACGGGATATGACCAAGCGGCCCTCCGCAGTGCGCAGCGCGCGCTGAGGAGGGCCTTTTTCACGCGCCGGTGCCGCCGGGGCCCGTAATTTTTACCAAACCTTGAAATTTTCTCCCCGTCCCTTGACCTGACGGCCATTTCGCAGTATACTTCTAAAATATATAGCTATGATAGGAGGCCCTCTATGGCAACCGTAAAGAAAACGCGCGGGTCCGTCCTTCCCTACTACGGCGCGGCCGCCGTCTGGATCGCCTGGGCGGCGCTGCGGGACCTGTACCGGCCCGGTCATTTCGCCTTCGTGGCGGTGCTCTCCCTGGGCGCGTTCCTGCTGCTTCGGGCGGTGTGTAAGGACGAGGTGACGGAGACCGTGGTCCCCGACCCGCCCAAGGAGGAGAAGCCCACCGGCAACGCCGAATTGGATAAGATGATCGCCGACGGCCAGAAGGCCATTTCCGAGATGAAGCGCCTGGACGACGCCATCGAGGACGAGAAGATATCCCAGGACATCCGCCGCCTGGAGGCGGTGAGCCGGAAGATCTTCGACCAGGTAAAGGCGGACCCCTCCAAGCTGCCCCAGATCCGGCGGTTCATGGACTACTACCTGCCCACGACGTTAAAACTCCTCAACGCCTACGACCGTATGGACGGCGCGGGGATCGCCGGGGAGAACGTCACCGGCACCAAGGAGAAGGTGGAGAACATCATGGGTACCATCGTCACCGCCTTCGAGAAGCAGCTGGACGGCCTCTTCGGCGCGGACGCCATGGACATCTCCACGGATATCTCCGTTCTGGAGACCATGCTGGCCCGGGAGGGCCTGGCGGGGGAGAAGATGGAGGCCCAGACCATCAAAAACGCGGACGGCACGGACATCAAGCTGGAGCTGTAGCCGGAAAGGAGCGCGGCTACGGGACACAGCTGTCCGCCGCTCTCCGCGCATAGACAGCGAAAAACCGGGAAGACGCCGGCGGGACCGGCATAGACGAAAATAACATGGAGGACGATGAAAATGAGTGACATGGAAGGCATGATGCCCGAGCTGACCCTGGCCCCCCAGGAGATGAAGGCCGTGGAGACCCCCACCCTGACCCTGGGCGGGGAGCCGGAGGCCCCCGCCGCCGCGCCGGAGAAGCCCAAGGCGGCCCCGGTGGTGATCGACGACAGTATGCTCAACGAGGCGGAGAAGAAGATGGTGAACGAGTTCGCCAAGAAGATCGACATCTCCGACTCCCAGATGGTGCTCCAGTACGGCGCGGCGGCCCAGAAGAGCGTGGCCTCCTTCTCCGAGAGCGCCCTGGGCAACGTGCGCAACAAGGACCTGGGCGAGATCGGCGACACCCTCACCAGCCTGACCATCCAGCTGAAGAGCCTCGACCAAGAGGAAGAGGAGAAGGGCCTGTTCGGCTTCTTCAAGAAGGCCAGCAACCGGGTGGAGAACATGAAGGTCCAGTACAGCAAGGCCGAGGTCAACGTGGACAAGATCGTCCGGGAGCTGGAGCAGCACCAGCGGGTCCTCATGAAGGACATCGCCATGTTCGACCAGATGTATGAGCTGAACCTGAAATACTACAAGGAGCTGACCATGTATATCATCGCCGGGAAGAAGCGCCTGGCGGAGATCCAGTCCGGCCAGCTGGAGGAGCTGCGCAGAAAGGCGGAGGCCACCGGCGCCCAGGAGGACGCCCAGGCCTACAACGACCTGTCCCAGATGTGCAACCGCTTCGACAAGAAGCTCCACGACCTGGAGCTGACCCGGATGGTGTCCATCCAGATGGGCCCCCAGACCCGGATGCTCCAGAACAACGACACCCTCATGGTGGAGAAGATCCAGTCCTCCCTGGTCAACACGATCCCCCTCTGGAAGAGCCAGATGGTCCTCGCCCTGGGCCTGGAGAACAGCCGCAAGGCCACTGCCGCCCAGTCCGCCGTGACCAACGCCACCAACGAGCTCCTGAAAAAGAACGCCGAGATGCTCAAAATGGGCACCATCGCCACCGCCAAGGAGGCCGAGCGGAGCATCATCGACATCGAGACCCTTCAGCACACCAACCAACAGCTCATCTCCACCCTGGACGAGGTCATCCAGATCCAGCGGGACGGCGCCCAGAAGCGCCGGGCCGCAGAGGTGGAGCTGGGCCGCATCGAGGGCGAACTGCGTCAGAAGCTGATGGAGCTCAGAAATTGAGAGCCGTCTGCCCTCGCAAGCCATAAGGAGGCTCAATGAAGCTTTTCAAAAACAGAGCATTTGCCATTTTCGTCCTCATCGCCGCCATCGCCCTCTCCTCCCTGTACGGCATCTCCAAAGCGCCGGAGATCCGCCTCCCCGAGGGGAGCGTGCCCCTGGACGAGAGCCTGAGCACGTACACCTTCGGGCAGTATGTGGAGGACAGGGCCGGGGTGCTGTCGAAGAAGACCATGAAGGCCGTCTGCCTCTACAACGCCAACTGGGACCGGATGGCCGGGAGCATCCTGGCCGTGGTGACCCTGGGTGACAAAGAGGAAACCGGAAGCGCAGAGGACTTGGCCTGGGACTGGGCGGAAACGCTCCAATTGGGGGAGAACGACGCCATCCTCGTCATCAATGCCACAAACCAGGACTACAGCGTGGTGGCCAGCGGACGGTTCTTCGACCTCCTGGACGCCCAGTCCGCCAGCTTTGTGGACACCCTCCTGGAGGAGAGCATCCACAAGCGGGACTATGACCAGGCGGTGCTGAACCTCTTCGGCGGGCTCCACCAGCTCTTCGGGATGTATCAGACGGATTCCTACGCCGGAGGCGCCGGGATGGAGGTCTTCCGGTCGGTGCTGTCTGTGGTCGTGCTGCTGGTGGTCCTGGTGCTGCTCTTCAACTGCCTGGACGGCATCCGCTACAACAGCTGGTCCGCCCGGTACGGCGGCATGGCCGTGCCCCCGGTGGTCTACCGGCCCATCTTCTGGTGGCACCGGCCCGGCAGCGCCTGGTTCACCCGGCGCAGGCGTCCGCCCCCGCGGCCCCCCAGAGGCCC
>OFGA01001133.1_pt1 | contig 19227 bp, 19 predicted proteins | sample 1521471 | NCBI WGS metagenome assembly OFGA01 (sample SAMEA3504086, study PRJEB24116) | mouse gut metagenome | biome: mouse gut; feature: mouse-associated habitat; material: faeces | place: Denmark | collected 2011
CCATCTCCTGCGGCGTATTCTCCCCCCTGATCACCTCTACCAGCTTCATTCTGTCAGCAGGATTGAAGAAGTGCATACCGATCATCGGTCTGTCCAGACCTTCTCCGATCTTGGTGATGGAAAGAGAGGAAGTATTGGATGCGAACATGCATTCCTTCTTCACGATGCCCATCAGCTCTTTGAAGATCGCCTGCTTGATCTCCATCTTCTCCAGCGCAACTTCAACGATCAGGTCACAGTCCGTGCAGATGCCGTTCAGACCTGTGGTGATCTTGCCCATGATCTCGTCAGCCTTCTCCTGCGTGATCTTCTCCTTGCTCACCAGGAAATTCATGTTCTTCTGGATCTTGGCTTTGCCGCCCTCAGCGTACTCTTCCTTGATATCGCAGAGACAAACTTCATAGCCGTCTGTCATAGCGAATGCCTGTGCAATACCGGAACCCATGGTTCCCGCACCGATAATACCTACTTTCATCGTGCATATCCTCCTTGATTTGTGTTATGTTTACAGCTCAGCGTCTGTATCTTGTGACCTGAGCCTGTGCTTTAGCAGTTCTTGAACGGCTCCTTCACCTTCTCCTTGTTCTTATCCAGGAAAAATGCCATGCCGTACTTCTGGTCTTCCGTCTCGAAGCAGTCGCCGAACAGCTTCTCTTCGATCACGATCGCCTCGTCCATGCCCACTTCCAGTCCGTCGTTGATCGCTTTCTTGCAGTTGCGGACTGCGATCGGTGCATTCTTCGCGATGCCCGCTGCCATCTTCTCCGCTGCAGCCATCAGCTCTTCCTGCGGATATACTGCGTTCACCAGACCGATCCTGAGCGCCTCGTCAGCCTTGATGTTTCTTGCCGTATAGATCATCTGCTTCGCCATACCGGGGCCTACAATCCTTGCCAGTCTCTGTGTGCCGCCGAAGCCGGGTGTGATGCCAAGGCCCACTTCGGGCTGTCCGAATACCGCGTTATCAGAGCAGATCCTGATATCACAGCTCATGGAGATCTCACAGCCGCCGCCCAGTGCAAACCCGTTCACTGCCGCGATCACAGGGATCGGGAAAGTCTCCAGCTTACGGAATACATCGTTGCCCTTCTTACCGAAGGCTTCGCCTTCTGCCTTGGTAAGCGTGCTCATTTCTCCGATATCCGCACCTGCCACAAAAGATTTCTGGCCTGCGCCTGTTAAAATAAGGCACCTGACTTCGTCAAGGTTTACCTCATCCAGGGTTTTGTCCAGTTCTTCCAGAACCTGTGAATTTAAGGCGTTTAATGCCTTTTCACGGCTGATGGTGATGATGCCGTATGCACCTTTTTGTTCGTATACGATAAATTCCATGTTAACCTCTTTCTGCACTTTCTGCCAGCGCTTTTATCTATTCCCAGACATTCTGATAAGCAGACTTAAAATTTAAGCCTGCTTATCACATATTTTTAACTAATCCTCAATTTTAACGATCGTTGAACAGCCCATACCGCCGCCGATACACAAAGTTGCAAGACCTGTCTTAGCGCCTTTGGCCTGCATCTCATGAAGCAGTGTTACAAGGATACGGCATCCGGAAGCACCTACGGGATGATAGCGCCGCCGTTCGGATTCAGCTGCTTGTCAACATCGATCCCCAGATCCTTACCGACTGCTACAGACTGTGCCGCAAACGCTTCGTTTGCCTCAATGATATCGAAGTCTTCAATCTTCATGCCTGTCTTGGCAAGAACTTTCTTAGTGGATGCAACAGGGCCGATACCCATAACCTCAGGACGAACCCCTGCAAGCGCGCCTGCAACGAAGGTTGCCATAGGCTTAACGCCCAGCTCTTTTGCCTTTTCTTCGCTCATCACTACAACCGCAGCCGCACCGTCATTGATGCCGGATGCGTTTCCTGCGGTTACAAACCCGTCAGGATTGATGGGGCGGAGCTTCGCAAGTCCTTCAATGGTAGAGCCTGCGCGAGGGCCTTCATCTACTTTAAACTCAACCATTTCTTTTTTCTTCTTGACCATCACCGGTACGATCTCTGCATCAAAAGCGCCTGTCTTCTGTGCGTTTTCCGCTTTCTGCTGGCTCTTTAACGCAAACTCGTCTAACTCTTCCCTGGTAAGGCCCCACTCCCTGCAGATATTATCCGCGGTCGTGATCATGTGGTAATCATTGAATGCATCCCAAAGAGCATCCTTGATCATGGTATCCACCAAAACGCCATTGTTCATTCTATATCCATAACGGCCCTGAGGAATTGCATAAGGGGCCATGGACATATTTTCCATACCGCCTGCCACAACGATATCCGCATCCCCTGCCATGATCATCTGTGCTGCCTGGTTTACACAGTTAAGACCGGAACCGCAGACCACGTTCATGGTAACCGCCGGTACTTCGATCGGCAACCCTGCCTTAATAGATGCCTGACGCGCTACGTTCTGCCCAAGGCCGGCCTGGATGACACATCCCATGTATACCTGGTCTACAGCTTCAGGAGCCACCCCGGCCCTGTTCAAGGCCTCTTTGATGACAATTGCACCAAGCTCAGCGGCAGGTGTTGTGCTGAGCGACCCGCCCATGGTACCGATTGCAGTACGGCACGCACCGGCTAAAACTACTTTCTTTGCCATTTTTCCATTCCTCCGTTTAATTTATTTCATCATTTTAAGGTTCACAATGATTGTTAATTTTTTATCATTGCCACGGCTCTTATTATATCATAGCGTCCTTTTTTTTGCAATGAAATTCCTCAACAATGTAGTCCAATAACCGGTCCGCTACTTCCTCTTTGCTCATGATGGGAAGCTGTATTGTATCTTCTTTTGAAAGCAGCGTCACAATATTGGTATCGGTGCCAAATCCGGCGCCCTGCTCTTTTAAATTATTGGCCACGATCAGGTCCAGGTTTTTCTTTTCCAGCTTCTTTCTGGAATTTTCGATCATGTTTTCCGTTTCCATAGAAAACCCGCACAAAAACTGCCCTTCTTTTTTATGGGCGCCAAGAAACCCAAGAATATCCTGTGTCCGTTCCAACTCGATGCACATGTCCTCGTCTTTCTTCTTCATCTTCTCGTCGGAAGTGTATTTCGGACGGTAATCCGCAACCGCCGCCGCCTTGATGATGATGTCCTGCTCTTTGGCACGTTCCTTTACCGCCTGTGCCATATCGGCGGCAGATACGATCTCCACCGTATTGACACCCATAGGCGGCATAAGGTCTGTCTTTCCCGTGACCAATGTCACATCCGCCCCCCGGAGCATGGCTGCCCTTGCGATGGCGTACCCCATCTTTCCGGAAGAATGGTTGGTGATGTAGCGCACCGGGTCGATCTTTTCCCTGGTAGGCCCTGCGGTCACCAAAACCTTGACCCCTGACATATCCTTCGGCGTCAGGGCCTTTACGATCGATTCAAACAAAACCTCCGGTTCCGGCATTTTGCCTTCCCCGGTATCGCCGCAGGCAAGATACCCCAATGCCGGTGTGACCACTTCCATCCCGTAACGTTCAAGGATCTTCATGTTATCCTGTACAATGGGGTTCTGATACATTCTGGTGTTCATAGCCGGAGCAAAGATCTTCGGGCACCGGCAGGCAAGCAGCGTAGTGGTCAGCATGTCATCCGCAATCCCGTGGGCCGCCTTTGCGATCACATTGGCGGATGCCGGCGCAACCAAAAAAACATCCGTCTGTTTTGCCAGTGAAATATGTTCCACCTTATGCTGAAAGTTCCTGTCAAAGGTATCCACCAGGCATTTATTTCCCGTCAGGCTTTCAAAAGTGATAGGATTTATGAAATTAACTGCATTTTGAGTCATTATGACTGTCACATCTGCCTTTTGTTTCTTTAACATGCTGGCAAGGGAAGCAATCTTAAATGCCGCTATACTCCCCGTCACGCCAAGCACAATATGTTTTCCCTGAAGCATCCCGCTCCCTCCTGCCGCGATATTTTAGTCTATATTCTTGTTATAAATGATCCCCAAGCCTTTTAAAGTAAGCTCATTATCACAAATAATCTCTTTTTTGCAATAAGGGATGATACATCCGGCCAGCCCGCCTGTGGCTACCACCTGCGCCGGATACCCAAGTTCTTCGCAGATCCTCTCGATCAGGCCATCCATGGATGCGGCCTGCCCCATGATAATGCCGCCTTTCATACAGTCCACCGTATTTTTGCCGATCATCTTCTTCGGCGCTTCCAAGCTGATCCTGGGAAGCTGGGAGGTCCGGTTTACCAAAGACTCCAAAGACACCTTGACCCCGGGAAGGATCATCCCGCCCACGTAATTTTTATTCTTGTCCACCACGCTTATGGTAGTGGCCGTTCCCATATCGATAATGATGATGGGGGCTCCGTAATACTTAAGCCCCGCAACCGCATTGACGATCAGATCAGCCCCTACCTGCGCCGGGTTATCCATAAGGATATTAAGCCCGGTCTTAAGGCCGGGGCCCACGATCATAGGAGTGATCCGCAGCAGTTTTTCCATGGCGTTTTTCACGATATTGTTAAGGGGCGGCACAACGGAAGCGATGATGCATCCCGTAATCTCCTCCATTTTAATCCGGTATAATTCCAAAAGGGTCTTAAACTGCACCACATACTCAAGCTCTGTCTTGGATATGTCTGTGGAGACCCGCTCTACAAAATAAACCTTTTCCTCTTCAATACAGCCAATCACAATATTGGTGTTTCCGATATCTACTGCCAGAATCATTCCTTTTCCTTCCTTTCCAGGCTTTTTTCCAGACTTTTAACAAAAGCCGTTAATCATTCAATCCTTTAATGGGCTTCATCCTTGTCAGCACAAGCCCCACCCCGGCGATCAGGATTGCCGCAACTACCGCTTCCACGATGCCGTTAAAGCTGACCACGCCCATGATCACGTCGATCACCGCATCCCCGGCAACCCCAAGGGCATTGGCATAGGCGTCTTTATATAATATATAGATACCGCTCATGACAAACAATGTGTTGGTGAAAGCCCCCGACAGCCCTGCGTAAGCAAGGGCGGTGCTTGCAGCACCCTTTTTCCCTACTGCTGCCGTAAGGACCACAAACAGGATAATCCCAAGGATAAGGCCGGCAACGGTACCTGCCATCCCCCCTGTATTATCCATTAAACGGTTGATAAATGCCCTTACGGATATAAATAAGATAACAGCCGCGGCAGCGTTGATCACGATCTTCCACACTTTCTGTTCGCCCTTTAGTAATTTGTGGATCAGAACGTATACAAAGTAAGGAATGATCCCAACCAGTATTCTTGGCACGAAACAGATATATGTACTTTTAAATATACCTGATACGCCCACTACGTTTGCTGCCAGCACCGGCGAAAATACGAAAGCGGATGCCGTAGCTGCTTTAAATGTGTTGTTGATAAAACTTGTCAGTCCAAATACAAATCCCAAGAATGCACCTTTTTTCGGTCCTAAAAATAGCGCTCCTAAAATAACCGGGATGTGGATGACAGTTGCGTTGATCACGACCAGCGGGATATACCCCAGCGGCGTGAATGCCATTATGACGATAATGGCGGTGAAGAGTGCCGTAAGCACAAGTTCATAAGTTTTTTCATTTTTCATGGTACAATCCTCCTGTTATTATTCTCTTCTGAGATACAATACGGTGTAATCATACCACATTGTTATTTTTTTGACAACCGCACAGACAATTAAATTTCCAAAATTCCTAAATCTGCAAAAAACTGTAGAATACAGTAAAGAAAAATTTTAACCGGGCTTATTTTAATGAAATATAAGAAAGAAAGTCTACCGTGAAAAATAATTTACATTGTTATCGGAGTGATCGCAGTAGTTGTTTTATTTATTATTGTCTATGGCAAAATGTCCATTGATGAAAAAAAAGGCGCCAACAGCCCGGAAAAGCAGAAAATACAGGAGATCGTAAGGAAAGTGGTTCCCGGCGGCGAACCCTACACGGCAGCCTACGGCACCGGGAGGAGCTTGCCTTAGGAGGCGGCGGCTTAAGCTATGGCGAACCCATTCATCTGGGAGAAGATGACCTGGGCATGGTCGAGGCCAAAAAAGGATATACCATTTTCTATGATAAAGACAGAAAAGACATTATGACTCTTTATGTAGTGGAAAGCAATACAAAGGACGATAAATGCCATCCGGTAAACATCCAGCAGAAAGAAGAAGCGGAAGCTTTCGCACAGTTCTCTCAGACATTGATGCAGGATGTAAACTCCGCAAACGGCATTACCGACATTAAGGCGGCAAAAAAGGAATCCAGAAAGTGAAAACGCTGCTCCACCCTAAAAAACGGGTGGGGTAGTTTTTTTCATTTCATAGGAAAGACCTTGTCGCTGTGAAGTGATAAAGAATATGCCTTTCCTATGAAATAAAAACTTTATGCGCACGGATGCACGTGGAAATCCTTAGTCAGGCTATCCTGCACGGTCGGGAAAGTATTCAAATTCAAAGGATGCCCGGTCTGTTTCAAAGGCAAACAGGGTACAGCCTCCTTTACAAAACCGATAGAAAGCCCGGCAGGATGCACTTTCGTGGATTGTCCTTACCATGTCTCCCTTCGCCGGGGCCTTAAGAGGGTGTTCTGACGCTTTCAGCAGACGGGCTTCCAATACCAGGCTGCCTTGCGCAACCCGGACCGTTTTGTTTTGAATTTTAACCGCTCTTGCTCCCAGATAAGCAGCGATCCTATACTCTTTTCCCTGCCACAACACAACGCCTATCACACCCGTAAAATGGATTCCCGCCATGGGAATATTCGCCACGGACAGCATCAAAGCCCCGCCCGGAAAACAGCACTGCGTCCATACATACTCTTTAGGAAATGACCGTTCCCGGTCTCCCTCCCAATACCCCCAGGGATAGAAATATTCCGTCTTGTCCGTCGAAATACATCCTCTGGAAACATCACCGTCCAGGCATCCTCATCCGTGATGACCTGAATAGAGCAGGTGCGTTTATTTCCTGTGTTATGAATGGCAGGTATTACCGCCAGGGTTTGTGTATCGGACTGACATTTCAAATACCAGCCATAAAAAGAATGAAACATATGCTTTCTCCCAAAAATAATATTTATTTTTCCACAGAGAAATCAAATTTATTCATACCGCATATAGGCCGAAATATTTGCACAAGGGTTTTCAGGATGGAGTATATGTGTAATATTAAGTTCCCGTTTAGTTGGGTTAAAGGGGTTATTTAAATGCCCGAAAGGAATGAGATAAAAATCTACGTCGCCACGCTCGATAATACGTTCGCGAAATGGCTCCTTAAGATTTTTATCTCATTCCTTTCGAGTTTTTGGCTAACGTTAATCCAACGAAACATTCAGCTAAATGTGAAAACCACTACTTAGCCGATTGCCGCTAATAGTGCCGTTTACGCCACATTGCGTCAAACAGCCAGCTACGTGGTGGGTAGAAATCTAGTCGAACGGCCAGTTGGACATACATGAGCCAGTAAAGCCAGCCAGAATAAGGTGAAAAATCTTAAGGAGCCATTTCGCGTACGCGCCGATTTCGAAGACAGCGGTATCGAGCGTGGTAATCGCCAGCACAGCTGACGCGTAGATTTTTCATCTTATTCTGGCGGAATTTATTAGCCACGTACTCCAACTAAACAGTTCAGCCCACGCCCATTCGCAGGGCCGCACTTACGTGCTTTCCGTTGCTTACGCAACTTCCCCTGCTCATCCACGGGCGTTCCCTCAGACCGCATAGCTTCCGTCAAATCCGTGTAAACACGATTTGCCGTTCACCTTGCGGTCTGGCTGAACTGTTAATCAGGAACTTATCCACCGTCCGCAAGCCCCGCAAGGCAGAACCAGCCCGCTCTCCCGCACAGGCAGCCCAATCTCTGACGCCTCAACCTGTCCGCCTCTTTTTTTGGCGATAGCGGTATTGAGCATATAGCTGAGCACGGCAGGCTGCAAGCCGGTGGTGTAAGAATTGATCAGGATAAATTTTGCGTCTTTGGAGAGAAGTCCGGCAGTCAGTTCCAGAAAAGAAAAGATATTTTCTTCCATTTTCCAGATTTCTCCTTTTGGTCCTCTTCCGTAGGAGGGAGGATCCATGATGATTCCGTCATAGGTGTTCCCGCGGCGTAGTTCTCTTTCCACGAATTTAACACAGTCGTCTACCAGATAGCGGATGGGAGCGTTTGAAAGCCCGGATACCATGGCGTTTTCCTTTGCCCATGTGACCATGCCCTTAGAGGCGTCAACGTGGGTGACGGCCGCCCCTGCTTTGGCGGCGGCAAGGGTAGCCCCGCCGGTGTATGCAAAAAGGTTTAAAACCTTTAAAGGCCGTCCTGCGTTTGTTATGATATCTGAAACCCAATCCCAGTTTACGGCCTGTTCAGGGAAAAGACCGGTATGCTTAAAACTAAAAGGCTTTAAACGGAAAGTCAGGTTGTGATAACGGATATCCCATTCATCGGGAAGGCTGAAAAATTCCCATTCGCCGCCTCCTTTATTGCTGCGGTGGTAATGGGCGTTTAACTTTTTCCATTCTTTTGCCTGGCGGGGAGTATCCCAGATGACCTGAGGGTCCGGGCGCAGGAGGATATAGTTTCCCCAGCGTTCCAGTTTTTCACCGTTTGAGGTGTCTATCACTTCATAATCTTTCCAATTCTGTGCAATCCACATGGTTAAATGTTCCTTTCCTGACAGGATAAAAGATAATTGCAATGTAACATTATAATAGAAAAAAACAGAAAAAAAAGCAATATGAAAATAATCCTTGATTTTGAATAGGGAACGTGATAGACTCATAATGTTTCGAAGTTAATGCATAAATATGCATGCAAAATTATGCATACATAAATATTCATACATGTTTGTGCATTGCATGAAGGAGGAGAGGATTTATGAAAAAGTTTTTATCAACATTATTAGCGGCAGTAATGGTCATGGGTCTTTTAACTGCCTGCGGAGGCAGTGATGCTTCCGGGAATGAGACACAGGATGCCACAGCGCCGGAGGCCAAAGAGGAGGCAGCACCGGAAGCTCAGGAGGAAGCTGAACCGGTAGAGGAGGGCGCAGAGCAGGAAAGCGCAGATGCAGACGCGGCAGCTTCCGAAGTGCTTGCAGACGGTGTGCTTACCGTAGGAACGAATGCGGAGTTTCCGCCTTTTGAGTATGTGGACGATAATGGCGAACCGGATGGGTTTGACATTGCCCTGATCAAGGCCATAGGCGAGAAGCTTGGCGTTACGGTGGAAGTGGAAAATATGGAGTTTGAAGCGCTTGTTTCCGCAATCGGGAGCAAGATTGATCTGGCGATTGCCGGTATGACCGTAACCGATGAGAGACAGGAATCCGTGGACTTTTCCAATCCGTATTATGATGCCCTGCAGTATGTGATCGTTCCGGAAGGGTCTGAAATTGCGTCATTTGATGACCTTGCCGGAAAAACCATCGGGGTACAGCTTGGAACCACAGGTGATTTCATTGCCAGTGATGATGTGGAGGGCGCTAACGTTTCCCAGTATAATAAGGGTGTTGACGCAGTGAATGACCTGCTCAACGGCAGGGTGGATTGTGTGATCATCGACAAAAATCCCGCACAGGTGTTTGAGGCACAGTTTTCCGGCCAGATCAAAGCTCTTGACGGAGCACAGTTTGGCTTTGAAGTGGAAAATTATGCAATTGCACTTCCCAAAGGGGATGCGGCTCTTGCCCAGCAGGTGAACAAAGCTTTAGAGGAGATCAAAGCAGACGGAACTTTTGATCAGCTTGTTGCGGATTACATTGGATAATCAGAAGATTTAGGAATGTGGGCAGCATAACAATGTGCTGCCTTCTTTTGTAAGGACAGGAAAGGAACAGAACATATGCAGGCCTGGTTTGAGTCGGTAGCAAATAAGTTTGAAATGGCATTTGTCACGGGAGACCGGTGGAAGCTTTATTTCAGTGGTCTTGGGATGACGCTGGAGATAGCGTTCTTTGCGGCAATCCTGGGGATGATCATTGGTACCATTGTGGCATTGATGAAGCTTTCCACGAACAAGAAGGGGAAGAAGACTATCTGGGCCAGAATTGCCAATGCCTACATTGATGTGATAAGGGGAACGCCTTCCGTGCTGCAGCTTTTGATCATGTGGTTTATCATCATGAAAAGCTGTAAAAACGGTGTGCTGGTGGCGGTCTTGTCATTTGGGATCAACAGCGGCGCTTATGTGGCTGAAATTGTGAGGGCGGGCATCCTTGCCGTGGATAAAGGGCAGAACGAAGCAGGCCGGTCTTTAGGGCTTTCCAAAACTCAGACCATGATCTACATTATCCTGCCACAGGCGATCAAAAATGTGCTGCCGCCAATCGGAAATGAGTTTATCGTCCTACTGAAGGAGACGGCTATCGTGGGGTATGTGAGTCTTACTGACCTTACCAGGACAGCAAGCCAGATCTCCTCAAGGACTTATGAAGCGTTTATGCCGCTGATCGGAGCTGCGGTAATATATTTTGTCATTATCAAGATACTTACGGTGCTGCTTGATAAACTGGAGAGGAGGCTGCGCAAGGGTGATAGTCGTTAAGGATCTACATAAGGAATTTGAGGATAACCACGTATTAAGGGGTGTTAACTACCATGTGCATCAGGGGGAAAAGATTGTAGTGATCGGTCCTTCCGGGTCCGGGAAGAGTACGTTTCTTCGCTGCCTGAATCTTCTTGAGACGCCTACGAGAGGGGAAATATGGTTTGACGGCCAGTTGATCACCGACTCTAAAGTGGATATTGATAAGGTCAGGGAGCATATGGGCATGGTGTTTCAGAACTTTAACCTGTTTCATAATCTTTCCATTATGGATAATATAACCCTTGCCCCCGTGAAATTAAAACTTATGGGGAAGGAAGAAGCCAGTGAAAAGGCTCTTTCCCTGTTAGAGAGGGTAGGGCTTAAGGAAAAAGCGGATGCTTATCCCAACCAGTTATCCGGCGGGCAGAAACAGAGGATTGCGATCGTGAGGTCTTTGGCAATGAGCCCCAGGGTGATGTTATTTGACGAGCCAACCTCAGCCCTTGACCCGGAAATGGTAGGGGAAGTTTTAGACGTTATGAAAGAACTTGCGGAAAGCGGCATGACCATGGTGGTGGTGACCCATGAGATGGGGTTTGCAAGGGAAGTGGCGAACCGGGTGGTATTCATGGACGAAGGGCAGATTAAGGAGGAAGGACGCCCGGAGGAGTTCTTCGGAAACCCTAAGGAGCCGAGGCTTCAAGATTTCTTATCGAAAATATTATAAATAAAGCGGCATCCTTTTTAGGGTGCCGCAAACTTTTCTGTGAATGGTTTGCCTATGCATAGTGGTACTGCTTTCTGCGGTTTGCCAGTCTGATTTCGTACTCGATGTGGCATAGTTGATAGTATAGTCTGATTTCGTACTTGTGTCAAGCTCTAATTTGAAGCCGTTATTGAATTTTTCCTTAACATCTTATATACTAAAATCAAAGGAGTTATACTTTTTAGAAATTTAGCCGAATGGCTTAAAAGAGCTTAGATTTATGAAAGAGAGAACAGATGATAGCAACAAGAACAAATCACAGAACGGCAATCCAATTCCTTTTTACTCCAGACGGTTTTACTCCGGACTTGTCCAAGCTGTCCACGAAAGGTGGGCTTCAGGAGGCGCGGAACTTAATGATTGGGTCCGGCGGTGAGAGTTGGATTACGGAGCTTGGAAACGATGAACTGATGTCTCTGCTGAGACTTGGGTAGGAAACTGTTTTGAAAAAAATACGAACTGAAGGAGAGCGCTGGATGAGTAAATACTGGGGAGATTTCCTGCAATACAGTCAGCCTAATGTGTCTGAACAGCGGAAAAATCGGCGCAAAGTAAAAAGAAGGAGAAAGCCAAAGGGAAGATATTAGAACCTGTTACAATAAAGGGAAGAACTATTGTGGGGCGCTGGTGGGGAAAAGCATGGTGTGATAATCTGGAGCGATATGCGGATTATGAGAGTCGTCTGGACCGTGGGAAACGCTACGTCAGAACAGGGGGCTGTGATTGACCTCAAAATACAGATAGGGAAGATTCTTGCGCGTGTACAGGGGACGCGTAAGACGCCATATAAGGTAGAAATCTGGATCAGCCCTCTGTCGGAGGAGAGATGTCAGTCTATCATACTAATATGCGGCAGGAAGTTGAGAATTTAGAGGCGCTGTTGGCAGGAATTGGTTAAGTTATAAAAAGCCATTACAAAAAATGAAGTTTAAGTTTATTGACAAATTGTCGATAATATATTAGAATGTTTAGAAAATCAACGGGAAAAAGCCATTACGAAAAAGTATACCTTTTCGTAATGTATCATATTCTTAAGGAAAGTGCGTGTTCTTGAAGATTTTATATTATTCATATCAAGGAGTAAAGATGCCGCCGGATAAGATATGCAAGACAGTCCATCAGTATAATAAGAACCCAGTGGTCAGAAGGAGATATGCAGAAGCTTCTGAATATTGCAGAGGACTACAGAAAGGTTAAGAATTATGTTTATAGCCGGTATGGCGGAATCGGCAGTTTGGCTAAAATATATCCAATGTGCCTTATTAAATAATAGGTATATATATAATATTATATAAAGCATAGTTGGTGATAGAGTGTATCTATTTTTTGAAGAAATTTACAAACGAATTCATCTATATATTATGTTTTGTTTAAGGTGAAAAGAGAGAGGCTAGGGTTTAAATATGGATAAAGAGATATTCGTTACCAGATCGTCGATGCCGGATTATAAGGAATATACTGAAGCGATAAAGCCATTGTGGAATACGCATTGGCTAACAAATATGGGAATATATCATAAGCAATTAGAACTTTTGCTGAAAGAATATATGAAAGTTCCAGATGTATCGTTGACAGTTAATGGACATATGGCTTTGGAACTTGCGATCCAGGCGTTTGATTTTCCAAAGGATACTGAGGTGATAACGACACCTTTTACGTTTATTTCAACTACTCATGCAATTGTAAGAAACGGTTTGGCGCCCGTTTTTTGCGATGTTAAGCCGGATGATGGAACAATTGATGAAACTAAGATAGAAAATTTAATTACTGAGAAAACGGTCGCGATTATTCCGGTGCATGTATATGGGCATGTGTGTAACGTAGAAGAAATACAGAAAATAGCTGAAAAGTACAACATAAAAGTAATATATGATGCAGCACATGCTTTTGGGATCGAGCATGAGGGCAACGGAATAGGCGTATATGGGGATGCTTCTGTATTCAGCTTTCATGCGACAAAGGTGTTTAATACGGTCGAAGGAGGAGCAGTTACTTTTAACGACCATAAAATATATGAAAAACTTTATAATCTTAAAAATTTTGGTATACGTGGAGAAGAACTGGTTACCCAGGTTGGCGCAAACGCAAAAATGAATGAATTTTGTGCAATTATGGGTTTGTGCAATTTAAAACATATCAGTAGCGCTATGGAAGCGAGAAAGCATATTGTTGAACATTATATCAGAAGATTAAGAGAAATTGAAGGGATTATCACTTTTGAAGGAAACGAAAAATCCACAAAAAATTATGCATACTTCCCCATATTAATTACTAATACATATAAAAGCAGCAGAAATGAAATATATGAAAAATTAAAAGAAAATGGTGTGCATGCAAGAAAATATTTCTATCCTGTAACATCAGACCAGGCGTGCTTTAAGAATAAATACAGATACATTGATATCCCTTGCGCAAGGTCGTTAGCAGAACAAGTGCTTACTTTGCCGTTATACGAGGGGTTATCGGATGAAGAAGTAGATATGATTGCGGATCTCTTTTAAAGGGAGGCTTTGTATGGCAAAGGGACAAAAAAGGAGGTATCGTGAATGAAGATTGGAATAATGCAACCGTATTTTTTTCCATACATTGGTTATTTCTCTTTGATAGAATATGTAGATAAGTTCATATTTTTCGATACGCCACAGTATATCAGCCACGGATGGGTGAATAGAAATCGAGTATTAAATCAGAATGGAAATCCGGATTATATAATTGTTCCAATAAAAAAAGCATCACAGGAAACTCCAATTAAGGATATAGAAATTGCTGATAATAAAAAATGGAGAGAAACAATAGTTGGAAAATTAACTATTTATAAGCGAAAAGCACCAAACTATGATATAGTAATGAATTTTGTAAAAGATGTTCTATATGAATCAGAATATAGTAATTTGTCAGAACTAAATTGTAGGTCAATTGTCAGAACATGTGAGTTCATAGGGGTTAAGGGAGATTTTAGTGTTTTTTCAAAAATGAATTTACAAATTGGGAAGATATGTGCACCGGACGAGTGGGCATTATATATAACTAAAGCATTACAAGGGAATGTTTATGTTAATCCACCGGGAGGGCAAAGCTTTTTTGACAAAGAAAAGTATAAGAGTAACAATATTAAGCTACAATTTTTAGAATCGGAGCTAAAGCCATATATACAAAGAATCGGACATTTTGAACAGGGGTTATCAATTTTAGATATTATGATGTTCTGTAAAGGTAATGAAATAAAGGATATATTAGAAGACTACAAAATTATAGAATAGGAAAAGGCGAGTTCAATAATGGAATATGGCGGATATATAGAATTTGAAAAATTTGAAGGGGACATTCTTCATTCGGATGGAATAGCTTTGAATTGTGGGAGAAGTTGTCTTGGTTATATGCTTGAAGCGAAAACAATTAAGAAGGTATTTCTTCCATATTTTCTGTGCGAAACAGTTAAACATATGATAGAGAAATATGGTGTGGAAATAGGATTTTATCATATTGACAAAGCTTTTAAGCCCATAATTGAACTCGATGTACAGGAAGATGAGTTTCTGTATTTAGTTAATTTTTACGGACAGCTTACTGAAGAATATATTAGGCAGAGTGTAAAAAGAAACAGAAATATAATATTGGATAATGCACAGGATTATTTTGCTAGTCCAATAGTAGGAGTTCATACTATATATTCCTGCAGAAAGTTTTTTGGTGTGCCAGATGGAGCGTTCCTATATACATTCTTAAATAATGATAAGGAATATGAACGGGATATTGTCAATGATAGGATGCAATTTCTTTTGGGGCGATTTGAGGTAAATGCCTCAAAATTTTATGAGGGATATAAATACAATAATGAATATTTTGAAGGTAAGCCAGTCAAGCGGATGTCTCTCATAAGTGAGAATATCCTCAGGGCATTAGATTATGGAGCCATAAAGGCAAGACGCAATGAAAACTGGGAATATGTATCAGACAGATTATCAAAATATAATGGGCTAAAACCAGTAAAGTCTGAAGCGCCGTTCGCATATCCTCTGCTCATCTCTGATGGAATGAAAACAAAAAAAAGGCTGGCGGATAAGCTTGTATATTTGCCCACACTCTGGCCGAATGTTATCAAAGAGTGCCCAGTGGGAACGGTTGAACATGAATATGCGGCTAATATTCTTCCTATACCGGTAGATCAAAGATATTCGTTGGAGAATATGAATGCGATGTGCAAAATTATCGAGGATGAAATCAGATGAAAGTCTGAAATTGATATTCTCAATATTGATTGGCGGCATATCACAATTGAAATCTTTGATATGCATGTAGATATGAGTTTACCCCAATAAAAAAATACTAACTTAAAACAGGATTGAAAAAGGATGAAAAAAGAAATTAAATATCCACAAATTATTGCAATTTCAAATATTAATGGGACTTTGTATTTTAAATCATATAATTCGCCTGGCACCTTTATGCTTGAAAAGGGTTCTTCTTCTCTTCGGGTGATTCAGGAAATGAATAAACCATATGTCTGGCATGAATTTATGTATTCGGATTGCGTAAAATATAAGAATATGCTGGTATTTGTTCCTTATGTTAATGGTGAATTCATATCTATTTTAGATACTCAAAGTCTGGAATTCGTGTATGTGAAGAATATTGGGGGATACAGATATAAAAAAGCTATTGCTTATGAAGAAGATATATATATGTTTGGCGAGCCTTTTGATGGTGGTAAGCGGATGGTGCTGAACATGCACTCTTTAGATGCAAAAAATGCTATATGGAAGGGTGAAAATGTTGAACCAGCCATTGCTTTTGATAATGGTTGTCGAGTCAATAATAAAATGTATTGGCCGAATTTTGGATATGGAACAATATGTATTTTTGATTTTGAAAATAAGGCTACAAAAAAAGTTAAGATAAAAAATGTGGATTTGTCTATATTGACTGTAACTTTTGATGGTGAGTACTTCTGGTTATCGGGAATTGGAGACGAAGTATTGATATGGGATGAAAAGAAAAATGAAATAATTGAAGTGATCCAATTGAAGAAAGTAGACAGAAATTGCCCATGGAATATGAGATTTTCGTCCTCTAGGATACTGGGAGAGTATGTTTATTTTTCACCAGTATATTACAATAAAATGCTCAGAATCAATCGATACTCTAAAAAAATAGAGGAATTATTTGAAGTTAGGAAGGATGAGGTTTGTTGGAATATATGTGAAACAGGCTATGACAGTATCTATGTTGATGTTACAAATTATAAAGAAAATAACTCTCGGAATTATATAATATCGGCCGATGGAATGATAAAAGAAAATAATACTGAGTTTTCAATTCAAAACTGTTATTTCCGAGAGAACACATTTGAAAGTCCGGATAACAGTCTTGAAATATTCATAAATTATCTGGTATCAACCAGGTGAAGAAATTAAGAAGAATGTAGTATGTTTATAGTGTGATTAAAGGGGGAAGAAACCATGCAAATGAGTGATATGGGCAATATTTCGGAACTGATAACAAGGATTGAAAGCAGACTGACTGATGAATTATCAAAGGATTTATTTCATGCCAGGCTCAGAAATATGATTTACAGAGATGTTGATGATTTGAGAAATGATATTCTTGATATTGCGGAAAAATACAACTGGGAATGGGAAGTATATCAGATGGATCGTATGTGTGAATCTGTTTTTGACATATCAGGAATAGTGATATTCGGATGCGGCATTAACGGTAAACAGATATATCGTCTTTTTAGGGGATCTAAATATAAAGATATTCCTATTCTTTTTTGTGACAACAATAAAGAAATCTGGGGGAAGAAAGTGTTTGGGTGCGATGTTATATCGCCAGAAGAACTCAGAACCAGATACCGTGATTGTATTTGTGTAATAGGAAGCAGTAAGTATCGACAGGACATATTGCAGCAACTTTTACATGAAGGATTTCCAAACAAAAATATATTATACCCATATATAGGAATATTGTTTGGGATAGTGGGGTGGCAATATTTTGACTATTTAACTCCGGAGGATAATGAAATTTTTATTGACGGAGGAGTGTATGACGGAGGATCATCCGATGATTTCATAAAATGGACTAAGGGAAAATATAAGGCTATTTACGGATTTGAAGCAAATCCATACTGTATTGAGCGTTGTAAGGAATACTACAACAAAAATGGCATACATGATGTAGAATTTGTTGAAAAATGTATGTGGAATGAAAGAGCAAAAATGGTTTTTGCAAGTACTCATTCCGGCGCATCAAGAATTTCAGATGAAGGGAATGTTGTGGTTGAGGCAGACACCATAGATAATGTGCTTAGCGGACGAAGGGCTACTTTTATTAAGATGGATATTGAGGGGGCTGAGTATCGCGCTCTTTTGGGAGCCGAGAGGACAATAAAGAAATATCGACCAAGAATGGCATTAAGCGTGTATCACAAGCCTCAGGATATTATTGAGATTCCTGCACTATTGTTAAAATATGATGACAGTTATAAATTTGCATTAAGACAATACAGCTCGACTGCTGATGAAACGATATTGTATGTGTTTTAATATAAATACAGAAAACTTGGGAGAGAAGATATGATAGAGACAAAAATTATGTACGATATGTTAGAAAAGGTTAATGATATTCGTGGAAAACTGCAGGATGAGGAATCAAAAAAGATATATGATTTGCGAATGAATGCTCTTATTTATAAAAACAACGAGGAATTCCTTGATCAGCTTCCATACATCTCTAAAAATTGGAGGTTGGACGAAGTTGATCATATTTTTGGTGTTCTTAATCAAATAGAAAGTATTATAATCTGCGGTGCGGGAAGATATGGTATGCGCACCTATAATATATTAAAAAATTCACGTTATAAAGATTTCAATATAGTTTTTTTGGATAATAGTACGAAAGTCAGAAATGCTCTTGAAGAAAAGGGGTTTTGTGCCATTGATGTGGCTAAACTGATGAAAGATTATCGCAATAGCATTGCTATTATATCAACTCCGAGATATAGACAGGAACTATATGATCAAATTGTTTTTTCAGGTTTTCCGCAGGAAAGAATTCTTAATCCTTTTGGCGGAAATATTGTCGGTGTGTGTGGAAAACAATATTTTGATTATTTTAAATCAGAAAGTAAAGATGAAATCTTTGTGGATGCAGGATGCTATGATGGAAGCACATCAATAGAATTTACAAAATGGTGCAAAGGCTGGAAAAAAATATATGCATTTGAAGCAAATCCAAGCTCAGCCAATAGATGTAAATGTCGATTTGATGAAATGGGAATTATGAACAAGGTGAACTTAATTAAGAAAGGGACATGGAGTAATAAAGGTTTTTTAGCATTTAACGGGGATGATTATAATGCGGGTGCAATGATAACGGATTGTGGCAATATCATGGTTGAAACTGTACCGATTGATGATGTTATTAAGGGGGGGGGGGTAACTTTTATTAAAATGGATATTGAAGGGGCCGAATATCAAAGCCTTTTAGGCGCTTTGAAAACAATTAAGAAGTATAGGCCCAAACTTGCAATATGTTTATATCATAAGCCAGAAGACATTATCGAAATCCCACATATAATATTGTCAATTAATCCTGATTATAAACTGGCAATAAGACACTATACTACCTGCAATTGGGAGACGGTTTTATATGCATATTAAACTATAAATGAATTTCTGACGCTTGGTATGACCGGAAAATATAATTGAGGAGAAAAAGGTATGGAATTACAGGACATGCATAAAGTTTCTAAGATGATAGCAGAAATTGAAAATAGATTGGCAGATGAACTGTCCAGAGAATTGTTTTATATCAGATTAAAACATCTATTTTATAGAAATGAAAATGAGCTGATTGATGACATTTTTGACCTCAGTAAAAAATATAATTGGCTGTGGAAAATTTCAAAATTGGATAAAATGTGTGAGTCCATTACTGATAAGGCGGGAATAATAATATTTGGATGTGG
>OFGA01001134.1_pt1 | contig 19223 bp, 28 predicted proteins | sample 1521471 | NCBI WGS metagenome assembly OFGA01 (sample SAMEA3504086, study PRJEB24116) | mouse gut metagenome | biome: mouse gut; feature: mouse-associated habitat; material: faeces | place: Denmark | collected 2011
ATGGCGTAAAATCGGCACTTTTTTAAGGTTCAAAGGGTGTTATGACCAATTGAAAAAGGTTTTTAGTACGTATTATCCTACTTTAGGGCTTAGATAGAAGAACGTTGTGAAGTTCCGCATTGGAAATCCTTAAGATCTTCGCTAGCTTCGTCAGAAGCACCCAGTAATACGCATTGGCATCCAGGCTTCTCTTGCGCTTATACGGCTTAATCTCCAGACTCAGCTTATCGCAGTCCTTCAACTCCTCATACGCCTGTCCAAAGTCTTCATTCGGCTCAAACAGAATCGTCAGACGGTGCGTCATAAAATCAATGATCGGCTGTTTCAGTTTCCCGGTAAACTTCATTAGGCTGCACACTTCTCCTTTACCTGCTCAAAATGCTGAGTGATATTTTCATGCTGTGACACCGACAATTGGGATAAATCTGAAACCTTGTACGCGCTGCACACCTTCGTCTCATCAACCCCATTGTCCTTGAAGCGTTTTCTGAGCGCATCCAGTACCTTTTTATCAATCAATTTCTTCTGGGTGCCGCCTTTGGGATCCCTGTTTGAACCCGCTGCATTCTGGCTCTGCTGTTGATTCTTATTTGCGCCTGCATTTCGACTCTGCTGTTGATTCTTATCAGCCTTTGCATTCTGACTTTGCTGCTGATTCTCATTGGTATCCGTGTCCTTCACATCATCCAGAAGAAGCAGCCCATTCAGCGCATACTTCCGGGCATAAGAGGAGGCGGTCCCTGTGATCTGTGAGGAGTCCATACCTTTCTTGGAGTCCTCTTCCCTTGCAAAAGATTGGTTCGAGACAGATTCACCGCTCTCACAATCAACCAGTGTTGCGGTAGCTTTGATATAATACCGGTTACCAATAAATATCAGATCGTCATTGACTGTCACTGTACATTTATGTGTCTGTAAAATCGGTTTCAATGCAGATAAGATATCCTCACAGCTCCGGTAATCATAATTACCAAACTTATTGTACTGGTTCTTCGGTACACTTATGGATGACTGGATCTTCAAAAGCTTCTCATGTACCGCCATCAAACATCTTTCCTTTCATAATAGAGTCCCCAACTATTGAATGCCATTTCGACCTCCTGAAGTTCTTCCATCGTTCCAACAACCACATATAAAACCTTCATAGAATGTTTCTCAGTAAGCGGTGCCGCAGCAGCTTCATCCACTGTCTTGATCTCCTCTACAGCCTCTCTTTTTGCTTCATTCCTGATCCGCTCTTCCTCTGCAATACGGGCTCTTTCTTCCCTTCGGATCTTTTCAATCTCTTCTCTTCGCAGCGCTTCCGCCCTCTCAGCCTCTCGTCTTTCTTGCTGCGCCAGGATCTCCTTCTTTTTTGCTTCATAGTCACTGATATATTTCACAGCAGCGGCAAGATTACGATTCGCCATATACAGGGCAAGCGCAGCCTGTACCTTATCAGATCCCATGGAAGAAATGACGGAGATCTCTCCTTGCGTCTTAGTGACGATCTCAGAAATCTCCTTTTTGACCGTCTTCATATTCGTCGTAGCATTGTCCCACTTCGCTCCATAGATGCATTCCAGAGGTATGTAGTCCTGCAGGTCCTCCGGTACCAGTTCGTTATAAACAGCTTCAATTTCCTCTTTCTTCTCTCTGATCCGCTTCTCTTCAAATGCCTGCACCTGTCCATTAATAAAATTAATCGGCTCATCGTACAAAGCAATCAGGTTTTTAGCTCTAGTCTCTACCTCATTCCACGGCGCCATATATTGATTCTTTGCATCTCGAAGATTCTCTTGAAACTCCTTTTTCTGTTTCCGAAGACTTGCTACCTGCTTCTTTGCATATGTCTTACTGTCTTCGGTAAAAACAACACCCTCAAACTCTGCAAGCGTTCCCTTGATCGCCTGCTCCACCTGATCGAAGTTACAGGATATCTTTGCACTTTCCTGTGTAATTACTGCTACTGTATTGTTCATGTATCAATTCCTCCTCGTATTCTCTATAATTATCTTTCAGCCTCTCACGAAGGCTCTTCCTGGATGAAAAATATTCCCGTTCCTCAGATGTCATGATGCCCTCCCATCTCGTCATTCAGACAGTCCTTGCATATGACCTCACCCTCCATGGTTACAAGACGGCTATCCATATACAAGTCACATCCACACCGATCACAATACCTGGGCGCTTCTTCTTTGATACCCTTACACTCTTTCTCTTCATCCCTGCATCCACACCGCTCACCGGGATCCAGATGATCACCGCAGTCAGGACAGATATATCCGTACATCAATCGTCATCCTCCTTCGGTATCGGAATTCCCAAAACAGACGCAAGAACATCTGTCTTAACCGAATAGCTTTCCGTCTTGATGATATATTCGACCGCTTTCAGCTTTACAGCCATATCCATGTGTTGCTCATCAAACTTCACGGATTCTTCTAACCGTTGATTCTTATCCCGTAACAACTGATTCATTTCCTTTAGCTGCTCTATTTCCTGCTGCATCTGCAAAATCTTTGCATCTTCCATTTGACGTCATCCTCCTTTTCCGCTATAATAGCGGTAGTTACTCATTGGAGCGCTTTAAGGTTGCCGCCTTTTACAAGCGCTCTTTTTTGTTATCCTGCGGAAAAACATGCCCCGCTTCTCCAGGTATCTGACAGTACGCCCAAGCACATAGCCTATCGTTACAGTGACTACGCCTGCCAGTACCCATCCCGCATGCCGTGCCGGAGACATACCAACCATAATGCTTAAGGTCATCCACACCGTCCAGAGCATCCCGATCCGGATGATATGAATTGCTGCCTTCCGCAGGATCGAACATAATCTCTTCCTTCTCTTGAAATTCTTCAGCTTCATATCTCTACTCCTTTTTTCTGTATGTAAGCCCGATCATGACATATTTCAGGATCCGAAGCGCCGCCATGACTGGATGGAAACCGTTCTCTATTTCCAGATCCAAAAGACGCCTAACAAAAATAGCCAGATCCGCCATCACTTCGATCTCAACCCCTTCGATTTCGACTTCATACTGCCTAACACTAATCACCTACTCGATACCCTCCCTTCTACCTCTTCCAAATACTTCATCGCCTCATCCATATCAAACGGCGGTACTATCTTCCGGAGATTCTTATTTGCCAATCTCTTATGATATTTCTCATAATCTGCATACACCGCAAGACTGACAAGGTTCTCTAATAAAGCATATTGATTGTATCTCTTCCCAATTTCCTTTTTAATGCCCTCAACCCTCCGGTATACCGTTGGTGTGGATACCCCGAAAATCCGGGCAACGTCTGCCTTATTCCGGTACTTTTTATTGGCTACTGCCATCTATTTCACCTCCCTCACTGATCACAAGCTCCTTGTTCATGCTTTTCTATACTTTTTAAACACATCAATCAAAATGTATAAACCAAAGTTGCTTCCCTTCCCTTTTCATTCAACGTTAACATGTTTTCCAAAAATCTAAGCTTCAGTTCTGATTCTTTGATCGCCTCTTTGGTCTAAGCAATTTCTTTTTTAATCTGTGCATCAGTTGGAATCCCTTCCGTAGATTCTGTACGTCCGGGTGTTCCCGGTTCTCCGCTCCAACACACTTATATCACTCCCTCCTCCCGCACATCTGAATTCATCTCCCGTTAAAAACCTGCTACCTAATTCATCAGCAATATTTTGCAACGTTTCGATATCATTTCTATCAACAGACTGCCGCGTTGTCACTTTCAATAACACTCCCGTAATGTACGCCAACATCTTTACTTCATTTTCTTCTGTACGTTTTCCTACCGCTCTGTATTTTCGGTATATCAATTCATTATGGCAAAAAGGGCAACAGCCACCTCCAGTACGGATGAATCTCTTGGTATTTATAAATCCTTTATTACAATACTGACAATGTATAAATACCGGATGCGGTTTCTTAACAGGCTTGCACAGATGTTCATCACCTCTGTATTTCTTCATAAAGGGTAATACATCATAAACAGAATATAGTGATTGCCACATTCTTTGTCTCCAATTCAATCCTTAATAACCTCCTTCATTCCAGAACTTGCGATGAAGCTTCTTTTTCAATACTTAACGGGGCAACAGCCTTAAACGATACATCACTGTTAACCGTCAGACCGTATTTTCCGTTTTCAAAATGCAGGGAAAATGCGGTCACATTCTTTGCTTCCCTTCCATTTACAAGCATTACTCCCAAATTTACATCAAGAAAAAATGATTTTAATTCTTCACTCCCCCAAATACCCAGATACGCATTCAATGGAAAACCGCATTCATGGCAAAATTTATCATCTTCTCTAATTCTAAGTTCCATTCCACATCGTGGACACCTCACTCCACACCACCTCCTTCTCTTCTGTTTGTAAATTTAGAAAATCTAAACATTTCTATTGACTTTCCAAATTGACTTTCCAAATATTCCCATATAACATAGGAAGTACCAAACGCCATCTACCCTGGATGAAAGACGGTGATATCATTGCTGAAGCGTATGGTACATTCAAAACGACTTACTACGAAATGGATGAAACTTGGCTATAAGATAGCTGCAATATCTTATTGGCAGGATTTGCCCGGTTCCTATTCCTTCCATTTGGAAAAGGAACTGTAAGTCGCCTAACGGCTGGCTTGGACTCAACAAGTCAGCCATTTTCATACCACCTCCTTCTCTGGAATCTTTGGTTTAACAAACATTGTCATCGGTACACCCAAGACACCACATATGTTTGCATATTCCCCGGCTTCAAGCTTTCTCTTCCCTTGTAACGACATGCACAACTTAGCTTCATCAAGTCCAGATTTCTCTGCTATTGCCTTTTGCTTAAATCCAGAACGTTCTATATATAACTTAATTTCGTTTACATCAATATCTACTATTTCAACCACCCCTATAATTTCGTTTTTTTACATATCTAGCCACGAACATTTGTTTTTATGCTTTATTCAGTATTTTTATATTGACTTACCAATACATTTAATGTAATATTTTACTCGGAATATTCACACAATAGTAGAAAGGTTACATATCAATATGAAAAAATACACTCTTAGTTACAAACATATCATTTGCCCTATATGGAACTGTGAAGTAACATTATCTGCAAAATATTACCTTGATGAAAGCAACGAACATATAGGTGAATTCGCATATGCCGAATGCCCTATTGTTGAAAATTCCAAATTACCTGAAAGAAAACAAGATAAACGACTTTCTTGTTATCCGTCTTGTAGAATCTATCCTTATGATGAATTGTCAAGTTTTTCATCTAAAATTAACATCTAAGCCAAATCTCTTCTAACGCGATATCGTTTTACGCCTTTCTATTTCTATCTCATAATGGCTTGCTTGAGACAATTCACCGTTCAATGCTTTCGCTACTCCAAGGATTTTCTCATAATCGGGATTCTCTTCGGAAAACAGTTGTAAAATCCGTTGACTTCCCAAGTATGAATTATCAATCATCCTTTCCAACTCTTTCAGATTAACTATTCTTTCTGATACATAAACGTTATTCTTTTTTGGCTTCAAAGTTTCCTGGATATCTTGAAGCCGCTTATTCATTTCATGAAGCTCTGTAAGAATAGGCTTCTTCCAACTCATCTCCCTAATCACCTCCCCTCATTCCTATGGCATAGATGTCATCTAGCCTAACATTAAGCGCCTTTGCAAATCTTGGAATATCACAAGCTTTAATCAATCGCCTTCCATTAAGCATGTCGCTAAACTCCTGTGACGTAAATCCTGCTTTTTCCGCAACATAAAGATTTTTAAAACCTTTTTCTGCAATGATTATCCTTAGTCCTTTCGTCAAAGGATTATTAGCTTCTGCAATAGTCAATCTGGTTTCCTCCTTTCTCCTACCTGTTTAACTGGTGCACTTATACAACAAACCCGTTAAACTGGTTTGTCAATACTTTTTATCAGTTTATCTGATTTTTTTATTGACTTTACCATTTTTTCATAGTAATATTTCCATATTAGGAGGTGGAAATATATGAGTTTCGGAACTAGACTCAAAGAAAAAAGAGAAGCACTTGGAATTACTCAACCACAGCTTGCGAAAACACTTGGAGTAAGCCAGAGCGCAGTTGGTAGTTGGGAAACGGATGTAAATTCTCCAAGGGCTACAATTTTATATGATTTATTTGAAATTTTACATTGTGATGCTAATTACCTTTTACAAGATGAAATAAAAGAATTATACAAAAATGAAGCAACACCAGATGAATTTGAAAACATAATTAAGAAATACCGCTACATAGCTAAACATTCTCCTAATGGTGCAAAAACAATTAACGCAGTATTAGAAAATGAATATGCCATAGCTGAACAGTTAGAGAAACAAAAAGACCGTATAGAAGAACTGGAAACCTCTCAAGCCACCGTCATAGACATCCAGCCACATTTGGAAGTAAATGCCGCTCATGCACGTACAGATATAGATGTAACCGACGAAATGATAAAACACGATGACGATATCATGGATGACGATGATTTTTAGTGTCCAAATTATCGGACAGTCATTGTGTTATACTTATCATGGAGGTGTTATCCTATGAATAAATACGAAATACTTTTAGATGAAGCAAACGATAAAGGACTCATCGTAAAAGAAAAATCTTTGCAGTCAAGCGATGGTCGCATCAAAGGAAACCGTATTGCAATCCGTAAAGACCTTAAAACTACTGCTGAAAAAGCTTGCGTCTTGGCAGAAGAACTCGGCCATTATGAAACCACGGTTGGCGATATTCTAGAAATGTCTAGCTCTTGGAATCGAAAGCAGGAGCGGCAAGCAAGATTAAATGGATATAACCGCATGATTGGGGTATTCGGTATCGTCAGAGCCTATGAAGCAGGATGCCAAGACCAACATGAAATTGCAGATTTTCTCAATGTAACAGAAGAATATCTTTTGGAATGCATAGAATGCTATCGAGATAAATATGGAGAAATGAAAAGCGTTGACAATTATATGGTATACTTCATTCCTAATCTCGCAGTAATAAAAATAATATAACCGCTCCAGCGTTTATATAAGTTTCTCAAATGCAAAGTCAAACAAAAGAGAAAGAGAGGACAGAAAATGGCAAATTGTTGTATATGTGGAAGAAAAATAGGTGGATGGGGAGCAGATAAACTCACATTAGAACCGGGAAAGGATTGTTGCCATATGTGCGCTCCCATTATCAGAAGCTTAGATGAAACTGACGATGAAAATACATTTTTTATCCAATGCGAAAAACTATACAAAGAAATGGATGCACATGGTACTTCGCCTGAAGTAAGAAAAATATTGGAAGATAAGTGTAATGAAATAATCGCATCTAAAGGATACATCAACACAAGAGGGAATATCAATTGTCCTATTTGTGGTCAATTAATTACACCTATGACAGAAATACGTCCCCATTGTGATGCGATATTGAAAAATCCACCAACAAGAGAACAAAACGAATTAATAAACATTTATAATAATCGCTTTGACCAATACCTCAAAAATCCATTATATGAATATAAAATAGAAACCGTTATGGATTCTGCTGTTTTAGGCAAATTCGATCAGGACAAAGTCCAACATTTAATTAATAATTATGCCATGAATGGATGGCGTCTACACAGTGCTTTCACAAATGAAGTCGGGAAGAATGCCGCTCTAGGAATTAATGCTACTATCAACCAAACTGTTCTAATTTTTGAACGTTGCATAAAGACAGAAGAAAAATAGAATCCATTATTAAAATGCCCTCTGCGCAAAAAAACGGCTCTTAGTTGCAGAAAAGCATAAGATATAACCGCTTCGGCATTTATATAAATCTTTCAATGTAAGGTCACAAAAGAGAAAGGCCGGAAATAATATGGAAACCATGGGGACGTTGGGATTTTCATCATAAACAACAATGCTTACATCAAAGAATACGGTGATACGGAGTTAATTTCCCGGAACCTGGATGCAGATAACATCATGATCTCTGAATACGATAATATTGTTTGTATGGGGAAAGTGGTTGGAAAGTATGAAAAGTAACCGCTTTGGCATTTATTCAGAAGCAGGAAGGATATGATCATGCAAATTAATTATTCCAAACAAGCTGTAAAGTTTCTTAGCAAACAGAATAAAATAGTACAAAAGAGAATTATAGACGCAATCAACAAACTACCAAGTGGTGATGTCAGAAAATTACAAGGAAGAACTGGTTATCGTCTTCGCGTTGGAAATTTCCGCATTATATTCAGCGCTTCCGGAAATATTCTTTACATTGAAGAAATCAATAACCGTGGACAAATTTATAAATAGGAGGGCTTATTATGAATGCAATTAAAGAAAGAATATTTGGCGCCGTCACTGTTATGAATGATTCTGACGCTGAAAAAGTATGGAACTTTGTCATTGAAAATCTTTCTCCAAGGTCATGGGATGATATTGAAGAAGTGTCTCCAGATGAATGGGATTTAAAAATGCTTGAAGATATAGACAAAAATCCGGATTGCCATGAATATGTATCCCAGGATGAATTATTGAAAGAATTAAATTTAACCCTATAGTATTATATTTGCTGCTTTTATCCTAAAAGGGCAGGCATATAAAAGATTATAGGAGACATAGCATGAGCAAAGAAACGTTAAAAATTTAATTGAATTAGTTCCAGAAAATGATATAGATGTTCTTTATAGAGTCATTGTAAAATTCATTCCAGAAGAGAAACCAGAACCGGATGAAATAGAGGCACTTTTAGAAGGCAGAAAAGATAGAGCCGAAAACGGGACTATACCACATGAGATCATTGATTGGGATTAAGCACTTAAAATATAACCGCTCCGGCTTATACAGATTTCTCAAATGTAAGATTAAACAAACAGGAAAGGACGTGATTACATGCCAATACCCCAAGAACGCACTTACACATCAGAAGACTACTGGAACCTCCCGGAAGGACAGCGCGCGGAGCTGATCGATGGGAAGCTGTACGCTATGGCTCCACCGAATCGGATACATCAGAAAATACTTGGTACGCTTCATTCCGTAATTTTCAACCACATTAGCCAACAGAAGGGCTCCTGTGAAGTTTACCCCGCCCCATTTGCCGTCAATCTAAATGCGAATGACAAGATGTGGGTTGAGCCTGATATTTCCGTCATTTGTGATAAAGAGAAACTGTCTGACCGCGGATGCGAAGGGGCGCCGGACTGGATCATAGAAATTGCATCTCCCAGTACTTCGCGAATAGATTGTGCTGTCAAATTATTTAAATACCGCACTGCCGGCGTCCGTGAATACTGGATCGTAAACCCGATGAAAAAATTGGTTCAAACCTATATCTTCGAGGGGGAAGAAGATGCAAGCATTTTTTCCTTTGATGACGAAATACTTGTTTATATTTTTGATGATGGTCTGACTATCAAGATTTCTGATTTATTATAAAGAAAACCGTCCCTGCACCCACAGAGACGGTTTTCACATAGATTTGTATTGTTTCTGGTTGTCAGCCCCGCGCCGACCGCGCCAGACACATACCGCACATTGACAAGAATATATTTACCCAGACAGCCGACAGGCGGCTCTCTATCCGTTCCGAGTCTTGCGGAAAGGATGATACTTATGAGTACATATGAGGAATTCATGATCTTACTGACATTCGCGTCACTGGTTGTTGCAATTCTGAATCTGAAAAATAAGAAATAGCCGTTCCTGTCTCTGGTAAAGATTGAACGGCTATCTCTGTAGCTTATTAAATTGATTCGCCGGAACGGGTAGCGTGCACCTACTCGTCGGCTGTCTTGTTAAGTATATTATAGCAAATATACCTCAAATGTCAAGAACCGCCTCTGAATGCACCAAAGGCATGCCAAAACGCAAGAAATACCCCAAGCTCCCCAACGGCTACGGAAGCATTAGACGCCTCTCAGACAAGAACCGCACCAATCCCTATGGAGTTTACCCTCCAGTGAAAGAATTCGATAATAAAACCTCTAATCACCCTGCGTTCAGTTATACTTTAGCATCCCAGCACCGCAAAAGGCTGTCTGTCATAATTTTGGCTTTTCTTTTTCCTCATTCTCCTATATAATGTAACAAGGAAATTATAGTGTGTTTCATCATTATGTCATATGAGGAGGATAAATATGCCAAAAAGAACAGACATTCATAAGGTACTTATCATCGGTTCCGGCCCTATCATCATCGGACAGGCCTGTGAATTTGACTATTCCGGAACTCAGGCATGCAAGGCTCTGCGCAATCTCGGCTATGAGATCGTGCTGGTCAATTCCAACCCGGCTACTATCATGACCGATCCTGAGATGGCGGACGTCACCTACATCGAGCCGCTGAATGTAGGACGGCTGGAACAGATCATCGCAAAAGAACGGCCCGACGTACTCCTGCCGAACCTCGGCGGACAATCCGGGCTTAACCTGTGCGCAGAACTCGCCAAAGAAGGGATTCTTGACAAATACAACGTCAAGGTCATCGGTGTCCAGGTAGACGCTATCGAGCGCGGCGAAGACCGCATTGAATTCAAGAAGTCCATGAATGAGCTTGGAATCGAGATGGCAAGAAGTGAAGTTGCCTACAGTGTTGAGGAAGCGCTTGATATCGCCGGCAGACTCGGCTATCCGGTGGTTCTGCGGCCGGCCTATACTATGGGCGGCGCCGGCGGAGGACTTGTATACAATAAGGAAGAGCTTAAGACAGTATGTGCCAGAGGCTTGCAGGCCAGTCTGGTAGGCCAGGTATTGGTGGAAGAGTCCATCCTTGGCTGGGAGGAACTGGAGCTTGAGGTCGTACGGGACGCCGACAACAATATGATCACCGTATGTTTCATTGAAAATATTGATCCTTTGGGTGTACACACGGGAGATTCCTTCTGTTCCGCTCCGATGCTCACCATATCGGAAGAATGCCAGAAGGAACTGCAGCGGCAGGCATACAAGATCGTAGAATCCGTAGAAGTTATCGGCGGAACCAATGTACAGTTCGCGCATGACCCCGTGACCGACCGGATCGTAGTCATTGAGATCAACCCAAGAACCTCCCGTTCTTCCGCCCTCGCCTCCAAAGCGACCGGATTCCCGATCGCACTGGTATCTGCCATGCTCGCTTCAGGACTGACACTTAAGGATATCCCCTGCGGGAAATACGGAACGCTTGACAAGTACGTCCCGGACGGTGACTATGTAGTGATCAAGTTCGCTCGCTGGGCATTCGAGAAATTCAAAGGAGTAGAGGATAAGCTCGGCACGCAGATGCGCGCTGTCGGTGAGGTCATGAGTATCGGCAAGACCTACAAGGAAGCGTTCCAGAAGGCGATCCGAAGCCTGGAGACCGGGCGTTACGGTCTTGGCTTCGCCAAAGACTATCACGAGAAGACCAGAGAAGAGCTTCTTCACATGCTGATCACTCCTTCAAGCGACCGTCATTTTATCATGTACGAAGCGCTTCGCAAGGGTGCGTCCGTAGAAGAGATCTTCGACATTACCAGGGTGAAGACGTATTTTATTGAACAGATGAAGGAGCTTGTGGAGGAAGAAGAAGCGCTTGCAGCTTCAAGGGGAAGTCTTCCTTCCGATGATAAGCTGATCTCTGCCAAGAAGAATGGATTTTCAGACAAATATTTAAGCCAGATCCTCGATATCGCAGAGGACGACATCCGTAACCGCCGTATTGAACTGGGTGTTGAAGAGGCCTGGGAAGGCGTACACGTAAGCGGAACTCCTAATAATGCCTATTATTATTCCACTTATAACGCCGAGGATAAGAATCCGGTCAATACCGACCGGCCTAAGATCATGATCTTAGGCGGCGGCCCCAACCGGATCGGCCAGGGGATCGAGTTCGATTACTGCTGCGTCCACGCGTCGCTGGCCCTTAAGAAGCTCGGCTTCGAGACGATCATCGTAAACTGCAACCCGGAGACGGTATCTACAGACTACGATACCTCAGATAAGCTCTACTTTGAACCGCTGACCTTAGAAGATGTGTTGAGCATCTACAAAAAGGAACAGCCTGTCGGTGTTATCGCACAATTCGGCGGACAGACTCCGCTGAACCTTGCTTCCGATCTCGAGAAGAACGGAGTCAAGATCTTAGGAACCTCGCCTTCCGTGATCGACCTTGCGGAAGACCGCGACCTGTTCCGTGAGATGATGGACAAATTAGACATTCCTATGCCGGAATCCGGGATGGCAACTACTGTAGCAGAAGCGCTCACGATCGCCCGGAAGATCGGTTATCCGGTGATGGTACGGCCTTCCTACGTTCTTGGCGGCCGCGGCATGGAAGTTGTATATGATGATGAGAGCATGGAAGGCTATATGAAAGCCGCCGTCGGTGTAACGCCTGACCGCCCCATCCTGATCGACCGTTTCTTAAACCACGCCTTAGAATGCGAAGCCGATGCCATCAGTGACGGAAGCCGCGCATTTGTACCGGCTGTCATGGAGCACATTGAGCTGGCAGGCGTTCACTCCGGTGACTCCGCATGTATCATTCCGTCTGTGCACATTTCCCCGGAAAATGTACAGACCATCAAGGAATATACCCGCAAGATCGCCGAGGAGATGCATGTCAAAGGCCTGATGAATATGCAGTATGCCATCGAGAACGGTAAGGTATACGTTCTTGAAGCGAACCCGCGCGCATCACGGACAGTGCCGCTGGTATCCAAGGTATGTAATATCCGCATGGTACCTCTGGCAACCGACATCATTACCTCCGAGCTTACCGGACGTCCGAGCCCGGTACAGGATCTAAGAGAACAGCACATTCCGTATTACGGCGTGAAAGAGGCAGTCTTCCCGTTCAACATGTTCCAGGAGGTTGACCCGGTACTCGGACCGGAGATGCGTTCTACTGGAGAAGTCCTCGGACTGTCGCCTTCCTACGGCGAGGCCTTCTATAAGGCGCAGGAAGCTACGCAGTCCAAGCTGCCTCTCGGCGGTACGGTACTGATCTCAGTGAACCGCAAGGATAAGGCAGAAGTTGTCGAGATCGCTCAGAGCTTCGCGGACGACGGTTTCAAGATCCTCGCCACCGGCAACACTTATGAATTGATCCGCAATGCCGGGATCGAAGCCGAGAAGGTGAAGAAATTATACGAAGGACGGCCGAACATCCTGGATATGATCACCAACGGAACGATCGACCTGATCGTCAATTCCCCGGTAGGCAAGGACAGCATCCATGACGACAGCTACCTGCGCAAGGCCGCGATCAAGGCAAAGATACCTTATATGACTACCATTGCGGCAGCCAGGGTTACCGCCAAAGGAATCCGTTATGTTAAGGAACACGGACGAGGCGACGTCAAATCATTGCAGCAGCTTCACAGCGAGATCACAAGCATATAACTGACAAAAAGGGGGATGCCGTGCCGGCACCCCCTTATTCATCTATAATATACATTCCAACTGACAATCAAAAGGCTCTGCCTCAACATGCCCCTGGTTGTATTCTTCTGCTTCCACGCACCCCATAGCTCTGTAGAATGCCTGCGTCTCAACAGCCGAGTGCCCCGATATATACAGCTTGGCTGCTCCCCGCTGCTTCGCCCACCGGCATGCCTCAAGGAACAACTCCCTGCCGATCCCTCTTCCCCGCAGATCCCCAGACACATGCAGACTTGTCAGATCAAGATATTGCTTCCCGCTTCCGAACAGCTCCGCTTCAACCGAGACAAATCCCTTCAGCGCTTTGCCGCAGAAAGCGGCATATACCACCCCGCCTGTCCTGACCGTGTTCTTAAGGCAGTCAACCAAGATCTGATAGTCCTCTTCTGACCAGTCGTCGATGAAGGGCGCGTCCCGGATCACCCATTCCCCTTCTTCCCTCCGCCAGCACTTACCTACCTCCTGGCGGCGGACAAACTGCCCGAACTGCTCCCGGCAGATCTCATCTTCCTTCAACATTCTATACTGTACCGTCACTGATTCTTACTCCTTTATCCTGTCCGATTCTGTCACATTGATTCCTTTTTATTATACTAAAAAGCTCTGCCAGATGCAAAGCCTTTCCCCCGGCGCCCGCCTATTTGCGCCGCGCAACCGAAAGTTTACATAGATTTCTTCAAATGCAACATAAAATTTATAGATTTTACATGGGAAATATTATAAGATAAACCCAACCTGAAACGCGTAAAGGAAATACTAAAAAGGAAGGGTACTACTATGAGTTTATTTGGAGAAAATTTACAATACTACAGGAAACGAAATAATATCACCCAGGAACAGCTTGCCGAGCAATTGGACGTATCCCGGCAGACGGTGTCCAAGTGGGAGGCCGGCGCCTCCTATGCAGAGATGGACAAGCTGCTGCAGCTATGCGACCTGTTCTGCTGCAGCCTGGATACCTTATTAAGAAAGGAAGCAAGTGAATCAGAGGTAGAGAACAATCTTGTACACCGGGAGCACATGAAGAATTTCCGCAAATGGATCACCTGCGGCGTCGCTCTCCTGATCTTTGCCCATGCATTCTATGAACTGGTAACCGAATTTGCAGCCGTCAATGAGAATGTCCTGAACACGCTGTTCATGATGATCGTCATCGTTGCCACCCTGATCCTGATCGTTCAGGGCATGAAGGATTCCGACTACCGCAGGAAGCATCCCGTCATCCAGGACTTCTACACCCAAGAAGAAAAGGATGCCTTTGACAGTCATTTCCCTGCAAGGATCGCAACCGGCATCGGACTGCTCCTAATCGGAATACTCATAGGGATGAATGGCGATACACTGCCTCTCCCCGGCAGCATGACGGATGACTTCTATTACGGTATCTTTCTGCTTATTGTGACTGCTGGCGTATCTATCCTTATTTACACCGGCATGCAAAAACAGGAATATGACATTGAAGCATATAACAAAGATAATTCTCAAAAAAACAGCGGCAAATGCGATCCCATAGCCGCCTGGTGCGGGTGCATCATGCTCGTTGCCACCATCATCTTCCTGACCGCAGGACTCGTATTCCGGCTGTGGGAAATCTGCTGGATCGTCTACCCCATCGGCGCGCTTCTGTGCGGTATCGTTACATTGATCTTAAACTGCCGCAAATAACATACCCTTGCCGCAACCATAAAAAGAGACTGCCGGGACTCCTCCCAGACAGTCTCTTAACCGGATGCAGGACTAATCCTCGAACGCGATCACTGCCCCGTCATACTTCTCGTCAATAAATTTCTTGATATCATCTGATTTCAATACATTCACAAGCGCCTGAATGGCTTCATTCTCCTCGTTGCCTTCCTTCACTGCAATAACATTTACATAGGTCTTCGCTGCCTCAGAATCGGACTGCTCGTAGGCAATGGCGTCTGATTTCACAGAATATCCTCCCTCCAACGCATAATTACCGTTCAATACCACGAATGCAACCTCGTCTACCACTCTGGATACCTGTGCAGCTTCCAGTTCAACGATCTCCACATTCTTCACATTCTCTTCGATATCATTGACCGTTGCATTCAGGCCTGCGCCTTCCTTCAGGGTGATCACGCCGTTATCCTGGAGAAGCAGGAGCGCCCTTGCCTCGTTGGTTGTATCGTTAGGCACTGCGATGGCGTCGCCCTCTGCCAACTCGTCCAGACTCTTCTTGGTTCCCGGATAGATCCCGAACGGTTCGTAATGGATTCCGCCGGCATTCACCAGATGTGTGCCCTTCTCCTCGTTGAAGCTTTCCAGATATGGGATATGCTGGAAATAATTCGCATCAAAATCACCGCTCTCTACCACTTCATTCGGCTGGACATAGTCGTTGAACACCGTCACCTCAAGCTCATACCCTTCCGCTTCCAGAAGCCCCTTCGCCTCCTCCAATATCTCCGCATGAGGAGTCGCTGACGCCGCGACCTTCACTGACTTAGAACCAGAATCCCCGGAGCCTGAACCGGAATCAGAACCGGAATCTCCTCCCTTATCCGAACCGCCGCAGCCTGTAAGTGCCGCTGCCAATACTCCCGCCAGCAATACTGTCAATAATCTTCTCTTCATAATACATTTCCTCCATTTTCGTTATGATTTTATTTCCTTTTATCAAGATGAACAGACAATTTCATGCCAATTGTCTGGAATATTTGCACCAGAAGGATCAGAAGCACCACCGTAACTGCCATGATGTCGGCCTCATACCGATGGTATCCGTAACGGATCGCAATATCTCCAAGTCCGCCTCCGCCCACGGTTCCTGCCATCGCCGAATATCCAAGTATCGTCCCAAGCGTGATGGTCACTCCCACGATCAGAGAGGTTCTTGCCTCCACCAACAGCACCTTCGTCACTATGGTAAATGTAGAAGCGCCCATGGACCTTGCCGCCTCGATCACTCCCGCGTCCACCTCCCTGAGGGAAGATTCCACCATACGGGCTATGTACGGAACCGCAGCAGCCACAAGGGGTACGATCGTCGCCGTTGAACCATAGCTCTTCCCCACGATTATTCTCGTAAATGGAATCAACACAATCAGCAGGATCAGGAACGGCACGCTTCTTACAATGTTCGCGATCACGTCCAGCACCTTATAGAGCACCCAATTGGGCTTGATCCCTTCCTTATCTGATATGGTCAGCAGGATTCCCATAGGAAGACCAAACAGATATCCAAACAGGGTCGACGCAAGCGTCATATATAACGTCTCCCCGATTCCCTGTATCAACATCTGTATTACCTCACTGCTAAACATCTCCCGTCACCTCCTCGATCTCCAGTCCTCTCTCAACAATATAATCCTCGATCTCCTTCTGAAGCTTCTCGTCATCCGGGAGTCCAAGGATCATCTCGCCCTTGGCGATCCCTCCCACATTCTTGGTATCCGCTCTCAGGATATTGACTGCCCTGCCCGTTTTGAGCACCATATTGGCGATCACCGGCTCAAAAGAAGAATTCTCAGAGAATACGATCCTTATCTTCTTAGATTCCATCAGCCTGTCCTGAGTCCTTCCGGCATCATCCGCATGCCCGCCGTCGGAATCCTTAAGGATCAGCTCCCTTGCCTCCTTCGTCTTCGGATGGCTGAATATCTCCTCCACCAGGCCGCGCTCCTTGATCTCACCATGAGACATGATCGCCACATGGCTGCAGATCTTCCGAATGACCGACATCTGATGAGTGATGATCACGATCGTAATTCCAAACCGCTTATTGATGTCTCTTAAAAGCTCCAGAATAGCTGCCGTCGTCTGCGGATCCAACGCACTGGTCGCTTCATCGCAGAGCAGAATCCTTGGATCCGACGCCAGCGCCCTCGCTATGGCGACTCTCTGCTTCTGTCCGCCGGACAGCTGTGCCGGATAAGCAAGCTCCTTCTCCTCTAATCCCACGATTCCAAGCAGCTCTTTGGCTTTCCTGCGCGCCTCCTTCTTCTTGACTCCCTGGATCAGCAGCGGAAAGCTTACATTATCCACTACATTCTTCTGCATCAGCAGGTTAAAATGCTGGAAGATCATCGCAATGTCCTTCCTCTGCTTCAGAAGCTCCTTCTCCGACATTGCCCCAAGGTCTCTGCCCTCTACCAGAACCTCCCCTTCCGTCGGTTTCTCCAGATAATTCAAACATCGTACCAGCGTACTCTTGCCCGCGCCGGACATCCCTATGATCCCATAGATATCTCCCTGCTCAATCTCCAGGTTAATATCCTTTAGCGCGTCAACCTTTGCATCCTTTGAAGTAAATATCTTCGTCAGATGTCTCACTTCGATCTGTGCCATGACCCTTCTCCTCTCTCCTGAGTTCTCTTATCCTGCTATACGTTAAACTCGGAATGTTTTGCGGTATGCGAAACGAAATTTCTATATCACAAAAAGGAACAAGTACACGCCGTACCTGTTCCCCGCATTCTATCCAAGATCAATAGTATGTCAAAAAATCAGATAATCAGACGCATACACTAATAAGCCATGTCCATCATGCACATCATGCACATGGTAGCACAGCCTGTCATCATCATATTCTGATTCATATTCTGATGAAATGTTGTCTTCATATCTGATTCCCTTCCTCAAATTATTCTGCAAATATGTTAGTATATTAGACCAATCAGCAGGAATTGTCAAGTCTATTTGAAAATAAATGCATCCTTTCTCCCCAGCCGGATATCTTCCATATCCGCCTGCAGCTTCTCATCCATATGATCAAACAGGTAATTCTTCCCGCCGACCCTCCTGCTCTCATATTCTTCCCGTATCTGCCGCCTTACAAGCTCCACTTCCTCCCGGAACTCCCGCGAGGAGATCAGCGTGCCGCCCTGTCCCAGGGTAACGACCTGTTCCACCCCGTCAGAAGTCACCACCGTCACGTGATATTTCCTGCCGATATGGTGGACGACCTTCTCAATATACTGATCCGCCGTCTCAGCCTCTTTGGTATACACAACATGAATATTGTGATACTTCTGGATCTCCAGAGCATACCCGTCCACCTTATACGCATCGAATACCAGGATAACCGCACATTTGCGGAAGCCCTGATAATTACACAGGATATCCATCAGCTTATTCCTCGCCGCTTCGATATTGACCTGCGCCAGCTCCTTAAGGTCTTCCCATGCGAATATCACGTTATACCCGTCCACCAGAAGGTACTCCTGAACCGGTTCTTCTTCCTTCCTGTACTCTCTTTTCTTCGGTGAACCGGCAACCGTCTTAGAATCAGGAGGCAGCCTTCTCTCGATCTTACCGTAGGTTCGGATGAATATCTCTTCCAGCTCTTTCTCCTCGGCCCTGCTGTTACTCAGCTCCCTTTTTGCTTCGTATGAGGACACGGCGGGCGCACTCCCGGCATGATATTGCCCGGACTCCTTCGCAAGCCGGCTCTCGATATGCATATACTCCGGCACCTGATCCCAGGATACGGCAAACCCGGCCCCATTCGCACAGAAAACAGACCCCGGCGGATTCTCAAGATCCCTCTCCGGGTCATATCCCTTCGCCTCTATGACCTCCTCAGCATTATGGCACGGTTCATATCCCCCGAATGTACAGAAGAGCTTCCCCTGCCCCCGGGTATAGCTGCTGACCTCCATCTGATAATCCCGCATAGCGGCAGCCGGCGCCTTGCCTGCAAGCAGCGCCCTCTCCCCGGTCACCTCCGGCGCACTGCACTCCCCCGACATCTTCTGAATGTCCGTCATGGCACGTCCCACCATCTCAGACGGAAGCTCCAGACGGTACTCATAATACGGCTCCAGCAATATGCTCCCGGCCTGCATCAGCCCTTGCCTGACGGCTCGGTATG